>Ga0187886_1000361_pt1 | contig 56246 bp, 76 predicted proteins | sample June2016WEW_20_1_FD_133001 | JGI IMG/M metagenome (GOLD analysis project Ga0187886, IMG submission 133001) | Peatland microbial communities from SPRUCE experiment site at the Marcell Experimental Forest, Minnesota, USA - June2016WEW_20_150 | ecosystem: Environmental > Terrestrial > Soil >... | reverse complement strand
CATATCGCACAATACGGATGAAATTTACGTCCGCCTGGTTTGGAGAGGATTTCAAACAAAACCTTTCGTTTCTCAGAAAACCAGAGATCAGAAAGTGACATGTTAAAAATATTCCCTAAATTAAATCTGCCTATTCCATCTTCGCAGCACAGATTTGCATCCCCACGATGATTGATTATACATCTTGCCAACAAGTCTGAACATGGAGCATCTATTGGATTTGGCATTTCTCTTTGGAAATGATTAATTACATGCCCATGGCTAAAAGAGACAAGTGTTTTAGAGAAAAGGGTACTGATCCATTGTTTTCTTGACTCTCGGGTTTTTTTGTCATATAAGGCAATGCCAAAATGATTTAATACTCCATCCAATTTAGCCGCCAATTCTTTAGTTAAGAAATCTCCATTTGAAAAAACTTCGGGAATTAATCCCATTTCTTTTACAAGTCGAACAATTTCTGGAAGTCTTTTATCAAGAAGCGGTTCATTATTTGCTATCAAAGATACCTCTCCTCTGAAACCCAGATCAAAAGCTTGCTGCAGAATAGAGACTATTGTCTCCATCGGAAGTTCGTTTGGAACAAACCACGGTTCCCATGCTTTACGATCCGGATCAGAATTCCGAATACAGGTTGTGCACCGACGGTTACAAAGTGAAAATGTTTCTAAAAGCAATGACGAAAAAAGAGGAATCATCCCGGCTCTACTTCCTCAAAATTATTCTATTGCCTTGTGTTTGAAGCAGAAGTTCATATCCATCAAAAATTGAATCATCGGATTCCAGAGTTTCCCAATCTTGAAGATGGGGAAAATCTTTCCCCCATTCAACTACTATAATCTTTGGACGATAGCTGCTTTTTAAAAAAAGATGCTTAAGAATCCTAAAATCCATTCCCTCCGCATCCACAGAAAGAACATCAAAATCAAGGGGAACATTATAGTCTTCAAGAACTTTAGGCAATGTAGAAACAGTTAACAAAAACTTCTTCTTTGGTATGCGAACAACCATCTTCTGAGCACCTGTATCATATGTTTCATTCATCATCGAACTATGACCAGCCAGGGCGCCTTCACCGTCATAGTATTCAAAACCTTCAGCTGTTCCGCAAAAATCCGAAATTGCTAAATTGCAAAATTTAACTTTATCATTTCCTTTTAAAGCTTCAACCAAGGGTCTGTAATACTTTTCTATTGGCATAGGTTCTATGAGAAGTCCCGACCATCCAAGCTCGAGTAAATTAAGGGTATTAGAACCATCCGTAGTAAAAGCCCCGACATCTACCAAGAACTTGTATTTAGCAGGATGCTCTTTAAAGAAATTTACTAAAAATGCTCCTTCCTCACTATAATCCATTATATGAAATCCTCATGTTCTATTTCGCAAAGTAGGTCTTCGATTAGATCATTATGCTCTTTGAAAAAACATTTGCCTTTCTGGCATACCGAAGTATCGAAAGGTATAAAAACTTTACGGTCGTAAATCTCCCTAACATTAGAGATGTGACCTATTCTAAATCTTGGATCAAACTTTCTTGCTATCAACGGATTTGCAGAACACGCATAGACATAACCATCCGGAGCTATAAAAGGTTTCAGATATCCGATCCAGCATCTCTTCGGAACATCATATTTTTTAGACTGAAAAAAGAATCCCTTTGATTGATTCAATAAGTTCTCGGCTTTCTTCCTGGACTCCTCTATTGTGTCTACCGATAAACAGTTCGGAACTATCCGAACATAAGTCGCTTCATATTTTTCTTTGTATTGCTTGATCTTCTCGAAAGTCTTTTCCGTTGTCCTATCATTTATGACGTAGCTAAATCCCAAAGTGCCTTTTATTTTAGGGACATCTATATCTTTGACATAGTCCAGGCTGTTCAAACTAATTCTAAGCCAATCGAGCCTATCCAGATTCTCATCCACAATCTTGGAAAGTTTGATCCCATTAGTTATAAATCCTATCCTATACATCAAATTGTGAGAATACAAAATGAGCTCATTAATCCCTTTATATAAAGTGGGTTCTCCTCCGCCTGTAAATTCGATTGTCTTGGCCCCTAAATTTTTAAAATCAAAAACAGCTTTCTTAGCATCTCCAATTTCTATCTCATCACCTTCCCGATTTTTAACAGAGCAAAAATCGCAATCCAGATTGCACTTATCAGTCGGAGCAAATTGAACAGATATAGGCCTGAAAACTCCGTTCTTTATCTCGATCAATCGATGTAGATTGTGAAGCAATTTAGCTGTAGTGCTGGTGTAAAGTTTTTCCATTTTCTAATAAGGAAGAGTGTTTTCGATTATTTTTTTTCGTTTCTCTTCCCAATCCTCCGATAGACTTCCGGTTAATTGAAGTTGAAAACCTCTGTGTTGCTTGTCGATGTAAAGTTCTCTGGCAACTTTAGGATAAATATTTTTGATAAACATAGGATGATTTCCTATCATCTCTTCATAACAATGAGCGCCTGTTTTCCCTATGTTATAAAGATATTCCCCAGCTGTACTTACCCTTAATTTCTGATATATAGATAAAACATTCGCAAGAAAAGAGTCTTCGCCTCCGGCACTATCAAGATAATGAATGCCAATGCTTTTTGTATACGCCTTTAGTTTTTCAACAAACACATCCCAAGGGTTATTCTTGATTAAATCTAAATATATATCAAAATGGGGTTTAAGAATCTCCCATGCATCCCTTTTCCACAAAGAACCACAAAGCCACGACTGTTCTATAAGTTTACAATACTGCTTATCCAATATTCCAGGAGGCCATTCCCTTGATAAATACCCGAAACAAGTCATTATTACGATATCTTTGTCGTCTTTACAAAAGTCAAAAAGAATCTTTAGTTGCTCCACATAGACAGGGGCAAAAACAAAATCATCTTCAATAAAAAAAGCATACTTGGCCCCAAGTTCTTCAAAAGCGACGTAATAAGCCTTGCCAACATTTCTATCCCCGCCGATATTTTCCTTCTCTCTGTGAACTCTCCTATCTATATCTGGATAGGACTTAAAAGCTTCTTTAAATAATTGTTCACACTCATTAATTCTCCGCTCATCTTCCTCATATCCAAACTGATATGCTTTAAATTTATCTCTCATCCATTCTGTGCTTTCGCCTTTTAATTGTTTCTCTTTAGGGCCGTCAAGAATAAGATGAACATCCATACCCATAACCTGATCTTTGATAGACTCCAACTCTTGCTTGAAATACTGCGGCCTGTTATAAGCAATGAATATAACTTTAACGTCTTCCATCTTTGATATTTAAAACCTCCTTGGCAGCTTCGTAAATTCTCCCAGGAGTGATCAATTTCATGCAAGCAGCCCCGGGGGTGTGTGTTGGTCTAACTCTCTTTTTACAATCAGCGGCTACAGCCGGAATGTCACCACAAGGAATACAAGGAAATTCACCCTTGGGATACAATGGAAAAACGGAAGGATAGTATTTAACTCTGGTTTGAGGATCGATGTTACCAAAAATCGCTACGCAATTAACTTTAAGAGCTCCGGCTATGTGCATAAGTCCAGCATCCGGGCAAATAACAATATCCGAAAGGTTTACCAAAGCTACAATTTCCTGAACGGATGTCTTTCCCAAAAGATTGAGAATTCGTTTATCTTCTTTAAGCTCTTGGTTTCTTATATAATCTCCCCATCCCATATCTGTACCAGCTATAATAATTGAAAGTTTCTCACGTGGTTTCTTAAGCTCTTCCCTTAGAGGAAGATCACCAGACTTTTCCTGCTCACTGGGAATACCTAAAATCATCTCGCACAGAGGCTCGATGTACTCCACCGGAATTGCTCTTACGTCTCCTTTTGTTGTCGGATTAATAAGAACTATCCTCCCTTTCAATGATTTTATTCTTTTCTTCATTGTTTTAAGGGCGTCTGCATCTACTACAACTTCAAATTCTTTTTCCCCTTTGACACCCATTAGACTATCAAAAATGTCTGATCGATCTTGGGTCATATAGATATTCCAAAGCAATTTACCTTCCCCTATTCTTTCACCCTCCGCACCATATCTTAAATCAAATGTCCTATCATAAGGAACCTTCTTTGGGATATCATTTAAAGAAAAGACATCATCGAGAAATGAAACCCCTTTGAGTATATGAACATTCTCCGGCATTGTTGCCAAGTCAACAATGCTATCCTTATTTTCTTTTTTGAAGGTTTTAAGGGAAGAAGATAGACAAGCAATGTCCCCCATTCCTCCCATTCTTATAACAAGAACACGTTCCTTACTTTTCTTAGTCTTTTTGAGTTTTTTAGGAAGAACTATTGTTTTATCCTGAGCAATGGGTTTGCCGAGAAACTTCTCAACACGGTTTAAAACGAGATTCGTATCTATATTTCTTAAACATTCGTAGTGATTTTCACAAGTCTTATACCAACAAGGGCTGCATGGATAATACAAATACACTCCCTGAGCGTTTGGATAGTAAGATAACCTGGACTCGGGTTTGATAGAACCAAATATTCCTAATGTTTTCTTTTTAAGAGCCCCAGCTATATGCAATAACCCGCTATCTGGGGAAACAAAAATTTCACATTCATTAATTAAAGCTGCAACCCATCGAATAGGCAATCTGACTATCGGATAGATATTAACATAGGTCGAAGATTTGATTTCTGTTAATCCCTCATAAAAAAGAAGAATAGAAGTATCCTTCCAAGTATTAGCAATCTGAAAAGCTAAAAGAAGAGATTTTTCTTCAGGCCAATTACGCTTGGCTGTTGTTGTATGAACCTGGATACCTATAAGTTTCCTTCTCTCCGGAGGAATTCGATCTGTGATCCATTTCTTTGCCCATTGCTTTTCACTTTCGGATACAACATAAATCGTCTGTTTATCTTTAAGCTCAAGTTCAGCAAGTCTGGCAAATATGTCTATTCTATTCTCATTAGTTCGTGCTTCTATTGCAACTTCTCGCCCCGATCCAAAATCATAGGTCTTTTTAAAGTCATATTCTTCAATCTTATCAACAGATATGACCTTATCAATATAGGGATTGTATTTCAAGATGTCGATGAGAACACCTCTTCCTCCACCATATGCAGAAGAGGTGCTAAGGATGATAGGGGTATCTGGATTGGCTTCTTTGATTGCTTTGATTGAAGGGGTGATCATAAGCATGTCGCCTATGCCCCCGGTTTGACGACTTATAAGAATAGCTGGAATAACATTTTTAGGAGTTCTTTGTTGAATAGGCTGGCTTTTAAAAGAAGAGAGACTTTTACTTGCAAACGGAATGTGATTCGCTTGCCTTCTCATGTTTCACCTTTCAATTTCAAGCGACAACAAATTGTCAACAATTAATCAAACTTGGTTACATAAAGAGAACCGGACGTACCTATAACGCCTATATAAGTGGCTCCCTTAAGCGAATATCTTTTAACAATATTAGCTGGGAAAGGCATATCGCTAACTGTGGCATCTTCCCCGGTACTGAATCTAATGAAACAAGCCACTGTAGCAAAAAGTTCGACAACCTCATAACCATCTAAAAAACCAGCGGTTGTCTTATTTGGTGAAGCGGATATAGTTTTTACATCTGTTCCAACTGGATGAAGGGCTCCCTGAATAGGGGAGCCCATTGCATCATAAACCATTCGTATTTTTTTTGCCATGGGAACCCCTTAGTAGAGAATTCTTCCAATAATTACAACGTCATAATCCTTGCTTGCATCTGCTTTGATGGTAAATCCTACTTTGGTCTTAGCATAAATCTTTGGAAGTAGGATTTCAGAACCAGAAGTTACAGCAGAACACATTGCTCGCCAGACTGCATCTTTCATCTGGGTGACTTTACTGATGCTTCCCATTCCATAACCGGATGTTAATTGAGCAAATGTTAACGCTATACCTGTATTAGCAGTCATCAAAGCAGCCGGGATAGTAAAACCAAAAACAGTTTCACCCGGGGCCACGTCTCCTACTATGGACATGAATCCCTGATCTTTGGCAAATGGACAATAATCTTTAATCCATCTTTTGTTCGGCATTTGAATCCTCCTTAGTAGAGTATTGACCCAAGAATGAAAATATCATAAAGTGAGTTTTGATCTCCATTCAAGGTAAACCCAGTTGGTGTTATCAAAGTTGGATACGGAGCAGTTGTTCCATCATCCGAGACTTTGGTAATGATAATCTGATAATCATCATCGGCCATCTGAGTAACTAAAGACGCTTTCTTAAGGCCTCTGGGTAATCCTAACATAGTGTAAGGTTTTGTATCTGTAGCAAAGCTAATTACATCTGCACCACTTCCTAAAGTATGCAAAAAAGCAAATGCTACCTGTTCCTTGAGAGACGATCCAAGAATAGCTGGATACCCTTGAGACTTACAAAATGGGCAATAATCTTTAGCCCATTTTCCACCTGGCGGATCAGTAGCAGGTTCTGTTCCAAGAATAACAATGCTGTAAGCTCCACCAGAATCCCCATTCAAGGTAAAACCATTTGTTCCCTTAGCGGAAGCAAAGGTTTTATTACTGGGGGCAACATTTAGCTTTTGGGCTAAAATTTGGACGTTCCCATAAAGTCTTTTAACGATACCTCCGGACAATGTCAGATAAGTTATAGCTCCAACATCAGCTACTCTGGCTCCGAAAAGCCATTGTTTCTTCTGCAAAGCTCCAACTATATCAGGAATGTTAAACTCGTCACCGAGAGGACAGTCGCTTGAACGTTCTAATACGTTAGTGATCATGTCGATCTTGACCTCCTAAAAATTATTTTATTGCTTCAACAAATGCTTGCTCCTTTGTCTTATCTTCCAAAGGCACTTCCTTAACTTCCTTTGCTTGCTTCTTTTGCGGAGCAGTATCCACGTGAACTACTGGATACTCATAATTATCTGGGGCTTCTTTTTTTATTCTCTCTGCCGCAAAAATAGGAACTTGAGCAAAGCCGTCTTTGTCAAACGAAACTTTCTTTCTCATCCAAGGAAAGTAAAACTCCGTTGGAGTCGTTTTCTTAACACCTAATAGTCTAATTTTCACATCTTCTGCCATGATTTTATCTCCTTCCAGTATTTAATGTTTTAGTTACAAGCTGTTGATATTGAGGATACCTTCTAAAGAATTTCTTCCCTTGTTCCTCAGATCGCTTTTTCAGTTTCTCCGGAATTTTTGTCTTATCTATAACAATCGTTCCGGATATGACCCTCTCCATATCACACGCACAAACAGGACACTTAGGAGGAGAAACATCCCCGAGCCTTCGTATCTCCTCCTTTACCAAGTTATCTTTTGAACACGTGAATTCGTAAATCGGCATTTTTCAGAACCAACTGTTACCAATAAAATTCAGACACTCCCGGAATACTTGATGGCGGGAATGGCGGTGTCAACATCAATCCAGCGTTCATGCTATCTGCTGGATAGGTTTGAGCTACTGTCACGAAATGTCTCGTGTACCAAATAACCTTTTCCAGAAGCAATGTCACAACTTCAAGGTATCTCTGCTCTGAACTCCAAGTTGTTGAAGTTCCGTTTGGAGAAGACTCTGCAGCGGGTATTGCTGGGATCAAAGCATAAAGATCTGTTCGGATTAGGCCTTCAAACATCGCATCAAGCCCAACCAAATCAGGTCTGTTTGCCAAAATCCAGGCATCGATATGAGCTACTGAAGGTGGAATAGTTACATCACCTGCTTCATATACTCCCTTAACCACCGCTTGAAGATCTGTGAATGTCTTAGAAAGCATCTGGATCAGACCAACATCAAGAGCAACGGTCGGAAATGCAGCGGTCATTCGATTGATCATTACCTGAACGGCTGCGGCAGGTGTTGCTGCCCACCCATTTGCTATCAACCAATCATCCAATAAGGTAAAAGTAATAGCTGCCATAATTTTTCTAACCTCCTTTTAAGTCAAGTAGTAATTCTCGGTTCTATTGAGAAAAAAAAATAGAAGGGGGAATACACATTGATCCGATGGGATATCATTCCCCCTTCTTTCATTCACTTTTGGAATTAAACAGAAGCTTCACCAATGTTCTTGATTATAATCCACTTTTTAGGAGCATATATTTGAGGTACTCCATAGAGTAATTGTAACCAACGGACACTTGGCTCAACAACCGCCAAATCCATCTTCATCATAGGGGCTAACTGTTTAAAAGCAATAACTTGAGGAGTTAACTCGCCCAAGAATACTTTATGGCAATTAGCACAGATAGCGTTCACATCAACCCATGCTTTACCGGTCGTGCTTGTTCCGGGATCATCAACCGGGCCTGAATAAACAAGATATCTTGTACCAGTTGCATCATTGGCAACTGACCTATAGATGTTCACGTAATCGGGAGCAATCGAATAGGTAGTTGTCATAACTGCTACAGTAATCTCATCAGTATCGGCTGTGATTGCAGCATTTGCATTGTGCTGAACACCACATGGAGCTGATTCTCCGAATCTGTTTCCGTATGTTGCAACATAGTAGTAAGTTCCATAAGCGTTGCCAGTCTTCGTCCAATCGCCTCCCAGCCCTGTAGTTGTTCGCTGTGCTATAGTAACACTTGAGGGTGCGGTAGGTGCTTTGCCTGAAGTGGCAGCAACAGGACAAGCCTTCTTCTTCAAGAAAACGTCAGGATTGAATGCCAAAATACCAGCCTGTGAAGCGAAGGTATTTAAAGGCACACCAACTTGACCTTCCTTGTAAGGAACAACTATCCTTTCTTTAGGGAACATTACTTTAGCTAAATCCGCCAACGGCCTTGTACCTATAAAGATATCAGTTGGAAAACCGTAGTTTTCAACAATAGTGTTAGAAGCGCTTTCTAAGATGTCTTCTCCAAGGGGTTCTCCCTTAGCATCAATCACCATAGAGGGATCAATCAAAATATTGATTCCATCCCACTCATAACCCTCTGCACCCGTAGGTCTCAGCTTGCTGTTTCCCCAGAATAGGTAGTTCTCGATTTTTCCGATTAACCACATGATACCATTTCGGATTTCATTTCCTACAACGTCGCCGTGAGCTGCCCTAACCAATGTTAACGGATGGGTAACTTTTCGAACGGTTTGGAGGTATTTCACTAATGAAACCTTTCTTTGATAAGTAGCATCATCGAATTCACCAAGTTCTCCTTCAGGAGTAAACGCACCAGCTTCTGAACCATAAGAAGTCAACTGGTTGTACTCTTCAACGGTACTATAAGCAGGCAATTTGGGGATCTTCTGCCAGAACTTAATGTGTTGCATTTGGTAAGTGATCACCTTCAAAGAAGATTCAAGTGACTCAACCCTTAAAGCGGAACCGCTGATACCTCCTGACGTAGCAGGAATATCATAGCCCGCAGCAAGAGCCTTGTTCAACTCTGCAACTTCTTCCCAGGTAGCCATCCCAAAACCATCAGTCTGCTCGTAGTCCTTCATTGAGATCATTATTTTATTACACCTGCCTTTTTTGGAAGTATCCGTATTTCAAAAATTTTGAATCTAAAAAACACAGGTTGTTAAAACCCTGTGAGAGAATCCTATTTTACTTCTTGATATAGGACTTGAGGATTTCTTCGTCCTCACTATTAAATTTAAACACGCCAGGCGATCCTTCGTAAGCAAATAACGTTGAATCTTTGATCTTGTTATCTGCAACTGCTTTCTCCAAAAGGGCCATGACCTGTCTCTTCGGTAAAGCGGCTAACTCATCTGTTCCTTCAACCTCTTTCCCGGAAGCCGTAAATGATTTTTCGATCTTCTGAACCGACTTCTGAATTGTCTTTGGTCCTGCGGCAACTGGTGTATCTTCAATTTTCTTTAGACGAGCATCCATGTCGTCAAATTTCTTGGAAATATTTCCAAGGGCATCAACGAACTTCTGATCGAAAACTTCCTCAGATTTTTGAAGTGATTTAACCAATTTTCCAACAGCTTCCAGAGATGTCTCTGTCTGTTCTACGAGATCGGCAAGGAAGTCAGACACTTCAATAGCTTTCGCAATGGTCTCGTTTTCTTCAAAGTTTCCGGTAAAGGATTCTTCAAGTTCTTCCTCGTCTTCGTCCTCTTCCTCTTCTTCGGTAACTACGGGAGCACGTCCAGCCTTGATAATGTCAGTTAAGTCTTTGAGAGATTTCTTAAGTTCGTCCTCAGTGATCTCGGGCTCTTTCTTTTCAATCTTCTCATCGACCTTTTTCAAATCTTCCTTTTTTTCTTCTTTCTTTTCTTCTTCTTTTGCCATTCTTTTATAACACCGCCTTTTTTGGACTGTATCCTCACGTCTATATATACGTCTAACTCTTTTTAGTCTTTTTTCGTTTTAAATATTTCTGCTTCTCGATCCGCCCCATATGTTTGGGTTTTAGTTCTCCGGCTTCTCTTGCTTTGCCTTTCAAACTACCACAAACAGCCTTTGCACTATCAATACCTCTTTTGCCGGAGAGCTTAGCAACGCACTCATTAAACCCATGTTCCCCTACCCACTTTCTGAGTCCTTTAGGAACCCCAGCTTTCTCGAAATACTTATTTACAAATTCAATGTTTACCTTATCTTGTTCGGTTAACATCCTAAATTACCTTGTTTATCCTGGCCTTTAATCTTTTTTCCTTTTTTCTTAGGCTTAGCCTTCTCAAGTGCCGACTTAATAGCATCAGCAAAAATACTATTTGTCTTACGAAGCAAAGCAATATCAGCTAACTTAGCACTTAATCTTCTTGAATAATTCTGGCCTCTTAAATAAGCTATTGCTTCGTCTCGCTTCATTGTTATCTCCTACGCCGACAGTTGTCTTCGGAATTCTTTAGTAGTTTCTTTGGCATTAGTACCAAATTCATGCGGGTTAATACCAATTCTCCCACCGGCAGTAATTATTGCTCCGGCTAAATCGCCTTTTCCTTTCAACTTTGCAGCAAGATAAAAGTTCTTCATTTTATTAGGATCGGTAATCTTGGTAGCTCGATTAAGTAAGGCCTTATCAGACATGGAAGTTATTCTATGAATTTCATGAGCAACAAGTTTGGCTGTCCCTGTCGGAGCAAGTTCTTTAGGTGCTTCCTTCTGTACTTTCTTAGGCATCTTTGAATGCCTCTTCCAATCTTCCTTTTCTTTAACACTTAAAATAGGACTTGGAGTTACTCCCTTTCCAGTTGTTCTAACATCAGCACCCTTTTTCTTCTTTCCGTATCGTTCTTCCCAAAATTCAGGGGTATCTCTTGGGTCTTTCTTCTTTTTCTTTTGCTGAGCAAGAGAAATCAAACCTTTACGTCTGGTTATCCAAGCTTTCTTGGCTCCTTCGCTGGATTTTGCTAAGATCGGTGCAACTTCAATCATTGCAAATACTAAATCAGTAAGAAGATTAGCTCTATCCTCCGAATTTCCCTCAGACTTAATAAACTCAAAGACTTCAGACTTAGTCATCTTTTTCTTTTTCTTCTTGTCTGTCTCGGACTTCTCGGGTTCAACCTTCTGACCTACATGCTCTTCATCGTAAGTCGTCTTTTTCTTTTTCTTATCTAAGGATTGTCTCCTAAGAGCCGAACCACTAATCCCTCCGGACGATGCCGGGTTATCATGTCCAGCAGCAAGACCACCACTTTGTGGCGGTGCAGGAGCAGCTCCTCCGGAACCACTTGTTCCACCTTCGCCAGCTTTCTTTAACTCACCAAAATCTTTTGGATAGTATTTGATACCGTCCTGAACTATAAAAGAAGGAGGCGTTGCTGTTGCCTTCTTAACCGGCTCCAATTTAACTTCTTTTTTGGCTTCACATAATGGACAACGGGAACAGTCTTTATCACAACTATCAAAAGTAAAGTTTCCCAACGATTTAATCATATCAACCCAGGCACCTTGATTAATTGGGTTGTATGTTATGGCAACGTTCTTAATCCAGGCCTTTTTTATGACCTTAGCATCTTTTTCATCTCTTTCTTTAACTTTACCTTCCAAGGAGAGCCCTAACTTCCTATTACTACCAGACTCTTTAAGAGATTGCATCAAATCGAATACATCAATGGCCTTCTTAACTTTGGGATATAAAAAACCTTCAACATAAAGCTTCTTTTCTTGCTTTTGAACAGTATCAATCTCGCCAAGTATATCTTCTGGGCCTTTTAGATGATCCCAATTAAAAGCACCTCTTTGAAGCAAATATGAAGTATCTAAACCATCGACAAAAACTTTTTCACCTTGGAGATCATGGGACTCTTCATCGGAAGCTATCCCTCCAATTCTCATTTCGCCCTTCTGCCCCTTAACTACTTCAAGAGGCATCCAAAAACTAAAGTCCCTCTCTATCGCTCCGCATCCGCCTTTTTCCATAAAATTCCCTTTATTTCATTGAGTCTAAGAACTTTTCATAGACTTCAGCTCCCGATTTGGGTTGTTCACCAGACTCAGTCTTTGGCACTTCCGTCTTCTCAAGAGCATCATAATCTAACTGGAACTTAGCCTCATCTTGAGATATGACATCGTCTACTGGATAGCCCTGCATTTCCAAGTTTCTTTTCATGACATCATCTATCGTATCATGGACATGATGTTTCTTATGTTCTAATTCTTTTTCTTGGATTGCCTTTTTAAATCTATCCAGATCAGATTGAATTGTCCTTCGGATTATCTCTAAAGCAACTGACATACATTTGCCTATACTTTAATTTATATAATGATGTGCTTATGTGTCCCTTGAAGAAAAAGCCAAGGATCAAGACAACCCCTGGCTTCTGGTTCTATGTCTCTCTAAGGTATTCTTAGTCTACATTATTAATTATATAAGGATGTCCTTGTGTCTCTCTATGTCTTGTCTAACTCCACAAGATCATTACTCTGTTGATTGATTATTTGATCGTAGACATCTATAAGTGTTTTTGTGGGATATCCAGCAAATCCACCTGCGAACTGAATTGCGTGCCTCAAAATATCAAACATCACTACGGCTTGCTTTTCTGTAATCTTCATTTTTAAATCCCTGTCACCTCATCGCTAATATGAGGAAGAGGATACAAGAAGTGCCAAACCGTGATTCTTCCGCTCTGATCAAACATAATTAGAGCTCCCCCAATGTCTGGCTGGGCCCTTGTGTAAGAAGGGGTGAATATCGGAACCGGTTCATAAGCAGTAAATCCTGGTAATTGTAAATGATGGACATTCCCTTGATGCATGTAGCAATACCAATGGAAGTGACCATGAACATACATATCAATTCTTGGAAGTTTTTGATTAACTTCTGCTACCTTACCATAAATGATTTCTCTGGCAGCCAATGTCTCTCGATAATACATCGCTCTTCCACCACCGTGAGTTAAATTGATTATCTTATCGAAAGGCTTAACCTTTAAGTTTGCTACGGTGCCATACCAATTTGTAGTTATGTCCTTCTCCTTTCCCAACTTCGTGCAAAGTTCTTCTTCAACATACATTCCCTGAACAGAGTTATGGTATCCCGATCCACTAACCCAGTGAGACTCCCTTCCTTTAAGGAGAGGCCTCAAAGTTAGCTCTGCTAACTGAATTTGTTCATTCATGTTTGTGCTTATCAGACCCATTCCTCTTTCTTTTGCATTCTGTCCATGAACCAAATCAGATGCAACAAGAACTGTATCGACCTCCCATTCATCACAAACATGAAGAAAGTTTTGATAAGATTCCCATATTTGTTGTTGCCCCGGACTTGCTTTAAATATATTTCCTTGTTCTGTCTCAAACTCCGGAGGAAATAATGAATACCTCGACATCAAATGTAAATCCCCAACTGCTGCAATACGTCTTACAAAAAACTTTCGTAACTCCTTGATTTTAAAGCTTTTAATCATTTCCAAACCACTGTCAGATTTCGATTTTCGCATTGGGTTCTTCTCCTTTTTGCCCAAAATTCGGACACTTTTCTCTTTGCTCCTTCAGAACAACATTTTCCTTTAATGGCATCGGATAACTTTTTCTTTGTCGCTTCTGAATGACGATAGTAACTAACTTTTCTGAATTCACTCCAAGGCTTGCCCATATGAGCTTCACTCATCTTTTTCTTTAACTCTTCCGAAAGAGATTTACCCTTAAAAAAGTCAGATATCTTTCTCTTCATCTCCTCAGATTTAGGCTTTCCTTTTAAAGCTTTGGATAACTTCTTCTTAGCTTTGTAGATAATCATATTTCAAAAACTTGAGCGCTTAAAACCTCCCTTTGGGTAAGTTGTTTTTCTATTCTATAAATCTTCAGCCAATGCCGTCCGCATTCAGTACATAACCAGTTTACTCCTTCCGATATAGGATTTGAAGCCCCGCATAAGCACTTTGGACGATCTCCTAAATCTTTGCGTCTTGGAAAAGTTTTCTTGCCCCAGCTCTTATAGCATTTTCCACATTTCCATCTATCTGCGTTCGACCATACTATCCTATATCCACAAAACGGGCACTTCTTAGGCCGATCGGGATAGATATTGTATCTACGTCCTCTCAATATTTCTGTTTTCATAAGCACAAAAAGCCCTACTTAAAGGGCAAGATGAAATCTCTAATAAATATAACACAATGATGATCATTATTTTTTCTTTCCTTGAATAATTACGTGGCCTAATTTTTTTCCAGTAGGTAATTCAATAGACACAGGGATGCAAACTTCCTCGTGACACTTGTTGCATTTGCAAAAGGCCTTTCCACCAGACTCCCATATAATTATGTTAGTCCTTAATTTTACTTTATTGCCGGGATATGATTTTACAATCGTATTCCCGCACTTTGGGCAGTCTACCATTTTATCCTCTTACATAAGGTAGAACATCTTTCATAAGGAGAAGTATTTTATCTCCTTTAGATGTTCTTGCCGTAACTCCATCTTTCCCGACCGCAGTTATTGTAGCTAAACCAGACTTGGCTAAAATCTCTTGTCCGACTTGGATAAGTTTAGCACTCTTAACAAGCATGCCTCCATGTTTAACTTTAACCCATGAAACTTTTCCATCTATCTTGTGAGGCACAAACTTATTCTCGAGTCTGGATTTTTTCATTTCAACTATCTTCTTTCTGGATTTTACCATATCTATCACCATACCCTTCCCAAATAATTTTTTCAAAGCGGCTTCAGCTTCAGGACTTGGCTTCGAAGTATATTTAGCTTTCCCACCTGCAGCTAATCTGTCATAAGTAGTATGAAGCAAAGGAGTCTTCTCTTCAAACTCATCTTTCAAATCTTTGACTTCCCATTTTAATTTTGAAACTTTTCTGGGCTTCCTTGCCCTATCTACTATATTCTTTATTGCTTTATATCTCTGTGGATAATCATCCTTATTTAATTCATCATTAAGATAAAGAGAATAAGTTTCTGCAAAATCTTCTGCAGCATTTTCTCTACCTCTATGAGAAACAGGATTCTCTCCTTTAATAACATCGCCCCACTTCTCAGCTTCTATGCTTCCAAACACTTTTCGTGCTACCAAATGTCCCACTTCGTGGGCAAACTGTTCTTCAAAACTGGTTCCATACTCATGAAGTTGAACCCCACGGTATATGTGAATAGAACTTGTTCCTTCAAAAACACGACCAAATTCAGCTTTGCCATCTTCACCCAATACACTCCCAGGCTCAAGAATCACTGAATCAATAAGCTTCCTATGCTCTTCCGGAATCATATCTATTGCATCTTGGAACTGCTCATCTGCATAAGTATGGGTAAACCCTTCAGATGTCTTCTTTCCTGCGTAAACTATTTTAACCCCCTCATACTTGCTTTCGATTCCTCCGGCAACGGTTTTCCACCAGTAATTTTGCGCTTCCAGTTTCTCCTTTAAACTTGGGGCTTTAAAGAGTTCCTTTGCCATCTTCGCAGATTTCGCATCCACAGATACAGGAATTTCTGTAAAGCCCATATCTCTGAGAACTGCAAATCTATGTCTTCCATTTGTAAAACCTATAAGACCCCTCGATCCGATATCTCTTACAGAGACCGAAGGCATTATAATAGGCTTTCCAGTTTTGAGAAACTCTTGGAATTTTTCTCTCCTATTGCTAATCTCATTCTTTCCAGAAGAAGAAATATAAAATCCTTCGTCTTTACTCCATTCAGCATCAAATTTAGAAACATCAACAAGAACAACTTCTTCTCCCCATCTTTTCTGATCCTCACTTTGCTTGAAAGACATTTTATTTACAACCAAAGGCTCGGCTCCTGCAAAAAATCCGGGGCCTAAGCCACTTCTATTTTCATAGTAAGTATGGAGAAAAGTTTTCCCTCTACTTGTTATAAGTTTCTTAACGGGAACAGCTTTAATGACAGTATCTTCTTCTGTCTTTAACCATCCTTGCTGATTAGCATATTCCAAACCAGCATCTGTGGTTTCAAACTTACCTTCCAGCTGAGCATTGTAAATCTTGTCTAGAATTCTTCCCATCTCCGGGCCAGGTTTAATGCCTAATGGAATGAGATGTCTTCCCATGACTTTCGGCTCGAGAGTTTCAGGATGTGCGAGTTTTAGATTCTTGAACTTTCTCATCATCCATCTCTCGGCACTTAGATCAATGTCTTTATCCCCTCTACCGGATTTATCGGCAGCCGATACCATAAGGAGCATTGGAATATCGACTTTCTTTGCAAGTCTTCTAATAGCTGAATCCGGAACCTTGTCATGAAAGAAGAAGGTAGGTCTCATGTGATGTCTTACCAAACCTTCAACTCTTTCTAAAATATCTGTCTCGTCAGTTAATCTTCCAAGAAAATCCTGAGCTACCTTCGCTCCCATCTCGTCATGCCCATGACTGATTGTTCTCCCCTCCTCATTAACATCTGTTGTTTCTGGCTTTCCCATGTCATGGCATAGGACGCCAAGCATATAAACCAGTCTATCTTGATTATTTGCGAGTTGCTTCTTCATCTTGGCGGCTTCGTCTACCGCCAATAATGTGTGCTCCCATACATCCCCTTCAGGATGCCATTTCTCATCCTGTTCTGTTCCTTTAAGTTCATCGAGCTCTGGGAGAATCTTATTAATTCCAAGTATGTGAATCAATCTTAATCCTATACTTGGTCTCTTTGCTTTAAGAAGCATTCCAGCAACTTCCCCAAAAATTCTCTCCTTTGGAAGATCGGTCAGATCGATCTGCCTGCAAAGCCATGCAAGATTAAAATCCGGAGAGAATTCTAACTGGGCAGCGAATCTCATAACTCGCAATACTCTTAATGAATCTTCTCCAAAGGTTTCTGGGTTTGTAGCTCTTAATATCTTGTCCTTAATGTCCTGAAGGCCTCCATATTCATCAATTATCTTGTCCTCTATAGGATTGTATGCCAAAGCATTGATAGTTAAATCTCTACGTCCCGCAGCTTCCTTGAAAGTCATTGAAGGATCATGATCTACCATAAATCCTTTATGTCCTTTGCCAGTTTTACTTTCCCTTCTTGGAATGGCTACATCAATAGCCTCCATTCCGGGAAAAGAGAGTTTAAAAACTCCAAAACTCTTTCCTACCTGATCTACTTTTCCGGCTCGGTCAAGAATTGCTCGAACTTCTTCCGGTTTCACATTGTAAACTTCAAGATCGATATCTTTACTCTTCTTGCCAAGCAAAGCATCTCTAACGCAACCTCCAATAAATAAAGTTTGCCCACCGACAGCATGTATTTCCTGAACTACTTGAAGTGCTTTTTCTATTTCAGGGGAAGATGCGTCAAGAAGATAACGGTGAATTTTGTCCTCTGATGATAAATCAAATAATCTTGGTTTTCCAGACCATCCTTTAACATGCTCATACTTCCCATGTCTGAATCTTACATAGCTTCTGGCTTTCTTTAAATCTTCTCCCATAACTGATTTCAAAAGTCCGGTAGATGTCGCAAAGAATCCAAACTCTTCTAAAGCTTTTATAAAGGCCGGATTTTCAACAACGTGGGCCCCTGGAAGTTTAGTTACTTCTCTTAAGTTTAACCTTCTTAAAGCTTTATCTAATTTCTTTTCAAAAGGTGATCCTATTCTTGTATATTTATGTTCAGCCCAATCCCAAAAAATAGCAGCTCTGATATCTTCTGGCTTATCACCAGGAAATGCAGCACTCCCAAATATTTTCCAACTATCTTTGGATGTGAGCTCCTCATCTATCGCTTTAGAACCTCCCTTCCGCCAATTATCGTACAGACGTTCCAATTTTCCGTCAGATAACGTATTCAATCTATATTGCGTATCTTGCGGTATATAATAGGTCTCCCCATAGCTTAATTTATAATCCTTGAGACGCTGCCTAATTTCATTACCCGTTAAAAGAGGAGGTTTGTCTCGAGAAATATCACGAAAGAGATCACCCAAGACAACTGCAAAATCTTCATCCGATTCTGCTTTTTTAGGATCAACTTTAGCAATAAAAATTACAGGCTTCCCACCAAATTTTTTTGTTGCCACTTCAGCAATACCAAAAGCTCTTTCCGGAGTTTTTGCGAAATAAACTCCATATCTCTTAGCTTTTGGGCCAAATTGTGATTCTCCACTATACAACGCAACTCCGGTATCTTTTGAACTTCTTAAACCTTCTTTAAGAATAGTTTCTAAAAACTTAGAAGTGGTTCCGTGAAAACCTACATCTGGTCTCTGATAGATATATTCATATCTTCCCGATCCTCTCGGTATTTTTCTGAGATACTTGTGAGATCTGGCTTTCTCTATTACCAATAACCCTCTTCTTCCAGAGCGTCCCTCAAGTCCCAAACGTCCTGTCCCAGCTTCCGCATCGATCCTGCTATCGGCCCATTGGGATCGATCCCTGCTTTCATCAGGCAATCGTTTATCAAGTTGGATAACAAACCTTGGATGACTTGTTCTCTCGGGGCCTCGGAATCCAACGCTGCTTTCTGTAATGGATTTAGTGACATCTTTCTTCTCCTTTCGGCTTTGTGCCGCTTTGTATCCGGCAAGAACCATTCTTACACGTTTCTCTGGAATGTTATATTTTTCAGCAATCTTGTAAACTGCAGTCGCTCCTGACTTTCCCCCTATCTCCTTGTACAACTGAAAAAGTTCTGCTCTCCATTCAGGCTGTTTTGGTTTTTCTCCTATTGTCCAAATATGGCTTCTCTTGATTTTTTCTATTCCTTGCGGTGTATCTATAGTTATTCTGGTATCCTTGCCGAGAAGCGCTCCTGCAACCTCTAAAGCCCTATTAAATAAGGGCGCTGTTACCGTTTGTATTTGCCCAAGTTGAGAAGTGAAACCTTCGTCGTGTTCCCTCCTCCAATTATGAGTGAACTCATGCTGAATAGTGTTGACCATTTCTAAGGCAAGACTAACCGGACTTGCGAAAGCACTCTTAGGAAAAGATTTAATATCCAAACCTAAAGTATGTTCTTGTCTGCTAAAATGTGCAAGTCTCACTCCGGTCGATGTAGCTTTAGACAACAGAGCATGAAATCCAAACAACGGACAATGCATACCAGCTTTTTGCAAAGTTTGTGAATACATCTGAGCTAAAGACTCAAATGCCAGCATCAACTTTGCTTGAGCAACAGTCCCGCCATCCGAACCTTTAAAGCCAACATCCCTAAGTATCTTTATATTTTCAAGAGAGGTAAAAGGTTGTTCTCCTATATCTGTTGATACTATACCTTTTAAATGTTGCGACACAAAATCTTTTTGCCAAATTTTATCTATTGTGTCTTTAAGATATGCATAACCTGTATCTGTTTTAATTCTCTCGAGAGTATCTTTCCAGCCAGGAACTTCCGGTAAGTCCAGCCACTTCTCTTGTTGACCAACTCGCTCAGCTGATTTCTTTTCTCTTGTTCTTTGACTTATTTCTGTGTTAACAAAATCTTGAACTTCTCCCCACTTCAATCCCATTCTCGAATCGGTAAGAGGATATCCACCGGAGCCCGGGGTTGCACTTGTTTCTATATCAACAACTAAAGCCCCTTTAAAATCTCCAAATATAGGGTTTATGGCCTGAGTTAATTTAGCCCCGGTCTTTTTGTCAACAAGTCTCAAAATCATATGATTTCTGTATTCCGATGGCGGTCTTGGAAAGAAAGACATTGTTATTTCAGAACCCTTTGCCGTAGTATGACTTACTTCACTCTTTAATTTCAGAAAAGGATTCTTTAAAGTTTCCCAATCATCAAGTGCCCACTTAAATCTTATACCTATATTTTTAGGAACTTCAGTCGTCTCCACATATTTCTTGGCATCTTCGCTAACAATATCCTCCCCTGCCCAAACATCAATTTGTGTTCCTTGAATTTTTGGAATGGCTTTAATCTGATCATTTGCAGAGGCCATCTTGTCATCAAAGAAATTATCTCTTGTTTTGAGTTGCCAATGTGAACTTTCAGAAGGAGCCAAGATAACAGCCTTAGCGATTCCAAATCCTCCGAATCTACCTTTGATATCTTTCCCTGTTCCGTAAAGAGCAAGGAACTTGTCACGAATGTCTGTATCGGACATTCCTATTCCATTATCTTTGACAGAGTACTTTTCTTTATGAGGAGTAAGTTCTATTTCGATCTTGCCCCTCTTTATCTCTCCTTTTTCTAAAGATTCTGTGACCGCATCCAAACTATTTTGTAAGCATTCTCTAACGCCAACGTCACCGAGATAATTAGTGTTAGGATACTTATTTTTTGCTTCCATGTTCCAAGCCCTAACCGCATTAACGGCATAAGTAGCTCGAACTTTTCCTTCTCTTCGTTCCTCAATCTTATTTGCTACATCTTCCCCAGAGTTAGCTATCTCATATGAAAAATCCCTTGGAACAGGTTTATCAATAACAGCTACATCCCTTTGAAACTGTTTATATCTTTGAAACCCTCTGCCTGGAACGTACCTTGTAAATGCTCTGACTGAAACAGCCTTCTCGAGTGACTTCTTAACTCGTCTTCTTGGCTTCCTGTCAAGACTCACATAGTATTTGTAGTTCTGAGGAGTTGGAGAAATTCTTGTTTCCATTATCTTTCCTCTTCGATCACGTCTAACACTTATCTCGAGTTGAAAATCTGAAGGCACAACTCTACACCTACATCTTGGATGAATAGGCGGTAAGTCTCCCTCTATCTCGCTAAGCCTATAAACATGGTTGTTTCGGGGTGCACACGTATCGCATGTTCTTTCATCTCCTATGGCAATCCACTTAACAAGATCAATATGATTTGCTCTATAAAGATCAAAAGCTCCTTGTTGTCTTGCTCTATGTAATTCAGTTCTTGATATGAGATAGGCTCTTCGTCTTGCCGATCTAAAAACTCCTTTGTCCAGACCAGTCTTAAGAAGTGTGCTGGCAGTTGCACTAACTGACCTACCTTCGTCAATACCCTCGTGCATTAATCCAGCAATCCTATCCCTCATGTCATCCGTGATGTTACTTACGAGACGAAGGGATTCTCTATTAATGTGACTCTTATAGCGATCCTTAACGCTTTGAGCAACTTTCTCTTCGTAGAGAGTTGTTATCTTTAAAGGTTCAAACCTTACCCTTGGCATTATAGACCTATCCCCAACTTTTCTAAAACTTCCATCTTACGGACGAGTTCTAACTTTGTATCCATATAAGTTTGAAGTTGCTGCTTTACGACTGGATCAGCAGTTTCTATTTTTGGGTACAAAGACATCAATGTCGAAATCTTATCGTTGTTCATTTGAAACTGCAGGCTATATTTTACATAATCCAGTTTCTGTTCAACTTTCTTTTGGGCATATCTATTATCGAGAAACATCCATGCTGCAAATAGCATACCAAATATAAGCAAGATGCTTGAAATAACAGTTATCTTATCCCTAAAACTTTCAAAGGTTAAAAAACTTTTTGGTTTCTTTTTCATCGTTATTTCCCCCTGTATCTTTTCTCCTGCGGGGCTTTATTCTCCTGCTCAAGAGGTACGGCCGGGGCACCAATCAGTATGCCTGCCAATTTATCATTGTAAAATTGAAAGATAAAAATCACCCCATCAAAGTTATAGCTCAAGTAGATAAACCCATAAGTATCTTTTGTAATCTTCGGAATCATTGGAACCATCTGAGACATAACTTGTTGACTTGTTTGCCCACACAGAAAGATTACTCGTGTTTGTGCTCCCGCTTGTGGCCCTGTTTGCTGAGCTGTAATTTGCCATACACATATAACAAGGGTTGCAATAAGACCAATAATTAACATTCTCAAAATTCTTTTTTTCATATCTACTCCTTCTTACAATTAAATCTCCACATACAACTCTTGCATTTGGGCAAGTTGTTGCAGGGATTGTTATCCATCTTAGACTTTTCAATAAAGCAGTGAGGATCGTGCCTATTAAGAATCCTCTTCCCTCTATCCGGTCTGTATTTTGAAGGTTTTATCTGCTTACTCGAAGGAATTGGAATTCGGATTCCTTCTTCTGTTTCTGCCCACTTCCAAGGTTTCTCAGGTTTTGGTTTTCCAATTTCTATGTCCATGCTCCTTCCCACGCTCCTCTCTTTCTTAACTCACGAATAACTTCCATGTGATGTGAAACATATCTCGCAGCCAAGTCTAACACTTCATTGTTTTCTTTCCGACATTCTTTGCAAGTAAAAAATTCCTTCGGTAAAAGAACAGATCTCCCGCATCTCAAACATCTTTTGATCTTCATAGGAATCTCCTATTGAATTTCTTCAAAGACGTGACCCTTAGAGCAACGGAATCTTCTGGCCCAAAGATTATCCCTTTTATACCGGGTTCCCATCTGTATAGCGTTAGCTTTACCACAAATGGGGCACGATACGCTCTTCTTTAGAATAACAAATTTATGATTGTCCTTTTTCATAGATTGATCATCCTTTCAAGTTCATAACAGTCAATGCACATAGCAGGAATCCTATTTTCATAGTCATCCCAAATTATCCACATTACCTGATTACCACAAATAGGACATGTAATAAGTTCCATAAACCTCTTACGATACCAATCGTATTGTCCAAAAATCTGACGCCAAATTTGCACTTGTCAGGTAAGCATAAGGGATTGTAAAATATCCCTTAATACCCCAGCCTGAACCCCAGCTGTTCATAACCATAAACCTTTGATAATAATCATCATAGCCACAAGCCAAAACACAGTGCCCACCTAAGAGTGCTTCTCCCTTTACTGGCATTGGTACAATACCTGTCTTGGCCACTTCATCGCTCTCGAAACTTTCATAGACATTAAATCCAAAAACAAATGGATATCCAGAAGCAAGGCATCCCTTCATTTGAGTGAGAACCTGAGGTATACTCAAATACTGAACTGTCTTATCTCTTAATGCATCTATGTAACACTTTGCCGGAGGTTTTACAGCAAAGTTGCTAATAATATAAGGCCACTCTGTTTCCGGGCAAACACCCAGCGTGTTGATAGTTTTAAATCCATCACGTACGCTGGCTCCGGAGTCTTGTTTAACGGTTCCTTCTAAAGTTCTCTCATTGAAATAAATGAGAAGTCTTGACGGAAGCCAGGCGTGGTTGATAGTCTTTAACGAAAGCTGTCTCAACATCTCGGCATAAAAATCATTTGCTATTGCATTAGCTGTGCAACTTCCTAAGTTTCCCTGATCCAAAATCGGCGGCATATAAGGTCTCATGTTAACAGATTTTGGGAGAGTCTTTATAGGAGATACAAACTTGAAGTCTCTCGGATCGGAAGCATCTTTAATCCAACCGTATCCTCCAAATTTCTTTGGGACTTTCTTTTCAAATAATCCAACAACATCTTCTTTAATCGTCTCAAATATACTCATAACATTCCTCCTTAAATTTTTTGTAACAAAAATCTCTTCCATTCTTGTTTAGATAATCTTCCGTTCAATCTAAGCAATGATTTATTGTCGTAAATAAGTTCTTCATTATGAAAAGCTATTTTCATCTTTTTTACTATATCATCTAAATCGTTTGGATTTGCCTTGCTTAAAGTATGTGCCCATGCTACTTCATGTGATACGACTATAGGTACATTATGAGAAACCATGTCTGCGGTAATAACGCTATATGTCTCACTTAAACTCACATTCATTCCAATGTCCATTGTTTTAAGTAGCTCAATAAATTTATGGTGACTCATCCAAGAATGCTCCACCAATTCGCAGTTAATATTATTGGCAAATAAATCTCTTATGTTTTTAAGAACTTCTATTCCTCTGTTCTCTACTCTATTGTGGTTAATATGAAATTCAAGATGTAATTTCAACTCTTCTGCACATCTAATCGCAGCTATAGCCTGCATAAGCTGATTTTTAAGAGGTCGAATTGCTCCGAAGCATCCCACTCTCAACTCTGACCCTCTTCTTGAAAGCCTTGCTCTTCTCGGATCAACTGGGTAATAGTTAGGAAGCATCAGAACATCAAATCCTAAACCTTTAAGAGCTTCTCCTATTCTTTTACTGTTCACACCTATGTGAACAAAACCCAAATCTCTGTATCCATAAAGCCACTTCATAGCTATTCCTTCGTTTGCTAAAAAGGGAATCTCGCTATGGATTCTAACTACCCATTTTACATGTGGGTGAAGCCGTCTCAAGATATGAAACTTTTCCGGAACAACCCATAGAGCTTCAATGATAACATAATTAGGTCTGTATTTATGAACTTCCCTATCTATATCATTATTATCAACAACTCGAACTACCTTGGAAGAAATTCCTATTTTGTTAAGCATATCTGAAAGAAGCTTTGCAGAAATAAGCAATCCAGATGCCCAATCAGAATAACCCCAATCCGAGTAGTCTTCAGAATATTCTCTTACTTTGCAAATAAACAGAACTTTCATTTTATCTCCTAACTCATTTTCCTTAGTAACCTTAATCTATGATATTCCTTAAACAATTTGTAGCCTTTGCTACCAACGTTAAGAGCGCCTTCCCAGAAATCATTATGACCATCTCCAGTCATAAATTTTTTTCCGACTTTCTCATCTCCTATTCTAAACGCTGCTATATTCCAAGCATGAGGAAAATCCAGAGGATTTTTCTCTACATTATATTTTTTCTTTAGCCATTTACAAAAGTCTCCAAGCAAATCTTGTTTCTCTGTTTTCTTAACAAAATCCCATCCTTGGATAGCCCACGCATAAGTTCCGACATCCCCATTTGCAAAGAGTTCAAAACTTTTGAAGCCTTTAGAAATTCCAAAGTCTATAGCTCGCTTCATTAAATCATTGCCAACACCTTTACCTTGCCACTCGTCTTTTAAAAATAAAGATGATAGATACACATCTTTCCCATTCTTAAGAAAATTCAATTCAAAACGACCAATGTATCCAGACATCTTTTTATAGCGTGTTAAAGAAGTTCCCTTTGCTCTATAAGGTTCAAGTTCTGTGATATTCTTACTTCGGTCCCACAATCTAACTTCAACATTTATTTTATCACCCATATCAAAAACTTCGCCGGGTTCAAATTGCCAATCTGATCCTTCAATCTCCTTAAGTGATTTGAAAAATTCATCGGCAAGAACGGCATGCTCAAAAGTTTCCCTTTCAACTGTAAATCCTTTGACAGGAACTATCTTACCAGAAGCCGTATGCCTAAAAGAAGGCTTAATCTGTATCTGGGCTTTTTCAAGAATCACATAACTCTTCACAATACCAGTCTTCAGATACTTATCACCCCAGGCTTTTACAATTGCCTTGTATCTATCATCTTTTTCAACCGGGTTAGAAATAAAATCCTCTGATACATATGACCCAACAGCTCTTGCAAATATTTCGGTTGGACGAAATAGATACTTCATACGATTCTGAACTCTTTTATAAACTCCTCTGGCGAACGTCCGTTCAATCCGTTCTCGAGTAAGCTTTTGCTTATCCGATAAAGCCTCAGTAGACGCCCAAATGATAGGAGGGTCTTGACTTTTCTTAAATTTTTCCATAACATCTGGAAGTTTATAAAAATCTTTTAGCTGAGCGAAAAGTTCTATAAGTGCTTTCCCTTGATTTTTAATTGTAGCAGCTGTGCCTGCAGAACTTATGTCAGAGGGAACAAATTCCATATCTTGAGAAAATTTCTCTAAAAAATTCGTAAACCCAAATTCATAAGCCTCATCGAAATTCCCATGAACTAAACTATCTTTGTAGCTATCTTCCCATCCATTGTCATCAAAAATAAAATGAGCATACTCATGAGCTATAGAATTTTTGTATCTTTGATCCACTTCTAAAACTTGAATCCCAGGGTAGTACATACCATAGGTTTTATGTCTTCCTCTTTTTGGTATGGTGCCGACTTTAATAGACAGTCTACCTCTTCCATTAAATTGAAGTTTGTCGCCCCACGATTTTATTTCATCTTTAACAACTTGCATCTTCTCTCTTACTTCTTCTGGTTTAGCACCCAAGTCATCTAAACCACCGCTTCTGTAACTTTCAGTAATAGTTCGAAACTTCTCTTCGATCTGAGAAGACACTTTAGGAAATTTTGTATAAAACTTTTTTATGTTAAGTTCTTCCCTAAACTTTGGAAGCTCATTAAGAAAAACCTCTTTGTCAAGCTTTTCTCTTTCTTTGTAATATTCAGAGCGTTCGGTCGATAGGGTTGTATGAGAACCTCCATATCTTCTTGTTTCCCATGCCCTACGTGCACTTTCGCTTGATTTAAGAATTACGAGCCTCATGCTTTGGTTCTTTCTCCAATGTGTCTAAGTAATCCATCAGATCATCTTCTACTTCAAAAAGTTCCTTGTGAAATTGCATAGAGTTATGATCTGGTAACTTCTTCTCAGCCTTTTTCAAAATGACATAATTAGTCAAGAGCTTCGCCATATGCTTCTATATCTTCCTTCCGTTCTTTCTTTCGCTCTATACGTTTTCTTTTAGCTAACCTCTTCCGTTCTGATCTCCCCAATTTATGAGAACGAAACTGTCCAGAACCTGGTAGGCCTAATCCAATCAAAGGAACTCGAGAGCCCCCGTATCCACCCTGCGCTTTTGTAAACTCTCCAGTATTAGGATCAACTTGTCTTGCTCTATCATCCCATATCTCAATGACATCAGTTCCCTTTATATTGGTAACTTCAAAGCGGGGTAATTTATTTTCCTTCAACCAAGCTTGAATTTCTTTAACAGCTTTTTTATCGGTAGCTCTTGCAGTGAAAATCTTTATCTTCTTTCCATTCCGCAATAAGCCCTTAAGTTTTTTCAACATCTTAGGAAGTGGCTTACCTATGACATCTGCCCCCCATTCGGTTTTATGATATGCGAGCGTCTTGTCAAGGTCTATATAGTAATAGCCTCCTGGAAAGTCCTTAGATTTTTCTAAAATAACAAACTTATACATCTCTCAAAACTCCTTCAATAAGCATCCCATGATATTTCTGCGGACTTCCAATTCCAATAGAACCTTGAACCGTTATAAGTGGAGGAACTCCACTTCTTGTCCATCGTTTAGAAGGTTTGTCGCTCGACGGCCCATCAATCAGCCATTCCCCAGCAGGAGTTTTAACGACCAGAATCATGCCATCGTCCAATCTCTCTCCTCTATGATCACTACCGTAATACTCGATTAGGTCATGCATCCAATCGGCATCCCACATAGCCCCGGGAGGAGACTCTTGCAATGTCATCAACTCGCCGGTATCCTTCCGCTTGTAGATAAGATTCGTAAACACCTGCCATTCATCTTCAGGAGTAAACTTATAACCACATGGGCAGTGCCATGGCCATCTCGGATCTTCCTTTCCGGAATAAACTTGGTGATCGGTTTCATCAGCATTGCAAACACCAGAGAGGCCCTGATGCCCTGTATATCCCGATATTCCAACAAATTCTAAAACTCTAAATCTTCCTGGCTGTTCGCATTCAATATAGATAGGATCGCCTACTTCTTTTATTCCGTTCTCTGTTTGAATAATTCTTCTGGTCATCTGAGCTGGTGCATCTTCAATCATTTGTCGTGCCTGATGATAGCCATGTTCAGCTACTTTACATTCTCGGTCAGCTTGCGAGACTTTAAAAGATACAAATCTTCGAAGATGCCTTCTAACTCGATCTGTCGGTTCTAACATAAAACATTTAACTTCTCTTCCCATTTATTCTTTATCTCTCCTATATTTTGACATAACCCTGGAACGTCTAACAGATAAATTAACAAATTTTGTTATTAACGCAACCCCAGCTTCAACTCTTTTTTCCAATCCGATGCCAAGTGATGGGGTCTCTGTAGTTATAGCTCTTGGTATTCCGTTATGCATTAACATGTCTTCAAAACTACCATCGCACAAATGATAAACAATCCCATCCCAAACAACTGCATTCGGATCGCCTTCCTCATTGACAGGGGTATTATCCGCAATGACATCAAAAAACTTCTTCTCCTCATCTCTCATAGCTCTTGCAAAAGAACTTGGCTTGGCTCGCTCCTCTGCTACATAATCATAAACATAGAACTTATCTACAGTCTCATCCTCATGCAAACTAAGAAAGCCATCCCTGGCAGCCTTAATCAGAAAGTCAACATTCTCCATAAGAATCTGACCCTCTGTTGAAAGAACATCTTTGCTTTCTTCTACGTGATAGAAGCCAGCATTTGTTTTCTCTCCTGCTCGAGCATACCGAGAACCTCTGTTAAATCCGATCGGGTTCATAACTGGTAAAAATGTAAAATTGGCCTTTGCAAGTTGATTTGGAGTTGCAGTTTCAAGCCATTTCAGAATCGCAAAAGGCCCGGCAATCTCCTCTCCATGAAAACCTGCAGCAATTAAAAAGTTTGGCCTGTCATGATCAAACTCTAAAGTTGATCGAACAATCCAGATATACTGGCGTCCTGTTTTCCCAAGAACAGTAAGCCAAAGCCTCCGTTCACTAACGACTTTAAACAACTTTCTTAAATAGACTTGCATCCTCATTAACGAATGTCCACAATAACAGGATTAAAATATTTAGTCACAAGTTTGAATGCCTTTAATACATCGTACGCTTTGCAGCTATAGATATCAATCGATACAAACTTTCTGAAAGGCCAAGAGTGAATCTGGCAACCCGAAGTAGTCCATCCTACAAGTGCTGAGGGACCATTCTCGCCAGTAAGTTCGTTTCTGTCGTTCCCTATAATCGGCCCCATGAATATCCTCATATCCAAGGTTTTTGACAAATCATGGAGAAACTTCGTTAGGTGTTTCTCCATGAAATCAAAGTCATTCATGTCCAAATCAGTCAAAAACTCGATGACACATCTCTGACGAATAAGATCAGGACATAACACAGGGCGATCTGTCTTTCCGATACTTATGTTCCTCCAAGCTCTTTCTTCCATGTTTCTCCTCCTATTTTGTTAAGACCAGGAACCATCTCTTATCCTCTGAATCCCACCATCTATCCAAAAAATATTTAATTGGAAGTGATTGTTCTTTGTCTTCCAACGGATCAAGCATATGAACATACTTATCGTCTACACTTTTAACAACTGAATAATGCTCTGCTTCTTCTGCTTGCTTTTTCGATATCGTCTTCATGTCCGGGACTTCTTCAAAACCAGGCTTCATCCCTTCTGACCCCTTTATACTGGACTCACTTGAAGATACGAGTTTTGTTTTAAGCCAAGATACGATACAAGGCTCTCCATTCTTGGTATGATTCCTAAGAACATGCAAGGCATGTAACCTACTTAAATTTTTATATTCAACAACATCTATACCAACAGATTTAATTGCCTTTACCAACTCACCGCTATCTGTTCCTTCCGAAGCCGTAGAGTGGGCAATCTTGGCTATTTGTTCCGGAGAATAATTTTTTCTGAATTTTGTCAATGCCATGCTAACACTCGTCGGCCCGCACATCCCTTCAGACTGTTTAAATATTTTCATAGTATTTCCTATACTATCGACTATCCCTTTGGCTTCGGTTCTGGCCTGCTCGCCTTTAGGCTTTTTATTTTTTTGCTCAGTCTCTTCTTCTTTCTTCGAACCCTTTTGTTTGATATGTTGTTGCTTGCCTTTAACAGTTCTTTCAAAGGCAACATGGCTACGGTCAGCTTTCATTAATCGGTCATCAACATAGACTATCATTAGAAATCAAGCCCCCTCTTCTTCCCTTTTTTTATCTCTTCATAAATTCCGTAAGCATCGGAAGCTTGACCAGCATCACATCCAGATGCTTTAATTTGTGTTCCTATATCACAAATCCTCTCAAACATATTTTTCATATTTGAATTAGAATCAACTACAGCACATAAAACTTCATCGATGGTCGGGATAGCATAGTAATTTCCTTCAACCTTAGTCGGCTTTCTTAATTTGATATTATCTTTATACTTCTCTGGGAAGGTTACTTTAAGCCAACTATCTTGAACATCCATAGATTGAACTTCCATGTAACCAATATACTTGTTCTTAATGTCAAGTTCTATATCTTTGCCTTCGGCAACCGCAAACATGACATCGGAAAAGTTCTTTAAGCCGTATTCATAAGCAAAACCTAACGGCAAAGGAAATCTTGTAGTCCAATCGGTTACAAATCCTGTGCCGTCTTTTACAACTTGGCATTCTATTGATATAATTCCTCTGTAATTCAACTCTTGAAGGATAGGTTTTATTCTCACAGCCACATCCTCCAATACAGGAGGCATTTTATCGGTAAATTTGCCAACATAAAACCAGTCTTGGCAATATCCCCATAAGTAAGGCTTAAGAAAATCATTACCATTAAAAAATAAATCCCAACCAGCTTCTACAGCATCTTTGACCGGGTCTTCTACTATGAACTCATACGTTTCTTCAAACGGCCCGATTTTGGGACGCAAATAATTAAGTTCTGTTCTTGCCCCGTATTCATCCTCAGCATAGAAAGTTTCTTTATCTCCTCTAAAGATATCCTGTTTAATCCACTTCCCAGGATTCTTCTTCAGATAGTTAATAACTCCTTCAACTCCTTTAATTATCTTATAAGGTGCGACTGGAAGTCCCACCTGCTTTTGAATCTCTTTGGCCCAGGCACGCTTCAGTTCTAACTTCTCACCGAGACCAGCACCGAAGATATAAGGTAAAGAGGAATCAGGATTAGCAATTTTTTCTTTTCTAAGATCGTTGCACAAGTCTCCACGTCCCGTTTCCATAAAAATAATATAATCAACATCTTTGTAGTATTTAAAGAAATGCTTAATCTTCTTAATGCCATCCATTCCTAAGCCGACGGCAAACTTATTAAAATGGGAATGGGACTCAGGCCACTCCGTATAATAAAGAGTATCATGTCCATCTTTAGCAAATCTGGCCGCAAGTTCTGTCCCATAATCGCAGTCCCAAATAAGAACTTTCTTTGAAGGCGTCTTCTTGGCCTTTTCCAAAATAATATATGATTCAGATTGGGGTCTTCTTATAACTGCTCTCACTATTTCTTCTCCTCTTTTATTGTCATTCCAAGTTGCTTAAACTTCCCGGAGTTCTTACATGCAGGACAATACTGCCATCTTATAAAACCTGTCGGGGTCTCCAAGTCAAAGACAGTACCGCATATCAAACATTCAAGCTTAAGAATCTTTATAAGATCAGCCATTATGTTCCCTCCATTCATCAATCAACTGAGTGACTTTAACCAAAGCTTGTTCATATTCTTTATGAACTATGTTCTGCGGTGTATCACTATACACATTATTGCAATGTATTTCTAAACACCAGATATATCCTTCAAGTAAAATTTCTTTTCTAAAGACTGAAAAATGAGGACGGTAATCCCCTTGTTCTTCTTTGATAATGAATCTTGCTAAGCTCTCGGTACGCTCATCGGTACTATGTTCAAACCATACAATAGGCCAATCCCGCACGTGACCACAACAAGAGGCAGTCGTTACAAAACCGGCTGCATTCAAAGCATCACAGAGAGGAATGATTTCTGGATCAAGTTTCTCTGGATAGTCAGGGTCAAAACGAACAATGCTCCAATCAGCCATTTACCCCTCCATCCATTCACAATCCCATCCTTTCTCTAACTGCTTCATATACTCTTCGGCCATCTTTCCTTGAAGAATGATTTGCCAGGCAGGTTCAAATTCCATTCTCTCCGGAATAAAACCCTCAGGCCAAAATCCTTTCTCCTGAAGATGTTTGTAAGCCATCATATGTTCTAAACTTTGGGGATTAAAAAAATCCGAAATTTTCATGTTCATCCTTTGGTTTAATGTCTTTCAAATTTAAAATTGTTATTCCAGAAACTCTATCAGTTGCTGGATTATAACGGACTAAAATGGCACTTCTGAATTTTTCCTCTAACTCATAGCAGATTGCAGGCTCTGCATCATCAAAAGTTAAATAAAGAACATCTGCGTGCTCATCATAATCACTAATTACTTTCATTTTCAACCTCCGGATATTCGCATGTCTTATCTTTAAAATTTCTTAGAATAATTTTCTTTTCATCTCTGCTTACAACATAGTCTGGCGAAACTGGAATCTTTCCAAGACCTCCGGGGCCATCAATAACATAAGTTGGTACTCCAAATCCTGTTGTAAATCCACGGAGCTTATTAATAATTTTTATACCTGTAGACACAGGAGTTCTAAAATGATCTGTTCCTTGAGCAAGATCACACTGATAAATATAGTATGGCTTGACTCTGATTTTAAGAAGTTCATGCATTAGCTTTCTCATTGTGGGAACATCATCATTGACTCCTTTAAGAAGAACAGTTTGACTTCCTAACGGTATCCCAGCCTCCGCAAGTTTTATACAAGCCTCCTTGCACTCATCAGTTATCTCCTTTGGGTGAATAAAATTTATTGAGATAAACAAAGGATGATAACTTCTCAAAGTATTACAAAGACTCGATGTTATTCTCATAGGCATAGTCACAGGAGCTTTCGTTCCTATGCGAATTAAATCAATATGAGGTATAGCATAGAGGTCTCTTAAAAAGTCCTCCAACTTTGTTGTTTCTAAAGTCAAAGGATCACCACCTGATATAAGAACATCCTTTATTTCTCTATGCTCCTTAAGCCAACGAACAACCTCTTTAAAATCAGTCTTTGTTATTGGTCTTTCCTTGTGACCTACCAGTCTCCGCCTGGTACAATAACGACAATAGCTCGCACAATGGTCTGTTACAAGCAAAAGAACCCGATCTGGATATCTACGGACTAACCCTGGAACCGGACTCATCCTATCTTCAGCTAAAGGGTCTTCCATCTCGCAAGGCTTGATAATTGTCTCCTCAATCCTTGGAACAACGGTTCTTCTTATAGGATCGTTGGGAGACTTCGGGTCAACTAAAGAAGCATAGTAAGGCGTTATGTTTAACCCCATACCTTTACCTTGCAATGATTCTATCCCTTTTATTTCTTCAGGGATAAGTTCAATTAATTTCTCTAATTCTTCTTTAGTCGTAATACGATTTCTTAACTGCCATCTCCAATCATCCCAACGCCTAACAGGTTCTGTCATTAACCCCTCTTCTCTTTAAAATCTAAAACTACAAATCTTTGTTTTGTTTTTCTTCTTACAACTTTTTCACTCTCACTTTTTTTAACAACTTTGGGTTCTGGTTTTGGAATCCCGAAGTCTAAAGCCTTAGCCATAGAAATTCCAGCCTGGACTATCGCAACAGGAGGCTCTTTGAGGGACTCTTTATCGGCTGTCACTCTTATTGGTTCAGTAAACTCTATTTGACCAGACAAAGGAACAAAGAATTGATTACCAATAAATATTTCAAGATCATACTTAAATGCTCCAACTTTAAAATATTTTTTAAGTTCATCCAGCTTAAAGAAAGCCCTACCTTCTTTATATTGTCCTGTATAGCTAACCTTTCTATTGTCATGAATAGTTAAGCGTACTTCTGTGATTGGTTCTGTCGTACCAGTGACATCAACTGTAAAAACAAGTTCAGGCGAATAATCCAGCCTGGTTTTAACTATCCCAGAGTATCCAGAAATACCAGAATATCCTGCCCTGGCATCGTATCCTGAGTAACCAGATGCCCCAGAGTAACCTGCTCCAGAATAACCAGAATAACCTGTTCCAGAATAGCCTGACGTTCCTAACCCTGAATAACCAGACGTTCCTATAATGTTAAGAATATCTGCTGCATTAATAAGCATACTAACCCACAAAAGAGAGTATCAATTTTTCATGGGCGGTTATTCAAGTTTCAATTTTCACGTAATGCTTTAAAGACTTCTCTCTTTACCTCTCTTTTCCTTTTTTAATAGTCTAAAGACTTCATCAAACTTTTTTAAAACTTTCTGGCCGAAATCAATGGCAACATCTAAATCATCTAATGAATTGAACTCTTTCTCGAGCATGCCTTTAAAGATTTCTTCACAATCTTTTGCTGTCAAATCCAAATCTTTAGTAAATTCTAAGTATCCATCTTTTACCCCTTCAAGTAGAACCCAGGAAAAAGCGTAAAACATCTCATCTGGATGCTTATCCATTTTAGACAGGATATGCTTCCTAAGATTCATAACTTCTAAAAACTCTTTATCTTCTTGATTAAACATAATATTTAGAACCAGACTGATTGCCCCGAAGGGCACATCCACTTCTTTTGAGCCCAATAGAATCATCCCAGAAATTTCATGGGCGACTCGAGCTCTGCTTTCAGTTATAAGTAGTTGTATGCAGAAATCAGTCTTCCTTAGTTACCCAAGAACTGCTTGAGAGCCGCTTCCTGTTGTTTGCTTCAAAGGATTTTCTGGTAATATATCAGCCGTTAACATTTTCTTTCGGTCCTTTTCATTCTTTTCGACTTTTCTTATCAACCTCTCTACATCCTTTATCTTCCGAGGACGTGGTAAATCTTTACCAGCGGTCATCGCTAATGTTCCAGGATAAAAACTCTTCTTAAATAAGACATCTCGCTTCTCTTGCTTCCGTTCTAACTCATCTTTATGCTTCTCGTGCCAATCCATCCATTCATCTATTGATTCTGGTTTATAACCTGCAGGGTAAACCTTTTCAGGAACGGACTTAGAAGTAAACCATTTTGGAGTGGGTAACCCTGCACTATGAGCAATATTAAGAATGTAATCTGTCATTCGCTCATACTTCCCACCGCTCTCCCATATCGGTTCCTTGACGGTCATCGCCTCTGAGTAGATATCCGCTATCATTTCATCTGGACGATAACTGGCTCCTGCAAAATTGTCATATCTCATTGTACCCAACTGGAATGGTTTTAACATGGAGTTAGTCTCATCTGAATGATAACCAAATGCTATACGTGTAACCTCATGCCCAAATTCATGGTAAAGCAATGAGGGGCGATCTTCCGCAGGCATCTTAAAAAAACCATCGAACAAACGAATCTTGCCATTACTAAACTGGGCAACAATCTCTGGGCCAAGTTCATTTCCCCCGTAAAAAGCAAGAGGGATTTTTCCACCCTGAACATCTTCAATAGTAGCAGTCTTCAATTTATCGATTGCAGAACTAACTTCTTTTGGTGTAAAGTGAGCTTTGCTACTCTCGATCTTCGGCTTTCCTATTCGTCCTCCCCACGGAGCCATATATTTCTTTCGTTCTTCCTTAGTCATAGCATCTATCTGTTTTTGTTTTAAAGATTTCTCGGGCTTCTTCTCTGGGAAGAGTTTAAGTTGTTTCTTCTCCTGAAGTTTCTTGTAATCTTTTCGTATTCGGTTCACATCTCCGGCATAGAACTGCCCTGGCATTTGACCCTTTGGAGTAGCTTTTCTGTGTTCAAAGTATTCTGTCCAGGTCATGTCTTCAGGCTTCTTTTTCTCAGAGAAGAGTTTAAGTTGTTCTTCAAATGGCTTAGAAACAATTTCTTTTGCCATCTTTTGCCGATATTCAAGTGCATACGGATATTCTTTTAAATACTTTTCTCCGTATTCCTTTGAATACTTCTTTGCGTATTCTTCGGAAGATAATTCCGCATCTTGTTTTAGTTCATCATATCTTTGTTTTAACTTTGCCCTCTCTTTAAGAGGAAGATTCATTTGAGCTTTGCGTTCTTGTTCTCTCAAATCCCAAGCTTGCTGCTTTGTTAACTTAATCTTCTGATGGGAACCTCCATGTCTTCTTGTTTCCCAGGCCTTCTTGGCCCCCTCTGAAGATTTTTGAAGATCGATTACATGAAAAAGTAGAGTCATTTTTGAGATTTCCATCCTCAATTTGAGAATTTATTCTGCTTTTGGCTTCAAAATGAAGAATCACTTCCGGAATTCCGGAACTTTTCTGCTTTTTTGGCTTCATTTTGAACATTTAGGTGAACAACATTTTATAATCAACCGAAAACATTATGGTATTTTCCAGACCCCTGGGTAAAATCTTACATTTTATTTTCTAAAGATTCTAAGAATTGCCCTGCCTCTTTTAATCCCTCATCATAGCATTTCAGCATGGCTTCACGGATCGGTTTGATAAGCACTTGATATTCATCTTGGAAGTTTGTCATGGCTTTAGCCAGGATTTCTTTAACCTGCTGCGAACCAAGTTTCACTCCTGGGTCAAGACCTTCGAGTTCCTTAAACTCTTTCGTACACGCCTTCAGAGCTTTCTGGTACGCAACATTTATCGCTTTAATTAGTTTCTCTTCATGTTCGGTAAGAACTTTGTCATTCTGTTCTATTAATTCTTTAACGTCGTTCATTTCTTCAGCTCCTCGAGAACTTAAATTATTGAAAACATTATGGTAAATTTTCCCCTGGAAGTTACTTCCATTTAACTTGGTTTCCCAATCTCCTTCAGAACTTCTGCTTCGGTCATCTTTGTAGCTTTAAGAAAATCGATCTTTTCCTCAAAGGCAAAGACTAAAGTATTCTGTCCGAAGATCATCTTCAACTGGGCATTCAAATTATCCAACTGGCTGTGATCCAAAGTAGTTCGGATATGAACTACTAAGACATCTGCATTTATATCTGTTAGTAGAACTGCTTCCCCAAGTCCAAGCATTTTGAGATTTCCACGTTCCTCTTGCTCAATCGGCTGGATGCGGTAGAATTCTTCAGTCATTAGATTTGTCCCTTCTCTTCCCTTCCGAAGTCAAGTTTATTTGGATGTTCCACATTTGGATTTCCAAAATCAATTCCTTCTTCGGCACCAAAATCAATACCTTCGTATCCGTGACCCTCTTCTCCAAAGTCCATTCCTTCTTTACCAGGCATCGCTCCGCCACCACCGCCCATTTGCTGAGCCATAGCTTTCTGTGTCATGAATGTGATATACGAAGGATTCATGATCAAGTCGCCACCTCTCTCCGGGCCAAGAGCTTCCAGGTCATCAAGAGCTCTAACTTCATCTATGGTCTTGTAGTTCGTGATCTCCTTTATTCTTAACTCTAACATTTGCTCTTCGGTCTTGGCATCCAATCCTGTAAACCTCATTTCATATCTTGGGTCTATTCTAAAAATCAAGTCCTTGTTAATACAAGATTGAATAAACTTTAAGAAAGGTCTTAAGCCACGATCTCGGCTCATCTTCAATTTTGTTTCTGAATGACTTTCAAACAGTGGGCCTTCCTGAGACTGGGCTCCGCCTCTTAGTTCAAAATTAATCTCAGATGGATCAATAAGATAAACTGCACAAATCAGTTTGATCAAATAATCAATCCAGTTACTATATTCCATCTGTCTGTTAGACATCTGAAGATTTGTATACTGAAGTTTAGCCGGGGCCGCAATAACAGGGGTTCTCCAAGCATTAAAGACTCCCATAACTTGAGCATGCCATTGTCTTCTAAAAGCAAGTAATTGATTCTCTGGAACGTTACCTTCAAAATGTATAATCCCTTTAGGAGCACTACCTTGACTAAAGAATCTTCGGTTGTACTCTTCTGCCCATAGATGAGCCGTTACCGTATTGACCAGAATCTCCAGCTCGGCAGTCCCATACCCATTTTGCTTGATGTTTGTTCTTGGGTTCCGAATACCAAAAGACATCTCATCTTCCGTATAAGTGTTTACAACCTTTCCACTTATAACTTGAACATATCTTGTGTCCTTTGATCTTTGAGGTTCCGGGCCAATGTCTTGAAGAGTAAAGTCCCTAACATCCTTCATGTATTTAGGAGTTGTCGCAAGACGTATAGTTGATGCATCAACCGCATAGAAAGCAACAGGCTTTCCTCCACGACCATCTACTATTTCAAAACAGCTTTGGTCAAAGGTCAATGAATCCCTTCCTAACTTTCTTAAGAAAGAATCAAAGTCATCTCGTTCCTCAGGAGCCAAAGAAGTAACACCGGTATTCTCAAGCATGCTCTCGATCTCTTTCATCCTTCGCTCGTCTTCAATCGTGGGCTCTGCTTCGTCATCTCTCATCTCTACCGAGTAACCAATATCGTACTTAGTCTTCGGAGGAGACGAGAAAGCAGCAATCTGGTTAACTCTTGTATTGATGACTGCAGCTATGATCGGGTTTCTTTCAGACATAGTCCTAAGTGTATCATAAGTTATCATCATAGGACGTTCTTTGTATCCCATCGACTCGAGCAACTGGAAAGGATCATGCAAAAGAGTTTTTGGCTGAGCATCATTCGACTTGCTTAAGTCATCAAGCCAAACTTGATGAATCTCTTTGGCCTTCTCAAGTGCTCTTGACTCTGATACTCCAATCATACGTTCTTCTACTTTTGCAACTTCGGCTGCAAGTCTTGTCTTAAAAAATCTGTCCAATAAGCCCATCGTTTTTCTCCTAAACCCTCAATCCGTATCGGATTATGGAACTTTTCAAAAGATGTCGTATAGACATGGTTTTACGTCTTATACATGCATCATTATATCAACCCCGGGAAGAAACCTGAGAAATCTTCCTGCCACATTCAGGGCATCTATGATCCCTTCTTAGACCTTTCGGTGTATAAACAAGTTCAAACTTGTCTTTATCAACTTCCCAGCCACACTTACAATAGAACGTAACGCCAGGAATCACAAAATTCAACTCTTCACAATCAGAACATGAATTCTGATGGCTATGATGCGGAAAATAAATCTTGCTACAAACCTGGCAGTGTTCTCCATCCCCAAAATAATCATAAATCACAGTCATAGTTAGACAACTCCTACAAAGCTAACTTTGTTGGCATCTACCCAGATAAGTTCTCCGGTCTCTTGATCTCCAACAAGAAACCAAGTCCAAAAGAGTCCATCCTTATCCCTGAACTTGTGAACATCTAAGATAGAATAAGGAAAATCTGGTTTCATAAATTTGACGGCTGATCTTTCTCCCCTCGTCACATTGTCAGGGATCATCTTAACTTTAACAACGAATCCTCTAACCATATTCACCTTTAGTTAAGTTGAAATCTATTAACGGTTCGTTTAACACAGTCCTCAAATAACTTCTGTGCTTGCGATTGTGAAACACAGATATTGCTTTTTACTTCTTTGCCTTCACGAACAACAACAGAGAAGTTGCCAAATATACTTGTGAAAAGACATATCTCGATGTCTTTCTCAGGAACAACAAACGCATTCAGTAATTCCACCTGCAGTTGATTAGAGAACATTTATTTCCCTCTCGCAAACTCAGCCCTTGCAGCTTTAGTATCTGTAAGATTGAGATACCTATCAAGGTCTTTCTCTGTCATACCAGCTGCTTTAACTTTTTTAACAAGAGCACCTCTACCTCCATGATGCTTCTTAAAGATACTATCAAGTTTGCTCCATTTAGCAGACTTGCCAGCTTTTTTATGAGAAGAACCACCTCTTCTTGTTAACCATGCCTTCTTGGCTCCTTCGGATGTCTTAGCCAATTCATCAAACTCATCATCTATAGTCGTAAGATTTGAAAGCGACCTTCCAAGTTCTACAGCTGGTTCGCCAGCCGTCTTCGCAACTTCAGGCCCGCTACTACCCTTTATAGGAAGTGGTTTTCCTTCGCCATCAAAGAATCCAGTTACGATAGACGAAACATATGCTTGGTTAAATCCAACTGCACGACAAGCTGCCAAAATCTCCGAGTTGTAAGTCCAATCGTCAACAATGTTCTCGTAGACCTTTTGGGCTACATTATCTATTGTAGGCGGGGAATCTTTGTCCGGATAGCGAAGTTCATCTTTGACCCTACGTGATATTCTGACTCTTAGCCATTGTAAGGCTTCATCTTTTGTTAACTTAGGTTTCTTGTCACTCTTTTTGATCTCGTCCAGAGTTCTTACTATTCCCTTTATCGCCATTTGTCTCCTCCTTCGGCTAAAATACATAGCCAAGACTTTGTTTCCAATCTTTAAATTGTTTATCCCAAACAATAATACATTCAAAACCGTATTTCTCGAAATGAGAAACTCTTTCTTTCTCTTCTTCTTTCTTGTGCCAATAAGAACCAAACAATTCTATAACTCTGCGTTCTACCTTATGAATGAAATCAGGATTTTTACCTGCAATCCATACTGAACCATCGCCCACATATCTCCATTCGTTCGGAGCCTCTTCTCCCAAAAAGATCATGAAACTTTTTTCAAGTTTATTAGGTTTTAGCCCACACTTTTGTGCCCAATTTTTAGCATAGTTTTCATCTTGCCAAAGTCTTTTAGTGGATTCAATATTTTTACCCTTCATAACTTGCTTCATTAATTTACTATGCTGAGGCTTAGATTTACCCCGGGACATAGCTGCAAGACGTTCTATATGCTTTGCCAGACGACCATCTTTTCGCCGTTCTTCCAAATATCCACTAAGAAGATTTGCTGTTTTCTTCTTTAGATTCTCTTCCATTTTTTTCTTTCTCTGATTTCGCTTTCTTCTCTTCCATAAACTTGTGGCGATGGAATGACCAATGGTTATCTATCCTATCTTCTAAACCATTGACCGTATCAATAAGTTCATTGATCCGATCAATCACAACATCAATGTAAGCTCCGTCTTCATACTTTAACTTTTCCATTGGTTAACTCCTTGTTCATTATTTATGAACACGTTGATTTTCTGAACACACCCATTTAAGGGTGAAAACAACTTGCACACCCTTAGGCCTCAGGGGCTTCTTGCTCCTCTCTTCTTTCTCTTGCCCGCTCCCTAAATCTTTCAAGGTGAGGAGTCCAACTTCCTTCTTTGCGTCTTCGTTTTCTTCCAGCAGCAGATTCTTCTTCACCAAGTTCATGCCTTGCGAGTCTAAACCCTCCACTCCTTCGAGATTTCTCTAAGATAACATAATATTCGCCTGGTACTTTTCCTCTTCTCATTTCGTTCTCCTATTAACACATCTCTTGTTGGATATAGTCAAATCATTAAATAAAATAAGTCCATTCCAACAAGGAGGTTGATTAACACAACCTTTGCAATGATCGCTCATTATAACAACCAATCTTGCCCCAATTTTTAGTCTCATCTCATGATTATAGATGAGTAATTGTTTTAAGAAGTGTGCTTCGTTCTCGTCTATCTCTTTCACTTTACATTCTCCTTTGTTATCATTGTTTCAAAACCACACCAGGGGCATACCCAAATACATCCACCTGCTCGTTCGGCAAAAATTTCATCTATGATCCAAGTATCTTTAAAAACATTATCCAATTTGCATTTTGGACACATTACGATCCAATATGATACTACTCCCACGTCTTTTAAAACTTTTGCAAGCTTCATATAGTATATAACAGAATTAACTACTTCTTTTCTGAAGGATTCTGTTTCCCAAACTCTTCAACCAACGATTCCAAGTCCTCACGTTTAATTCCCAATTTAAGAAGTTTATTGAGATTCTCAACCGCAACTTCATAAATCTTTTTCGCCTTGGCACGGTCTTGAGTTTTAAGACCCAGAGCTCCAACAAAGTCTTCAAAAGTTTTAGTCGCATCATTTGCATCTTGCAGAATTGAATTGAAGGCCTCTTTCACATCAGGTTCGTCAAGAGTTTGTTTCTTGGCCTCAAAATTTGCATTTGAATCATAGTAATCAAAATCTTCCTTCCCTTTCTCTGTTTGAACGGTTATAACGAAATGATTATGGGGTTTCCCATCCTCATCATTAGGGAAGTTATCTACCTTATCTTTGAATGAGGCGGTTAAAGAAAGCTTCATATCTTTAAGAACTAAGTTCGCTGTCGTCTGTCCCTCTTTAGGAGTCCCAAGTTCTTTACCTTCTTCGCCCTTCTTGTCTCCCTCTTTCTCCTGAGATTTATCTTTATCCTTATCGGCTTCACCTTCTTTTGTTTCTGCAGGTGACTTGAGTTCGCCTTCTTTTTCCTTACCATCAAGTTCGCCTTTAGCATTGGCTTCTTCCGGGGTTACTACATCCTCATGGAGAACCTGATATCTTATATCATTTTCTCCTTTGGCTGTGACTCCATCTTTCCCAATAGCTATGACTTCGGCTTCTTTTTCATCAATGACAATGGTATCACCGATCTGGACTTTACTTATAATGACATTGGCCTGAGGCCCAGCAGGCCCGCCAGGAGGGGCTTCTTGGAAGTCTTCAGGTTTCTCATCACCTTCTTCGCCCTCTTCAGGTTTTTCAAAAGGAGACTCCTTACCTTCCTCACCCTCATCTTCGTCACCCTCTTTAGGCTCACCCTCTTCGTCCTCGTCGCCTTCTATCTCATCGATCTTATCGAGAGCTTCTTTCTTCTCGGGGTCTTCGTCGCCTTTGTCCGCATCTTCACCGGGCTTAGGTTTCTTTCCCTCTTCGTCTTTCTTCTTAAAAGGGAATCCCTTTTTCTTTTTCTTTTTTCCAGATTCCTCTTCGTCTTCGGATGTGTCCTTTTCTTCTTCGTCCGCTTCTTTAGGCTTGAACTTGCTAAAGGTTAACTTTTTCTTTTTGTCCTTTTCTTCTTTGTCTGCCATTCTATCCTCCTGTTATTCAATTCCGTTTAGAAAAATTTCAAAAGTTCCGCCCTTCCACTTTCCGGAAGTCATTTCGATAATAGCCGATGGTCTTCCTTTGTGATCAGGAACGCCAGGCTCTTTAACTACAAAATCCCCTCTATAATGTGCTTTTATCTTGCCCTTATCCTCTTCGATCTGAGCAAGTAGTTCTTTGTTGATTTTACCATCAATCTGAAAAGGTTGCTTTTCTTTGGACTTCTCCATCAATGCTTCATCCAATGTTATTATTTCCATGTCATCCTCCTCATCTTTTTCTAAGTCGGCTTCACCGACCATTGGACTTACAACAACTAATCTGTTTCCTCTCTTATATTCTTCAAAGACTTCCGGGGCTAATTTAAGCATAATAGCCTTCCTAAGTCCCGGAGTTGCAATCTTCTTCAAGAGTTCTAAGCCCTTCTCTTTGATAGCACACAATTTCTTTAAATGATCAACAATGCTTTCAGCCTTTGTAAGTGATTCTCTTTCAAATTTCTCTTGAGCATAAGTCTGCCCAAGCTTTTTCTGAATAGCTGTCATCTCTGCCTTAGCCTGGTCGTTCAATTTACTAAAGGCCTCTGTATAGAGTTCTTTATAAGGAGTTCTTGTCAAAGTAAATTGAAGAAATTCATATTTGAATCCATCGTCTTCGAACTTAGCTCGGAACTTATTCTCCTTTGTTTCCAAGTTCTGCATCTTAGCCAAGTAAGGCCTTATGACTTTCATCTGATCTTCGAGCTCAGCCTTCTTGCCTTCAATCTGACCTTGAAGATCTCTGTATTCATTCTGTGTTGTGAAATACTCTCTAAGGTTGTTTCTAAATTTAGAATAATCCTTTTTAGAAGCCTCTGGGATTTCATGTTTTACTTCTTCTCTTGGTTTCAGAACTTGGCCTTTTGCCGGAAGTTCTGTTTTATGCGATCCGCCGAACTTCCGTGTTTCCCAAGCTTTCTTTGCTGCCTCAGATGCTGTTGTTATTTGCATTGCTCTTCTGGCTTTAAGTAATTCGTCTACTGAAAAGACTCTAAGCTCCATTTTGTATTTCCCTCCAATGTTTTATCTCCATAGCTACTCCTTTATTCTGTAGGTTCTCCCATCATTTCCAACATATCGTCCTCAAGCTTGGCATAATCAATCTCAGTACCTTCAAGCCTTGCCTTGAGTTCTTTATAACGCTCCTTGGCTGCCTTAATATTTTTGTCGTTTCTTAATTTGTCTAAGGCTTTCATAACATCCTTTTTATATCCTGTGAAGACTATATCAGGTTTGCCCTTTTCCCAATTAGGCTCTCGATGAAATTCTGGTGATCCTAACTCCTTATAATACTTCACAAGTTTTCCATCAAAACAATATCCCCATGTTCCACCATTCTCATGCGCTATTTTATGAGCAAGCTTGCCGTTTCCTTTTTTAAGACTAAAAAGATTAGCAATTTCTCCATCCGGCTTTACAAGTACGCCTGCAGTATTGTGAGCTACAAGAAAAACTTTAAACTTTCCTTTCTTTATTTCATCGAATGTATAAGGAGTAACGTAAGGCTTAAATTTATCCGGTAGCTTATCACGTTGCTTAATAAAAGTTCTAATGTTACGATCCTCTAATCTCTCTTCTCCCCTCCTAAAAAACTCTTTAACCTTTTGAAACTTTCCTCGGGAAACACGAGTAAATGACTCTACTAAGCTTTTGACAATTCCTGTCTTAAGATACTTGGCTCCCCACGAATTGACAATCGACCAGTAGGCAGGATCGTCTTCAAGTTCTGTAAAGAACGATCTTGAAATATCCTGCTCCACATAAGCATTGACAGCCCTGGCAAATATTTCCTGAGGAGTAAAGAGATACATCCTAATGGAATCCCCAAATTCTTTTGGGTCTGGTTGAGTTGCAGCCCATCGATCACTAAACTCTTTAAACTCATAAAGATTCTTTTTATAGAAATCAACAACTTTAGAAACAAGGTCAAAGATAGGTTCAGTCTTTGCAACCTTCTCTACTTTGCTCTTCCAGGATATAACATCTGCCTTATCCCAAGACTTCGGAAAAACCGATGGAAAGTCAGGAATATTGGCATCAAACATCCAATGACCATACTCATGCGCCAAGCTTTCGGTATTATCTTTTCCATAAACCTGTATAATATGTTTACCGGTAAAGTATTCAGCATTCTCTACGCCTTCTATCTCCGGCCCAACAGTTATCTTTAATTCTCCTTTGCCATCAACAACTAAAGCTTTGCTAAGATGATCAAAAGCCTTATCTATTTTCTTTGTAACGTCTGGGCTAAATCCAAGCTCTGATCCGAATCCTCCAAGATTGTATTTGTCTATAAAAATTCTTCGCCATTCAGTTTTAGGATTTGGATTAACCCATCTGACTCCTTGGTAGGGATGACCGCTCATCATTATAGTAACTTTCTTTGCAACTAACCCCGGGAGTCCCTTTTTTAATCTCCATTTCTCCTCTGCTTCATTCAGATCAATGATATGCTTTGTTACCCCACCACCTGCATATCCTGTAATTCTTATTTGTCTTCCAGCCGAATCAACAGTAAAGTCCCATCCTCTTTTATCAAGCATTGAGGATACTGTGTTTGCTAAAACTTTAAAATCTTTGTCTCTAACTTCCTTAGAAGTTATATCCCTGGCAACAAGATCAGGAACTTTCGTGAGCCCAGCAATTTCTTGATGAGTTTCATGTTTTATAACTTTTGGATATCTATAAACTAAAATCAACTGTTCAGAGTCTGGATCAACATATATGTCGTATCCTGGTTTATGAGTTATTACTCCATGCTCCCCTGCACCAACTTCTCTTGAAAACTTTGGAAACTTTTTTGATAACTCCTCTTCAAGATGAATTCTATTTAATTTCAGCTCTGTCTTTATTGCTTTAGACTCACTAAGAAGACTTTCAAGTTCGTGAACTTGACGAACTAAAGAGACGGCATGTTCGCTTCCAGCTTCCGGGGACTTGATCTTTTTTAATTCTCTCTTAGCTTGATCTAACTTATCTTCTGCGGCCTCAACGGTCTCTTGAATCCTAACTGCCTCATCATATATTTTCTTTTCGTAAGAAGTCTTAGGTTCTGGAACCGGTTCCCGGGGAACTTTTATAGTTGGCTTGCGGGTTCCTTTAGGCCCTTTAACTCCCTCTGGATATCTCCAATAGCCAACTGTAACCTGCTTTCCACGAAGATTAATAACTGTTGGCACCAAGATCATGCCTTCATGAGATGACTTTGATTTTCCTAAATCAATAACATTAAAAAGCATTAGCTTGTCCTTATTACCCTTCTGACCATAGGAGCTTCAAAGTATCCCATCATTTTCATATTTTTAAATGTCGCAGGGTATAAGGTTTCAACGTCATGCTCTTTATGAGTTTTCAAATGGTCACGAAATAGGTCATTAGAAGTGCCTATATCGCTAATCCATACCACATTTTCACCGCAAATCGAACATTTTATTTCAAGAGTGCTCATACTTATCTTATAACTCTCCGTGGTCTTGGCTTTTCTTCTTTTGGCTTTTCAACTTCTTTTGGTCGTTGATCTTTATCTCCACTAAGAATCTTTTCAATCATCTTCTCTATGGCTTCTGTTTCTCGAGCATCTCTTCCCGGTTCGTGGCCTGGTCGAAATGGAGATGGTCTTGACGGAAGAACATCTCTTGGAGAAGGAGCGGGTTTTGATAAATTATCTAATGCTTCAAAAGCTTTTCTTAGCCGTTCATCAATCTCCTCTTGTGTCGGTTTAGAAGGAGGCTTAAATTTATTATATCTGTCTGTCACTCTCTTGTAATCAGTCCACTCTTTTACATTTAAACTGTCAAGCCATTGGTCCTTGGATAAGATTTCATCGCTCATGTTTTCCTCCCTGTACCTTTTGGTACACTTTTCTGTGTAAACAATTAAAAACATTATTGTTTATAAATAGGCGGAAATTGTCATTCAATTTTCGCCCAATCTGCATCCGCAACTAACTTTAAAAGTTTGAGCTTTGCTTTGAATATTCCTTCATCGGTCTTGCCCAATTTTCTAAGATGTTTTTCATAAAGCTTTAGATACTCTGTTTTAAGATCGGACGCTAAAGCCATTTGTTCAAGGCATAAGTGACCTAACATAACATCAAGGTTTCTTCTTGATACCATATAGAGCACGTTCCACCCATTTGTCCGTCATCTTAATTCCGTACTGAGCTCGAAACATAAAAGATATGTCGCTAACCCCTATCTTATCCGGAGCAGCCACTTTCAATAGTTGACTTGAGGCTGTCATCCAGTCTCTTAGTTTTATTTTTATTTCGCTTTTAGTTTGCATTTTTCAATCATCTCTTCATATGACTCTTCCCAAGAACAGAATATCTCATCCGATGTCTTCACAAGAATCTTTCCAGAGATATCACAATCACCTGGAAATTGCCTTAGCCATTCTTCCAAGTTTTTAATTTTCATTTTCAGCCCTCTTTCTGTCTAATTCTTTTTTATACTCTGCTACTGAATTAAAACGGCAAGGCTTACATTGATAATGTTTCTTATCATAGCCCCCTTCTTTATGACATATGAAACCAGGAGTTGGTTTAGTACATTGTGCTTCCATACTATCCCCTCTTCTTTTTCTTACGACTTGGGATCCACTTCTTCTTTATTATCAACCCCGGGATTCCATCGCATCTTGCTTGAAATTGCCGATCAGCCAAAGTCATTATCGGTTCTGAAGCTCCTAAAGCCAATTGCTTGAAGAGATCAACAGACCTGGTTAAAGCAGACGCTAAAGATAAAGCATCTTCTTTACACAAATATCCACCTTTCATCTTCAAACCAATTCCGTCCTTTGTGACTTCCAATGTCCATTTTGTTAGTTGTTCAGTTTCCATTGTTTGCAACTCTCTTTCTTCAATCTGAATTTGCCTTTCACTTACATTAAACACATTGATCTCTCTTTACTTTTAGCACCCATTTGATTTAAAAACATATTTGGAAAAAAGTTTAGACAATTCTCTTCCGAACAAAAGGAGGAGAACACTTATAACAATAGCTAAAACTTCTTCAGTCATTATGTATTTCAATAGTTTGTATTCGCATGTGACTAACACCAAAGTTGCAAAATTAATGACTCTTCGTAAAAGTATAACACCATTGGCTGCAAGATAAAATTTCCATCCCAAAGACCAATGCTCTGTGTGCCCAACAACTTTAAAAAGTCGCAAGCCATAATAAACAACAAGCGATTGAGCAACAATAGATCCTAATCCAAGTATTATGTTTATCCAAAATAACACGATCTTACTCCTTTTCAATTAAAATCTTTCCAGCGCCTCTTACTGATAACGTCTGCCCTTCAATTACAACTATTTTGGGCTTTTCGATTTCAGCATTTTTGAGTTCTATGACAATAAGTTTTTCACCCTCTACAAGTTTAATCTCTCGCAGTCGGACTACATCTTCACGTTTAGTAACTGTATCTTCTCTGTTCTTAGCAACCTCTTCCCTCTTTCCAACATTATTTTCACGACCTGTAATCAACCCAACTAAACTACCAAAAAAGAATTTCCACCATCTAACCAAGAGGATAAGAAAAAGTAAATACAAACAGGTTAGAATAGGATTTGAAATATACCGATCGTACCAAATGATTGCTTCCTTAAAACCTCCATCTACTCCTAAAGTCCATAGTAATATAGCTACTCGTCTTAGTAGACAAATTGACATAGCTGCAAAGAAGACTTTGAAAGCAAACGCCCAAGGCTTTCCATACTTTGCAGCGAATCTAATCATTCTCCTAACCAGAAACAAAACACCAATTTGACCAAAGAATGCAAATATAGATAGCCAAAATTCTATCTCTTTTAAAAAATCCATAGCATCTCCTAACATTTTTTGCCATTCTCGTAAAGAACAGTATCTACTCTTGCCATCATCAAAGCATATGCAAGAGTTTTTGAAAGTGCTACTGGGTCCGATTTCTTTGTTGAAAATTCTTGCATCTCTGCCTGTAATATATCTTTCAACTCACAAAGCTCTTCATCCGTTAAACTTGGAAATCTGTCTACCAAGTCATCCTTCCTTAAATGGATAGGCTGCTTAATAATAGATTTGATGGAGGGCTCTATCGCTAACCAAAAGATAGCCATCTTTGCAGCCATGTCTGGGATATCTACGCTTCCCAATCTTGTTTCTATGGCCGTACTTCTTGTCTCTATGCCAACTAATCTATGAAAGATATCTTCGAAGTTTATGAGCTTGAATTTTCCTACAAACTCGCTTATCTCTTTAAAGTCTACGTTCTTTAATTGACCTAAAATTTCTCCGAGTTCTTTCTTTATTTCTGAGAAAGGCCAAAAATAAGTATAGATCAAACCGATAAACGCTATACAAGCTGCAATTAACGGAATCAAGACTTCAATCTTCATCATACATCCTCCTGATTATTCAAGCCACTTAGCCACGGCCTTCAATCCCTCTTCGGCAGTTTTGAAACGTTCGTGTTTTATAGATTCATGACTTGGCTTACCAGAATCATGATCTACTTTCCACTTCTTGTTGACCCTATCCCATACAACCCAAACTCTTCCTCTCGGAGTGTTTGCTGTATAGAAATAACCTTTTCCTCCCGGGGCTACAGAAAGAGTTTTATCCCATTTGATAGCTGATTTCTTTGCCGGGCTTCCACCTGCATCAACCCATTGCTTTGCTGCTTCCCACATATATCTTGAATTGCGTTTGTCGTGTTCAGCATCTCTTACGACTTGAGTTCTACCGATGAAATCTTTATACTTCGTGCCCTTCTGGGATTCATGATAAGATTCCCATGTGGGGTATTTTGCTATAATTCTTTTAGCTCTCGCCAGCGACTCAGCTTCAGATTTCTTCTCAGATTGTTTCTTTGTAGGCTTTTGTTTGCCAAGACCTCTTCGCCTGGTCTCCCACGCTTTCTTTGCTGACTCACTCGATTTCTCTAAGATGACGTAATACACTCTATTCCTCTATATTCTGTATGGAAGATATATGAATATCAGCAGCCAAAGAAAAATTATTGCTCCGCCCATAAAGTAGTTCATTAGTCATCCTCCTCTTCCTCTAAAGATTCATCGAGTAGTTCGTCATCGTCAAATTCAGTTGACGGCCAAAGTTTATCCAATAGTTCTCCAAATTCTTTATCGGTCATATAACCTTCTTTGTAGGTCGATCTTAATTCTTGAAAACAAATAAAAAACCTTCGCTTCCATCGTCTGACTCTGGAATTATAAAACCTTCTTTACCTTTGACTTCGGTAACATCCATTTTAGATTCATCTACATCTCTTGCAGAATCCATTTCCTCTGCCGGAAGAGTATAGCTATAAGCTCTCCACTTCTTGGGGGATACCCACATAATTTGCTGATCTCTTTTGATACCATACTTTTTAATCCAGCCTCTAACCTCAGATAAAGGATAGTTCCCTCTATCTTCAACTTCAGTTTCTATAAACTCCTTCATCGTCATAGCACCAGAAGTTGTATAGTAGCTTTTCTGCTCTCTGTGGGAACCTCCATACTTTCTTGTTAGCCATGCTTTCTTTGTGCCTTCAACTGATTTCTCTAAGATCACATTAAAAAGCAATGACTTCTTAATCGGGGCAGCTTCCATCATTACTTTTAATAAGCCTGCTCTCCACGCTCCATAGACAGCAGGGTCAATATAAGACTTCTTAGCCATTCCCTTCGTGTTCCAGAGCAAACCAGAAACTCTTTCCAATATCTGACCTTCTATTGATTTGAGTTCCTGCTCTGTCTTTGGGACTGGAAAATCTTTAGTTGCTTCAGCAAATGTTTTTGTTGCATGATAAGTTCTAAAATCTTTTGCAAGACACTTCCAATTATCTTTGAGCAAACCCGTAACCTTTTGATATTTAACATCCGGGAATATAGGATCACGCCCGGACTTACCTTTGGACAGATCGGCTAAAGCTTCTGCAATTCCAGTATCATTAACTGGGAACTCCCAATGAACCCCAGATTTACCAATGAAATCAAGGTGAACAACACTTCCAAAATTAGTTCCAACTCCTTTATACTCGGGCTCGATCTTGACATGCCTGGCCTCTAACTGGGTTGCTCCAAAGTGTCCTAACTTATAAACTTCCTTCCAATCCTCGGGCATTGGTTTAACAAGGTCTTTCTTCTCTTGCTTAAGAGTTTCTACTTTAGCTTTATCTTTTATCTTCCTGGCTTCGTTGATCTCATCGCTGATCTCATCCATTCTCTCGGATGGGCCGATAAGCCTTTGCCCATCTTTAATAAAAACGTAATAAACCGTGTTTCGATCATATGGTAGCCCATATGGTACTCTTGCTATATCTTTTGGCGCTTTAATAAGAGCTCTATTCTTTAAGTCTTCAACTTTCCTCACACCTTCATCAACATCTGCTTTGCTTCCTACCCGAATAGTATACAGGTCAATCAATGAAAGGATAGTACCCATCTGCTTGTCATATCCAGTTTTGCCCATTCCTTTCTTATAGAAGGCTCGTATCTCCCCAATATTCTTTTCGACATTCTTTGATCGTACAAATTTCTTCCTTGAGTTCTTCTCTGTTGTGGTATCAATGTATTGATAAACTGGTTTACCATTCTCGAGAACAACGATTGTATGAATCCCACCTACTTCATTTGGTTTTTTAAACTCTAAGACCCGCTTGATGTTTTGGACATTTGTTTTGGCATAGAATTGAGAACCTTTTGGAGACTTAGGCACTGCAGCCAATAAATCCTCTTTTGTCCATATGTCCACATCGTGAGTACGTCCTTCCAAGTAACGTGTCGTTGACGATTCTCTTTTCGCTTGTTGAAGATGTTCATGAATTCTCCTTTCAGTCTCCTCATGAGGAATGACCAGTTGCATCTTAAATGGTTTAGGTTTAGATTTAGACTTCTTTGTTTTCTTAACACTTGTTTTCTTTTTTATCTCATACTTCTGCTGGATGCTGTTATACTCTCTTATAGCCTCATCTGGTTTATCGACAAATCTGTTAATGTTGGCTTCGGATACCTCAATCTTTTTAGGAATGCCAAACTTTTCATTCCATGAATCCATGTCTTTGAGATATTTCTCACGATCCTCTGGACTCATCTCTAAAATAGCTTTAGAAGAAAGACCCTTAAGACTTGGCTTCTCTTCTCCTTTGTGACTTCCTCCGAACTTCCTTGTCAACCAAGCTTTCTTTGCCCCCTCCGAAGATTTCTCAAAGATAACAAAAAGAGATTTACTCATAACTCCGGTTTTAAGATATTTGTTTCCCCACCCTTTAATCTGACTTTGAAATAATTTAGTTGAAGCTACGTTCTTGGCTTTGTCCTCTTTTAAATCCTGTTCTCCTGTAAGATCAGCTTCGATAACATCCAAAGACCAAGTTGTTCCATGCATGTAAAGTTCCCCAGCTCTCGCAAAGAGTTCTGTAGGTTCTAATGCATAAACAGGGAGATCTACCAAATCTTGCATCTTTTTTAAGATACCAGGTTTCGTATAAAAGTTCCTATATATTTGAAGAAGTTCTGTAAACGCTTTTTTCTTCCCCCCATCTAAAGATTTATTATCTGCAACCTTTTTAATAAATGCATCAAATGAATCTTCTAAACCTTCAGGAGTTATCTTTTTAAATAATTTTCGACCGAACGCCCTTGCAAATTTATGATAATCCTCGTATGATCCTTTTGACTTTACCTTTTTAAACGATTCATAATCGGGTATTTCTTTTTGGTCAAGAATACTAAATCTTTTACTTCCAAACTTATCGTAATGATCTGGGCCTATTCTCATAGGATTTCCAAATCTGTATTTAAAAACAAAATGAAGATACTCATGTTCAACTTTCTCAAGATGTTTCGGATGTATCTCTATGGTATCATTTCCCTCATCGAAATCTCCGAACCAAGTCTTTTGAAGAGGGGCTTTAATACTGAAGGATAGTTTACCTCTCCCATCAATCTGTATTTTTTCATTTATCTTTTTTAAAGATTCGTGAAGCCTCTGAACATCATCTTTAGAACCGCCTTCAACATCACTGAGCGAAAACTCTTTCTTGAAAGATTCTCTAGACTTCTTGTCTTCTAATGCTGCGTGACTTCCGCCATATTTTCTTGTTAGCCATGCTTTCTTTGCTCCTTCAGATGACTTTGACATGAGCTCCTTCCAGCTTGCCTCTGATCTTTCCTTGCCTTTCCACCCTTTCTCTTGTTCCTTTGGGAGATAGCGGTTAAGCCATCTTATCTTATCTTCCATCCCATAAAGAGCACTTAAAGCATTACCAAACGATCCTTGAACATTAGGGTTCTTGGTTGCTCTTCCTAAATCCTCCTCGATACCTATGTTCGTTTTGTTCTTTCCAAAAGCATCGACCATCTTCGTATGATGAGTTTGAACGTCTGCTATGAACTTCTTTACGGTCTCGGGCGAACCAGAGAACTCTGGCCTCTCCCATGAGTCTGTTCTACTCCATTCTATAAGGTCTTTGTATTTGTTCTTTAGGTCTTCATGATCTTGCTTTATCTTAGTAAGGTCTTTGCGACTTCCGCCATATCTTCTTGTTTCCCATGCCTTCTTTGATCCTTCAGAGGATTTAACAAAGTAAACAGGAGTCCCATAAATTGTTTTCTTTACAGCTTGTATCTGTTCCATGCTATTTGCGGCCTGCCATCTCTTCCGCTCGATGATACCGTTTTTCATAACTTGCCAGAGTTTTCTTTTCCTTCTCTGTCATATCAAACCATTTGTCATAATGAGTATCTCCTCTTTCACGATTGATTGTCATTTCGTCTCTGAAAGGAATAGTCTTTCCTTTGTATGCAACAAACCAATCATTCTTATGCTGAAAGATGCTAATGCCAAGTCCATGCTCTGTTGAAGCTTGGTTAATTCTCTTCTTTGTGGAACTTGTCATCCATCCACCATCTCTTAAGGTTATCTCATTGGAATCAAAAGACACTACATCAGTTGTATGATATTTGATATGAGTTTTACCCCCTTCTTCCCTCTCCGTTGTGTGAACTTTCTTGGTATAATCTCCGTGTCTTCCAGGAGCCATGAAAGGTATTGATTGCTGAACCATAACTTTCTTACCATGGACGGTTGCCATGTGAGCCGGAATAACAACTTGTCCTTCGGCTTTCTTTAGTTTTGAGCCTGGTCTCCTAAAAGTTATACCTGTCACTTTTGGGGGTTTCCATTTTGGATGCTCTTTAATCCAGTCCGGATTTCTCTCTATCCATTTCTTCCAGCCTAACGATCTCTTATGAGGAAATGGATCTCCCTCTGGCGGGCCTCCTACATAACCACGTCCTTCTCCGAACTGGAATGCTTTCCCATGTTTTCTTTTCTTCCAAGCTTTCTTGGCAGACTCGGTTGATTTTTCAAACTCCTCATCTAAACTAATAACTTGAACTTTCATACTGACTCCCTTTTCAATCATGTCTTTTTTTGTCTTAGCCTCTTCCTTAACAGCAATCACATGCCGTACTTTCCAGGCTTTTGTGTTTTTAACTTTCTTACGCATTTTGTCTTTCATGCTGACGCCTCTTTCTTTTACTCTTTATCCTGCTCTGATAAGAGTTTATCTAATCTTCTGTTCCGCTCTTGCAGAGTTTCGAGCTCTTTTATCTGTTGGCCTAAAGAAGCTGTTATCTTTTCACCAAGATTAACAGGTGGACTAGGCTTATGTCTTCTTTTAAATTTGTCTTTAGCACCTTTAGTTCTTGATTTTATAAACTCGTCAATGGTTTGAATTACTGCTTTCATTTTCTCCTCAGAACCCAAGACTTCTTTCCAGCCTTAGTTTTATCCTGTTTAATAAACTTCATCCAATTACAGTAAGGACACAGAAGTTGATAATCCTCTTGATGAGCTAAAACTTTTTTATAATATGCTGCTCCTCTACCTTTATACTTTTTTCTATCTTCATAACCATCATTATTGATATGATCTATTTGCAAGCTTCGCACATCCAATTTTTCACTCGGAATCGGACAATTCCAAAGATTTGCACACCATGGGCCAAAGGCCTTTAAAACCTGGTCTCTTAAATCATCTCTCCGTTTTTTACATTTTTCAAGAACTCGAGTAGTGTGCTTTTTATAAAATCTCTTTGATTGATTACTTTTAAGTTCTTTGAACTCAGGGTCATCTTTTCTATCATTATAACGTTTATTAGAATAATCTTTTCCAAATTTTCCCAGACTATTATATTTTGTCATATTTATTCTTTCACATAAAATGTGGGTTGCTTTGGAACATAAGGTTCGCTTCGCCACTCGGTATCAATCAAAAGCTTATCATCTTTAGTTCGCCCTGACATATGGGCTAAAGCCTTGGCTCCGTCTTTAAACTTTAGGATGACAGCATGGCCTCCATGACTCGGTTCTATATCAAACTTTCCAAACTTTTCTTTGATTTCTGTCTTTGCTCTGTTTAAGTGATCCCACAAAGTCTTCTCTACTTTCTTTTCTTCTCTAACCTTTGTTAAAGCTGCCTGGGATGGTTTGCCTTCACCTGCAGCCAGGACTTCCTTGCCTGAAACAACTTCAGGGTAAACATACTTGTATCTGTATTTTCCTCCTCCGATTGGTTTCTTGCTAAAATATTTATGACCTACGGCCTTATAAAGATCACCGATGCTAATTACATCCTGAACTTTCATTATCCCTCCTAATTGTCTGGTCTCCTATTCCAATCTCTTGTTGTTCTCGCATGACTCGTAAACGTTGCTTGTCATGTTTGCTTCCTTGAAAACCAAAATATTCCATGACTGCCCAAAGTAGTTTCTCGTGTTCTTTAAGTTCATCTTGATCATCTTCTTCAATAACACTCAGGCCATCATTCCCTAAAAGTATATAACCATTTTTAGTTCTTTCTATCTGCAATAGCCATGCTTCACGAGCATTTTCATTATCCATTTCACCCTCCCTTAACAAAAATAACTTGAGTATAAGGACACTTGTAATAGTTCTTTTCTCCACCTACATATTCAACAAATCCACATTCCCAACATTGTTCATCGGTATCAAACTTTCCGTTCGGACAACGTTCAGGCATTTTCAAAAATATAAGAGGATTCATTGGCTAATCTTTCTTTTCAAACAAACATTCTGCTTGTTCTGTTTTAGGGTCAGACTTAAAGTATTCGCATTGCTCTGCAATACTTCCAAAACCAACAATCACGTAAGCGCAAATTTCCCTTCCACTTGGACAATCTAAATACTGCATGGCTGCAACCATCGGGTTTGATCTGCTCTCATCAACTTTAAATTTATTAGGATCGAGTTCCATCGCTATTATCCTTTTGCCACGGTGTTTTGTAAGTCTGAGATATGATATGTCTTTTCAATTCACCGATAGCTTTCTTCAATCTAACAGGGGGACCTAAATGTTCTTCAGCGACCGCTTCGTTATACACAGAAAGACATAAAGAAAAGATAGTATTCTCCAATGATGTTAAGCCTTCTATCATTACCAATTTCTCCAAATTACACCTATCACTAAAAGTCCTACCACTATGTAAGGAATCATAAACTCACCTCCTACCTTGATAAGAGATACGTGACTGCAATAACTATCAGCACCATAATGAGTGTAAACGGATTAAACCTCTGATACCTTTTCTGACTACGCCAGATTCGTAACATAATTTACCT
>Ga0187886_1000360_pt1 | contig 56463 bp, 60 predicted proteins | sample June2016WEW_20_1_FD_133001 | JGI IMG/M metagenome (GOLD analysis project Ga0187886, IMG submission 133001) | Peatland microbial communities from SPRUCE experiment site at the Marcell Experimental Forest, Minnesota, USA - June2016WEW_20_150 | ecosystem: Environmental > Terrestrial > Soil >... | reverse complement strand
CTGGGCGGCGTAAGCGGGGGATTACCCGTCATGTTTGGCTGGAGCGCCGTTACCAACGGAGTGGAACTGCTCCCAGTTCTATTGGCGGCTTTGGTGGTCCTCTGGATCCCCGGCCACATCTGGAGCTTGGCCATATTCACCAAAGAGGATTACAAGCGTGCCCGAATTCCGATGTTGCCTGTGGTCACGAAACTTCGCACCGCTTTGAGGTGCATCGTCTCGACCGTCGTCCTAATGATTCCTTTCTCGCTTTGGATTTGGGTTGTGGGTCGGTTCGGGTGGCTTTACTTGGCCGTCGCAGCGGTATTCGGGGTTTGGGTTCTGTACATTAATGTCCAGCTGTTTCTCCATCCAGATAATGAGATGGCTTACAAGGCGTTCAAGGTTTCAAGCCCCTACCTTTTCGCCTTGTTCTTCGCGATGATCGTTGACAGTTTGATTCGTGCAGTGTAGCCTTAGGATACGAACGGCTTCAGGCCTCTCGGCGGCTTGCACGTGATTACGTCCTTGATTCCCTGAGTCCCCAAAACGCGCAGCAATAGGTGGAATATGGTATCGTTGCCCATGAAGTGGTCCGCTAGCCTCCTAAGTTTGGTAGAGACCACCATCTCCTTCCCTAGCGCCTGCTTCCATTCCCTCTCGTATTCCGAAAGTGGCGTTCCTTTCTGAACGTAGTCCGCGGCGACCTTCCCGGCAATTTCGCCCGTAATCATCGCGGTTGAAATTCCTCCGCCATTAGTAGGCATCACCATGCCCGCGGCGTCCCCAACAGCCATCACATGTTCGGAATAGGTCGTGGCCAATGGTCCATCAACAGGGAGAACGTCAGCAATCATAGGCCCCGCTTTGCCACCCTTGAGTTTCAACTTCGATAGGGAACATTGATCGAGGAAGAATTGAAGGTAGCTTCTGCCATCATTTCGTTTGGAGTACGAGGTCCGTATTCCGATGCCAACGTTCGCAGAACGCCCGCCCTTTGGAATGATCCAGCCGTAGCCCCCTGGGGCTAGCTCAGTCCCAAGATACATCTCTGTCACGGTTTGGTCAACCGACAATTCTGTCATTAGGTATTCATAGTTTATCGCAACGTTGTTTGGCGTCATGTAATCCTCAGTGAGAATGCCAGCTGACTTAGCGACTTTGGAGGGAAATCCATCTGCGGCGATGACTACTTTCGCTTGGACTGCATCCTGTCTAGTTCTGCCAACGCTCATGTTGCCGTTCTCAACGAATAGGTCGACGGGAGTCCGTAACTGAACTGTGCCCCCTAGATTTTGGACTTCTTCTGCGGTGCGTTGCTCTAGTTTGGTCCTGTCGAGAATGAAGGCTTCGAAATCGAATTCGTATTCACTGCCTTTCGGCGATATCACACGGATGCTCTTGCAAATGTTGTCCACAGATTCCTTCGGAACATCGAAGACGTGCATGTAAGCGCCAGCAGCCGGTAGCAGGTACTCCATCTCCTTGCGTACTGGAAAGTATTCACCGCACTTCACTGGCGCGCCCACGACAGTCTTCTTGTCGAATACGTGAACGGTTAGACCGCGTTTGAGCGCTTGAACGGCGGCATAGAGGCCGCCTGGGCCAGCTCCAGCGATGACTAGGTCGACTTCTTTTTGCAAATTTCCCGCCGCAAGAGGATGATGTTATTTGATTCGGCGAAGGCGTCAAAAAAATGGTTCGGTTACGGCTTAAGGACTCAGGCTGACCCCCGCGGGCAAAAGGTAGTTTGCGACCTTAAGCAGATAGTTGAGAATAGGTCCCGGGTATATCCCGACGACCACGATGATTACTGTCGATGCCAAGAGGACGGCAACGAGTGAAGTTGGCTCGCGCAACCTGCCGGAGGTTGTGGGTTCGTCGAAGTACATTCGCTTCACCACCCAACCGTAGTAGGCCATTGAGAACGCGCTGTTCAGGACTCCGGCCAAAGCCAGCCACCACAGTTGCCCGTTTACAGCTGCAGTGAAGAGAACGAGTTTGCTCATGAATCCGCTCAGCGGCGGAACTCCAGCTAGCGCGAACAATGAGATAGTGAGCGTGAACGCCGTTATGGGCATCCGGTTACCTAAACCTGAGTAGGAATCCAGCGACGTCGTAGACATTCGACTGTAGACTGCTGCTGCCGCGACGAAAGCAGCCGTCTTCATTACGCCGTGGTTGAGAATATGAAACAAAGCGCCCGCAATTCCCAATGGGTTCGGGGCGGCAAGTCCGATGAGAATATAGCCTGCTTGGGCAATGCTCGAATACGCCAGCATCCTTGTGAAACTTTTCTGCATTAGGGCAGCAATGTTACCTAGCGTCATTGTCAGAATCGCGATGATTGCAAATGTCCCTGACCAATCCAAGCGGAGTGCAATTAGAGCAACTGTGAAGATTCTGATGAGGGCTGCGAAACCCCCGTTCTTCGTTCCAGCCGCGAGAAAAGCCCCGATGGTTATCGGTGCTCCTTCGTACGCGTCAGGAATCCACATATGAAAAGGCACAGCCGCGACCTTCATCCCAAATCCCGCGACGAACAGGACCATTGCCAGCAGTGCTAAAGGATTAAGCTTCGGAAGAACCAAGCCGAACCCCTGCGCAACGAGGTAAATGTTCGTGGTCCCGGTTATGCCGAAGGTCAGGGAAATTGCGTACACAATTAGAGCTGATGATAGCGCGCTCAAAATGAAGAACTTCAAAGCAGCTTCATTCGAAATCGGATCATCCTTCTGTATTCCGGTCAGAATGTAGCTTGGGATATTCATCAACTCCCAAGCAAGGAACAATGCGATCAGGTCCACTGACAGAGAGACCAAAATCATTCCAAAGGTCGCGAGCAAAAGCAGCGCAAAATATGTATCAAGGTTCTTGTTGGCACGCATGTAATGGATGGAAGCGACGCCAATAAGCAGCGTAATTCCGACAAAAACTGCGGCGAAGTATACAGAAAAGCCGTCGATCGAAAGTACGTTGAGAACCAACTGAGGCTGCGGAAAACCTTGGGCCATTATTGCGGCTATTGCGCCAAGAGTTACTAAGAGGCCCGCGAGGGACCAGTAGGTAACAAGAGAGCGAACACGAATCCTGTTGGAAAGGCCCTGAACCAATGGGATAAGAATACTGAAGAATGGAAGGGTGAAAAGCAGGAGGGCCGTCGTCAGCTGCATCAGTTTCGCCTTTCCAAGAACGCCCTAGGTGAAATTCCTTCACGTAAATAACGTTTCGCAGTGAGAGAGCAAACGTTTTTCTTGCTGACGTTGAGATTCATGGCGACTCCCGAAAATTGTGAACAAGCGATGTCTGGAATAGAAACAGTCAAAATAATTGTCGACGCCGAGAAAGGAGCGGCGGAAATGCTCGAAAAAGCCCATGCGAATGCATCGGAGATTCGCAAGGGTTTGGAGAAGCGCATTAGAGCAGAGCGGGAGGAGATTCTGAAGTCAGCTAAGAAGGAAGCCGGAGCCATTGTTGAACAAGCGAAGCGAGATGGAAAGTTGGAAGCTGAGGCTTACGAGAAAGAGGCTGTACTCAGAACAAAAGCGGTTGTAGCCAAAGCTTCCACAAGAAAGGGCCCTGCCGTCGACAAGCTCGTCAACCTCGTTTTGGGGGAAAAGACGTAATGTCTGAGACTAGTAGATTCACTGAAGATATTCTGGCTGTTGCTAAAGAAAAATCACAGAGTATTATCGCGGAGGCGGAAACTGAGACCAAGCGCGCCTTGGACGAAGCCAAAGCCCACATCTCAAGTGAAGCAGACGAGATTATTCGCAATGCTCAGGCTGAGGCAGAGGGGGTCAAACGGCGAGAAATAAGTGAAGCCCGACACAGATTGAAACTTCAGGAGCAGCAGGAGAAAAGCAAAATACTCTCCGAAGTCCTGGAAGCGACCAAGAAGCGTGTCATTGAGACTGTGAATGACGAGGGCAAATATATTCCGCACCTCTCGGCTTACATTGAAAGTGGCATTCGTGAACTTGGTTTACCAAGCGTTACCGTCCACCTTAATGCAACTGATTTGAAGCGAATCGATAAGGCCAAACTCGAACAGGAGATCGCTAAGCGGCTCGGGAAGCCGCCTACGTTTGAATGGTCAAATGAACCAATTGACGCCCTAGGTGGAGCAATCGTATCCAGCAGTGACGGCCGAACACGAATAGTCAACACCTTGAACGAACGCTTTGAAGCTTTGGAGTCGAAACTGCTCGTCGAAGCAGGAAAACTACTCTTTGCGGATTGATGGTACCTTAGCGAGCTAAAAGTGCAAATGACAGGAGCAGGAAGATACGCGGAGCTGTCCGCCGCCGTTCGCTCCTTCAAGGCTGAACTCATCCACCCAAGCCAGATTGAACGACTTGTCGAGGCTGGCTCGCTTTCCGAAACCGCCAACATTTTGACCGGAGGCCACGTTACAACTGCCGACAGCTCCGATCTTACCTCAGTGGAATCCTACCTAATTCAGAACGTAATCGAGATTACGCACAGATTAGCAGCGTACGCGCCTCATGACTCCCGAGGCCTGATAAAGCTGTTCGCGACCTCATACGAGCTCTCTTGCGCTAAGGACATACTGAAAGCTATAGCTGACCAAATTGAGCCTGATGAAGCGATAAGGTATGTTGTGCCGGCCGGACGTTTCACATTTGAAAGATGTAAGGAACTTGTCGAATCACATAACCCTGCCAGGGTCGTAGAAACATTAGAAGACGAAGCGTTCAGACGATTCGTAACGCCAAGGCTGGCGGGGGATAGGGGTGGAACGCTTTCAATTGCCGCAATAGACCAATACTATTTCGGCAAGTTGTGGGCGGCATCTAATTTGCCTGACCCACTGGACGCACTGTCAGCGAAGGGTTTGGTTGGAGAAGTAATCGACCATTTGAACATACTCCTTGCGTTTCGTGCGCGCTTGGTCGGTCTCGATGCGAGAGCCACTTCAGACATGATGATTCCTGTGAACTACGCCCTAGGCCACGCGTTCACCGAACTCGGCGAGGCCACAAACTCACAGAGCCTAATGCGTGTGCTTGACAAAACCCCATACGCGCAATCGCTCGAGTTGCCGGGACCGATCGAAGGGGTGGCTATAGGTGTTGAGCGCGCCTTGAAACGAAACCACGCAAGAAGTTGCTTGAACGCTTTTGCAGGTTCGCCGTTCAATGTCGGGCTGGCATTGGCGTATTTGTTCCTCAAGAACTATGAAATGCATGACCTCTTCAGCATAATAAACGGCAAGGCGAATAACGTCCCCGCGGAACGCATGTTGGAATCATTGATTTTGCAACACGCTTAACCTGAGCAAAGGATTATAATGCCATGCGAGTTGTAAGCGGCGTCGATAGGTGCTGAGCAGTAGTGAAGCCCAAACACCAATTGATTTTGAGCTTCTTCCTGATGCTGGTCGGTGTAATCGCCATTTCTTCGATGACCGTTGTCGCTTTCTCCCAAGCTCCAACGCAAACTGACCAAGCCCTTGCGAGCGAGAAAGGCCTGTTCCTTGTCGGCGCAGGAATCGCCGCCGGCTTAGCATCGTGCGGTGCGGGCATCGGCCTCGGAACCGCAAGCGCTGCAGCCATCGGAGCTATCGCCGAAAAACCTGAAATGCTAGGCAGGACACTATTGTTCGTCGTGCTCATCGAAGCAATTGCAATCTACGGCCTGGCCATGTTCTTCATCATCTATTCGAGAATCTAGACCTCGATGAAGGGTGTCAAAGAACTCAAAGAAGCTGTTAAGGCAAAATCATTAACGGCCCTAACCAAAGCGCTAAGCCAATTTGCCGAAGGGCTCGGTTACCAGCTGAAGCCTCCATTTACTCAGATAATTGAATTCAAAGCGAAGGAACAAACCGGCGGTTTCGCGCTTCGTTTTGAGGCAGAGCTAGGACTCCATTATTGCAACTTAACGAACCAACAAGAAGGTTTAGTATTTGTGATACGGTTCGGTGGAAGCGCTCTCTCGGATTCGCCGAGCCCACCGATTCACGAACTGTTCTATGCAGGAGTAGTACGCTCCTTCCAGGTCTACGGCTACGGGGGCGCATGGAAAGGAGACGCGATCACGGCGCACCACGAATTCATGAGGGAGCTGGAGGTTTCCTCGAAGCACCTCAACGAAATTGATGTGGACAGCTTCTTCCGGCAGCTGGAAAGCAGGTAAACTGCCTCAGTGAGGCATGTTCTGGACGGCGTGAAGAATCACACCAAGTAACGGGGCCGGATAAATTCCAAGGATTAGCAAAGGAACAAGGAACAGGGCCAAGGTCACCAGCGTATAATATGGAGCCTCCCTCGATCCGATAGGCTTGACCCCGGGCGCAAATAGAACCCGACGGAGCATCCACACAAAGTAACCAGCGGTTATTCCGGGAACAAGCACGGCAACTACGTAGAATGCGTTAACAGAAATGCCGGCGAGGATTATTGTGTATTCGCTAATAAAATTGCTAAAGCCAGGGAAGCCCATCGCACCCAGCGAAGCTAGTACGAGTAGAAAACTTGTCTTCGGCATCGCGTTTCCGAGGCCGCCTAGCTCTCGGATCGTGCGGGTTCCCATGTGTTCGTGAATTACCCCCGACATTAGGAACAACGCTCCGATGGCACAGGCGTGGTTGAACATTTGGAAGACTGCGCCGCTGATCCCGGGCGTTGTGAGCGTAAAGGCCCCTAGGAGAACGTAGCCCATGTGGTTTATGCTCGTTAAAGCAATCATTCGTTTGAAGTCCTGTTGAACCAACGCTACGATAGCGCCGTAGAACATCGTTAGGAGCCCGAAACCAATGAAAACAGGTGCCAAATACCTGGAAGCCTCAGGCATGAGGAAGAGGTTCATGCGGATGAAACCATAAGCGCCCATTTTCAGAAGCAAACCGGCCAGCAGAACACTGATTGGGGCCGGAGCTTCAACGTGGGCATCGGGCAGCCAAGTGTGAAAAGGAACTATAGGCAACTTGACGCCAAAACCGACAAAAAACCCGATCGAGATGAGAATCTGGGCGAATAAAGGTAGGTGGAGGTTCACTAACTCCATGAAATTGAAGGTGTGAGGACTTGAGAGCACGTAGAGCGAAATGAAACTCAAGAGGAGCAGAACGCTGCCCACATGCGTCATTATGAGAAATTTCATCGCCGCATATTTCTTACGCGGCCCACCCCAAACACCAATGAAGAAGAACATTGGAATGAGGACAAGTTCCCAGAAGACGTAGAACGCGACAAGATTCAGTGACGTGAAGACGCCGATTATAGCGCCTTCAAAGAGGAGAAGCAATGCATTGTACTCTTTTACTTTGGACGTAATTTGTTCCCATGAACCCGCGGCCGACAAGGTTGTCAGAAGCGATGAAATGATTAACAGAGGGAGGCTGATCCCATCTATCCCGACAACGTAGGTTAAACCGAACTCTTTCGCCCAGTCGTATGTTTCAACAAGTTGGAAGCCCGGTGTGCTCCAGTTGAACGATAGGAAGATGAAGAGTACTACGGCGATCGTAGCGGCGGAGATCAGAATCGTCAAAGCCTTGGAGACTTTGTCGCCAAGATAACCGGCCAAATAGACGATTACTGCCCCGATGATGGGCATGAAGACTAGAAATGATAGCAAATACAAGTCTCATGCCTCACGTCAAGAAGAACAGTACTGCTACCACTAGAGCGAACACCCCAAGCGCGAAGACAGCCACGTACTCCTGCGGAATTCCAGTCTGGATTCGTCTCAATGATGACGAGACCTTCCGGCCTCCTGAAGCGATTCCGTTGATCCATCCGTCAATGAATCCTAAGTCTATTCGTTGGCCACCTTTCGAAACATCGATTGACGCTACGGCCACAGCGCCACTGATCCTGTCGAAGAAACCGGTCTCAATCGTGTTCCTCAAAGCCGTTGCTGCGGATAGGGTTCCGTAGACGAAGATGCGGTAGTATATTGGGTTGATGTACCAGCGATTCCAGAGAAAATTGTAGAGTGCACGCGCGAAGCCTCCCTCGCCAACAATCGAGGTCAATTTCAGCCGGCCTGAAATGTAGATTAGATAGCCGAAGGTTCCGCCGACGGCCAACATTATCAGGGAACCGACAGTCGCGGTCAGGGCTGCGCTTTGTTCCACCGCTGGGTTGAGCTCAGAGACTGGCCCCATCAATGGAGTTGTCGTTGCAGCCAGGGCGTGGTTGATCGCGGATTCTACGAGCGGGCCAGCCAAACCGATCGCTACACTTGCGATTGCTAGAATCACGTAGGGAGCCCACATAAGCGCAGGGGCTTCATGCACGTGGTGTCCTTCTTCTTCTAACTTTTTGAGGTGTTCGCTCTTGGGCGCAACGAAGACCAACCCGATTACTTTGAGGCTGTAAAGGAAGGTTAGGGCCACGGTGCCCCAGGCGAGAAGCATCAACGGCACTTGCCCAGTCAAGACGGTCGCAGCGATTACAGCATCTTTGCTCCAGAACCCGCTCAGGGGTGGCACACCTGAAAGTGCAAGCAGAGCGATGACCATTGAGGCGAATGTGATTTTCATTGATTGGCGTAGCCCGCCCATATCATCCATGAACCTCGATTCTACTGCGTGCAAGATCGCTCCCGCTGCAAGAAACGCGGCTGCCTTGAAGAGGGCGTGAGTCATCAGGTGGAAAATTCCTGCCGTCAGGCCTGTGACAAATTCTGATGCCAAGCCGCCGGCGCCTATGCCGAGCATCATGTAGCCGATTTGAGACACTGTAGAGTAAGCGAGAAGTTTCTTCAACTCCTTAGATACCACAGCTTGAGTGGCGGCCATGAAACATGTGAAGGCGCCAACCCAGGCGATAGCCTCGAAGAAGTATGTGGGCTGAGCGTACTGCAAAACTGAGTTGTAGAACATCGGGCCCGCTCTGCCCGCTAGGTACACGCCTGCTGTAACCATCGTGGCTGCATGGATGAGTGCTGAAACTGAGGTCGGGCCAGCCATAGCATCGGGAAGCCATTCATGCAACGGGAACTGCGCCGATTTACCAATCGGGCCCCAGAAGAAGAGTAAGGCGACAGGAACAAGCAGGCCCAACCGGCCCAACGGCAAGGCCCACGCGACATTACTTGACAAGTCAACGAAATTCAAAGTGCCCGAATATGCGTAGATCATGAAAATTGCAATAAGTAGGCCGATGTCGCCGATTCTCGTGACGATAAGGGCTTTCATACCGGCATGGCTTGGCGAATAAGCCATGGGCACATTCAGGGATTTGTCGCCAACGGTTCCGACCCACTTGTCAACTGGATCCTTGTACCAATGCCCGATCAACGCGTATGAGCAGAGGCCTACCCCTTCCCAGCCGAAAAAGAGCTGAAGGAGGTTGTCTGACATAACGAGGAGAAGCATGCTGCCTATGAAGAAGTTCATGAAGAACCAGTACCGGGTTAGGCCTTCGTCGCCTTTCATGTAGGAGAGGCTGTAGACCATTATGAGGAAGCTGACCCACGATACGACGTTCGCCATAATTACGCTGAGGGGATCAATGAGAACTCCGGCCTTGATGTTCAAACTCGTTATCCACTCAAGTTGAACGTCCTGCACTGAACCAGATAGGACAGAGGGAATTAGTAGAGCTGCAGAAATGGCGCCGAGCAGTGAGAATGTGACTGAGCCGTAGTCCCTGGCCTTAGTGTGTATGCGTGCCAATGCTGGAGTTAGGATTGCGCCAGCAAATGGCAGTGCCCAAGTCAGCCATGCGAAGATTTCGTTCATGCTCTAACCTCCCAAAATCATTTTCACGGCGGGCAAGAGCAACTTCTCTACTAGGTCCGGGTAGATGCCCAGAATGAGTGAAATTGCGGCCAGTACGAGCAGGGGCCCTGTTACAACCCATGGAGCTTCAGTGACATTGTTCAACTCATCAGGCAGCTTCCCAAAGAAAATGCGTTTCACCGCCCAAAGTGAATAGCCGGCTGTTAGCGCCGTTGACACGACGCCCAAAAAGGACAGCGCGATTCGCAACATTGAGTTTGCTGCAAATGCTTGGTTGAAGCTGCCCGCGAAGATTAGGAATTCCGAGATGAACCCTGTTGTTGGGGGGATGCCCATTATGGTTAGAAAGCCGATTATTGCGGCGGTAGCTGTGATGGGCATCTTGGAGGCTAGGCCGCCCATCTTCCTTATGCTACGAAGCCCATGGGCCTGCATGATTATTGTCCCCGCCACCATGAAGAGGATCCCTTTCCCAAGCCCATGTGTCACGTATTGAAACATACTACCTGACACCCCGAGGACTTGAAATGATGAGATTCCAAGCAAGATGTAACCCATCTGGCTTACACTCGAATAGGCCAATAGTCGCTTAATGTCATCTTGGACGAGCGCCATTGCTCCGCCGTAAAACATTGTAACTATGGCCCAAATCGCGAGGACTGTGGAAATTTCGAAGAATGCTGTAGGCAGAATGGTCATTACAAGTCGAACTATCGCGTAACCGCCTATTCCAATCATTGCTGGCGATAGGAGAGCGCTGATGGGGGTAGGGGCCTCCGCATGGGCATGCGGCAACCAGATGTGTAGGCCGAATGCAGCCATTTTGACCAACAGTCCCAGAACAATCAAACCGACAATGAAGAGTCGAAGGTTCGCTGGAATTGTAGATGCAACGATTTTCGCTAGGTCGAACGACCCGCTGAGGTATCCGATCGACAGGATTCCGGCAAGGAAGGACAGTGCTCCGATGTGAGTCCACATGAAATACATGAAAGAAATTCTGTCTCTGTCACCGTACCCCCATTTCGCAATGAGAAAGTAGGACGGGATGAGCATTAGCTCGAAGAACAGGTAGAATTCGATCAGGTTCGTTGCCAGTACTGCTCCCATCATTCCCACTGAATAGAGAGTGAGCAGCGCGTAGTACAGGCCGAACTGTTTCTTATCATCGCCAATAACGTGTTGCATGTAGGGAATTGAGTAGATGGACATCAACGTGCATAGCAGTGCGATCGTGAAGAGAATTGGGATGCTCAAACCGTCCGCTTTTAGCCCGAAGAGACCGATCGGGCTCCAGTCATAGAATTCCTGAACCCCACCCTGCCAGCCCGCGAGCAGCGTCAAGAAAGTTGAGTAGCCGAGCGCGGCAAAGGAAAACCAACCCGCTTTAGCTCCCCACCTAACGCCCGCTGCATATACGACGAAAACGAACACAAGAGGGACTAGAAGAATTTGGAGAACCTGCATGTACAATTGGCTTCATCCCTTGAGCTTGTTCAGCTTCCTGACGTCTATACTTGAGTTCAACCTGAAGGCGACTAGGATGAGGGCTAAACCGACCGCCGCTTCCATGGCAGCTGCTGCGATAGAATAGAATACAATGACCTGCCCTGAAACCTGCGGCGGGTTCATGTACCTAGTGAAAGCAGCGAAGTTCAGGTTAGCCGCATTCACGATGATTTCAATAGCGAACAAGAGTCGCATCGCGTTCTTTTTCACGCTAAGCCCATAGACGCCGATTCCGAGGAGCGCTGCTGAGACTATTAGGTAACTGCTTAGAGCAACCATCTAGAGTCACTTCTCCAATTTCGCCAATACCAACGCGCCAAGAAGTGCCGCAGACATCAACAATGCAAGTATTACGAGTGGAACAGGATAGGCGGTCGCGAGCACAGGCCCCAATTGTGATATTGGCAAAAATGCGGTGGGCGGTGCTGCGGGGAGATCTGGACCGGCTAGGGCAGCGACGCCGGCTATCGATACTGCCAGTAGGCCTGCGATCCACAATCCCATCGAGCCTTCGCCACCTTCTTCACGCTCTTCTGTCTCTCCCACAACTTCACGCCGGACCAGCATTATCGTAAAGAGAATTAGGACCACGACGGCACCGACGTATACTGCAATCTGAAGCATTGCAAGGTACGGTGCATCCAGAAAAACGAAAAACCCGGCAATTCCTATGAAGCTGATTGCCAGCGAAATAGCGCCGTAGATAAGCTCCTTTGCTTGCAAAGCCATGATTGCGGCGAGGATTGTTACAGTCGTCAGGATGATGAACACGATGTCGGGCGAGACCGCTATGTCCATTGATTCAAAGCCCCCACAATGAAAGTACGCCTGTGTTGAGCAGGAGAACGGTGAGGAAAACGTTTGCGAGCGCGATTATGAGCAGCCGGGTCCAGCCTATTCTGATGAGCATGTCAACCCGGATTCTTGGGTAAACTCCACGAGGGATGATGATGAAAGTGGCCACAATGAGGGTCTTCAATATGAACCAGACTGGCTGGGGAAGAAAAGCTGGACCCCACCAACCACCGAGAAAGAGCACCGTCACAAGTGAGGACATTAGATACAGTTTCATGTAAAGCGCCAAGAATAACACCATGAAGATCGCCCCACTGGACTCGGTATACCACCCAGCAACGAGTTCAGGTTCAGCCTCCGGTAGGTCGAAGGGTAGCCTCTCAAGCTCAGCCATAATGGATACGAAGAATACGATGAAGGACAGAATCGCCGGGACGATGAACCAAATCTTCTGCTGGGCGTTCACAATGTCAACCAGATTGAGGGAACCGGCGAGCAAGACGATGCTAAGCGCCGAAATCCACATTGGAATCTCATAGGCGACCTGCTGAAACAGGGACCGCAGCCCTCCCAGGAACGGGTACTTGCTATTGCTCGCCCAAGCAAAGATCAGGATCATGCTAGGGAAGAGAGAGGTCATAGCAAACACGAAGACTAACCCAACATCCAGATTCGCAATCACCCAATGTTGACCAAACGGAATCACTGCAAACGGCAGCGCAGCGAAGAATACTAGCGCAAGGGGAATCCAGATGAAGAGCGGCTTGTTCGCCTTGTACGGAATCATAACCTCTTTGAAGATTAGCTTAACTCCGTCAGCAATCGGTTGCAATATTCCCCCTGGGCCGCCAGCGTACAGCGGACCTATCCTGAGTTGAATTCTGGCTAGGATTTTTCTCTCGTACCAAGTCAGGAACATAACGACTAGCATCAGATGTATGAACCCTGGGAAGAACACGATTGTGATGAAAGTGTGCGAAGTAACAACGGCGATGATGAAAGGAAGTAAGTCTGCTGGTGTTGTCGGGAGGTTCACCAATCTACCAAATCTCCTTGCGCAACGCCAGCTGCAACGCGTAGCCCAAAGGTGCTGCGAGCAGAAACAGAAACAGCAACACCAAGAACGAATCGTTTAGGGGAATCATCCTGTAGCTTATCCCCAGGCAAACAGAAACATTCCGACGACATCAAAGACAACGAACATGAGGAGGTAGGGGTAGTATTGCATGACTATCCTAGTTCTCGCCTCCCCTTGTGGGACTTGGCCCGATTCGAATGGCATGTCACGAAAAGGGTCAGGTTTTCGCCGGGACCAAAACATTGGCAGAGTCAGCAATGGGCCTGTAAGGAGGACGATGAGGATGGCCCAGATGATTATTGCCAGCCAGGGGTTTAACGCCATTGTGAGTCCCTGCACGAGACTTGACCGGGTTGCCGTCTGACTGAAATCAACCGCATATAAATCATGCGAATACTTCAAACCGCGTCGCGGTGGGTAACGTCACAATCTCCTGAGGTATTTTCTTAAGGAACGAGAAATATTAGCTGGCGTTTCGAATCATCATCTAATCTGGAAGCGTCTAGGTCACAAGAAATCGAGTTGTGAAGAAGAATGGCTTGGCATTCCGCGGGAACTACTCACTTCTGGTGTGCCAAATGCAAGAAGCAGGTCCCTGCACAATCTGAGTTAGTCTTCAAGGAGGGAAAGGTGTTGTGGAAATGGAAATGTAGCTCGTGCGGGACCGACTACATGACAGACGCTTAGATGGCTAGAAGGACCTCTCAAGCGAATAATCCGCGAAATCTTCCAGTAGCTTGCTTTTGCTTCGATCGCGAAGCCCCTTCAATTCTTCTTTTGCCTTAGCGACGTGTTCACGTGATTTCTTTAGTGCAAACTGCATGGCTTTCTCGTATAGCGCTGCAATTGCGACCGCGTCTGACTTCTCCTTGTCATCTAGAAGGTTGCTCACTCGCTCTCTCTTCGTCGCTTCGTCCAGATAATGCATGACGACCAAGTTTACGCGTTCTTGCCGCTCCGGATCGCCCGACTGGTCGAGAATGTCGTCTTTGATTTGGAACGCTATGCCCACAGCTCTTCCATAATTATACAGGCAGTTGACCTCATCTGCGTTTGCACCACCGAGCACTCCGCCAATCCCAGCGGCAGCACTGAATAGTGAACCAGTCTTGAGGTCCGCGATGTTTAGGTAATGGTCGATGTCAATTGCCAGCTCTGTTATAGTGTCCAGGATTTCTCCCTTGCTGAGGTCGACAAGCCCCCAACCGGCAAGTCGTGTTATTCGTGGTTCCTTGTACTCGGAAAGAATTTGAACGCCTTTGGACGCTAGGAAGAGCCCGGCGCTAATCGCCTTATCATCAGCGAAGGCGTGTTGGGTCGTCGGGAGGCTTCGCCGTAACCTGTGTTTGTCGATTAAGTCATCGAAAATCAGTGATGCCGCATGGAGAAATTCCATTGCTACAGCGGCGTCGAGTGCATGCTCGGGCTTTCCGCCAACACTATCGGAGGCCAATAAGACTAGAATTGGCCGAAGCCGCTTGCCGCCCGTTCTAAAAGTGTACTTCACGAGCTCGTTTGCTTCGCTCTGCTCGAAACCAGTTGAGAGTAACTCGTCGAGTCGTTTGTTTACGACGGCCCGTTTTTCATCGAGCAGTCTTTGGAAGTCGTTCATCCGGCTCCACGAGTCTGTTTTTGCGCGAATGAATGCGGTAACCGTTATAAATGCTAGCTAGCGACGGACGCCCTTCGCATTCCGCCTTTAAGCGTACTTCTGAATGGCTTCACAGAAATCACGCAATACCTTTTCCGGAGCAGGTGCTTTGACTATGCCGCTGGCGACTAAAACTCCCTGTGTCCCAAGCTTCAGCGCCGCGTAAACGTCTTCCCCGGTCGTTATTCCAGCACCGCACAGGATCTTGACCTGACTATTGACGGCGCGAATTCTTCTTACTGATTCGGTGATGATCTCCGGTTTTTCCTTTGAAACCGCGCGCCCCGAACCGATCAGCTCAGGGGGCTCGATCGCTACCATATCCGGCTCGGAGAGAGCGACTGCAGCACCCAGCCTAGCCGTGCCTGCGCAAACGACAGTCGTCAATCCGATGTCTCGAGCATGTTCCACTGATTTTTCGATGTCCGGAAGTTTCAGATTCCTTTCAGAATGATTGATAATGGTTCCCGAGGCTCCCGCTGCACTCACAGATTCGGCTAGGACATGGCCTGTAAAGGCGCCGGGAGTGATTGCGTCTATGTGCTGGGCGAAGACGGGCATCCGCACGTTGGCTGCCACCTGCGCGATGTCGCAAAACTGTGGAGCTACTCCCACATTTACGCCCGTTTCCGCTCCGACTTTTTCCAATTTGAGAGCTAATTCAACTGCCTTCTTCCCGGTGGCTTCGAGATAGGTCTTGAAGTTGACGAGAAGAAATGGTTCAATTTGAGTTGTCATGTCTGATCTCTCCTCTAATTGTCATCTAATTGTGATGCGGATTTCTACATTTTCATTGTTTCTTCGAGTTCGCTGATTAGATCGATGTTCCCGACGTATGTTGGGACACGCTCGTCGATGCGCGTTGGTTCAACGTCAAGGATAGACGCTCTTCCAGTGCTTCCTCTTCCGCCGGCCCTTTCAGTTATGAAGGCTATTGGGTTCGATTCGAATTGCAGTCGAAGCTTACCAGCAGGTGCGTCGACGAGTTCAGGATAGGCGAATATGCCTCCGTAGTACAGCACCTGATTGAAGTCACCTACGAATGAGCCACCGTAACGGAGTTTCAACCCTCTACTTTCGAGCGATTGAACGAAATTCTGAACTCTGGGTGTCCATTTCTGCTTAAGTCCCCCGATTCCGTATATGGTCCCATTTTCCGGCAGCATATGGGGTTTCCCGTCGCAGAAATATCGTTTAGAGCCAGAACCAGTCCCCGAAGGAATGAAGATGAAGACTCCGTCTTTGAGGGCGACTACGGCTTCGGTGTATGGCCCATACAGGAAGTACATCGCCGCAATTTGGTTTCTGCCCTTTGCCGGGAGTGTTGTATTTCGGTAAATTCCCACGATTGTTCCCATCAGGTTGTTGCTGGTGATGTTTGAGGAACCGTCTAGAGGATCCAGCGTTACTGAGAACTCGCCGCGTTTCGAGGTGAGAGGCTGTGGGATTTCTTCTGAAGCAACCTGCTTCACTAAACCACTGTTTACGAGTTTCTTTGTGAGAAGTTCGTTAGCCCACACGTCCATTTCTTCTTGCTTCTCGCCGTACACGTTGTATTTGTCAGTCCGCCCCAAGCTTTTTGGAATTGCGGTTGCGATTGAGGCGGTGAGGTCAGCGAGGAGCAGTATGAGTTTGCGGAGACTCACGTCTTCTGTCCGCAATACTTCGGCCATGCTACTCTGCGACATCGGGTAGTTACCGGGCAAGTTTCCCTAGTGCAGTCTCAACATTTTGACCGTTGAGTATGATTTCTCTAAGCGCTGCGGCCATCTCCAGAGGTCGCTCGTGTTGCCAGACGTTCCTCCCTACCGCAAGACCGGTAGCGCCCGCATCCATTACGCCCTTTACTTGTGTCAAGAATGCTTCGTCCGTCGGTGCTTTTGGCCCGCCGGACATGAAGACTTTCACGGTACCAGCAGACCTCACCGCCCATCTGAAGGTGTTGGAATCGCCCGTGTACTTGATTTTCACTGCGTCTGCTCCGACTTCGAGGCCGGCTCTCGCCGCGTATGCGATTATTTCGGGCACTGTATCGTTGGTTATGGCTTCGCCTCGCGGATAGATCCAAGCTATTGCTGGGAGGCCAAGTTCGTGTGCTTCTTGTTGAATTCTGCCAAATTCGGTCAGCATAAGATTCTCGTGTGTGCTACCTAGATAGATCGTGTATCCTACGGCCTTGGCGCCGAGGGCTTTTGCCTGTTTCACACTGCAAATTTGACTTGCGATCGGCTCTCCCTTTGGCAAACTGGTCTTACCGTTGACTTTTACGATGAGAGGAACGGTGCCTTTGTAGTATTTTTCAGCAACCCCTTTCTGGAAGATTACGCCTGTGAATTTGCCCTTCCTGGCGATCTCGAGAATGTAATCCGGGTCGACGCTCTTTTCGTTGAAATCCTTGGACGGTCCGTGCTCTAACCCCTGATCATAGGCGAGTAGGATCCCTTTACCCCCTCGTAAGAACGGTGCCATCGTGGGCTTCATTAAGAACCACGGGACTGAATCCTTGGCTATCGAATAAAAAGGTCCCTTTAGGTTTCCTGTAGCAGAGTTTTCGATTCGTCAACTCTTCAGTTTTGCCCCGAACCTCATTATTCTGAGCAAATGGTGAGGATTTCCTGCCGAAAACAAGCGCTCGGCATCACGTGCTAAGTCTTGCGTGCTCGATCTTCATGCATCGGTCCATAACCACGTTTAGGCCTTCCCGTTTCGCTTTATCGGCTGCTTCCTCATTTACAATCCCCAACTGCATCCAGACAACCTTAGGGTTACCAAACTCTTTGTGAAGTTGAATCGCCTCATCAACAATCGGAGGCACATCTTCCGTACGCCGGAAAACATCGACGACGTTAATCTCGCGTTTCAATTCCTCCGGAAGGTCGAGCAAAGATTTGAAGCACTTTTCACCAAGCACCTCATTGACCGTGGGATTGACAGGCACGATTCTATACCCATGGGACTTGAGGTACCGGGCAACATCGTTACTCGGCCTTGAGGGGTCTTTCGATAGCCCGACCACGGCGATTGTCTTGAAGCCCAATGCCTTCGAAATCAGATTATCGATTTCCGATGACATAAGAGTCAAGTCCCTTTGCGAACTTGGGGTTGATTAATTCATCCTTGAAATCTATGGGAAGCTCATATTAGTGAACTCGTCGAAGCCCCCTTGATTCCGTATGCCAGTCAAAGTCTTAGTTTGTGACCCCATCCACCAGGACGGCATAGCCTTGCTGAGAAAAGCCGGGGTCGAGGTGGAGGAAAACCCCAGCCTGACGCCCGACCAATTAGAGAAGAAGATTACCGAATTTGATGCCGTAATTGTAAGGGGCCGAACTAAAATCACGAGTTCCATATTGAACGCCGGAACGAAACTGAAGGCGGTGGCACGCTCCGGCGTCGGCTTGGACAACATCGACCTGGAGACTGCGAAGAAGAAGTCGATTAGAGTCATTTCGACCCCTGCAGCTCCAACTACAAGCGTCGCCGAGCTAGCGGTCGGTCTGATGCTCGCCGTTTTGCGCAAGATATCATTTGCTGACAGGGCGATGAAGGAGGGACGGTGGGCTAAAGCAGAACTAATGGGGTCAGAGTTGAAGTCGAAAACGGTCGGTGTTGTGGGAGCTGCAGGACGCATAGGCCTCGAAGTCGCGCGAATCTCAGTTCAAGGGTTCGGAGCGAAAGCGATTGGCTACGACGTTATCGACTTTGCAGAGAAGGCAAGGCTAATTGGATTTCGAGGAGTCGATCAGCTTTCTGAACTTCTCTCGGAATCCGACATCATCTCCATACACGTTCCATACCTACCGGCAACTCATCACCTGATAGACCAAAAAGCAATCAGCAACATGAAGAAAGGAGCGATCTTGGTCAACACTTCTCGAGGGGACATAGTTGACGGTCAGTCTCTATTGGCAGCCCTTAAATCAGGCAGCCTTTCGGGGGCTGGGCTAGATGTCTTCCACAAGGAGCCGCCCGTTGACGTTTGGGAAAAAGAACTCGTAACCTTGCCAAACGTCGTATGCACCTCGCATGTCGGTGCCCAGACCGTGGAAGCGCAACGATTGGAAAGCACAATCGTCGCTGAAGAATTGATACGCACGCTCTCCAGCAAATAGCTAAAGGGGCTAAGAATGAGCGTATCGTTCAAAGACTTCGAAAAACTAGAGTTCAAAGTTGGCAAGATTACAGCCGCAGAAAAGATCCCGGGAATGAAAAAGATACTCAAAGTGCAAGTGGACTTGGGTGATAGGACCGCGCATGCAATTGCAGGTGGCGCAGAATTCTATGAACCCAGCAGCTTCCTCGGCAAACGAGTCATCGTACTGACCAACATGGAAACAAAGACGATCGCCGGCGTCAAATCCGAGGTCATGTTACTCGCAGCAGATCTGCAAGGAAAACCAATTTGGGCTACGGTAGAAGCGGACGTGCCCGCGGGCACAAAAGTTCGCTGAGCACCCCCAATTAGTTCCGTCATGTCTATCCGTGTCACATCTACTTTCTGGAGAACCTTCCGAAAAAGTATGCGAACGCCTGGGAGCAGAGTAATACCCAAACCAGCAAAATGGTCTCGAGAATGAGAAGATCGGAAGAGTACCCTCGTAGGTAGGCAGGAAATCGAAAAACAAAGGCCACCAACCACAGAACCAGGAAAAGTGCTGTCGACTTCTTGTTCAAGGAACCTCCGGGTACCCATTTTTCCACCCCTACGAAAAGTATGCCAATCAGACTGAGAAGCAAAGCTGCAAAGACCGCTGTCGTAACAATCATTAGAACCAGCACACCAACAATCGTAGGTGCAGTAAGCGAAAAAATGTTCCCTTGCCCAGAAGAGGCAAATGGGGAAAGAGATTGCTGGGTTAATATGAGAACTGGAACCAGGAATCCACCAACAAGAAGACCCGTTGACGCTCCAGCTGCCGCCCCCGTCAGGATCTGCCTGGCTTTCAACTATTTCACCCCCGAAAAGGAACACCTCAGGAGTTCAAATGGGCGGGCAAACCCACCCGAACCAGCCGTTGGGGTCACAGGGCAAACCGTAGCAATTCCAGATGTCGCCGACAAAGTCGTAGCCTGCAGTAAACGCGTCATACCAACCGCTTCTTGAAATTGTTGCAGAGTGGGCGGCGCATTTCCTAGGCCTCTAAACATCAGGTAACCGAGATTTTCTGGTTGGGTCTGCTACGATGGCTAACGGAATCGGCGACTGCCACCAATCTGGCCCTGATATCGAAGAGTAATCGCAGCCAATGGCATATAACTTTCGGCTCATACACGACCTAAGCAAACCTGAATCAGTGTGGTGCGTTTGGTGAAATGCCACGAGTGTGGTCGCGAAGTAAGTGAACATTACAGTTTCTGTCCGAATTGCCACACCACAATTCACTCAAAGCGAGCATCAAAGAGTAAGAGGCCAACGAAAACCGGGAGGACTCACAATGTCTCAGCCGTTGATGCCTCTCGGCTCAATTTGCCTTCGACAATCAGAAATCTCCTGGGAGAGTTGAATACTTACGAAAGATATTTCGCGCTTGCATTTTTCCTTTCAATTCTGTTCGGATTCGTATATGGCCTCCTTGACAGGACGCTATCAGGCATCGCGTCTATACCTTTCCCAAGTATTGACGTGGGACCGCTTCCTGTCTCAATTCTCTCACAAAACATCCTCACAGGTGTCGTCTCAGTCCTAACTGGCGGAGTAGGAGGCCTTGTTGCAAACTTCGTTGCTTTTGCCAGCATCGCCGCCACGCTAGAGGCACGTGATACCTCGGTAATTGTTGGTGTTCTTTTCATGTTATTTCTGTTTGCGACTGTCGAACCATTCGAACTGGGTGGTTTTCTTTGTTTTGCCACCGTGGGATTCGCAGGAATGGAGTGGGTGCTGTGGAAGAGAAGGACGAAGCTTCATCTCGTTCGGCTTCTTATTCTCGGTACGGTGCTGATGTTTGTGGCGGCGGTCATTGAGTGGTCGCTTGTGGTTTTTCTAACAGGTTTTGCTAATAGGCACATTTGACGCAGAGAATAGGGGACGCTTAGCATGTGTTGTACACACGCAACCGGCGAGAATGGTGGCGCGTTGTGGCAGACCGTGGCACGGTGCCTGTTCCTCTTATTCATTGCAGCTCTTTTGCTTTTTTCAGTCCAGCCCATAAATGCGTTAACATATAATCTCTTGTTGGGTGCAAGTGGTGACAATGGGTCATTTGGGAGCTTAGGTGTTCGAGCAGAAATACGAACGCGTGTTTACACGGTGAACGCTCCCGATTTCGACGATAGTTTCTGGGTGGGGGCTACTCTACGCAATGGTTCAGGCATCCAGTTCGGTTACGACATACCGGCTTCTGGAACATATTGCATGAGAGGGAAGATTGAACCCGGTGCGTCGTTTACGTGCAAGGGCGGCTCTGAAACAGTTAACGGCTCTCAACTAGTTTGGTTTTGGCAATATTCGCCCGACATTAGCGTTGCAGACGTTTACTATTTTGGCACGGGGTTGATCGGATCGGCAACTTTGAACGGAACTTGGCATACCTTTACGATTGTGCCAGATTCACAACACGCATGGGATTTCCTGCTTGACTACCACCAAGTCGCGAATGCAAGCCTTCCGGTTCTGGAGTTAAGTTCCGCTTACTTTGTTGCCGAGAAGGTTACGTCCTCTCCAGCTCCAGGTCGATTAGGGCCTGTGGAATTTCGGAACCTAGCGTATTTGAAGGAAGACGGTTGGCACCTAGCGACCGCATTGAACGCCATCGTGAACTGTCCCGTGGATCGAAGTTGCATCCCTATTTCATACGGCGTGTCACTGATAGGGCCTAACCACGTCATAGCCGGCTCGTCGATACCTCAACCGAAAGACGGAGCCCTGCTGTGGAGTACTGGGACCCAGTCTACCGTGACCAGCTCCCTGCCAACAACCTCCTTTACGACAATTACGCTTCCAATAGCGCCTGAACTTTTGTACGGTGCGTTAGCTGCAGCCGTGGTTGCTGCGTTGTTGATGATTGAATTCGTGATTCTTCCCCGGCAAAGGCGAGGCAAAAAACGCTAACAAATGCTATTTGATTTCTACTCCTCTAATCGTGAGAGCAACCCTGACTATCAAGGCATTTGTTACATATTCTCAGTATTCTATGAACTAAGGCACCATATTCTCCTAAACCTCCCCTGCGCCTCAGAGGAACAAAATTGGACTTCACCTTCAGCCCCGAACATGAACTATTTCGCAAGACCGTCAGGGAATTTTGCAGGAAGGAAATTGAGCCCCACTCTAGGGAAATGGAACGTAAGGCCCACATGCCCGATTCAATAGTCCAAGGGCTAGGCAAGATGGGCCTGTTCGGGCTCTCCATTCCGCGCGAGTACGGTGGTTCGGATGCAGACGCTATTTCTGCCGGCATCGCGGGAGAAGAGATTGGCCGCGCAGATCTAAGTTGCGCGACGGCTGTACTCTATTTGGTGCCAGTTTCCTGGAGCCACGTCCTAGCCAAGTATGGTACACTAGGATTGAAGAAGAAGACGCTGCCGAAGATCGCGGCAGGTCAAGGCTTTCTTGGCATCGCGACAACTGAAGCTGGAGTAGGATCTGATTTAGCCAATATGGCTACTACCGCGAAGAGAGTCGGTAACGAATACGTGTTGAGCGGCGAGAAGATGTACATTAGCGGTATCCGCGAAGCGGCAGAGCAGATGCGGGATGGGAGTGGGTACTTGGTCTTAGCCAAGACTGATCCGGCGAAGGGGACGCGGGGGATGTCGTTCTTCCACGTGCCGTTCAATGACACAAAAGGTCTCTCACCAAGTTACTTAGAGGAAATGGGACGGAGAGGCATGTCTGCGGGAGGCTTCCTGATGAAAGACGTTCACGTCCCCGCGGAAAACATGCTTGGAGAGGAGAACAAGGGCTTCTACTATGCAATGGAAGGTTTCGATTACGCACGAGCAATCATTGCAGTAGTTTGCGTAGGTGCAGCTATGGCTTCGCTCGAGATGGGTGTAGAGTACATAAAGCAACGCAAGGCGTTCAATCAGCCCATCGGTCGATACGAAGGTGTACAATTCAAACTCGCCGAAGACTACGCGCGCGTAGACGCCGTCCGCCTGCTAGCGTACAGGGGACTCTGGATGTATGAGCAGGAGCGGCGGAACCATAAGTTCGATCGGTTTGAGGTGAGCAAAGCAATTGCTGAAGCGAAGATGCTAGCTCCCGTAGTGGCATTTGAAACGATTAACGACGTCTTGCAATGGTTCGGCGCCTTCGGGTACACTCTGGACTGCCCGATAGAGATGGCCTTGCGCGGGGTACGCTCGTACATGCTGGCTGAAGGGTCTACTGAAATCATGAAGATGATCGTGGCCCGAGAGCTGCTCGGAAAGGAATTCATAGCCCATCACTAGTGATGCTGCGAGCAGAGAAACAAGAGCAATCTATCGACGAATGCGCCTCACTTTTCTTTGAGATGTTTCACAACCGTTCCGATAAACGCTAAAGGCCTTCAACCACTTCTCGAATTGTTTCCTCTTCGTTGGTTCTTCGATTTTGTAGTCGAAAAAATCTATCAAAACAATGAGATCATCGAGATTGGCCACTTGCCATATCCAAAGGGTATCTTGGATGATGATTCGGATATACTGCGCCTATCTTTAGCTGATCACGAATCATGCGCAATATTTTCGGAGACTTTTGCACCGCGATAAATCTGGGATAACCACAGTGTTTACTGGAGATGGTAAAACAACCTTCGCCTTCAAGGAAATCTTTTACCCAGTCAGGTCTTAGCAGTTTGTTCACTGCTTCGCGACTTCCTGAATTGTGGAAATTAGTTAACAAAAGAGTCGGGGAGCATGGAGACTTAAATAGTGAGGGTAGTTCTGGTTCGGCTACAGCGTAGCAATGAGACGAGTAGTGCTGAATATTGCGGACCGCGGCATCCATAATCTTACTCCTAATCACGGTTTCCTTGTTCGTTGTTCCCGGTTATGCTTCGAACGTGACGATTACAATAGAAAACCAGCAAGTAAGGGCGAGGCTTGACCTCTCACTTCAACAGAACATGACTCAACTCCCTACCCAGACAAGCACGCTGAATATGGCCTTGGACGACAAACTGTCATCCGCTTTCACTGAGGCTTTGACAAAGGCACTTCCAGGCGCCGCCCCATCCGACCTGACATTGAACATTCAATCGGCGGGTACGTGGCTAAACATTAGCGCAGTAATTACAGTCACAGGTGTCTCAGAGCGAAACGGGGACATCCTATCCTCCAACATGAGTTGGAAGTCGTTCAACGTCTCCTCCGACCTTCGCGCGGGAATCCTCAGTTACAACACGGTAGGAAATCAGTACCTTAGACCTGTCGCGGCATTTTATACAAACGCCAGCCTTCTCGTTGGCCGCCCAAACTCAACTATCACAGGGGTCAATTTTCTCGTCAACAAGACGGGCGTTAGTGGGTTCACAGCGGAAGACTATGTGGGCAACTTCACACTCTTCGATTTCAGAGCTCTGGACGTCCCACTTGAATCTTGGACACGAACTTACAGCCTGTCGAACAACACGACAACATGGCGGTACACGCCTGCCCAGCTGTTGGATATATCAGTCGGCATCCAACGCTTGAACCTGACGACGACCATATTTGCGAGTTATGGGTACCACGCCGAAGTCACTGTTCAAGGGATCGCCCGCGCTCATAGTGACACACTTCTTCTCGACGTTGGAACAGGTCAGAAGGAATGGGTTATGCTTGGTATTGTCGCATTTACCGTGATTTTGGCGATTATTGCTCAATTATTCTTCAGGGCTAGAAGTAAGAAGTACACCAAGTTTGGGCGATGGTAAGCCTTAACCGCGAATTCTCTCTTTCGCCATCTTTTCGAGCTCAGCAGTGTCAAAAACGCCTTTGAACTTCTCCCTTAGAATGCCCTCATACAAGGCAACTTCGTCGTCGCTCATGTACTGGAACATGTAGTCTCCGTGATAGGGGGACGGTTCGCCTTCCCTCGAAATGTATTCAATATGCATCAGGGGGTCGCCACGTTTGATGGTTATAGATTGGCGTGTGTTGTTCAGGTTCACGAGTTCCAACGCAAGTCGCCCCACGAAGCCGCTGTGCACTTTCGCAGCGTTGAGGAAGGACAAACCCATTCTACCGTACCTACTCTTCGCACTCAGATGGGAAACGTAGTCCGGAGGAGTAAATACGATTTCGTAAGAAACGACGTTTCTATGTTCAAGATAATGAAGTGTCGTCTCATCACGTACCGTCAGAACGTAGCCATCACCGTCCAGAAGAGCGTAATCGAAGGGGTGGATACATTTGTAAGTCGAAATCAGATTAGTGAGTCGATCTCGTCCCGCAACAGTCAACGGTTAATGCCTCGACTCTAGGTTACGGTTCGCTATTTCTGAATTGCGTTTACTATTGTTAGGACATTTCGGTAACGGTTACGTTCAGATTGCCCTCGAACAACCTGGAGACCCCAACCGTTTGTTGCTGTCCCCCCAGAAGAATTGTGATAGACACCCCCTTACCAGTCGCAAGCGTAAATTCCACGCTAGAGTCCAGGTTTGGTGAAGCGGGTGTCAACTCAGTTGTTGTCTTGTTGAATACCCAAGTGACGTTCGACACTACGAGGCGAACGGAATCATAGCTAGATATTGGCATCTGACTCGTTGCGAGCGGCTTGGTTGAATTAGTTAGGGAGATCAAGTCGATAACCTGTGATTGGTTGAATACTGACTTCCATCCCGCCGTGCTAGATTGTCCCTTCTCATGAAGCCATACGGCGTGAACTGTAACATATACATGATCGGCGTTGTCGATCTTCAAAGAGCCCAAAGCCACCGAAATGGTCCCCGTGGAGAGTGCGGGATAGACCAGAATAATCAAAAGGATAACTACTGACACTGCTGCAACAATTTGCTTTGAATTCATCGCACATCGGCCCCCGCCCTATACCGAACATTTCCTTAAGAGCTCTGTGTTTTTCTTCAGCTTTTGGCTTCTGCATCGTTCTTGTTTCTTTCTGGTTGCGTTGCCTGTTTCTTGCTGTTCTGAAGGGCCCAGACATCCGCGTCGCTTAGTGAAAGCTGGACGTAACCATCGAGGGATTCCGGTTGTTTGTATATCTCTACACCGGACGCGATCACGGACGTTGAGAAGCCTATGGCCGAGGCATACACATCATATGTACCGGGCGCGAGTCCAGAAATCACGTATCTGCCGTCGTCGCTTGATGCCAGGTAACATATTCCATCTACCGTTTGACCAGAGAACTCTTTACCGGTATACACGTCACGCCGCTTCGTCATCACTGCTCTGACCACCCCCGGCAACTTAAGGGGGACATGTGGAGACGTGAAGATGATACCTGACAGGTAGACTGACGATACCTCGCCGCTCACGTTAACCGGTTCAATTTCAAACGAAGTCGCATCTTGAGGATGACTACCAGCAATCGATACCAGCTCACTACCAAAGAACCGATACTTGCCTGCGGTGCGGGGCGCTGTATAGTCGATCTTAAACTCTGCCCAACCACCATTTAGGTACCTCTCGACTGCGGGAAACCTCAAGATTATTGTGATCTTCCTGAATCGCGGGTAGGCTTCGTTTTGACCTGCGGTTGTCACTGCGATATCACAGGCGCTTTTTGGAATTTCAGTGCTGCGCTTTCGCAGTGGCGAGTCAACGAGCTCCGGGTACAAATCATAATTAACGTAGGCATCTTGGAGAATTCCGACACTGAACTCGGGTGGAACGAACACAGTAATCATTTCTTCCCCTGATGGAATTCGACGAGGTCGAATGGAAAGCTGCAGAGTCCCGCTTGCTCCAGCCAGCATCTGGTTACGATCCATAGCTACTTGTATAGTACTCGTCTTTCGAAGTTCACTTGCGATGACGGCCACTTTTTTCTTGAAGTCGAATCCCCAGGTTGGATCAATTCTGATGTAAGTGCTTATCCTAGGAAGCAGGCCGCTCGGTTCAATTCCTTCCTTGATTATTGCATAAATTGGAAGGCTCGCGGCATATGCGATTCCAATTTCGTTCTGAATCCAGTCGTAATCTTTTGAGGTGATGATTGCTAGTAGACCATCAGATGCCAGAATTAGGCTTCTTACAGCTTCGGGAGGGGGCGATTCCGTGATTTCGCCGGCAATAACACCTTCGACCCCGTTGCGTTTCAGCTCTTCCTTTATTTGCTGTGCGAGTTTGATGTAATCGAAATTCACCGAAAGGAATAGCTTGGTCAATTTCTTGACTCCAGAGATATAGAGACGACCTTAGAGTATACTTCCCGTCATGAACTACAACTAATCCAAATACTGTATTATTCTTAGTGACTAAACACGAATATCCAATTTTCAGTGCGGGGTCTACTAGGCTTTTGGAACAATGTTCGATTTGAGTATTCGGGTTATGTTACCCCACGGTTGCTTCCACTTTAATTTCGGAGTAGCATGGGAATGTTGTGTGCTGTCCTCAGTTTGAGGCTTCTGGGTGCACTTTATGGTTTACTTGTTTCTCGTTCAATCTGCATGCATGCAGTGAATTCTACTGAAAAACTCTAAGCGTGGAAAGTACACATAGAAATCCCGTATCTGGAAGGAGAATCCCATACTCCTAGCCCCCCCGGCGCTAGGAATCATGATCCGTACCCCCTGAAACCTCTAGCAACCGAAGAAAACATCAACCACCTAACCCAAACTCAACAATAATAATACTAATACAGATTAATCCTACGTTAACACCCACGCCTCGTTGTCTCTTTATCTACGGGTTGTTTTCGAGTTGGGTGCGGGCGTTGTTTGCGGGCGTTAACTGTCCGTGCGGGTTTTCGATGTTTGATGTTTCACGGTCGTGGTTCTGTGCACGTTAGGAGTATTGACGACACCAGCACGTACAGACCGGCAGCAAACGGGAGTGTTATGGCGGCTGGAAGTTGCAAGGGGAACCCCGGGGGAGGACTGATGATTACCAACATAAATTCGACAAGCAGGATTCCTAATCCTCCCATCGTGACTCGGCTCAATGGGCGAGGGAACTTGCCTAGATACCACAGGCTCGGGAGAAAGACGACCCAAAAAAGTGGTATAAGTATGTACGGCGACCAGAAGGGCGCTGACACGTTCGACAATTCCGCGTAGATTGTCTTTGCGGAGCTGGAAGCTAGTTGGATTGTCGCGCCCAGAGGAGAGAGGAGAAGGAGTCGGACGAGGAAACGGCGTGACCACCGGCCCGGTCGAAACTCCTGCTTAAGCTGTGGTACCAATTCGTACAACCTCTTCCAGTCGCGGAGATCAATCGTCAAAATTGTTATTTCTCGGTAAAGAATTCCGAGCATTGCGAAAGCGAAGGCCCCCAAACGCAGCCAAGGATGAGGAGCACTAGGATTGGGGACCCCGGCAAGTCCCAGCAGGACCAATGATGCGGAACTTGTTACGGTGGCAACCGTCAACGTCGAGGTTTCACGGGTGCTGATTCGTGCGACTAGAAGGTCAGCCAGCTTATCGTCCTTAATCCTGGGATAGGAAAGCCGTTCCATGTTATACGGTGTTGCTATTTCCGTACTTTAACTGAGTGGGAATATGCGTGTCCGGCGGTGCTTGGATTCGGCAGCCCTGGCTCTATCTCATTCCCTACGGCACCGCAAATGTTTTCTGCTGAGAGGTAGATGCGTAGAACCGTCGTTCTCGCTTTGAAGGCTAGTCCTGTTTTGAGAATGCTAGCTCTAGCGGTTTTGGTAGTGCTGGTCTTACCGTTCTCCTTCGTGGTGGCGCAGACGGCGACGATTGCTCAACTGAGCTACCCGCAATCACTAGCATTCCCTGATAACGCCAATGTCAGAGTGGCCATCACGGTTAGCTATACTGGGGCTCTGAGTTCTTGGTATGTGCAATCGATAGTAATGTACGCCAATTTTGGAAGCGCAGGACCTACGGCTGCTGATGAGGTAGCGAAGCCCACAACTTCCGCAGGACCATGCGCCGAGTACCTGGGAAATGGCAAGTATGCCGGATGCCTCGTAAGTCCACCGTCTCTACCCTCCGGGCAAGTTGTCTTCACCTTTTTCATCGGTCTTACATTCACTGGGGCTGATTGGAACCTTAGGGCGCTAGGAGGCTTGAGTGACGCCAACATGCACCCTGTTGACGGCGACAGCGCCACAGTAGGGCAGGATTTTCTCATTAAGGCAGTTACGACGACTGCGCAAACCACTACGCAGACTTCAAGTTCGCTTAGTGCGCCACCTGTCCAGGTCTACTTCCAATCTACTTCCACTACCTCAAGTTCGGTTAGCTCGCCTTTACCTCTTCAAACCCCGCAGGTTAACTCAGACTGGCTTGTTCCGATCGCCGTTGTCATCGTGTTGGTTCTCGGGATTGTTGCCTACGTGGTGGCTTCCAAGAAGATGAAATCCAAGTAGGCTACTGCTGTCTTTTTACGCATGGGTTTTTCTGGGGTCGAGGGTGGGGCGGCTAATATTGAACGGTCTATATTAGCCATTCAATTCAAATGGACAACACGCACTCTTGCTACAGTACGGGGCTGATGAGAATATGAAAAGGGATCTGCTTTGCGAGATTCCGGCCGTTATCTCCGCAATAGTTGGTATCTCCTTCAGAAGCTTGGGGATGTCCCTCTTTTGAAACGCGGCGGACCAGGCGGTATGGTGGGCGTACAGGCTGCAACAGTCGCAATTGGTCTTATTGTATTGTTTGTGTTTTGGATGTTTTTGGGCATCATCTCCGATGCGAGTGGCATAGCCATTTATGGCAGCTTCCCGTCGAAACCCTTCTCTCCCCAACTCGGCACGTTCACAATAACGATAAGAAACAATGCTGCTGAATCCGCTTCTTGTTCCGCTCTATCTAGCATCTATTCAGACTTCGAACGCGACTTGTACCTACTTCGGCGGGGGACCATGTAACGGGTTTTTGCTGGATGAGGGCGCAATAGAACCGGGAGGCTCAGCAACACTGACGTTCCTACTGACTCCTACACAGCAAGATTTCGGACTCACGGTTTCAGTTTACTTGAATCTTTGGAACGTCCTGAAAATCGGTGCGGGGAGCAGGAGCTTCCACTTCACATATCTGGCAAACGGAACATATCTGATGCAGTAAGTGGAATCGATGTCGTGTGGGAAATATGCCTGACCTTACGATAATCATTGCATTGTACGGAGCAGTTCTCGCGACAATTCTGGGAATTCTTGAATTATATCGTTTCCGCGTGGAGCAAGGGGAGAAAAAACCGAAAGTGAAAGTAACTATCACGCCCAGTTTGATTTCACAAGGACAAGAGGTAAGCCCAGCGTTACTGACTCTTGAAGCCGCAAATACTGGGCAAATATCAGTAACGTTTAGGAGTATTCCCTCACTCTTGCTTCCTAATGGCAAGAAACTGATTCTGTTGTCGGCAGACAAGGATTTCGAATTCCCTCATACGCTAACTCCTGGCAACAGCTGCAGCGTTTGGAGGGAAATGAACAAAATAGCACGAGAGCTCTCGAAGAACGGGCTCTCAGGTCAAGTAGCAGTTGTAGGGGAATTCACGGATTCAGTGGGTAACTCCTATCGAAGCAAACCATTTCAGTTCAATATAGAGGGCTGGGCAAAATAGCGTGAATACAGGCGTTATCGCGATTCACGGGGGTTGTGGCAGCCCCACCAGAATATGAATCCAACCAATAGCCGCCAATATGGCAATTATCACCCCCGTTGCATAGGAGAGAAGTTTAACCACTTTCAAAACTAGGTCGACGGAAAGGTGATCACGCCAACCTCGGCGAACGGAGATGAAATCCATGTCTTCTCGATTTAGTAGCGTCCTAAGAGAAGTCAGAGGGTTGGACGACCCCGATAGCATTCTAAGATCGTCATCAACCGTTTGAGCGTCCGCGATTTTAATGGCAAACAGACGCCTGAATGTCGAGTGGTCGAAATCGATGCCAAATTCTGATAGGTAATCTCTAAGTTCACTCAAACCGTGCGTTATCCATGTCTGTTTTGAATGACCGTATACTTCGATTGCCTGTCTGAAACAAAGCGACGGAAGTCTTCCCGGTTTGAAAGGGTTCCCGTAAAGCCCCATCAATACGCCTAATGATGCTGTCAACAGCAGAACCAAGAAGGTTTGAGGAAGCGGAATCGCGGACACAAATCGCGATGTTAGGCTTTCCGGAACCGCGGCTACAAGGACCAGCAACAGCAGCGCCGCTACGAAAGAATACACCGCAGCCAATCCGCCGAGGCGTTTCAGCCAGTACAAAACTCTGAAGTCTAATCTGGAGACTATCCGGAATCTGGCAAGAGAAATCGCAAATGATAGAGCAACGGTAACGATCTGGATAATTAGGGGGAGGGACTGCGCGCCCGGTGCGAAAAGAAGATACATCAAGTAGACGCAAGCGAGTGAAGCAAGAGATGTTGGGAAAATCTGAGAAGCAACCAGAACGAACCATGCTCTATGCTGTTTTGCGCTAACCAACCGCCGCCTTGCAGTCACGTCGGCCATTATCATGTCGCGTCGGTGGACCTTCAAATGCAACGGTTTAGTCTAGCCATGCTTCGCCTTGAAGCTTTGCATTGAAGCTTTGGAATACTTCAGCTAGCGATCCGACAGGGGTAGTTTTGGTAGGTAACGGAATTCCCTGAGGATTTTGCCTTCACCATGGCAGGCAGGGCACGGTTCGAAATGGCCGATGTCGTCGGCAATTTGCCATCGACCAGTTAACCCGTGACACCAAGAGCATTCTATTTCCTCCGGCGGGTTATTGGTCAAGGGTGATCTCCCGGGGGCTGATTCTGGTTAGGCGGTTTCCGATTTTGATGTAGGTTTGGCTGCATTTGGGGCAGGTGTGCGTGGCTGAGGCTTCAATTTCTCGGCCTAGCCACTTGAATTCGAGGGATGCGAGTTCCAAGGGGCAAGCGCAGGTCGGGCAAATCATGGGAAGAACTGGCTGTGCACCACAAGAAAGGGTCCAACGGCAGCGAAGATATGTGGCAGTGATGATTGAAACTATCCAATTCCTTACGTCGACGAGAGAAGAGGAGTGGATGCGTCGTCTTTTCATTCAACACCGGAAACGATGCGCATAGACTTAAGCGAACACTTTGTGAGTGCCGGTGGAACGAGAAAAGAGCGAGGAAAAAGGAAGCCCAGCTAGTTGGGCTTCCTATATGGACACTCGGAGTTGGCGCATCTCTCGCAAAGTCCCGGCTGAGGCAACTGAATCTGGGCCGCCTGCTTTGGGAACTCTTCATAGAACTGCGCGAACTCATCCGCTATGGATTTTATCCGTCCAACCAGCCATTGTTCAGGTTCGAGAAATTCCTCAAGTGACGAGATAGAAATCCTATCGCCAGGGTCATGGTAGAGTATGGACTGAACGATGTCCCAAGGTCTCAGGCTGTTCGAGCTCTTGGCTTCCACCTTTATTTGATGCCCGCTAGGGTCTTCGAAGAGGAAGTCGGCCCTGCCGCAGAATTGCCCCGAAAGTTTCTCGGCCTCAACGAAGTGATAACCGTTTCTCATCATGCGCATGATCGCCTTAATCCTCCCAGCTTGAGCAAGAACGTCGAATTGACGACGTTTTTCCATGGGCTCTCTGAGATAAGGGCGTTGAACAAACGCTGGGCAAAACAGCTTCTTCGCGAGCTCGGAGGATTTTAGCTTCCGTTTCGGTTGTGTCGACTTCACAGGTGGGGAAGTTGGCTTGGCGTTGTATATCTCCCTTAGATCACCCTTTCCTTCCATGATGGTTTTCATAACTTCTCCAAACTCTTTCATTCCGTTCACCTCCTTGCCAGACATTTGCCGTCGACATCAAAGGTCTGCAGAACTTTTATTAAACAGGTAGCAGCAGTAGCTACCCTGTAGTAGGAGTAGCTACCGTTATGGTCAAACGACTACCCCCTGGCACGATAACTGAACAGACATATCGAAAGAGACTTGCCTACAAGATGGACAGAATATCGTATTCCATAGCCATGCACGGCCCGTCCAACAAGAGGACATTGGAGAGACGACTCAAGATTGACAAACCGACTATATACAAAGCCGTTGATCGTCTCGTTCGTGACGAGCGCATCGTGATACACCATCGCGCGATGAGCGGGTTGGTCAAGTATTACGACTTGACGAGACTTGGATTAAGCCACTTGGTTCTGCATCTGTTTTATGACTTGGCACAAGAGGATGCGGAAGGAATTCGCAACGTCGTGAAGAGATTCTTCGTGAGATACCCGGAATGGCTTCCGGAGCTTGCAGCACTCTGGCCAGCTATCGAGGAGGTCAGTCGCCAGGAGCGAGATGAGGATAGGTTTGGTGGCACCAATAGCCTTGAAGCTCTAGCGCTTTATTGCGTGGAGTCTTTCTGCGAGGACGAGGTAGCGAAAGACGTTAGTGTACGTACGCGCCGCGAGAAGCGTGGTATCGACGAGAGCTATCGACTTGACGACCAAGTAGAACGAAACAAAGCGCTGTCCAGGGTTCTCCTCTCGTGGTTGGATTCTGCCGAAGAGGACTACTACATAAGATGGTTCAGGGCCATACAAGGGAACCCTGTTCTACGCGAAGCTACCACGCGCGCACTCCGGGAAAGACGCGAAGCTACCACGCGCACATTCCAAGAAAGAATACAAGGTTTCGGGGAAATGATTAACGCCCTGGCGGGAGGAGGATCACCTCCGCGGATAACTCCCAGGCTTATTTCGTCGGCTCTTCGAACAGATTGGAGTTAGCCTCCAATGCCGCGATACTCTTTCGTGTGCTCTAGAAGCTAAGGTTACTTTTAGGTTCTGAGCAATCGCATAGGTTACCTCTTTCTCTTTCCAAGTCCTCACTTTGTCACGGATTCCGTCTAGCTCTTCCGCTAGTTCCCCATATTGTTGGGCTTGGAGAATTGGTATTTGCGCCCAGATTCCTATGAGTCGGTTCGGGTCGTTGAGGTCTGAGAGACCCTTCTGTGCCAGTTCTTCGGGTGTATACATCCCCGCGAGTTGTGTTCTGAGGGCGCCCCGCAGTGCGTCCATGAGGTCCTTGTGTTGGTTGCGGAGATTGTCCATCTCGCCTCTGAGTCCCTCGGCTTCTTCAATCATTTTCTTGTTTTCAGGTTGCCAGTTTCTGATTATGTTCAGATATGGTTGAATGATTAGGTACTGCTCCTTAACGTAATCTTTGTCCAAGTAGAACTTGTCATATTTGTTCGGGTCAATCTGGCTAACGTGCCCTTTCATGAATTCCGCGACATCTAAGTCGAAGCCTTGAAGTTTACAGCGATGGATCAGACTGCTGGCCGCATCGCGTGTTTCATGTCCCGCAATACCTGTCCGGTAAGCGGTACTCTTGGCTTCTTCCTTGGGGACGAGTCCCAGTCGCCGAATCATGGATAGCCAGTTCATTGCCATTGCTTCTTTGCCAAGGGGGCGAATCAGCGGCTTGTTTCTTCGGGTGGTTTTCGTTGGCAACCACAGCGGTTCGTTGGGCTTCGGGTATCCCCGTTCCTTTTCGAAATATTCCTTCAAGGCTTCTGCGGCGTCTTGACCGATGAATACATCGAAGTTCCCCTCCTTAAAAGCCTCATTACATGGGAAGGAAATCAGCCAATTGCAGTGGCTTCCTTGAATCTTGACGCGATAGCCTCCGGAATCAAAAAGACCGAACTTGTCTATCTTCTAGATATGCGAAAGTGCCAGGATGAGGCCAACATAGTAAAAGTTGTCCCGGAAAAGCGGACTCATGCATACCTCATGCTAGATCGAACGATCTTTCATCCGAAGGGCGGTGGACAGCCTTCCGACAAGGGAGTCATACGCACATCGGAATTTGAAATAAGTGTGAAGAAAGCTCTGTACTACCGGGGCATCGTCGTTCACTGGGGGAAGATTCTCAGCGGCATGCCCAACGTCGGAGTTGCTACCTGCGAGATAGATTGGCCGTTCAGGCATTTGGTCATGCGTAAGCACACGGCCGCCCACTTGCTTGACCACTGCCTAGCCATCGCGACTTCGAGCCATGTTGAGACTACAGACTCGTGGCTTGATGAACCCTGCTACGTTGGATACGCAGGCAATGCTCCCAGCGAACAGACGTTGCAACAAGTGGAGGCACACGCAAACAAAATGATCACTTCTGGAGGCAGGGTTGCAATCGATTTTCTCACGCCTTCACAAGGTCGAGAGCTTCTTCAGAGCGCACCCAATTTCGAGAGACTTCCTGACCTTGACGAGATTAGAACCGTGACGATAGCGGGCTGTGAACCGATTCCATGTGGTGGCACGCACGTAGCCGATATCGCGGAAATCGGGAAGATTTCGATCACGCGGGCGGAGCCAATGCCCAACCTTGCTTTCCGGCTCCACTTCTCACTACAGGATTAGCGCTTCCGTGCTCTGGCGCGCCGAGGTTTCGGGAACCGCCCGAATCGTTTGAGAACCTTATTTGGCGCCCGTTCGACTACGAGCCTCTTACCTGCAACTCTCACGTACAACTTCAAGGAACCAGTCCTGAACGGGAAATTCGAATCCGTTGTCAGCTTTGTCGGTAGGTATATGCGCGGCGATTCGTACGTCCGTCCGTTCTGCATCCTCTTCTTGGTAACCACGAAACTTGCTACAGCTTCTTTCATTTGCAATCACTTCGGGTTCAAATTCGGATGCTTTTTCAGACGGAAAGAGCCTATAGTAGTTACAGGCACCAATCAGTCAATTTTGCGGGTTCGGGCGACTAGTTCACCAGTGCCCTCGTGACAACGTTTAAAGAGGGATTAACAGTCCAAGTGAAATTTGCCGTGCCAGAGCTTTGATACATGTCACCATTTTTGTGACGAGCATGTCGGCTGAGCGTTTTTGGGAGATTGACCGCCCTATGCCTTCCCAAGTGCAAATAGGTGTGAACATAAACATGCTCGACATTGAACAACGCCCCGACGGGGCCCTCGACGCTCCCTTCCTTTTCACAGTTAATTTCACTCCTTCAATCGCGCAGATTAGCATCAAGGGAAAGGCGCGAATTTCGGGTGAAAGCGAGGAGACTAAGAAAATCGTTGAAGAGCACAAGGCGCAAAAGCCCCCGCCCGTTCAACTCGTCCAAGCGGTCTCGAACGCGGCTATGGCGGATGCGATCTTGATTTCCAGAAGCCTCAACATCCCGCCACCTTTGCCGCCGATTCCTCAGCCACAAGCCCCTCCTACGCAGCCGACCAAGAGCGACACGCGTTACACTGCTTAATCCAAAAAATTGGATTGTTCCGATACTCTCCAAAAAATTGGAGAGCCTAGTTCGCCTGCTTCGCCACCAAGTAATTGTCCCAGTAGGATGCTATGTCTCTTAATCGATTTGCGAACTGCGTGCTGAGTTTTGTCGGTTCGTTCCTATACTTCTTTTCCAGAAGCCCACTCCTGAGCATTGCTTTGTAGGTATCGCTGAGGGTTTGGGCGCTAATCTTCATCCGTTCTAGCACTTTGTGGTGTAGATCCCTCAGGTACATTGGCCGCTTCTCTTCAACCAGAATTTGAATTATCGCCTTAGCAACCCCTTGCTTCTTGACGCTGTGAGAGAAGAGTATTGTACAGAAGCTATCGAGGTCCACAATCTGGTTCAAGGTCGAATGCTTATCGATCTTGGGGAAGACCCATACCCATCGCTTCTGCCGTTCAGCGTAGTAATCTTCTCTAGCAATTCTTCCAATTCTTGGGCGTTCAAGGATGTCAAACGACTTGGGACGATTAGCCATAAGGAATCAAAGGGACACAGGACTCCGGAGAAGAAAGCAGTTCAGAACACAAAGCACGACAGAAGCAACGGGCTCGATCTGTAGAATTTGCTCAAACAACTCAATTCTGATACATATTGGGGGAAGCAGAATTTCCGTACCCTTAACCAATCTCTGATGGCTCTCAGAATTGGTGACCCCCTGCGGTAAAGAATCAACATCTCCCATCAAAGTCCTTTGGCGAGTCATGAATTCTGATATTTGTCAGAATTACCACTTTCTTGGAGCTCATGAACGGGCTGGCGCCGACGAGAAACGAAAAAGCAATTCCACAGTTAGCACTTGTTCGCGGTTGGCTACGTATCCAAAAGGAATAGTCCCGTCTTCGAGTCTAACGTTCGATTCATCGCGGTGTCATGAACGTGAAAGATAACTTCGAAGGTCGCCGCGACTTGGCATCCCGGGAGAAGGTGCCCGCCGAATACGTTTCCTTTGTGATCTGCGAGAGATATGTGCGCATGAATAAATGGTTGATTTTCCTTTACGCTGACATTCCCAACACAGGACACTATTTCCAGCGGGCCTTCAAACAGCTTCTCGGAATATTGCCCCCGTCCAACGAAAAACCCGACAACCGCCCTGCTTACGGCACCGATTGCAGTGAAATCTGCCCCTGTTATGTTCTTCGCGTCGACCAGCTCGTTCAGCCCCTCCAGAATGTCGCGTCCGCTTGACAGCCGTTCCACAATGACCGATGTTACGTTTCCCTGCTTCATTCTCTCATCTTCTTCTCCAACACCCAGTCTAGTATCCCGCTGAATCCGATTCATCAACATTTGGCCAAGTCGCAGGAATTGAATTAGGTCTCACGCTGTAAACAAGCTCCCGTTTCGTTCTACATATGTGAAAGCTGCCACACCGTGGATAGTCCTGCTCATTTTGTACACTGTTCTTCCACCTCTAATCTTTCGCCTGCCTATGGATGCGGAAATTCGTTTCGTTACGTTGGAATCACCTGCATACGCCTTGGTCCTCGCTGACGCAATACTCTTTGCTTACTTGTTCAACCGATGGGTAAACCATCAACAACCCAACGCCGAACCCCCCACAAGTTACCAGCCATCCGAACCGCCCACCTAAGTTACTAGAACTACCACCCAATCGTCAAGCGTCGCACTCCACCTGACGTATTGCCACGCATCTAGGCGGGTTACATCCAAGCGCGCGAATACGCTATCGTATGGCACACCCACACTACGTGTTACTACCGAAGCATCAGGCAGCACCACACCGAGTGCAATCCACCGCCGTCCAGAAAATCGAATCCTAAAGAGTTGCTACACAAAGCCGGAGCGCGCATTTTTCCAATCCGATGACGATAAATCCGTTGTAACGGAAATTCGGGGATAGTTTCCTAAGGATTTTGAGACGGAAACCACATCACACGAAAAAGTTGGTGAAAATCCGAGAAATCGAGAAAAACGGAAAAAAGAGAAAACGGGACGGAAGGAGGAAAGGAGAGCGGAGCGAGGGTTCGGGGCGCGAGTGGCCGAGCCGGCCGTGGGCAGGCTAGGTTGGAGCTTCCGTGGGTGAGTGTAGGAGTTTCATCCTACCCTCCGTCAGGTACATACCGTTAATCGATTTAGAGGATGAGCCCTTGGTGAAACGCGAGGGGATATTACCCGGTTCCTTCATGTTGGAGGGGGAAGAGCCCCTAACAAGCGAACGTGAATTTCACAAATCAAAATCGGTGTAGCAGCTCATGGAGAAAACCAGTCGATGCCTCATCTGTGGCCAAGAATTACAGTACATATTCGGCAGGCCCAGAAAGCTCTGCGGCAACAAATCTTGCTACCTGGAGTGGAAGCGACGCCGATACACGAACCTTCAAGTGATCGCGCGTAGCCGCCGCCTGTCCAGCGCAGATTTCGAGTACGCCGAACCCATTTGCGTCTGCGGAAGCGACTGCTTCGCATGGACAATGGAAGGAGTGTTCTGCCTGAAATGCGGGGTCCAAGAACCGCTCTTCTCCCTTGAACCCTGGGTCCCAGCTGAATTCGCTCCAAAACCAGTCTGCACGTGCACCCAGATTTGCAAACAGTCTTCGGCCTACAAGATGTGGCTGTTCGTTTAGAAGGGACTTTCTGCCCACCCGAGTGAGTATTATATGAAGTTCTAGGCACTGTTTCTGCGGCAGTGAGTGTTCTCAGCGATTTCACGTGTTCAAATCTATTTGAATGCTACTTGCTATTTGTGGATTAGGCGGCCTTCACGGTCTATGCGACCTCGACGGATTCTGGTTGATGATATCGGGCGTTTGTCCTCTGCCATAATCAAAGCGATTGGGTCAATGACTAGCGGTTTCAGGCCGTTGGCTCTACGCTTAGAGTTTATTTCGTAAGCTGTCTTAAGCGTGCGCCGGCTAACGACCAGCGCGTGAATCCGTGACTCGCGAACCGTTGGCCCGTAGCGGTCTTTAATGGGAACGATTCTTGCTCTGGACAAAACCCCCCAACGGGAAAGCAGACGCTCAACGTCCCTTTTCCTCTTGGCATATGCGTCAAACTTGTGAGGCTTGTGCAAGGTCCTCGCAAACTCATCACTGGTAATACCGATCATCACTCTGCGTCCGATGGTGAAGGCTTGTTTCAGGAGCTTTCTGTGCCCCCTATGGAGGACATCGAATGTCCCGCCCATAGCAACGACACTGTATCTCGGATGGGGTCTTGCTCCGACTCCTCTCTGCTTTCGCTTTGTCCGCCGCACCATCGCAATGCAACGCCTCCGTTGCTGTTCTTGGAATGCATTTAGTGCTTTGGATTGCTGGGCTCCACGAGGTGGACTCCTCGCGTATCCAGGTTTCTCACGAAAATTTTAGCGGAGGGGAACACTTTTCTGAGTTTCACAAGTGCGCGGTCAGCCTTATTTCTTGGCACAACTCCGTGGACAGCTTCGCCCAACATGTTCTGGGCTACTCCAACGGCGCCTGCCGAAATTACTGTTTCAATCAAACGTGAAACAATGGGCGATTGGAAGCCAACAGTTTCACTGAAGTGCCGTGCTTCATCGAGAAAGGTTCGCAATTCCGGTCTTCTGCGGATATTATCCATCGCTTTCCGCGCAGCAGGGTTCACCTTGCTTGCCAGGTCAGAGCGCGCGAGAGCTTCCCGTGTTGAGATCGGCCCGAGATAGGCGCAGATTAAGAGGTGATCCTCTGGGAACAGCAACCGATCGACTGATCCGATGCCTGGCGCCCCCGGCTCCGTTACTAGAACAAAACCGCCAGTCAGCAAAGCCGACGCAGTTCCTAGCCCTGTTTTGTTTACAACTTCTGAAATGTGTGTAATGCGTCCTAAATCGTTTAGAGTCATCGGAATACTCGCAGCGTCGACCAACGCTAGACAGGATGCCAAGGTGCCCGCTGCACTTGTCCCGAAACCAGCCCCAATGGGAACTCTGATTCTCAAATCCACACGAACGTCCAGAATGGCTTTCTGTGCTTTCAGGATTTCATCGATAGCCCATCGAGTGGTTCGTGCCTCCGGCGCGGGTTTTGAGTTGATACGGATATTGACCCGGGGCCGCGAGGTCCTCCTGGTGACTATCTTTGCCGTCACGGCGGGGGAAATTGCGAATCCGCCACCCCTGGCACCTATTCGAGCGGGATCGTTGATCGGGTTTCCCGTGGCATCCGTATCGCATACTTCAAAAAAGCTCGAGATACCAGCCGGGCATGCTGCTTCCGTAACTGGCAAGAGCTTCGCCGGATGTAACTAATGGCGCTGTGAACGGCGTTGCATTCCTAGAAGGCTTGGAAACGCCGCTCGGCAGGCGGAGGCTACGGGCGGGGTCAATATGACCATGAATGGAATCTCGGTGAAGTAGTTCGAGGCTGCAGCTAAGTAAATGAAAGCGCCTGTCAAAGGTTTGGTTCCAAGACCGAGTACTAGCGGAAGACCGAAGATCGCGCTGTAAGCCACCAGCCCTAGGCCGATTATTCCTGTGCCGAGCGCGAGGCCGATTGAGGCTGCAACCTCAAAGTCGGCCCACCTGTTTCGAAGCACGAATAGTGCAATAACGGCAAAAACAACAACGAGGCCTGCGAACCCGAGGTATGAGGTCGAAGAACCCAATGCTGCTGCTCCGAAGAGTGCGTACAAACTGTAGACCAGCGCCAGAGCGTAGGCTGGTTGAATGATCAGGCTCAATGATAGTAGGAGGCGCCTGACCAACGGTCGGAAATCGTGGTTCGGCAACCAGCCTATGATGAAGAAGCCAACAAAATTGGATGGAACGCCGACGAGCAGACTCAACAGTGCATCGTGGTGTCCATAGATAACGTCTGCAAGAAAGATACCGATTGCAGCTCCCACGCCACCTACCCACGGACCAAAGAGCACGCTGAAAGTAGCTGGTACAAAGACCTGCGGCCAGAACCTTACTCCGAAAATCAGCAATGGGAAGGCTGTCCAGAGAGCACCGATGCCTGCGTATACAGCTGCATTCATGGCGGTCATAACTAGCCGAAGTGACATCGGATAGCTTCTGCTGCGCATTGTGAACCTATTCCAACTCAGCACTGTCTGCTTATTCTAGCTTATCTTCAGAGTGAATTGGATAATGTGACTCTCCGCCTAACCCAACGAAATCTTAAGATAAGCCTGCTCGGCTCGCTTGTGCCCGGTAGCCCGGTGGTGTAGTGGTCAATCCACACGCGTGGGACTACGCATAGCATTGGCGCCAGAAAACAGCCAATAGACGGCTCTGGATCCCTCCACCAAAAGGAGAAACCTGCCGACGGGAGACAAGCAACACCCGAATTCGAATCTCCCCCGGGCTACCATCAATGCTTGTTAATTGTTCCGTGGTACCGACCTCGGAGACTATGTTGCCTCCAGAATCGATTGGGAGCAATCAAGGCGCACAAAGCGATCACGAAACCTATCTCGTCGGCTACCACAATTGACGACTCAATCAAAATAACTACATCAGTCTCAAATTCTCACGCTTAGTGACGGTCACTGACATATGGAACTCGCAGTAACACCCGACCTATTTTCAGGACACAGTCTCTTACTCCCCTACAGTTGGAGAATGCGAAATGAAAATTCCTAGTGATTCTAGAGCATTCAGAGCCTTATCGCAATCAAAAGATCGCCACAGGCACTTAGGGAAGGTCTCTCGAATTGATTAATGTCAACAGGAGAGTTGCTCTTCTAATCCCACTATTATTGTGCGTTTTCTTGGCGTTCAACACTCACCAGATTGTGAGGGCAGACGGAGCGATTAGCGTCTTCGTGTGCCGCAGCGGCGGAGCTACAGGATGTGGGGAGGTTATTCCAGTGGGTCAACCTTTTTCCGTCGCTTACATTCTTCAAACTGGATATGGGGGGAGGGGGACCATCTATGTTATGGCCACCTCCAGCTACGCCCACGCCTGGGAGCAGGCAGGAATAGATCTGGCCTGGTGTGTGCCCGGTGGCTGTAACGGTTGGGTTACTGCTCCTGCCATAAGCACACCTGGAAGTTACGTGGCCGGACTCTTACTTACACTGTCGGACGGTGCTGTTGCGGTAGGAGAGATGCCTTTCTCGGTGGGCACCTCAACGGGTTCTTCGTTCGATTTCAGCCTCATGCTCTCGCCTTCTACTCTTACGGTTACGCAGGGTGGCATCGCGAACTATCAGATCTACATAACCTACAGTAATCCCTCGTACAGCGGCACAACTATTACGGTTCAAGGAGTAACGGGTCTAGGCCCGGGAATGGATTATCAGATAATCCGGAACCCGCCGGACTTGAGCATCTCGACGGCCCGGTCGACTCCGACGGGTAGCTACATGATCACACTAATAGGTTCCGCAATGGGTGTGGTGCATCAGGTCACTGCTGTTCTCCTTGTACAGGCGGCTGAACAGGCATTCGACTTCTCAATCTCCGTTTCACCTACCGACCGGACGTTGACTTCTGGTGGTTCGGCGACTTATGCTGTTACGGTGAACCTTGTAGCGGGTGCAGCGCAGAATGTGGCCTTGAGCGTCCCCGATGCGCCAGCCGGTGTTACCGCTGGATTCAGTCAAACCTCAGGGACTCCATCCTTCTCCTCCACCCTGACCGTCTCAGCGCTCCAATCTGCTTCCCCAGGCAAGTATGCGCTGACCGTAACTGGGATTGGTGGTGGTAAAACTCACACGGTCCCGGTTGCCCTGATTATTGAGTCAGCTCCGGACTTTCGAGTTGAAGTGGACCCGCCATCCCAGAGTGTGCTTCAGGGGCAGACCGCATCATACTCCGTGAATGTTGTGGATTTGAATGGGTTCAACTCGCAGGTTTCATTGACGGTTAACGGCTTGCCGGCTGGTGTGAACGGGGTCTTCAGCGTTCCATCTTCCTCCCCTGACTATTCCTCCACACTGACGCTGACTATCCCAGGTAATTCGCCGACCGGATCATTCGCATTAACCTTAACCGGATCCGGAAGCGAGGTCACACGAACAGCGAATGTCGTTTTGGTTATCAATCCAACACAGACACAATCCCAAACGGCAACCACTCAGATTGCGCCTGATGCGGTCGGCGGATTCACGGAGACATTACAGCAAAACAGCTTGACCATAATTGGTGCACTGGTGGTTTTGGTAATCCTATTCGGAGCACTCGCCATCAGGGGCCGACGCGCGGTCGCACAACCGATCGGCGCGCCACGCACGTTCTGCGCCAAATGCGGAACAGAGAACCCAGCATCAAACAAGTTCTGCGCAAGCTGCGGAAACAACCTGAAAAGCAGCTAACCCCGAACCAAGAGAGAGCCGGCAGAACACGTCCGATTTTGCGTAACTACGCAGCTCAGCGAGCACACCGAACAAAACAGACCAATGACACTTCTTCAATCTCCCCAAGCTATCAATATGCACCGTCGTTATCGCCGTGTCATGGTCCAAACATAGCATTATGTCGTCGTCGACTAACTGCAATGTTACTGGGCTGCCAAGAATCCCCCGTCATGCCGTACGGCAGGAATCAAAGTTGGGGGCAAAGATAATTGGAAAACTCTAATACATAACGAGAGTCGCGGTGGTTCAAGGAATTGAGTTGAGCAAGAAAGATTACGAACTCGGCATCAAAGTTGGTGCCCTGTTTGGTGTCCTATGGGGAGCTTTAGAGGAGCCATTTCAAGCCTTAGGATTTGTTGGATTGTATGATGTGATTCATGGAAAGATGATTCCCATTGTGGAGTGGTTGAATGTAGTCAGCAGTGTTTCAATCATCGAATGGATAATCTATATTCTCGCTGGTGTGATGGGCGGAGTGATCTATGCACTTATCTTCGTAAGGGTCAGAGACAGAATTCCGACTGAGCGAACCATTACTAAATCAATCGTCCTGTTTTCAGTTGGTTGGCTAATAGTAGCTCTGACTCCTTCGTTACTCACTAAAGTGGGTGATATCGTGAGATATCCGTGGGCGCGTGAGCCTTACCTCGAAAGCGTCGTGGTTAGTTTTGTTTTAACTTTGTTTTGGGGAGCATTATTTGGTTGTGTGCTTCAACGAAGTAGACTTGGTAGGTCGCAAGACGCAAAACGATGACCAAACGGTTTGCTATAGCGCCGTAGGATTGACCGACCAAGCGACTAAGTGACTTTACGCAATACGCTATCTCCCTTACTACGAACACTAGAACCGCAAAGAAATTCGCTGAGTTACGAATCTGATTCGAACATTGTCTCGCCAGTTTAGGCCAAGATGAGTGTCCCATAAGTTAACAGAGTCCTCTAGCAATTTGCGACGATAACGTCAGTGGCCCTTATGGGGCCGAGGCTTCCGATTCCAAGTGGAAGTGATGCATGAACCTGTGGATAATCGGCGCGAGCAATACACCCGCCACGACCAAGAATACCACCCCCGAGTATATTGCGTAGAAAGAGGCGAACAATTTCCCAGCTGTCGTGTGCAACTCATTCACAGGTCCCATGCCGCCAAGTATCATCGCTGCATTAAGGAGAGAATCGAGCCATGAGAAACCTTCGAAAACGTGGTATCCCACCACGCCAATTACCAGGGAGCCTCCGTCGATAAGGAAAGCGATTAATGCGTATAGAGCCACGCGTTTCAAGAAAGCCCAGCGTGAAATCATGGCGTCTTTGCGACGTTCGAACAATGCCGTTCCACCCACCCCATGTATCCCTATTTCTTAAGCAGTAGCCTTTATCATTCTGCGACGGCTCCAGTTTGACTGAACCTTATTGTTGCTAATAGTAGGCCTCTCCTCCAAAGGCGACTTTTTCCCAGTCCAAGCCCTCGACCAAGTCGACTCCGTTTTGGCTACGGCCGGTTTCAAGAAGGAGGTCCGTTCCGTGGTCAAACCGGGAAAGGAGTTCTCGGTTACGTATGAAGGCCCAACTTTCGACAGAAGTCGAATTGAAGAAATGTTGAAGCCAGTGGCGGAGCAAAACCAGATTGGATTCTCTGTTGAGGTTGAGGAATCAGTAAGATTCCCATAAGCGAGCTAATCAGCTAGGACTCTCATATCGTCGAGATGGAATGCTGAGCGATCCTCGCTGAGTAACCATGCAGCAAAATCCTTCGGTTCGCCGTTTTGAACCGACACGACCAAGTATGTGTATCCCGGCCAAGCGTTGTCCAAATCAACCTTCGACGGCTGCGCCGGCGCATCGGGGTGTGAGTGGTAAACTCCAACCAAATCTAGATTCGAGCGACGGGCTTCTTCGTCGGCCCGTATGAGCTCCATGGGATCGATGTTGAATCGCTTCTTTCGCGAGCTACGGCTCGTATTCTGAGCGGATAAGGCGCGGTGTATTCTGCGGCCGTCGGAATCCGTTCCCACAAGGAAGCCGCAGCACTCCTCGGGATAGGCGGCGCGGGCATGGTTTACTATTAGTTGGAGTTGGCCAGCGGTTATGTATACGACCAATTCGGGCCCTTATCGAGCATAGAGATGGCAGCGTGCTTTAGTTTTACTCAGCTCACCACCTCCGATTCTCCTCGGCCTCGTTAAATCCTCGAACAAAGGCAGTTGGTTTGCATTGTTGATTGCATGGTGAATTATCGGATGCTTGAAGGCTATGCGAAAATGATCCTACCAACGCGCAGCGACCGGAGCAAAACGGGAATTCTGTACATTCCTGCGGATATCGTCAAGGACTCGTCGTTCCCATTCAACCCCGATCAAGAGGTTGTTGTGCGGATCGACGGCAGGCGCCTAGTTGTGGAGGTACCGAAAGCATGACTGCGCCCAACGATTACCGAAGCCATTACACGTTCGCGATGGACTTTGGGACAAGCGATTTCAAGTTTGGCCCCATAACTTGCGGAGAGAACCCGAGAATCGTCAACAACCGCGGATATTTCCCCGACAAGAACTCGGTCATGTACAAGGCTTTTGAATCGACAGCAGACGTCATTGTAGGCGAAGACGTTCCACTTTACCTCCAGTCCACCGAAGACTTGTCCAGTCGCTTAGTCTATCCCATGCGTAACGGGATGATCGAAAAGGGCGACGACACTGCCTGGCGAGTCGTAAGCGCTCTAACCAATTTCGGCCTGAACGCTTTCATACCGAAACCAAACAACGGGTTCAACGGATACTATATCGTGGCCTCACTCTCATCGGTATCGCCACGCTACATGTACGAAAGGCTCCTCGAGCTTTTCGAACAAAACAACGTTAGCGGATTGATCAAGGCAGTAACAGTCATACCCCAACCATTCGCCGTCGCAATCGGGCACGGAGTGACAACTTGCGTCGTGATTGAGTCCGGGCATGGAAATAGCCAAGTCTGTCCCATCTCGAAATATCCGATCCGCGCAGCTCAAGTCGCGCTCAACCGAGGCGGTGGAGACGCGAACGCGATCACCTCCGAGATACTGAAGGACACTGGGTACGGAGACCTCGCCAACGAAGAAGCGCTTGTCAGGAAAGTCAAGGAAAACATAGGGCTTCTCCCCGCGGACCTTGACACCTCCATCAACGAAGCGAAGAAGTCGCCCCGAAGGTTCAGGGCTAGGTACAAAGTGCCTGGAACAAGGGTTGAAATCGACTTAGAGAAAGATTCGTGGACTAGGTTCTTGATAGGTGAGTACGTCTTTAACCCGAACCATGAGATTTTCAAGAGCTACTTCGGCCGCGGGATGCCGAGGCCAAAGGACGTTAAGATGGGCGAAACCACATTCAGCGGAATGCTCGACTTCGGCGACGCAATTGTTGCGTCAGTGGAACGTTGCCCGGTTGAACTGCAACCAATGCTTTACCGCGAAGTGTTGTTGTCCGGCGGGAATTTCAGCTGGACCGTCCCCGAACGCCTCGAAGATACAGCGGTTGATGCTCCTACGAAAATCAAGTTGCTGCTTCGACAGAAGGGAATTAAAAACGTGTCCGTCAAGATGACGAAGTCCCCACAATTCTCGGTTTGGCATGGCTGCATAATCTATGGATTCGCGGTTCCGGAGAACTACGAGTGGGATTGGCAACGCTTGGAGGGGTGGATGAAGTTCAGTGGCTAATCTACCCATCGAGGACAGGTTGCTCCATTACTTTCTGGCAATGGGCGCACAGCCGGCAGGAAGAGCGGAAATACCGCAGAATAATCTCGATTTCATCTCGGGTTCTGAGAAAACCCATGTTGTCATCTTGAGGAACGAGGATCTTCTCCAGAGGAACAAGGTTATTGAAGCCATACTGAGCCTCACGTCGCTTCGAAATTCATCGCAATTACTCTATCTAGCAGCCCCAAGGCTGCTCGGAGGCTCTATTGACGCCGCGATTTTCAAGCCCTATGGAATAGGCTTACTGCTCTTTGACGAACGCAGAATTGATGAAGCAGTTCCCTCGCAACCTTCAGAACGCTCAGAGATGAATCAACAAGTGCCTCAGAGCCCCGACCCAAGCGTGGTCACTGAATTAGCTAGCTTGAGATCGATGTACGCAGAAATGGAAAGGACTATTGCCACCCTCCGCGAGGATCTAAAGGCGTTCAAACAAGACTCAGGAACTCACATGGATCCAACGGAACCTTCTCCGCCAATGCACATTACTAGACCTGAACCGATGTTCGCCAATCCCAACCGTTCCGCGGGAGAGCTTCCATCCTTCTTTGCGAATAACCCGTGGCTGGACGTTCTATCTAAGCGCGGCAGATCGGGGGACGAGCTGATTGCCGGTTGAAGTGGTCGTGAAGGTGCCGATACGGAGAATCCCCGTCGTCATTGACCTGAAGGATCCACTCGCACCTGAATTGGGCTTGGAGGATTTCAGAAACCTGTTCAACAAAGACCCCGAACAAGACCGCTACAGGGTCTTGTATGTTGAAGTCATCACATCCCCCGACGACCTTCAGCCCATGCTCGTTTCGGAATGTGGAAGGTACGCACGCTTTCTCCGTCGAGAATCCGATTATGCCTATTTCCGCAAGACAGTGGACTAAAACAAGGCTGCGAACGGGTCGGAATGGAGCCGGATATCAAATTCCAGCGTCCAATGATGGCATATCCAATACATCTTCGGCAATCAGCCCCCAATGGCCGAAAACGTCTCATAATGTTTGAATCAAATTAGAAACACTAAAATTCGACATAACACTTAAATAGGGTGCAACCGTGGTTATTATAGCTTTCGGGCCGGATGACGAAGTTCTCAAGCAGAACGACGCCGCGTTGTTCTACTAAGGAGAGATGGTCCGAGCGTAAAGCATCGAGCAGGTAAAAAGAAAATGAGTACGAGCACAACGACAAAGAAAGTTGGAAAACTAACCAACTGCCCCGAATGTGGAAGCACGAACCTGGTAGAGGACTACGACCAAGGCGAGATAATCTGCCAGAACTGTGGTTTGGTTATCAGCGAACATGCCCTGAACCAAGGGCCTGAATGGCGAGCCTTCACGAAAGAAGAGAAGGATGAGCGTGGACGCGTAGGCATCCCAACGTCATTCTCGATTCATGATAAGGGCCTTTCGACCGTTATCGACCGCGTTAACCGAGACGCGTATGGTCGCCAACTTCCGCTGGCAACTAGGCTAGAAATGCTTAGGCTTAGAAAATGGCAGATTAGAACCCGTGTACACTCCTCAGCGGACAGAAATCTTGCGCAAGCGATGGCCGAACTTGACCGCTTGACAGACATGCTGCATATACCGGCGCCAATTAAGGAGCGCGCAGCCATAATCTACAGAAAAGCCCTGGACAACGGCTTAGTCAGAGGCCGCTCCATAGCCGCAATTGCTGCTGCATCGCTTTATGCAGCGTGCAGAATTTCGGAAACACCGAGAACACTCAAAGACGTCTCCGCAGCAAGCAGAATTCGAAAGAAGGATGTCGCGAGATGCTACCGTCTCCTCGTCCGCGAATTGGACCTTCGAATGCCAGTTGAGGATCCGGTTAAGTGCATTTCGAAAATAGCCACCAAGGTCGAAATCTCAATGCCCACGCAGCAGCGTGCGATTAGGATCATTAACGAAGCGAAGAGGAAGGGCATAGTTGCCGGAAAAGACCCCATGGGCCTTGCGGCAGCGTCACTCTACGTCGCGTGCGTCCTAGAAGGGGAAAAGAAAACCCAGAAAGAGATAGCTGAAGTAGCTAACGTTACCGAAGTCACCGTCCGAAACAGGTACAAGGGACTTAAAGAAGCACTGAAACTCGACATCTAAGCCCGTTGAGTTAGCCTCGCAGCTGTCTCAAACCTTTCTTTTATTTTTCCAATCAGTTCCTGTTCGCTAGCACTGAACACTATGTCCAAGCATTCCGCCGCATTCCTGATGGGACGGATGCGCACCCCTTCCTCCTCCAGAATTCTCATTTCATCATGTGCGACCTCGAAATTTGCAATAGGCAACACCAGGTCTGTAATTCGTATTCGCCGTGACTTCAGAATGCCCACGATCTTTCCGGTCTGAGTTCCGTAGCCCCCAAGGCCGCCTACTGGGCCAACATCAAGCTTAACTCCAATAGTTCCCGTCGCAACAATTGCAGGTGAAATCGGAAGGCCTGCAAGTTCTGAGAAGAGTGCGAGGACCATTGCCAGGCCAGCGCTGGGCCCTGACACGCCTTGGCCGGGCGCACCTTCCAGTAGGCTTCGAACTTGAAAATGTATATGCAGACGGCTGAGGTCTATGTTGCAGGCGCACCAGAGCCATGACCTAACCGCTTCCGCGGCATTCTGTGCGCTCTGGAGAACTGATTCGTCCGGGACGACCGCCTGTCCAACAATGAGTGATGTGGAATTACCTGTTACGGATACGAGCTTTTCACCCGGGATAATCGGCCTACTCGAACACTCTACGGTGATGATTCCACCCGTTCCATCATCAGCCGCGTAAAGACCGAATGAAGCCCCTGCCGTGGGCGTGGTCAAAATAAGGGCCTCCTCTAGTTCCCTTCGCTGTCTCTCTTGGCTAGACTCGAGAGCTTGAATTGCCTTTTCGAAGTGGTAGAGACGGATTGGGTAACAAGTCTCGTTGACCTTCTGCAAAGTCAGGTTATCGTCCGTTCCGACCACCGATTGCAACCTGTCTAAGTCCGCTTCGTATCGCTTCTTGACGAAGATCTTCTCGTCGTGGGTGTGAGCCTTTCGTAACTCGTCGACGGCGCTCAATTCCGAAGCCCATAATCGATGCGATTCTGAGATCGTTTCAGCCGCGGCCCTTGGGCTCAGAATTCGCTGCATCCTGAACAATCGTGTGATTTTCGCTGCGTCAACCTCTTCGTGCAGAAATCTTCTGAATTTCCTTAGGTGAATCTCCACAACTTCGTTCCATTCACGGTCGTTCAACGGTGGGTGCACGTAGAATACGTTTGGCTCGAACCGGTCTCTTGTGGCTTGGTCGATTAGGTTCTCTTTGTTGGATGCAGCTATAACTACGATTCCTTCGTCAGGTTTGATCTCGCTCAATTCTGCCTTCACTTGCGCAAGAATCTTATTGCCTGCTGGGTCAGCACCCCAAAAAATCGCGTCAGCTTCGTCGAGAAAGAGAATGCACGGCGTTCGTTGCCTTGCCAGTGCGAATAGGTCTTTGATCCGTTTCTCGGGCTCGCCGATGTAACTGGCGCCGCTCATCAGTTCCCCTCCCCTGACTTTGATGAAAGCGACACGGTTCTCAGCAGCAGCCACTAGCGCCAGGAGCGTCTTACCTGTCCCGGGAGGGCCGAAGAGCAAGAATCTACAATTGGAAGCGTAACCGAGCTGCGACATTTTCCGGTTGAACGCGAGGGAAATGTGGTTCAGCACTTTGTTCTTAACGTCGTGAAGGCCGCCGATGTCTTCTCTGGAAACCTTAGGGGTCACAATGTATACTGCGTCCATTATTTCCTGGGACTTTTCCCTTTCAGCATAGAACTTCATTGTGTGCGCTGCCTGGGCGAAATCCTCCAAGCTTACCTTGTACCTTGGTTTGGTCCACTTGGACAAGGGGCCAGGCACGGACCTTCGGATCGCTTCGAGTAGTGGTACTTCCTTGGCGCGCTTCACTTCCCTGAACACGCTAAGGATATCATTAGGAGTGATCGAACCGTGCCTGCGCAGTACAGCTTCTCTTTCCAAGATTTCCTGTATCTCTGTTGCCGATACCCCGCGCCAGCTCTCGTCCGACAACCTGTGCGTGATTATAGCTAACAACATATCGTGGGTAACGCCCGAGTCAAGGTCGACTCGCGAGAGGCGACGGCGAATATCTTCACGGGTTTGTTCGTAGGAATTTGTGGCGACTATTACCAAGGTGCGTGCGTCGCTGCTTAAGATCTTGTCCAGCCACCTGTTTATTTCGTCCTGCACGCGCGTGTCTTCGAGCTCAGTGCCCGTGTCTCCCCTTACCTTCCGGCCGAAGCTCTGGAATTCGTCGATGTAAATGACAGAGGGTGTGGAGGCAGCACGCTCCAAGAGGCGACCTAACTGTTTGGTGCTTCTCCCGTAATACTCTGAAAAAACGTCGGAACCTTTGATGATTATCGGTGAGAGCAGGACACCATTCGAGTGAGCTTCGAGCAACATTTGCTTTAGAGAAACCATCGTAAGGAAAGTCTTCCCAGTCCCACTTTCGCCCGTCAGGCAGATGGCCTTCGGGAGTTCGTCATTGTCGAACCACTTCCGGAGCATTGGGTGCTTCAGGACATGGAGCCTGAATGAATCCAAGAGGAGGTTATACTCTTTTTCGCGTCCGATCAGCTTGACTGGTGAGAATTTGTTTGGCGGATAGAGCTTATCCAAGTGCTGTTGTGTCTTTCTGAACTTTCTCGGCGATATTCGCGATTTTCGCCATTTCATGAAATCTCTATCGACGGTTCGTAGTGGGACGTAGTTCAGCCACCGAAGTACGCTGAATTTGCGCCACCATTGCAGGTCTGCCTGGGGCTCTGAGTCCGGTTGTTCGTAACGCTCCGTATCCTCGAGTTGATTCGGCATAGCTACTCGTCTTCCACTGGTTTCAGGTCGAAAGCCTTCTCAAGAGTGAATCGGAGGAGGTACACGATTATGATCGCTCCAACTGCGAAACCGATGACGAAAAGGTCCCAAAGGGAGAGTAGGTCTACTGATGCAAGGAACATGAAACGGAGTACGAACAGTAAGAGGAGTTCTCCACCCATGATGGCAACAATTGCAGCGAATGAAACGACCAGAAACTTGTATACTACATCGAGCCAGAGGTATGCTTTATCCCCGACGTCAAACCGCTGCCCTGCGGCCTCTTTCCTCTTAGACTCACGTGCGATCCATATTCCGCCAACAGCAAAGAACTGTACACCTAGCGCAAAGTAAAGTCCCTTCACCCATAGCGGAAACGCTTGTCCAAACTTTCCAATCCATCCCACAAAGCTGTCCCACGGCGACACGGATGGGATAACAGTTACATGCGTGTCCGGACGAGCGCTGAAGATGGCGTTTACGTCAAGTTCAAACGCGCCGCCCGACAGGTAGTATGTTGTGTTGTTATTCCCAGGCGCGCTCAAATCTGAAGGCTTGGTGAGCAAATTGACCTGGTACTCAGTAGGGTAGTCGAAAATGAACCTAAGCTCGAAGTTGCTTGCGTTGAGTGCTTGAATTTCAAAGTCTGCGGTCGGGTAATGAGTAGGTCTGCTCAGGTTGGTAGCTGAAAGGTTGCCTTGAATGAACACTTGTTGTATGCTTGCCCTGTCACTTTGGACGACAACGGAATCGCCTGTGTATAGTTGCACATCTTGTGTGCGGGTCACGGTCTGACCTGCGGCCGTGGTTTGCAAGCCAGCGAATACAACTGCAATGAAGAGGATCGCGACCCATGGCAAAATTCGTGGTCCGATCCTTGAGTTCAACGCTAACCGCTCTGAGTGAACTGTTACTTCCGTCCTCAAGAGACGGTTAGTATATTAACGTTCTGTTAATGGAACACTAATGTTTCAACGTTTCTCTGTCCCTTCGCCCTCATCATCGAGCTCAAGAACCACCGGGCCCACGTAGCCGCATTCCTCGCAAGCGTAGACTGCCGGCAACAACCAGCCACTCAACGATCCCTGCTGCTTCACCTTCATACTTCCACACACCGGACATATCTGTGGTGCAGGGCCCGAATGTTTGAGATTCTTCATCGTATCAAAGAAACTGCTCATCGCAAACGCCATCGAATTAGGCTGTTAATGAATCTCGATTGAACCTTCCGGAAAGCCGGTCTGTACCAGCAGTTTCTTGACTTTATTCCGATGGTCTCCCTGAAGCATTATCAGGCCGTCTTTGGCGGTCCCGCCGCAAGCACAATAGGTCTTCAGCTTTGCGCCAAGGTCATCGAGGTTAACGCTCTTCGAGTTTATGCCCTCGATAATTGTCGTCGCCTTGCCCCATTTCCTAGTTTCGAGGCGGACCTTTACAAGTTGCTGCTCCATGCTGATGGTTCCGCAGACGCAGAGATCTTTAGGAAGCCCACAGGTAGGGCATACTTCCGCCATTATTTCGTTCAATTACTCCTTTCTTAGCGAATTGGAGTACGGTTCAAATTATATTTAAGAGTATGTCTGAACCCATGAATTTGCATTCATCGAAAGTCATTCTGGAAGCGATCCGTCGATTGAACAATCACCGGGCAATGATCGCTATGGCTCACGAAAACGGACATGAAGTAACCATCGAGACATTATCCACGCCACCAACTCACGTTTCTCCCGCTCCATTGCTGAGACGAGTGACCGCAGGAATTGTCGACTCGTTCATCGTAACCATACTAGGGCTCGGCCTCATTGGAAGATTGAACGAGTTATCAAGCATGTTGACAATCGCAGGCGTAGCGTCTACGCCGCCGACGACATTGGTCTATCTGGGCATTGTTACGTTGGTTTACTACTTTCTGTTGGAATGGCTCTTCGCTTCGACAATCGGCAAGTCCGTGCTAAGACTTCGGGTTGTTGGAAGGGATGGTGATCCATGCACGCTAGGTGCTTCCCTCAAAAGAGGCATCCTGCGCCCCATAGATTGGTTGCCATTTTTTTACGTCATTGGTGCCATTGCTATCTTGTCATCTCACGATCGACAGAGAATTGGAGATAGAATCGCAGCGACCATAGTCACGAAGGCTCCGGAAAAGGACATAAATCCGCCTCCGGCACCTTTCCTTTTTCATTAAGCCCCATGCAGATTTGAGCGGCGTTGCCCGCAAACCTCACAGCTGAAGCCCAGGCTAAATGGCAGGAAGCGCAGCTAGCCACCAATCCCAGAGAGAAGCTTCGAGCATACCAGGAGTTTCTCTCAGCCATACCTAAGCATAAGGGAAACGAACGACTGCAAGCTCAAATCAAGACAAAGATCGCAGATCTCAAAGAAGAGCTTACGCTTCAGCGCGGTAAACGTGCGGCGGGTCGACCAGGCTGGACCATCGAGCGTGAAGGAGCTGCGCAAGTCATGGTCTTTGGCCCGACCAAAGCAGGACGCAGTAGCCTTCTCCGGTCGCTCACAAACGCGCAAGTCACCGTCGCCTCTTACGAATACACAACTCAAAGGCCTGTCCCGGGAATGCTCCAGTACGAAGACATTCAGCTTCAGTTAGTTGAATTGCCTGCACCACAACTCGGCCGCGACGGCCGGTATCAGATAGAGCCCGAGGTTTTGGACCTGATTAGACCTTCCGACGGTCTCATCATAGTCGTGGATATGTCAACCAACCCAACCGACCAATTCCGCTCCGTGCTTGAATCTCTCGAAAGGGCTCGCATCTCCATGCAAAGACCGTTGTCGAGGGTAGAAATAGTGCGAGAGAAAGGTTCCGGGGAGATCCGCATCGCAACATCAGGCCATCAAAAGTCCTGTACGCCCGCCCAAATACGAGAACTCCTACACAGCTACGGCATTAGGAACGCGCTCGTGCGAATCTACGGAGATGCATCTGCCGAGGATGTGGAGGACGCGATCTTTGAAAACGTTATGATTTACAAACCAACGATGGTCATCGCCAACAAAATCGACCTAGTGGATGTCACCCAAACTCGGATCGAGCTCGCAACAGAACATGCCCCGGCGTTGAGATGTGTTTTCACTTCGTGTTTGACTGCAAAGGGGCTCAGCGAGGTTGGTGAAGCCCTCTTTCGCGGTCTGGGAATCATAAGAGTCTACACGAAAGAGCCTAACGAACCACGGCCTTCGAAATCTCCGTTCGTTGTTCGAACGGGGACGACCGTCGGCGAATTGGCTCGGCGCATCCATACTGATCTGGTCGACAGATATCGATACTCACGGATCTGGGGGCCGACCAGCAAATTCGCGGGTGAGAGGGTCGGCCCAGAACACGAACTTGCTGACCAGGATATCGTGGAAATCCACACGGCCTAGGCAAGAAATGCTGACCGGTGGAGAATCAGATTCTAGCGCGTCGACGTCTTCTGAAGTTCTTGATACGCCAGAAACCACTTGAATCGCGGTAATATTCCATGACTTCCATTTTGCATCGCCCTGATATTATGGACCATTTGTGACTTAGCGATTTCACCATTGAACGTCTGGGATTTCTTGACCGAGAAACAGAAAACGATACCGCGGGTTGCACATTCCAAGCAATACGTGGCCGTAACCAAACTTTCGATTGATGCAAGGCACTAAAGATTATGAGGCACCGGGTGGGCAGCCACGTATCCGCATTGTGTTGTTTGAGTGAATTTGCTTTGGTTGTTTAGCCACTGTAAAGCAGGCACGTTACCGAAAGTCAGACGATTCGAAGATGTCTAGAAACTTCGTGAAAAGCATCAAGATAATTCGTTATGAATTATCGTCTTAACGCGCCGAGAATTCCGCCCACGACGCCAAGTACGAAACCGGCGACAAAGCCTCCGCCGATTATGATGCTGAACACGGCGAACGGAAAGATAATCACATCAGCGATCGCTCCATGTCCCATCACCATAATGATGGAAGCCATGATTATTGTCAGGCCGATGATGACGCCAATTGCGAAGGCGTATGATTGCCCTATTGCTGGCAGCCAGAAGAATATAGCTGACCAATTCACGGGAGGCCCGTAGAATGACGGCGCGAGCAAAGCTGCACTATTGAGCAGAACTAAGATTCCGGAAACGAGACAAAGCGAAAATCCAACAACACTTCCTCGTCTGCGCGCGCTCGCCGCAGCGACTCTGGGCGGGCCTCGCGCGAGTATAACTTGCGGCCTTCCGCAGAACGGGCAAAATACTGCTTGCAGGGGCATGATTCTCCCGCAATTCCGGCAGCGCACAGTGGGGAGCGGCATGACGTATTGCGCCCGCGGCCGCATCCTTCTAGGGCCTTTCCTCGACAGCCAGAATGCGAGCAGACCTAACCCTATTGACAGAAAGAGGAGCATCAACACGATCAGGTAAATTAGAAAGTTGAAAGCGGGCGTTGGGACATCGAGCACGACGTCAGCCGTATGAACTAGCACGCCGCTTGTTCCAACCACCGTGATCGTGTAGTTACCTGCAGCCAACGATGTGTCCGGGCAGAGCAGCAGTGAGGAGGATGCTGAGCCACCCTGTGGTGGGGTAACAGAAGAGCTAGGCTTGAAGCTTCCCGAGACATG
>Ga0187886_1000356_pt1 | contig 56746 bp, 52 predicted proteins | sample June2016WEW_20_1_FD_133001 | JGI IMG/M metagenome (GOLD analysis project Ga0187886, IMG submission 133001) | Peatland microbial communities from SPRUCE experiment site at the Marcell Experimental Forest, Minnesota, USA - June2016WEW_20_150 | ecosystem: Environmental > Terrestrial > Soil >... | reverse complement strand
CGGAACCATGATAATCCTGTTCTTCGGCGTCTATGCATTGGTGGCAGTACCGCCAACGATCACGCTGGGAATTCTGGTAGCCTTCATCGAGTACCAGTTCTCATATTTCATGCCGCTGATTGACCTTGTAACCATGTACGACCAGTACCAGTCAGCCATGTCTGCGATTGAAAGAATGTTCGATGTGATAGACACGAAAGTCGAAGTCGTGGACGCACCGCCTGAAAGGAGTATCTCATTGCAATGATAGAAGAAGTGAGATTCGAAAACGTCAATTTCGCGTACGACATCGACGTCCCAGTTTTAAAGAACATCAACTTCACCCTGAAACGCAACATGAAACTCGCGATTGTCGGCCAGACAGGCGCGGGAAAAAGCACGATAATCAACCTGCTTGCAAGATTCTACGACCCAGGCGAAGGCAGAATCCTCATCAATGGACATGACATAAGAGACATCCCGCTTGCTTCTTTAAGAGGCCGCATGAGCATAGTGCTGCAGGACTCGTTTCTTTTTTCACTTTCCATAAGGGAAAACATAAGATTCGGGAGACTTGAAGCGTCAGACCAAGAAGTCGTGGACGCAGCAAAATCCATCGGTGCCCACGATTTCATAATGAAACTTCCCAACGACTACGACTACGTCATACAGGAAGGGTCTTCAAATATATCCATAGGTCAAAGACAACTCGTAAGCTTCGCCAGAACACTACTTGCAAATCCCGAAATCCTAGTGCTGGACGAGGCAACATCCTCAGTTGACGCCTACACCGAACTGGTGATCCAAAGAGCCTTAAAGAGACTGATGCAAAACAGAATGACGATAATAATCGCACATCGACTCTCAACAATCAGACTGTGCGACGAAATCCTAACGATCGATCACGGCGAAATCGTGGAAAGAGGCACGCATGAACAGCTCATGCGCCAGAAAGGATTGTACAGCTCATTCTACAGACTGCAATTCAGAGAAGAAACAGGAACAGACACACCACAATAGTCTATGCGGACAATCGAAGAGATAAGCGTGATTGGCCGTGACAAATCATAATGCGTCTTAATATGAGATACGAGGTAGAGCGCTTCCGCTTTTTCAGAGGTTTATTTTAACCCTCTTCGGGAAGATAGCGAGGCGTCCACAAATATCCTAGAATATCTCGTATCTCCTTATCCATGTAGTTTTCAAGGTTGCGGGCAACATCGTTGGCTGTTAAGACGCCGTGAAGGGCTCCTTCTCTAACCACTGCTAGTCTCCGGATCTTGTGTTTTTTCATTATCTTAGCTGCTTCTGTCAGGTCCGCGTTCGGATCGATCGTTATCAAGGGCGTCGACATTACTTCGGCGACTTTCACATTTTTGGGGTCAAGCCCTTTTGCAGCAACTTTCCAAGTCACGTCGCGTTCAGTTACTATGCCAAACGGTTTCCCTTGCCGCAAAACAATAGCGCATCCCTCTCCTTTTTTGTACATGCCTAGAGAGGCTTCAGCAACAGACATGCCTTCTTCAACGGTGACTGTGCTTGTTCTCATAGCTTCGGCCGCCCTCAAAAACTTCCCCTCGCCACTGTCAGAACAACTCGAATACATTCTAGTGAAACCCAATAATTAAACAATACTATGGCCACCCTGACGCTACTGAAACTTCAGGAGAACTTAAAAGAAGAGCCTGACGCACATTTCTTGAGCGGAACGGTTTGATTTCAGACTATACCATTTTGGTTGATGGGCTCGTTAGAGTTTACGGTGAAAAGGCTGCCGTTGACGGCGTTTCTTTTGGTGTAAGAAAAGGCGAGATTTTTGGCTTCTTGGGTCCTAACGGTGCTGGGAAGACGACCACCATAAAGGTGCTTACAACTTTGATTCCCCCTACACGCGGCAAAGCCATCGTCCTTGGCCACGATGTCACTGAGGAGCCTTTGAAGATTAGACGCAGGATCGGAGTGGTTCAGCAGCAGCCGAGTCTCGAAATGTTCATGACGGTTGAGCAAAATCTGGATAGCTCTGGTTTCCTTTGGGATATCCCTAAAGAGGAGAGGAGTAAGAAGATTCAGTTCTTGAGTGAGCTTTTCGGGTTGAAGGATTGCTTGAAAACGAAAGGTCCGGAGCTTTCGATCGGCCAGAGAAGGAGAGTTCAAATTGCCCGCGAGCTGATGCACGACATGGACATCCTTTTCCTGGATGAACCTACTCTTGGTCTCGACCCTCAAGTGCGAAGAACACTATTGGACTACGTGAAGAAACGTGCTTCAGAAGGCTTGACGGTTTTCTTCACAACCCACATCATGGAAGAAGCTGAATACCTGTGCGACAGGGTGGCGATAATAGACCACGGCAAGATCTTGGCTGATGACACGGTTGATAGACTTCGGTCAAGGTTTGGAACGGGAGAGATCATCGAGTTTACACTTGCTGAGAAGGGTGCAGAACTGAGAAGAATCTTGACGCCTATTGAGGGGATTAACGCTTTCTATGAACCGCAAGAAGAGGATGAGTTTTTCAGGATATCGACAGACGACCCATCAACCGTGCTGCCCAGATTACTTCAAGCTCTGTTTGCAAATGGACAGCACGTCACAACAATCAACATTAAAGAGTCAACTCTCGAAGAGGCTTTCTTAAGATTGACTTCAAAGAAGGAGGAAGAAGCATGAACAGCATGCTCAAGCTACTTGTTCGGGACATTCGAGGAAGTCTTCTCATGTCACCCTTATTCTTGGCATCGATGCTTGTTTCACCTCTCATCTACATTTTTGTTCTGGGATTTGCCCTTGGCGGTGCTATTCCTAGCGTTGTTTCAGGCGGAATCAGCATGAGCTACGTCCTATTCCTCGCCCCAGGCATAATTGTAAGTCAGTTTCTCACGGGAGGAGTCCTTGCGGGAGCGTCGATATGGTTCGACAAAAGATTCGGGATGTTTGAACAGATTCTTGTTGGACCATTCACGAAAACGCAATACATAGCAAGCAAGATTCTCTCAGTAGCCCTTCAGGGTCTTGCAATGGCCTTTCTAGTTCTTCTATTCACATCTCCACTTCTGTCTGGTTTATCGGTCAATGCTCTTGGAATCTTATACATTGCGGCCGCTTGGATGCTCGGATCTCTATTGTTCGGCTCATTTTCCATAGTAGTCTCCACGGCCGTGAAAACCGATGAAGTCTTGAACGTCGTGTTCAACATTATAATGCCTCCACTACTTTTTTTAAGTTCGACTTTTTACCCACTTGAAAACGTTCCTGCATTCATACGTGCATTAGCTTTAGCTAACCCACTGACTTACGCCGCCGACATGTTCAGATTTGGAATCCTAGGTCTTCAAACCAGCTATCTTGGCTACGAAGTCTTGTTGCTCGTGGTTGAAAGCGTAGGTATGTTTCTTTTGGCGGCTTGGAGCTTCAAACGGATCAAGATTTGAATCACGGTCAATCTGGAAAGACGAACATGACAGAAGATGTGTGGCTCTCTGGTGGCAAGGCGCGTGCTTTCACTGTCTATCCGTGCCTCCAATATCAAAGACAACTCAATCAGCCCGGATACTGTAGCGCGCTAGCGCGTTCCTAAATTCTTTTGGGAAGTAGCTTGTGCTGCTCATTTGCTCTTCAGCCATATTTGGATCATATAGGATACCCGGGGGAGGGTGTGAGCACGCAAGAACCCAGCATGAACCGTGACAGTAACCATTGACCATCGAAAAACGCGATACCTCCTCTTGAACAGAATTTAGGAACAAGCATGCGCGCTAGCTTCGATGGAGTCAAGCAAAAGACTGAAGGTTCCCATGACAAATAAGTTTACAGTATCATCAGCCCGACACACGTTTATCTCGCGATCTTATCACGGGACAAAAACTCCTCCGAGACTTAGCCCGTTTACAAACACTCTGGCCCACAACTAGCCGGAGTCTCAGATCTTCATTTATTCCCTTACTGGAGGAGCGCGCGCTTCTCAGTTTTGGATCTTCTAAGCATCAGATGCCTTTAGCCAAGACAGTTGCGAAAACCTAATGAATATTGAAGCCGAATTGTGAGTGGCGAAAAACATGACCGAACAGTCCTACCCACCTCCACCACCTCCCGAAGATATCCCAGCAATGAGGGGTTTTCACGGACCTGAAACCCGTTTCTTCTTGGGCATAAGAGCCCGCCTAGCCACTCTTGAACAGAATCTTCAATTGTCAATGGGCAGAAGTCCGAGAAAAGGTCTAATCGTGGCTCTATTCCTCGGGGCCACACTCAGCATTGTGCTATCCTTAATCGTGCAACTTGCATATGGTCTGCAAGCAGGTGATTGGGTTCCATTAGTGATCGTTGCGCCTCTCACTGAAGAGCCTTTCAAAGCCTTAAGCGTATTGATTGTGGTTCTACTTATGTGGAAAACGATTCCAAATCGTCGGTGGGCAGCGGCCGTAGGAGCCTCAGCTGGACTGGGGTTCGCAATCGCTGAAACTGTTGTGTACGCAGTTGGCGGCGCAAGCACGGACGCCTTGTTGGCCAGATTGATGGTGGAACCGTTCATGCATCCGCTTTGGTCAGCCTTCGTCGGAATGGGAATCTTCGTTCTCTTAGCCAAAAAATCATCTGATGAAGGAGTACTTCTTGGACTGGGAGTACTGTTCTTGTTTCTAGGGCTAATCGCTCACATGACCTGGAATGCCCTTTCTGTGGGACTCGCACCGTCAATCGGGGTTGGGGTACTTTTAATGAACCTGATCATCGTTTTTCTTCCGTTCGCCACGATCTTGAGGGACCTGCTAGGCGGTCATTTCAACTTTCAGAACTTCTTTGAGCCTCTGCCAGACCCGCGAACTCATCCAAGGATCAGCATGCCTCCACCATCGCCTCCTCCACCATAGACGGAGCAAGAAGATTTTCTAAATTGTGACTCCAAACACATCGCAAAGAAATTCCGCGAAAGACTATTTTTCTGAAGAGCCCTCAGCATCCCGACTCAATATCGGCGTTTGACTTTTGGCGGACGCGCGCATGCTTGTTCCGAAATTGGCCTAAAATGGTTTTTATTCGCCTTCCATGATTTAAGGAAGGTTTTGGGCTTCGTATCTGTTCTTGATTTCTTTGAGCAACTGTCTTCTTGAGCACTGGCAGAAATGTGCAAAACGGAATTAAAACCATTTTAGACCATTTTAGGAACACGCATGCGCGCTACGCAACTTGCTGCACTCTTTGTCTTTGTCTATTCTCTCACAGGAGGCGGAATGGCTATCAGAGACTGTGTTCGGATCACGCCTTTCAGGCACTGGATTTTCTCAATCATTCTTCCCAAATCATCCATCTTGGGAAAATCCACCAAGGCTATTGCGTCGAACTGTCCTGTCACTGCGTCCGCCGTCTTGACACCCTCAATTCTAAGCGCCGCTTCGGCAACACTCCACAGTTCACTGGCTTCCGTGTTCATGAGAATGTAGGCCTTCAAAACATTTCCCTCAACATGAACAACTTGGAAAGTCTTGGAATAAAAAGCTTAAGATGCTCCTCGAACAGCAAATCCAGTCAGTTGCCAAAGCTTTCACGAGCCGTTCCCCCTCCACGATCAGCATCGGTCTTTTCTTTCTTCCGCTCGAAAGATTACTGGAACCTCACGCAAGGACTTAATAACATAGTCCGCCTGAAAGGCTCCTCCCTCTCCGCGAGCTCGCTTGTTTTCCTTCAGAATCTCCGGTAGGCTCCTAAAGAGATCTTGGGAATCTGATTTCTCAAGGTCTCTTGCAACAATTATCGCTACTCCATCTGCATCCTTGGCAGCCAACACGTCAAGCACCAAGTCGCCCACGACAAGAAAGCGCCCGACGCTGAGTTTTCTTATGGCCAGCAGAACGCCTTCAGGATGAGGCTTTAACTTTGAAACATCTTCCCTTGTTACTACAACATCGAAATATTCTTTCAAACCATGAATTTCAAAGACAACGTCCACCGCCCGTCTCGAAGTATTAGTGACCAGCCCTATTTTCGCTCCAAGTTCTCTAAGTGTTTGCAGTGTGGAAATGGTCTCGGGGAAAAGCCTTGACTTCTTTGCTGAATCCAGTTCGTAATGGTTTAGAAATATCTCCATTTCTCGCCGGTATATTCTGGTCTTCTCTTCACTAAAATGCTGTTGAACGTATTCCGATGCAATGTTACGCATGAGGGTAGCGCGTCTTGTTCCTTCAAGGACGGTTTTTGGAATTCCAAGGTCAATGAGCTTCCGTCTCGTATCACGCCTGAATTCCAACACGTGCTTACGAACTGACCATGGAGTCTTAACCAGTGTATCCTCCAGATCAAACAGTACCGCGACATTCATTACTGTTCCCGCTGGTCCTGACATTCAGTTCATCTTCTTGCTTCTTGCCATGGCTGCTATTTAGCTCCTGCCTTTTCACCTTTTCACATTTTCGCTCTTAGCATTTGCTCATCAACTGGTCCAGCACAGGGTTAAGGCTGAAGATTGCCTGATGACACCTGTTGGGAACATGAAACAGATTTAAGGCCAGAACCTCAGTTTGTTTTATGCGCAGAGGCACATACTACAAAGACAAGCTTTCTGCCAGCAAATTGCTCAAATGTTACGAAGTGGCCACTCCCAGGATCAAGCAGTATCTTGAGGCGGAAATCCAATTCGTTATTTCCAATGTTCGTGACGCAAATCTGGTTCTCGAACTTGGATGCGGTTATGGAAGAGTTATGAGAGCAGTGTCTCCCTTCGTTTCCATGATTGTTGGCGTTGACATTTCGCGGGCAAGTCTGGAGCTTGCGAACTCATACATGAAACCTTGCGGAAACCATAGAATAGTTCAGATGGATGCATCTAACATGGCTTTCTCCCCCTGCGTCTTCGATGCTGTATTCTGTATCCAGAACGGGATTTCTGCATTTGGAGTGGACAGGAAGCACCTCATTGCAGAATCCATAAGGGTAACGAAAGACGATGGGCTAATCCTGTTTTCCAGCTACTCGCCCAAGATATGGCAGGAGCGTCTCGACTGGTTTAGAAAGCAGTCCCAGCTAGGTCTTCTTGGGGAAATTGATGAAGAGGCGACGCGCTGGGGAACCATAGTGTGCAAGGATGGGTTCACAGCCACCACAGTCAGCGGAGACCAATTTATTGAGCTTTTCAATGAGTTTGGAGTGAAGGCGTCCATCATTGAAGGAGACGAATCCAGCATTTTCTGCAAAGTTATCAAAAGGAAAACCGACGTCTGAGCAGGAGGGAGGGTTTGGTGCCGCGCCACACGTTACTTCGAAGTCCTGCTTTAAACAGCCCGTCTTTACTGCTTATTTGCATTGTGGGTGGACTACTGCTTCTTTTTGTTTTCGGGTATGAACGATTGGAAAGCAAAGCGTAGAGCATGCCAGCTCATTTGGAAGAGCGCGGTCTCCTTTGTCTTCAGCTTTTCCTAGTCTTCTTTGAGTGGGCTTTCGAATACGACGCTTCTGACCTTGCAGTTCTGGCCTCCGTCATTGTTTGACTGAGTCAGCTTCCTTTCGGTGTATCACATGCTTTCAGGCAAAAACTCTTAAAGATTGGAAGTGGTTTAATGCGGGGCATGGAAGGCTCGAGTGGAGAGTCAAGGGGACTTTCTGAGGCGGAAGCTCAAAGAAGGCTCGAACAGGTCGGGCCGAACCAGTTTGTTAGACCCCTGAGGATAAGTTTCCTCGGTATTGCTAAAGAAGAAGTAGTTGAACCCATGATTCTGCTGCTACTTGTCGTGGGTGTGCTCTACACGACGTTCACGTGGCCGAATCTTCAAGACGCCCTGACGATCTTCAGCATCATCTTCGTGTTGGTTTTCGTCGAAATCTGGAACGAGTATCGAGCCAAGAAGGCCATATCTGCACTCTCTGAGCTTGCAGCTCCGAAAACGAGGGTTGTGCGAGATGGCAGGATAGTTGAAGTTGAAACTGAGAAAGTGGTCCCTGGCGACCTTTTGGTCTTCACCGATGGCACTCGAATTGCAGCTGACTGTAAGCTTAACGTGGCATATGACGTTCAAGTCGATGAGTCCGTTTTGACGGGTGAGTCTTTTCCCAGCGAGAAGGGGGTTGGGGACGAAGTTTATGCTGGAACACTGGTACTTTCTGGCGAAGGAAAAGGAGAAGCATACGCTACTGGCAAGAACAGTAGATTCGGCAAGATTTCGGCCTTGGCGCAGGCGATTAAGCCTCCGAAAACACCATTACAATTGGCAATGAAGTCGCTTTCGAAGACGCTTGCGTACGTTGCCATATTCTTCAGTGTAATCATCCCTGTTCTCGGCGTCGTCCGCTTTGGGTACCAAGACCTAGCTAAGGACAAGGATTTAATCTTGACCGGACTGGCACTTGCCTTTGCAGCCATCCCAGAGGAACTGCCAATCATAATCACCATGATATTGGGATTGGGCTCCTACAGACTCTCACAAAAAGGTTTTCTAGTCAAGAAACTCAAAGCTGCCGAGACTCTGGGGGACGCAACCGTTATCCTCACTGATAAAACAGGCACGATCACTGAGAACAAGATGCGAGTTGCTCAGGTCTATCCGCGAAAACAAGAAGCCAGAACGCTTGGTGCGGCAACCGCGGCATTGACCGAAATGTCACTGTCCCCCACTGACAAGGCTGTCCTTGAGAAAGCAGACGAACTCGGAATCGCACAGAGTTTCGGAAGCGTTAGTCGCGAACGCGGTTTTGAAATCAACAAACGAACCAAAGCTGTCCTCCGCGCGAGAAACGGTGGTCTCATGCTTTCAACGATTGGAGCACCGGAGGAAATTCTTGACTCTGAAGGCAGTGATGGACTTCTTGACGAAGAACTGAAAGAGGAAGCAGCGAAAGGAAGAAGAGTAATCGGCGTTGCAGAAAAAGCCGTCTCCACTGAAGAAGCAGACCTGCCCTTCTCAGAGTTGGAGGGAAACTGGGACTTCGTCGGGTTGATCTCGATTGAAGACCCCCCGCGTCAAGGTGTCAAGGAAACCATAGAGGCAATCAGCCGAGCGGGGATCAGGACGATCATGGTCACTGGTGACTATCCGCAAACAGCCGCGTACATCGCAACTAGCGTCAGCATCCCCTCAAAAAACGTGCTCACTGGCGAAGACCTTCAAAGGCTTTCCGACGCGGATCTGCAGAAAGTCGTGAAGGAAACATCCGTTTTCGCAAGAACCACGCCCGAGGACAAGTATCGACTCGTGAAGGCGCTGCACGCAAACAACGAAGTTGTCGCAGTCACCGGCGACGGTGTCAACGACACATTGGCCCTCAAGGGAGCAGACGTCGGCATTGCGATGGGCGTGAAAGGCACCGACGCGGCTAAAGAAGCAGCAGATGTCATTTTGACTGACGATAATTTTGTAAGCATCGGGCACGCGGTCTTTGAAGGCCGCACGTTCTTTGACAACCTGAGAAAAGGACTCAAGTATTATCTAGCAATCAAAGCTGCACTGATCTCCATCTTCCTTTTGCCCCTTGCTCTGGGCATACCTTTACCGTTTGCCCCAATACAGATAATCGTCCTCGAACTTTTCATGGACCTCGCTGCCTCTGCCGGATTTGTCACGGAACCCGCTGAAAAAACGATTTACAGCCGAAAACCAAGAGACCCCAGAGCAAAGTTCCCTGATTCAAGAATGATAAAGGACCTAGCAGTCTCCGCGGCAAGCCTTTTCTCAGCTGTGATGCTCGCATACTTCTACGCACGTTGGCAGAATCTTCCACCCCTTGAAATACAGACTTTCGCCTTCTCGGCCTGGATGATGGGACACATAATCCTCGCCTTCGTCACACGTTCAGAAAACGAACCGCTCTACATTCTAGGCCCCCTGTCAAACAAGGTGATGGACCTGTGGGCACTTCTCGCCGTGTCCTTCCTGCTCGTAGCAGTCGCCGTTCCCTCCGTAAGTGTCCAACTCAAGCTTTCAACAGTCTCGGCCGGTCAGCTTGGCTTGATCTTCGCCTTCGCTCTTCTCACCATCGTTTGGCGGGAAATTGCGAAGCTCCTGCTGTTCAAACCGAATCCGAAAAAGGAATGAGAGCAAAAAGTCAATATCTCCTAGACAAGCTATTTTCTCAAGACGAGCCAGAAACTTGCCGCTACGATGAAAATTGAGTGGTGGGGCCGTATAGGTTTAGACTTACGTTTAAATTTTACGAATTGGATATCTGGTATCAGTGCTGCGGTTGGATGCGCTTTGGTTTCTATCAGAATAGCGGACGATGCTGACAATGCGGAACTTCTGGATCTCGAAAAGATGTGCCCGCAAGGCACAAGTTTAGTCCTGCAATTCGACCGAAGTCCCGATTTCTTCCTTAGGTCACGGGTTTATGATAGCTATAGGGTCTATGTTGCAGAAGAGGAAGGTGAAATTGTAGGGACGGTAGGGGCTGCTCTTAAAGAATTCAACATGGGCAAAGAGGTTGCAAAAGGCGTTTACATTTATGACTTGCGAGTTCATCCAACTTTTCGTGCAAGAGGCATAGGTTCAAGACTCATTCAGCATGTCATGGCTGAGGAAAATGAAGCGGACCTTGCATACGGACACATAATGGAAGAGAACTATCCTTCTATTGCTCTGTTTAAGCGAATGGGATTCCAGAATATTCATGACTGCATGCTGTTGAATGTGTCGCTCTACAAGAGACAAGAGCAGACTGCTAGCAAGGTTAGGAAAATGGATGCAGATGATACGCTAAGCGTTGTGGACTTGATAAATGATCACTACCGCAACCATGACTTCTTTGTACCACTTAACATAGACAGCTTTCTCAACAGGACAAGACAACTGACAGATTATGGGTTTCAGAGCACACAGGTCGTCGAAGTTGAGAATCGAATCGTTGCTTGCGCTGGACTATGGGATTATTCTAGAATACTCAGAGCAAGCGTTCTTCGCGTCACAGCAAGGCTGAAGATGCTAACATACATCCTAAGGTTTGCCAACCTATTCACAAGAACTATGAAGTTGCCTTCAGTTGGAGAATTCTTCAGGTTAATGTATGTTACAGACTTTGCCTTCACAGGAAAAGCGGACCCTATCAGGGAACTAATAAAGCATTGCCTCAGTTTATCTTATAGTTGTGGATGCAATTTCCTTGTGTTTCCTCTTGATCCTTTAAACCCTGCGATTCCTTTGATCGCAAGATACAGACCGGTAAGGACTACATATCACATCTATGCAAAGAGCCTTAAAGATAAAGCTCTGAGCACTCAGAGAATGGTTTATGTTGACGCTATGGATCTCTAATGAAACCGTTCCAAATTGTCTGCACAGACTGCAAATGCGTAAATTGAGGCGCAATTTCATGGAAATTCATCAAGATGGTCTGTTTTGGCAAAATAATGTCTTGGTGGGGCCGGCCGGATTTGAACCGACGACCTTTCCCCGGAAACAGTGCTTTCGGCGCTGCTCCTACGGGTTTCTCTAACAGCTCCAGAACCTCTTCATCCCTTTTGAGGTCCGCAAACCCGTTAGCTACTTTCTGGAGCCCGTCGTCATACCTGCCTAGACTACGACCCCACGGCTACACTGAGAACGACTTGCCAGATTTTAAATATATGCATTATTGCGTCAGAAACAGAATCTGTGCACATGCCAGAGATTCGAGAGGACACATCAGCCTAGAGCGATAAGCTTATGAGCACAGGTCTGTCGTCTAGTTTGGGGTTTGCCGGTCATAGGGCGCGGGTCCCACCTGATCCCATACCGAACTCAGAAGTTAAACCACGCTCCGTTTCCGGCTGTAATTTGGTCTTCGGCCATGTGAACCCGGAAAAGCTGGTAACCCCACTTCAAAATAGTCCGTGAATTTGGAGGAGAATTACCCAAAACTTATAACTGAGCATCTATAGTGTGTTGCGAAGGTGAGTTCGTGAGCATAACGGCGGCAATACTAGGCTTACACAGCCGGATCATCCAAGCACAGTTTGGCGATACCAGTGTAACTTGGATTCTGAACGTGCTCTTCTATGTCGTTTTCATTGTCTTCATTTTCTATGGGCAGAGACTTCAGACGTACGTGATGATCAGGGAAGTAGAGGGGTCACTCTACAAACTGAAGTACATAAAGGAAGAGGGACGCAAGATAACTATAGAAACGATAAAAGAGATTGGAAAGCCGCAGACGGATCCAACGGTAAGGGTTGACAGGTTCCTGGAATATTTCACGATATCTCCTCAGTCTCTTGACCCTGCGGGCATAGTTTGGAAGCTTGAGCACATACTGGATGTAAGGGACACGCGCTTTAAGGATGAGGTCAAGTTCATGGCTCCGTCTGCAGACGAAACCCAGGCAAACAACCTGGAGAACACCCTTGAGGCAGCGATGGCCCTCAATTTCATTTACAAAGTGATAAGGCACTTCTACCTGCTGGGCAAGAAAACACTCAGCCTGTACGTCATAATGCAGATACAGATGATCCTGCCGATGATTATGAAAGAGGCAGAGGCCTACGCAAGCGCGTTAAAAGCCTTCGCGTACGGCCAGCCAATAGGTGACGGTGCTGGCGCACTGGTCGCGGCAAAGCTCATGCATGGACTTGAGACGAGGAAAATAGCCAAGGACTGCGTTGTCGCATCCGTTCCCTTCGAAGGACGAACAGCCTTCGTCATAAAGGCTGAAGGGCCAGGAGGAAACGTGGGCAAACCGGGAGACGCGGTAAAAGCAGTCATCGACGAAAACGAGGGGAAGATTGCCATGGTCGTCATGATCGATGCTGCTCTGAAGCTTGAAGGAGAGGGATTGGGCGAGTTGGCTGAAGGTGTTGGTGCGGCTATCGGAGGCCCAGGAGTTGACCAGTACAAGATCGAGGATGCGATTCTGAAATATCACATTCCCGTAAACGCCATCGTAATAAAGGAAGACATAGGAGACGCTGTTTCACCCCTGCGCAAAGAAGTTTTCGACTCGATCGACGGCGTCATAGAAAGGATAAAAGCGGTCGTGTTAGAGAGGACGAAGGAAGGAGACAAAATAGTAATCGCCGGCGTGGGGAACAGCATCGGAATCGGACAGTAGGAGACAAACGAAATGACTGAAACCCAAGCATCAGGCCCAACACCCCGAATATCGTCCTCCGTGATAATAGCCGTGTTCTTAGCCCTCGCACTCTCGTTCGTAGCCCTCATATACGCGCTCAGCATTCTTGATCAAGATTATGAAACTGCATCGATCTTCCTGATAATGGGATTCGTGGGAGTAGCGTTGTCCACGTACGTTTTGTTCCAGACGCGGAGACGACTTTCAAAGCTAAAGATGGTGCCTGCCCCCGTGACGACCACCATAGAATGCAAGAAATGTGGCTTCAAGAACGTCAGAGAGTTCCAGCGAGGAGACTACATTTTCAAAGAAGGCGAACCGTGCCAAAAATGCAATGAAAAGATGCTGATAACAGCGATCTACAGGGAAGTCAAGGAGAAAGAGAAAGAAAAAATATCTTTCTAGGTTAACACGGAACAGCCGTCCGCAACGGTCAAAACAGTGTGCTCTGCTTGGGCAACTGTTTTTCCGCTCGCCTCGACGAAAATTGGATACTTCATCAAGGTCTTCGATGCCAGCAGTTCATCGAAGGCTCCTCTGTAATGTTGTTGGGGCACGACATTCTGCAGCCAGCGTTCCGCAAAGGGTAAAGTTCTAAAGTTGTCCTCAATGTATTTTTGAAGTTCTCTCGCGTGTGGGTTTTTCGTAGACCTCGACCTGAGAAAACGGAAAATCGTGGCTTCGTCACCGTTTTCAACCCTGCCCGCAGCGTTTGGAACAGTTACGAAAGGTTCGATAGCATAAACGCCGCCTAACTTGATTTTTGTTGAAAAAAGCTGTGAAACGTTTGGCAGCGACGTGCCAGTGTGCACGACGTACCTGCCGACCTGATGACCCGTCAAGTTAGAGATGGGTTTGAAACCGCGAGACTTGATTACACCTTCTATCATTGTCCCAAGCTTTCCCGTGGACATTCCTGGCTGAATGTTTTCGACGGCAGTCTTCAAGGCACGTTCTGCCGTTTCTACTAGGCTTTCGTGTTCGGGGTCAAAACAAACCGTAACTGCGGTGTCAGTAAGGTAGCCGTCGATGTGGGCGCCGATGTCCACCTTGACTAAGGAGTTCTCGGGGATTCTTCTTTTGTCATTCGGTGGAGACGTGTAATGTGCAGCAACCTCATTCACGGAGACGTTACATGGAAACGCTGGTTTTGCTCCCTTCTGCCTTATCAGGCCCTCCGCTTTCTCGCAGATGTCGATGATCGGCATGCCCTCACGTACATAATTTTTCATTTCTTCTCGTGTCTCGCGCAGAATCTTCCCTGACTGGCGAAGCTTTTCAAGAGCTTCCTTTTCAGATTCGCTCATCAAAGTCACTTTTTCCAGACATGTGATCTTGCACTTTACCTTTTTATGTGGAATTTCTCGATCACATCTCTTGCTTTTTCACGCTTCTTCTGATGCCCAGCAAGAAACTTGTTGACTCTTTCAGCGAGTTCTTTCTTGCACTCGCCGCACAAAACCTCGCCAGCCTTGCAGCGTCTCTTCCTTTCTGCAAGTTTCTGGTCATCCTCCTCGAATAGATAGAGGAAATATTGAAAGACTGTGCAGACATCAGGGTCGGCGCCCTCTTTTCTTTGTTCAGCGACTGTTCCTTTCCCGCCAGTAAACGCCTTCCAGATCTTCTGCTCAACCAGTTCAGGCGGGTCTGTAGTGAAAATCGCTGTCTCAGGTTCTGAAGCGTTCATTTTTCCACCAACGCCTAATCCTGGCAAGAAGCGGTTGTGGATTTGAGCTGGCTTGTAGTACCCAAGCTTCTGGGCGATGTCTCGCGTGATCCTCCAGAAGGGATCTTGGTCTATCGCTGCGGGTATAAGAGCGGGAACGTTTTCACCAGTTAGTTTCTTGTGTATGAAACATGGCACCGCTTGGACAGCTGGCCAGAACACCCAGCCGAGGTTTGTGCTGTCCTGAAAACCAAAGGTCGCTCTTGCCGTGGAATATGTTATGCGCTTGGCAACTTCCAACGCAATGTCGTAGAGCAGATCGATGTCATCAACATCGTAGATGATGAAAGTGTTCTTCGGTTCAAAGCCCAGCGCAACGAGGTCCAAAGCGTTCTCATAACCCAACCTCGTGGTTTCAGACAGGATGCGATCGTCGTCTACCACGAACTTCTCATCGTCGGTCATCTGGAAGTAGAGCCTCGTGTTAAACGCGTCTTGCAGATGCTTCGTGAAAATCCAAGGGACAAGATGTCCAATGTGAACAGGGCCCGAAGGGCCTCTGCCCGTGTACAGCACGAATTTGACCCCTTCGTCGTACAAGTCAAGAACAACGTCTAGGTCCCTATGAGAAAAGAACAGTTCCCTGCGCAGCTGAAAATGAACGCCGCCCGTGTACTTGGCAAGTCTTCGCCGAAGCTCTTCGGTTAAGGGTTCGGTTCCAAACTCTCGGATCAACCGTTCATAGTCAACCTTGCCCCTCACTTCCCAAGGAGTAACGACCATTTCGTTTTTTTCTTCATCAGTCAAGCTTGAATCCGCCCGATTACCTTAGCTCTCTATACAATTCATGGAAAACGTATTAAATCTTGTGTGAACCTCTGAGAACCCACGTGTGCTCGATGCTTGCAAGAATAAGACATGAATATGATTCTTGATTCTCTGGTTGCTGTGGGTTAGTGATGCCCTGCCAATTTCTCTAAAAGGGCATATTTCTTCTGTACAATTTGCCGTGCTATTTTTCAACTTTTTCCTCAAGAGAATTCAAAGTGAGTTTAAAGTAATCGAGGGCTCTTACAAGGCTACAAGGCCCAGAAAGCACCGTGTTCTCAGGGAACAACCCACTCTACCGTGCTATAACGGATCAAGGACATTCCATTACAAATAAAGTGTTGGTGGTGAGTGTTGGAAAGCGTCGGAAAGTGTTGGAAGTCGTGGAGGCGAATACCTTGAGGGGTTTAACTCCTTTGAGGAGCCTGCACCTTAGGATAGCGGGTACCGACCCTGCATAACTTCAAAGTTATGCACGACGGCTTGGGGCACAACTCAGAGACCGATGGCCATGAAAACTTGGGGGGGAGAAAGTGTGATCGCCTTGCACCCTGCAAATCTGAACCCAATGTGCGCCTTTTGTGGCAAAACCGTCTCAATTTAAGGTTGAAAAGCAAAGTCTCTTAAAGGTTGGGTGAGGAACCCAGGGCGCGCTATGGGTAGTGTTGGTTGAAGTGGCCTGACTGTATTATGGCGTCATAGATGTCGACGATGCCGTCACCGTTTATGTCCGCGTTGGGGTTCCACCTTTTACTGCCTGGACTGGAGTTGAAGGCGCCAGCTAGCAGTATGGCGTCATAGATGTCAACAGTGCCGTCACCGTTTATGTCGCCTGGGATGGTTACGACTACTGAACCATCAGTCATGTTGTTGTTAGCTGTGTTCGTTTCGTTTGGAACGGTGTCTGCCACAGCGCTGATGGTGTAGTTGCCGTATGAATATCCTGTAGTGTCCCACGCGAACATGAGGCTCATAGAACTTCCGCTCGTTAGAGTTGCCTCCTCCTTTCCCATTGCGGTCGTGTTGGCGTAGGCCGTGACGTTGAAGGTTTCTGTGTAGTTGCCTACGTCTGCGACCGTCACATTCACTATCTCGCTGTAACCTTCACCGATAACAGTCTTAGAACATTCGACACTGGTTACCGCTACATCATGCCCGGAGACGAGGGGGATCGCCGGAAGAATCTGGTATAGGCCATCAACTGCAATAGTCGGAGTTACAGGTTCGGCAAGCCAGTCAGTAACGTTTGTGTCGTATAGGTGTAGCGGGCACTCGTATATGATTGGGAACATGCTTTGCATTGTTGAGTTGAACTCGATTATCGCAAGGGGGAAAGAGTTTGGGTTAGGTGCGCTCGGATAAGGTGGGTGCCACGTGCCGTTAGCATCTGGGAGCACAGCATCCTGAACTTCCACGTAGTCTGAACCATAGGATTTCACGAATGATGTGCCATTGTTTGGCAGAGCTCCGTACGGAGGGAGCCACGAACCTTCCCAAACGTTCAACACCTGCAGCAGCGTGCTGTTGTAACCCAGCTTGAATCCGAAGCCTACGGCTTCCCAGCCGGGGTCTAGGCTGTTGACTCTGACGCTTATGTTGAAGACTTCACCCAACGATAATGCGGTGTGGGACGACACTGAGTAGTACGGAAGTATTGCCGGTGGAGTCCATGTGATTACGTAGGTTCCGTCCACAGGTGGGTTGCCCGTGCTCTTAGAAGGATCTATTATAGGATTGACTGCCAGGTCAAGTATCTTGACGATGGTTAAGTGGAAGGCGCAGGTCAGATTGTGTGGCGCCATCGTCGGAACCTTCAAAACCTGGAATGTAAACGTGGCAGCAGCCAGTTTTCCCTCAGGCGGGTCAGTGGCCGTTGTTACGTTTAACGGCGCGTAGCCATCGGCTTGTGCTGTGCCGGAGTCCGACCACGCCTGCGCGTAGTCTGCCTTGCCGGCAGTGTTGTTGTAGGCGAACTTCAGATTCCAGATGTTGCCCCAGTGTGCGCTTGGTGTTTTTGTGTGAAACAGGACTTCTGTCATGGTTGTGACGTTCAGAAGGGTCGGGTTCCACGTGAGCTGGAACTGGACACCTGCGACGCCTGTGATGTTTACGAGGCTAACGTTTACGTTGAACGTGCTGCCGACGATCGTGGATGGTGTTGTGAAAAAGTTCAAGGCTGGGTCTACGATGACGTAGGCTGCGGGTTGTGGTATACTTGCGAGCGTTGGAAGTACTGCTGCGAATCCGAATAGGGCTGTTACGATCATTAGTGCAGAGAGCATTTTAGCTAGGTTATTCTTCATTTTTGTTTCTCCCTTCTCCTTATTCCTCACGTATACGTTTCCATTCTGCGGATTTAAGGATTCTGAAATTATCGTGCGGGACATTGAGTTGACTCTCTAATCTTGAGCTGGACGAGTTTCCTCACAATTGCATGATCGACTATCCTTGTGCGCTCTTGTCGAACCCTTGGCGTAATTTTCCTGGGCGCGCTCAACTGCCTAAATGGATTTCTGGGTACATTCTCAATTCTGCAGAAAAGTTGCAGCTACGCCTCACTCACCCAAAGACGCAATGAGACGTCTGGCTTGAAGCGCTCGGCTGAAAACTGGGTATGCCGCTCAAAATCGAGAAAAACCCTGATGGGTCAATCACCGTTCGCAGGGCATGAGGCGCGAACCCAGCATGCCCCGCGGCCTCTTTTTTTCCGTTGCGTGCTTGGAATCGTCAAGTTTCACCGTTGGGTTTTTATTAAAAACAGAACAACTACATTACCGACTCCTGTTCACACCACCTTGAAGGGAAAAACGATGGTTGACCTCAGAGAACACGAACAAAAAACACTCTCAACCTTGGCCAAGCTAGGCGGAAAAACATCAGCTGAACAGTTGATAAGCCAAAGTGGACTCTCCGATGCTGCAGTGATGCGCGCAGCGTTAACACTGCAGGACAAGAAACTTGTACAGATCAATGAAGAAGAAGAGACAATCGCGAGACTTAACGCGGAAGGAAAAGTGTACGCAACAAACGGACTCCCGGAGAGGCAGGCCATACGCGCTTTAAGCAGACTAGGCGGCAAAGCGCCTCTTGGAGGAATCTTCGAAAAAACTGAGCTTGAGAAGGAGCTCATTCCTATCGTGTTAGGCTGGATTCAAAGAAAGAAATGGGCAACTCTGGACTCGAAAGCGAACACTCTGCAGTTGCAGGGAAAACAAGAAGAGGAGAACGATGAGAAACTCGTGAAGCTTTTGGCCGAACGGAAAGAAGCCAGAGTTGAAGATCTGAATCCTCCTCTTCAAGAAGCTTTTCGACTTCTGAAGAGGAGAAAACTCCTTGATGTCGAAGAGAAGACGAAGAGAATAATCGAGATAACAGAAGCGGGTAATGCCATAGTCAGGAGAGGTATGAAAGCCGCTGCGGAAGTGACGCAGCTCACCCCTCAACTCATAATTACTGGTAAATGGCGGAAGGTAAGCCTTCAAAAGTACAACATACGAGCCCCAGTTGCAAAGACATGGCCCGGCAAAAAACATCCCTACCTCCAGTTCATCGACAAAGTCAGGGAAAAACTCATCAACCTAGGATTTGAAGAGATGACTGGCACCAACGTCGAAACGTCCTTCTTCAACTTCGATGCTCTGTACATGCCTCAGGACCATCCGGCCCGCGAGATCATGGACATATACCTGGTGAAGTCTCCAAAGTACGGCAGCATAGGCGCTCCGAAGCATGTCCTGCAAAACGTCAAGCAAACCCATGAGAACGGCTGGAAAACAGGCTCAACCGGATGGCGGTACAGATACTCCATCAAAGATGCAAAACGTCTGATCCTGCGAGGTCATGGAACTTGCCTCAGCGCCAGAACGCTTCTGAGCAAAGAATTACACGTTCCAGGCAGGTATTTCTCGATCGCCCGCTGCTACAGACCAGACGTGCTTGACCAAACTCATCTCACCGAGTTCAACCAGGTTGAGGGCATCGTCGTCGACGAGAACCTGAACCTTCGAGACCTTTTGGGAATTCTGCTGACTTTCGCCACTGAAATAGCCGAGGCTGACAAAGTCAGGCTGAAGCCAGACTACTACCCATTCACAGAGCCCAGCGTGGAACTCAGCGCCTACAAGAAAGGATACGGATGGATCGAGTTCGGAGGCTCAGGCATCTTCAGGCCCGAAGTCACCCTGCCCCTGGGTATCAATGTTCCTGTTATCGCGTGGGGTTTGGGCATAGACCGTTTGTTCATGATGAAGGCAGGAATAGACGACATACGCAGCATCTTCTCTAACGATCTGCTGTGGTTGAGGACCAAGGAGGTCGCATAGCATGCCAACCATAGACGTCGACTACGCAGAATTCGAAAAACTGCTAGGGGCAGAGCTACACAAAGACCCTGAAAAAATCAATGAAGTCTTAGCCTTAGCCAAGAGCGAAATGAAACTCTTCGATGAAAAGACAGGCGCAATGACCATTGAGGTCAAGGACACAAACCGACCAGATCTATGGAACATTGAAGGACTAGTCAGGACTCTGCGCTTGCTCTTAGGACTGGATAGAGGCTTGAAGCGGTACAAGACAGTCAAAGAAATAGCAGAGGTGTACGTTGACAAGAGATTAGCCAATATCAGACCGTACATAGGCTGTTCCATAATCAAGAACCTCAAATTGACAGACCCGATGATTCGAGCAGTGATGCAGCTTCAGGACAAGCTGGATCACACTTATGGGAGAAACAGGCGCCGAACGTCCATCGGCCTGTACAACTTTGACCTCATGACCCCTCCATTCAGCTATACCGTTGCCAAGCCAACAGAAGTCAGTTTTGTGCCACTTGGCTTTGAGAAAGAAATGAGTCTGAAGGAGATTCTGAAGCACCATCCCAAAGGGTTAGAGTACGGTTCGATCGTAAGGGGAAACAGCGTCTACCCGATACTTCTTGACAGTGAGAAGAGAGTACTATCATTCCCACCGATCATAAACTCGAACGACCTTGGAAGAGTGACCGAGGATACTAAGAACGTCCTCGTCGAAGTCACGGGCACGGTTCATGAAACTGTGCTCAACACCCTCAAGATAGTAACCTTGTCCCTGATTGACAGAGGAGGAAAGGCTTACTCCACCACGGTTCATTATCCAGATGACAGTTTGACAGTGGTGACGCCGAGTTTTGAAACGGGACAGATGGACCTAGACGTTGGATATGCAAACAAGGTACTAGGCCTTCAGCTGAAAGCCCGACGGATCGTTGAACTGCTTGAGAAAGCTGGCTTCGGAGTAGCAAGACTCGAACGGGACAAGATTACCGTGGAGATCCCTTGTTACCGAATTGACATAATGCACCCGATAGACCTGATTGAAGATGTTGCCATAGCCTACGGATACGATAATATCAAACCATTCTGGCGCAAACTGTCGACGAGAGGCGGCGCCAAGCCATCGCAAGCCTTTCTTAACGTTGCCAGAGAGTTAATGGTGGGGCTGGGCTTCCAAGAAGTTCTCACGTTCAACATGACAAACCCAGAAGACTTATTCACTAAAATGAACGTCAAGAAACAGAAAATAGTAGAGTTGGCAAACCCAAAGGTTCAAACGTTGACATGCCTCAGAAACTGGATGCTGCCGAGCCTACTGGAGTTCTTGAGCCACAACCTTCACATTGAATATCCCCAGAAAGTGTTTGAACTCGGCACGGTCACGGTTTTGGATGAGAAGACAGAGACAAGAACGAGAGACGTGCACACTCTTGCAGCGGTCATATCCCATGCAAACGCGAGCTTCACGGAAACAAAGTCGGCTCTAGACGCGCTGCTCATGAACCTTGGTCTCCAATGGAAGATAAGAGAGACAGAGCATCCGAGCTTCATAGAAGGAAGAGTGGGAACAGTGATCGTTAACAGAGTAGAAGTCGGGATGCTGGGCGAAATCCATCCAAAAGTTCTGGAACCATGGACGCTTGAGAACCCCGTGGCTGTCTTCGAACTAAACATGGACAGAATAGGCAGAATCAGGCCATGAACACTGAGGCAAGCACAATAACCTTTAACTTTCTTAACACGCCTATTTCTGGTTGGCGATGACACAGTTGAGCCATTCCTAATCCCGTCGATACATCCACGCAGACGGACCCAACAGAAGAGAGCAAGCTGTGTGCTTGCCTATTCTTATGACGACGGGTTTACCCAAACGTGGGACACGACGGGCGCGGGCAAAATTCCCTCGACGGAGAGAGCTTAGCTTAGAGGAGCGCATCGCCCCACAATGAAGTTAAGTGTTAGGTTACGTGGGAGACACTGTCCCGCGACAAAACAACGTTCAGAAACGTGCTCTAGCGCGCGTCAGACGCAAGTCGGCGCCTCTTTACAGTTTCCACCGTCCACTTTCCGAGTACATTAGGACACTGCTCAAACATGAGTTCATGATCACGGGTTTTGAGGAAACAACGCCATCAAAGCAGGCCATTGAAAAACACTACAGAGAATTCGGTGACGAATACGAGCCCGTCCCATGGTTCCTAGTCATAGGCAGCAAGAAACAATAGACATCGAGCTCAGACCGTCGCGTTGAGTCGGAAGCAACTTTTAAGTTGCACTCATACATAGAAGCTAGGAAGAAAACCGCATAGGTAAGGTTGAACTTGGACATCGAGACGAAGATGGAACTTGTCTGCAGACCGCCGACTGAAGAGGTCTTAACACCAGAAGACTTGAGGCACCTTCTACAAACAGAGGAGCATCCGATAGCCTACAATGGATGGGAACCATCCGGCCTGGTTCACCTCGGAACAGGCTTGATCTGTGTCTACAAGATTAAGGACTTCATAGAGGCTGGAATACGTTACAAAGCGTACCTTTCCACGTGGCACGCATGGCTGAACAACAAGATGGGCGGAGACCTCAAACTCATCAGAAAAGCAGCAGAACTCTTCAAGCACTCGTGGATAGCCTTAGGCGTGCCGCCGGAAAAGGTTGAATTCATCTACTCAGACGAACTGTACGACGATGTAGACTATTGGGCTAAGGTAGTTATGATTGCAAAGAACCTGTCCATAGCCAGGGTGACTAGGACACTGGAGATTGCTGGAAGAAAAGAATCCGAAGCAAGACGCGTCTCAGATTACATGTACACGCCGATGCAGGTCGCTGACATATTCCACATGGAGGTGAAGATATGTCAGCTAGGCATGGACCAGCGAAAAGCCAACGTTGTCGCCCGAGAACTGGGCGAACGCCTCGGATACTGGAAGCCAGTGTGCGTGCACCACAGCTACCTTCAAGGACTTGTGAAACCTCCCGTCTGGCCCATCCCGAAAGAAAAAGAGAGAGAGATCCTGTCATCGATAAAAATGTCAAAAAGCAGGCCCGACACTTGCATTTTCATCTACGACTCGCCTGAAGAGATAAAGAAAAAGATTTCAATGGCCTTCTGCCCGGAAAAAGCCGTCGAGTATAACCCGATACTGGAAATCTGCAAGTACATAATCTTCAAAGAAGAGAAGACATTCACGATAGACAGGCCTGCCAAGTACGGCGGAAGAGCCGAGTTCCACAGTTTCCGAGAGCTTGCACATTCCTACGCCAGCGGAAGCCTACACCCACAAGACCTTAAGAACTCAGTGGCTGAAAAGCTGGCAGAAATCCTTGCACCAGTAAAAAGGTACTTCGACTGTAACAGAGAAGCAACTGAGTGCCTGAACCTCGTGAGGAAAGCTGACGTTACAAGGTAGAAGCCTTGTCCACGCACCTGAAAGAGAGAATGGAGAGAATTCAGCAAGTACTAGCGTGTCTGATAGAAGAATCGTCAAAAGGAATTCTCATAATCGTAGAAGGAAGGAATGACGTTAAGACGCTGAGACAACTGGGTGTGGAGGGAGAGATAATATCCGCAAAAACAGGCGGAAGGACACAACTGGATGTTATCTGTGAAGTGGAGGAAAGCGCAGCAAAGGAAGTGATTATGCTGCTGGACTTTGATAGGCACGGCAGAGAATGGACAAGAGTGCTCAAGCAACGCTTGGAAAAGGCGAGGATAAAACCAAACCTCACATTTTGGAATGAGCTGATGCGGTTCGCAGGCAGAGAGGTCAAGGATGTTGAAGGCTTGGCCTCCTACGTTCAAACGTTGAAGAAGAAAGCTGGCGAAATACGTTAGGAATGAGAAAAGCTTATAGAGTGTGATTTGTAATTCATAAGTGTAATATATAGTGGATGTTAAGACAAGATCTCGTGGTTGAGAAGAAAAATTCTCGACCCACGTGATTAACTCTAACCATTAACTCGTCACTAGGAGGTGCATAATTACGGGTTCGTCACAGACGTTTACTATAAAGTACGTTATAAACGCTAAATTCGAAATAGAAGGCGTAGTTGAAAAGCCGGATGTTATCGGAGCGGTTTTCGGGCAGACGGAAGGTCTTTTTGGGCCGGAGCTCGACCTTAGAGAACTTCAGAAGTCAGGCAGAATCGGAAGAATAGAGATTGAACTTCACTCTAAACAGGATAAGACAACGGGCACTATAACCATTCCAACAAGCCTAGACAGAGTCTCCACGGCATTGATCGCCTCAAGCATAGAGAGCATAAACAGAGTGGGGCCCTGCGCTTCAAAGGTTACACTTGAAAAAATCGAGGATGTAAGAGAGGCGCGGAGAAAAATCATAATCGATAGAGCAAAAGAGATTCTTCACAAGTGGACGATTGAGTCCATGCCCTCGGTCGACGAAGTGTTCAAAGAAGTCGCGGAAACCTTGAAGCTCGGTAAGGTTGAGAAGTACGGGCCTGAAGAACTTCCCGCTGGACCTGGGCTTGAAAGCGCAAAGGAAATAGTTGTTGTTGAGGGCAGAGCGGACATCATAAACCTGATGCGATGCGGACTGTTGAACACGGTGGCTTTGGAAGGGGCAAAGGTTCCTGAGGCAATAAAGAAACTCTGCAAGGAAAAAGAAGCCACAGCCCTCCTTGACGGAGACAGGGGCGGAGACTTAATCCTGAAGGAACTGCAACAGGTAACAGACGTGAAATACATTGCTAGGGCGCCAAGGGGAAAAGAAGTTGAAGAATTGAACTGCAAAGAAATCTTTGACGCGTTGGCGGCCAAGGTTCCAATTCTGGAACAGTACAAGCCACCGAAGAAAGAGAAGCTGAAGGCGGAGGTTCCCAAAGAAATAGTTGAAACGATAAAGACGCTTGAAGGCACTTTAGAGGCAGTTCTCTTAAACGAAAAGCTCGAACAGATAGAACGATTACCCGTAAACCAGCTTGCCGAAAAACTTCAGCAGGCAGAAGGCGTGGACACAGTCGTCTTCGACGGCATCATAACGCAGAGGATCGTCGACGTTGCAAGCGAGAAGAACATAAAACGAATCATTGCTTCACGTCTATCAGACGCTGTAAAACCATCGTTGACAGTTCAGCTGGTAACCTTCCCGGATGTTACAGAAGGCTAGTTTCCAAAGAAATCAGAGAGCTTTCTAGTCTCTTTTTCTCCCTTTTCCGACTGCAAAAGTTGCTCTTCCGATATGCCAAAACTTTCAAGAATCCTGGTTGCAGCTGGCACAACCTGCTTCGACACGTAGTACTCCAAGTCCACTTCGTCATACGAAGCGAGCATGTACGGTTTGACCCTTTCATAGAGCCGCCCCGTGCCCATAATGACTACGAAGCCGATCTTGTCGCCAACGGCAAGTTCCCAGCCCTTTGCCATAAGCATTTTGGCAGCCTCAACGTGGGAGGCCTTAACCTCATACTCTTTAGCAGGCTTGGTCAGCGTCTTCCAAATGATTAGGTCTCGATAAGCAACACGTTTCTGTCTGAGCTCACAGATGAACTGCTGCACGAAATCGGCAGCCTTCTTGGGCGACTGTTCCTTTAAGATGATCTCTAAGACTTTTTCCTGCACCTTCTTTGCAATGGCCGCCCAGTCCCCGCGTACAACCTCCATACCAACGATGTTAAGTCGCCCATCTGGTAAAAGACCAGCATACCGCTTCTTTGCTTCAGTGAAAAAAATGCGCACGTAGATCTCGTCCGGTTTGACTTCCAACCCCATTTTCTCCTTTATCTCTCTTGACAGTTTCTCCACCTTTTCTGGCCGATTCTCAACAAAAATGCTGTCAGTGTCACCGTAGACAACCTTCAACTTCTCTTCTTTGGCCATTTCGATCGCTGTCAGTATCGTGTGTCTTCCCCACGCAGCGGCTGCCTCAGCAACAGGCTTCACGTACCATCTTGCACCTATCCACCCAGCATACCCATAGGACGCGTTGGTTAAGATCTTCACGGCTTTCTGACGAGCATCCAAGACACGATACTCCACACTTCCCGGCTTGAGCTTACTCATTTTCGGCCGGATCTCGTCTCGAACCTCAATCAGGTAAGACAGAACCTCCTTGTAGAAGCCGGGGGGCTCCCTTCGGAACCTATGATTGACTTCAGGAGCTTCGAACGCTCCGCCAGCAGGCAACGGATCCTTGGGCGACACGTAGGTGTCCGGCGAGAGGTTATAATTGATCATCAAGTTGGGGTACATCGATTTGAAGTCGAGGACAGCGATGTTTTCGTGCAGCCCTGGCTCTGGCTGAAGCACCAAACCGCCCGCGTAGGACCTGTAGGGCTGCTCAACCCTCCTTGGCACAAGCTCGCCGATCCTGTGAGTACGCTTTATGAGAAACCATTCCACACGAAAGCCCGCAGCCGCTGTTCCAGCATGGTCCAGCGGCAGACCTACGAGATTGGAAAGCTGCATGGCGAAGTCCAGAATCGCCTCTGCAATACCCATAATGCAACGGGTATTGTCTGCCGAAAACTTCGCCAAGAACACGCGTTTGTCTTCACTGTCCCAGAAGTCTGCGAAGTCTATGTCTTCGATGATCCTTCGGTTCTCAATCTTCATGATACCCAAGTAGTCGGCAAGATTGACCAGAGTCTTGACCTTTACCTCTGGAAATTCCTCCGCATAATCTGCAAGGTCCAGGTTTGCCCTTCCGGTCAGCGAAACGTGGCCGTACACGCTCGTGTGAGGTTCAGTCTGAGTCCTGTCAACGTACAAGCGTAAGCCGAGCTTCTTGCATCTCTCTTTGAGAAAAGGCCAGTCTTGCCCATTGTTACCGTAGCCTACGATTATGTCTGGGTCGAAGCTTCGAACATACTCCGCAAAAGCCTCCAATACTGGCCTGTCGCTCTTGTCATCGCCGGCCAAGAACTGTTTATGTTCACCCCCGTTGGTTGCGGCTGAAACAATTATCACGGGATTTCTGTCTGGTTTAGGCGAGCCTTCTCTGCTGTAGTAGATTGATGAAAAGCCCAGTATGCGCAGGGGCGGAGCTTCAACCTTTTCAAGAAGTCGCGGAAACGATTTTGCTGAGTAAGCCTTGTCAATTCGAGCCTTACTTTTGTTGGGTTCGCCAACTACTTCTGTTTCATGCCATCCGCATGGAACAACGTTGTTGTCTATCAGGTACCGCATAGTGTATCGAATGTCGTCTTCGAGACAGTCTTTGACGCCTTCGAGCTTTCGAAGAGCCTTCGCATAATCCAGCATAACATCAGGATTCTTGCAGTAAACCTTCACAGCCTTCACGGGTTTTCCAAAGAACTTTCGCTCAACAATTTCAAGCTTCGAAACACAAGGAAAACGACCTTGACCAATTTCGTTGACGACCTTCTCAGGGTCTGCCGCTTCTTCAATCACAGCGTAGAAGTACGAGACAAAGTTCCTGTCTATGACAAGCACTCTTTCTCCAGAACAGGTCACACCCCAGAGCCAGATTTCTGGAACGTCGTCCTTAACCTCGTAGTTCAAGTCTAAGAGCCAAAAAGTGACTTTCATCGAAGATTCTCCATGCTAGACTATCATTAGTGGATGAAGACATGCTTTTAAATGCTTTAGATTCTGTGAAAATCCAAAAGATGAAGGCATCTGAACGATTTCAAGAAGCTGGCTCAGACGTGCTTCTCGAGCAAGTCCACCACGTCGGGGTAGTCTATTCCCAAAGCTTTCACTTTCTCGACAGTGGGCACGCCGTTTGCGTTCCAACCTCGTCTTGCGTAAACAGCGTCTTTCAGTCTCTCGTACTCCGTCTCTCTGTACTTCCTCAGAACAGCTATCTTCTCCTCTGTTGACTTGCCCTGAGGGTTGTAACCGAGTTTTTCCTTAAGCTGCTCATCGTAGCGTTCTGCTCTGCTTTCGTACTCTTCCCTGGTTACTGGGCCTACAGCGCGGTAGGGTAATGTGTCATGCTGACGGGTGCCGAAACCCATCCTCAGGCTGAGGATTCGTTGAAAGTTGTAGACGCTCTCGCTCATGAAGATCAAATCGTCCCGAGTAGTCTTGATGCCCGTGACCGCTGAGAAAAACTTCGCATAATTTTCGACGTGCGAAATAACCTTGGCCGGTTCTTTCGTCTCCTTGTTGTCCATTGGAACAACGTCGTTCCACGGAAGTTTGCAAAGGCCGTTCAGGCCAAACCAAGTGCGGAACATGGGGAACCAGTGCAGGTTTTCAGCCTTCTGCTCAAAGGTGGGCATCAAGTTGTGCACCATGTCTAAGAATATGAGCCAAGCCTCGTCATGCTGAGGACCTTTCAGGGCAAGCCCGTAGCCGCCCTGCTGGGCTAACGATTCCTTTGTCACATACTCGGAGAACTCTAACCCTTTTGATTCCATGCCGATTTCTTGCAGGACCTTGGAGTCTGCGCCGTATTTCTCTGCGAAAAGCCTCTTCATCCGTCTGATCCCTTGTCCAATCACGACGCCGAAGCCTACACCCTTCGCCATCTGATGAACCAACTCAAGAGCCGCTTCCTTGTTGCCGAACCTCAAGTCCATACCCTCAGTCGCTCTCTTGTCGATGAGTCCCATCTCGTAGCATTCCATTGCAAAGGCGGTGGCTGTGCCCACTGAAATTGTGTCCAAGCCGTACGTATCGCAGTAAAAGTTCATTTCAACAACATAGTCGGCATCGAATATTCCACAGTTGCTTCCTACGCCGGCGATTGTTTCGTATTCTGGTCCGTTCACGAATACTTTCTGCCCCTTGTAGGGACCTGTTTTGAGCTCAAAGTCTTTGACGCCGTGGGCGCATGACATTGCGCAGCCCATCCAGCAACCGTCAAAGCCTTTGTGGAACTTCTTTCTGTAGACTTCGCGTCCCAATTTCTCTGCTTCAGGGTTGCTACCGAACCTGAAGTTGTTTATGGGAAGCAGGTCGAAGTCGTTCATTATCAGCACGAGATGAGTCGTGCCGACAGACGCCATTTCGTTTTGTGTTGGGTCAAGGTTTCTGATCTCCTGACTGTGAGCCGTGCCAACCTGCTTAAACATTTCTGGGTCAGCCGGGCCGTTTGTGTCTACTGAAATCTTGCCAGAGTACTTGACAGCTATTGCCTTCACCCTCTTGTTCCTGAGGACTGTGCCTATTCCCCCTCTGCCGGCCTGTTTGAACCTGTGGATCTTGCGTGCAGCGTCGTACCATGAGAGGTTAAGGCATCCAAATCGCGTGTGCTCAGCGCCTGGACCTGAAGAAACTATGGATACGCATCGGCCGTTCTCTCCGCCATATTTCTTGGCCAAATAGTCCGTAATCGGATAAGTCTCTGATGGCAGTTGTGAGGCACTTTCAATTTGAACCTTGCCTTCGTCACCGTCGATTAGAACAACGACTTCAGACTTGGCTTTTCCCTGAATTTCAAGCGCGTCCCATCCCGCAAATTTCAAGTAAGGTCCAAAGTATCCGCCAACGTTCGAGTCGACAACGGTGTCGGTCAACGGAGATATCGAAACAGCTATGCTCTTTCCACTGCCCGGATATACAGGTGTTCCGCCTAATGGGCCGCATGCGATGCAAATTTCGTTTTCAGGGTCGTCCCATTTGACGATACGGTCCCTAGGCAGGGCATTCCAGAGAAGCCAGAGGTTGAAGCCGCGACCGCCTATGAATTTTTCCTTCATCTCTTGACTGACTGGTTTGCTTGCGACCTGCATGTTTGAGAGGTTTACGTACAGAGTTCTGTTGTTGTAGCCTCTTTCAACCCTGTTTAGCTTGTACCTGAACTCGGCGATGACCAAACACGGTGGCCTTCACGATTTTGAAGCAAGAGCAACACAAGACGAACAAATAGACTTTTCGACATGAAGTTGAGAGAAGACTTCAAACCAAACCGATCTTCTGCCTCAAAGAACTGAACCGTTTGGCCTCGTGTTGCTGGATTTACACCTTTAATAGGCGAAGGGATTATTGGATGTTGAACACCAAGCTTGCAGGCTGAGAGCCTTGAGAATACTGGAAATAAACCGCAAGAAGGAGTATGTGAAGGTTGTTCCTGAAACAGCGGATGATTTCTGGCATCTGTACAACATTATTCGCAAGGATGACCTGGTTTACGCTAGAACAACTCGAGAAGTGAAGGTTGACGAGAAGTACGGGAGACCCAAGCGCGGAGAAAGAATCCCTGTTTTTCTGGGCGTCAGCGTTGAAAAGGTAGACTGGGACAAGCTCGTAAGCAGGCTCAGAGTTCACGGAATCATCCGCGATGCGTCTGAAGACGTTCCATCAGGTGTGCACCACACGCTTAACATCACGCTCAACACGCCGATGACGATCGTTAAAGAGGATTGGGCTGAACATGAAATTGAGAGGTTACAGAGGGCGAGCAAGACTTCTGAGAAACCGATCATAATAATCTCGATAGACGACGAGGGCTATGCCATTGCTACAACGGCTCAGTACGGCGTTGAAGAAAGGGTTGAGCAGAGAATGAGGCTTCCTGGAAAGCTGGAGACTGAGAAGAGAGATGCCGCTACGAGCGTATACTTTAGGGGAGCACTCAACAGTCTGCGGGAAATCTGGACCCAGACGCGTAGCCCCATAGCAGTCATCGGCGTCGGCTTCACAAAGAATGATTTTGCAAAGTTCATAGAGAACGAGGCGGCCGACTTGGCGAAGTCGGTGGTAGACGTGAAAAGTGTCAACAGCGGCGGTGTTGCTGGAATATACGAGGCGCTACGCGCAGGAATACTTCTGAAAGCGGTGAAGCATCTGCGGGTTTCTGAAGAAGCAAGAGTGGTAGAAGAAGTTTTGAAGAGGCTAGGAAAGGGCGAATCAAACGTTAGTTACGGTTTTGAAGAGGTTGAGAAGGCAGCGAAGTTTGGGGCTGTTGAAAAACTTGTTTTGGCAGATGCGGTGCTCCGTAAGGCTGACGAACAGAAGCGCTTGCTGGTCGAGGAGATCATGAGGACCGTTGAACAGAAGGGCGGTGGTACCACTATGATTGTGAGCACTGAGCATGAAGCGGGGTTAAAACTGCTTGCTTTGGGCGGGATAGCCGCGCTTCTTCGCTACCCAGTTTTCTGAACCTCGAAAAAAATCAACCGTGCATCCATTCTCGAATGCAAGAAGCCCGCGCTCGAATCAAAACTGTATAATATGATTGCGTAACTAAACCAAAACACTATAGGTAGTCCTAAATACGTCCCGCGCGCGCTTGCATGCTATTGTCGAGCGGCAATCTTTAAATTTTTCGCTTCTTCGAATGGGAATTGATGGGATTTTTCGACGCTTCGACTGGATGATTTCCATACGGTTGCGCTGTGAGGGGGTTCGAAAGTTGATGAGCAAAGTTCGAAATCCAGTCGAAATCCGTTCGAAGCATGGCTTGTCATTGAGGCTCGGTATCACATGAATTATAGCTTCGGTCCTGATATGAAATGGCTTATTGCAATTAGCGAGATTCCAACAGAAGCCAGTATTAGAAATCCAACGAGCTGCCAACCGAAAAAGTAAGTAAACCCTTGTGTTAATGGAACAACCAATACAAATGTCGCAAGCAAGAATCCCACTCCGAGCTCAGCAGCCCAAAAGCTCATCCTTTCGTGCCTGTTTATCGCCTTTATTTCATCTACACCTGCTATCCGAGCACGTATCGCTGTTTTCTCAGGGCGACTTCCTGTTATTATCTTCATATCTATCCTGTCTCCATGGTTCATAAGAATCGGTGTGAGGTGCACTGATCCTCTTTCGATTATGATTGCAGGTTCGAGGCATCTCTTAGACGGTTTGACAATTTCTGCTGAAAGTATTCTAACATCAGTTCCGAAATTCACTTCAATTGGCTTTTCGTAGTCGTCAGCCCTTATCGGTTCATTGCCAGAACACAAGAGCGTGACAGTATTGAGATATATCTGCCTGACCCATCTGCCATCAAACAGTATCTTCAACTTCTCTCCAACTGTATCCTCTACCTTTGGCAGGACAGCGGTGCAGGATGCTAAGAAAGACAAGTCTTTACGTCGGCGACCCTTGAACCACAGAGTGACTGTGACGATTATTGCTGCAACAGGTATCAAGATATATGTAAGAATTTGCCAGAATTGGTTTCCTATGTTCTCAGCCATGCTTTCTCAGTTTAAACAACAGGTTGTTTTCTGTCTTATAATTCTTTAGGACGCAGGCTAACCAACCCAGACAAGGGCAGGCAGATGGTGAGGACACGGATGGAAAAGTTGATCAAGGACGGCAAGGTTAAGGCTGTTGAGCCGAAGGAAGGCAGAGCGAAGAAATTGTACGCCTTGCCGTAATCTTTTTTTTAGTATTTACGAACTTGCGAAGTAACTTTATAACGCCAAGATGACAATTAGAAAGAACCATGAGGACAATTAGACTGAGGATGCGGTTTTACCGTAGAGAGATTACCAGATGGACCATGATCGCACTCTTTTTAATAGGACTTATTTGCATTGGCTTTGCTTCCTATTATCTCGTCAGTTTTTACAGTGCACCTGTTTATTCGTTCAAAGCAGGCTACAGCGGTTTTGAGATTGCTCATAACACCAGCAGCATCACGCCTGTCACGATGACAGTTCTGGTATCAGTCAATCCGCCGCATTTGTTTTTTGATTATTACTTCATTTGCAATGCGAATGGTACTTATAACTTCATTTTTGCCTTTCCTTTCAACATTCTGGAACAAACTGGTGCATCTGAAAAAATGGCAACGAGATCGAGGCCTCACGGTTCAGCAATCTGGCTCCAATATGTAGTAGACAACGTCTCTTCATGGGGATTGGGTCATGAAATATGGGGCGATTTCGTGATTGAAAACACATTTCAGGATGGAACCAGAGGGTCATACACAATCATTCTTCCATTCGGAATGGGTATGGATTTTGAAGTGGTTCGGGACCTATGGCAAGCACTCAAAGTGCCATTCAATTCTGGTGGTGTGAATATCACGCTGTATGTTGCACTTCCTGTGGGCTTTAGGCCAACCACGACATTCCCTCTGAATAGAGGACTTGAATATCCTCCATCACACTTCAATGTAACACAAGCCCAGGCATCGATGACATGGGACGCTGGAACACTTCAGAACTCCGTAACCATCGAAGCTATTGACATAAATGAAAAATCGTTTTACGATAATATTCCATTTACAAGCGGTATTTTGCTTGCCATAGGACTCCAGTTCGTGTTCACAATTGGCTATGACTTTGTCAAGAAATGGGGTCGCTCGCAAACAGAAGAGAGCTATTGAACACTTGATTTTCCGTTCAATCTGGTTTGGTTTGCCTAAAAGGTATTATATAAAGCCATGCTATATCAGTCGAATGAGTTTGAGATGAAATAATGCCGAAGACAAAACCTACGATACGGCTTCAAAACATTGTTGCGTCAGCGGCGCTTAACCAGAGGATAAACTTGGGAAAGATAGTTCAGAAGTTCCCCTTTGCTGAGTACAGCCCCCGTGTGTTCCCGGGACTCGTTTTCCGGCTGAAGAAGCCGAAGACGGCTACTCTCATATTTGAGACGGGTAAGATGGTCTGCACAGGTGCGAAATCTGAGAAGGAAGCGGTTCAAGCGGTGAACAAGGTTACTAAGGAGCTGCGAAGCCATGGGATACCGCTTCCAAACAAGCCTGAGGTTAAAATCCAGAACATCGTTGCTTCTGCAGAGTTAAACGGAGAAATAGACTTGGAAAACGTTGTCTACAAGCTTCAAAAAGTGATGTATGAGCCCGAGCAGTTTCCGGGAGCAGTCTACAGGATGGATGACCCGAAGGTTGTGTTCCTCATATTCTCAGCTGGAAAGCTGGTGTGCGTGGGGGCAAAGCGGGAGGGAGACGTTTACGAAGCGGTCGGCAAGCTTCAGAAGCTACTGGAGGAAAAGGAGCTCATCTTTTACCCCCCTGATGCGTGAAGCTTAAGATAGGCTTTTCAGTCGCCTGCGAACTGCAGGATTCTCTCTGACAAGCCTTCTCAGGACCATCTCGAAAGTTTCGCTTGGAGCAAGCTCCTGTTTTATGAAGACGCCTGTTCTGCCGACTTCGTCTCTTCTGAGAAGGGCATGAACCCGGTCCAGCACTGTTTCCACAGCTATGCCTAACGTTTTTGCAACGTGCTCCTCTCGGCCCACGACCGTGCTCTCTCTGTGGCCTTTCTCCATCGGTTCGATGAGCATCAAGCGCTTGTCGACCCCGAGTGTTCGCAGACCTTTTCTGACGCTGTCAGAGTCGACTTCGCCGCCGAACTTGTAGAATTCTCTTTCAACCTTGCGGAGTCTCATCAGGGGAAACGTGACGCTTGTGCTCTCGTCTACCTCGATGTGGGCCTTCATGTCGTAGGTGGGGGTGGCCTGGACAATCAAACGTCTGTTGACTGATATGCTTGCTTTTTCCAAGGCCGTTTCTACACTGAATGATGAGACTTGAGCTGGTATGAAGATGTCAATGTCGCTTTTCCTTGAGACGTCCCCTCTTGCGATGCTGCCGTGCACGATGGCTTCAAGGTGAGATTTTTCAAGGGGCTCCATTATCAGCAGGGTTTTTTTCCTGAGTTGTTCAAGCAGGAGCCAACGCTCGGTGCCGTAGACTAACTCTCGTAGCTCTGAGCGCCTTGTGGGTTTTTTTGCCATCCTTTGGCCTCTTTGATACAATTGCGAACAGCATTTATTTTTAGGATTCGATGACTGTGGAAAACCGAATGTTGGATGGGCTCGGTGTGTTTAGAGACAGAGTGCCCGCCGAAATCTTGGTTAGCATTTGCAACAATATTCAAGGGCTTGTAGCACTTTGCCATGCTGAAATAGTCGTCTGGTCAGGACGAGTTGCTGACATCGTTCAACCAGCTAACATATACACAGGTCTTGCTTCTTATTCCGATGGTTCCGCAGAAAAAGTCAACGATGGTAGTTCGGATGATGACGGGTGCGAGCGTTTGCGATGTGTGCCGCCGCCGAGAAGCGTTCTTCTTTAGGCAATACTCTGGTGTTAGACTGTGCAGACGATGTTTGACTAAGTCCGTGGAAGAGAAGACGAGAGCGACAATTGCGAAGTACAACATGTTCGAGTTTCACGACAGGATATCTGTTGCCGTTTCAGGGGGAAAGGACAGCGTCAGCCTGTTGCACATACTGGCGAGGATAGAGAGAAAATACCCCAGGGCTCACCTTGTCGCAATAACTGTGGACGAGGGAATCAAGGGTTATCGGGACGAAGCCCTAATGATAGCCTCAGAAAACTGTCAAAAGCTCGGCGTCGAGCACGTCACAATCTCTTTTGAAGAACTCTTTGGCTTCACGTTCGACCAAATGGTTGAGCGCTTACGGCGAAAAGCCAGTGCGAAAGAGACACCGTGCGCGTACTGCGGTGTCCTCCGAAGAAAGGCACTCAACATAGCGGCAAGAAGGGTCAAGGCAGACAAGCTTGCAACGGCTCACACGCTGGATGATGAGGTGCAGACGATTCTGCTGAACATTCTTCACGGTGATGTTTTGCGGATCGCGAGGGAGAAGCCGGTCACGGATGAAGTGCATCCGAAGCTTGTGCGGAGGATTAAGCCGTTCTGCGAGGTTCCTGAGAGGGAGACTTCCTTGTACGCTTACCTTAGAGGAATCAGGTTTCAGAGCAGGCCGTGTCCGTACGCTTCAGAAGCGTTGAGAAACGACGCGCGTGCGATGCTTAACAGAATGGAGGAGAAACATGCAGGGATCAAGTTCACGGTCTTCAAGTCGATTGAGAAGATAAGGCCGGCCCTGGAAGACGTGGCAAGCAAGGAAGACTTAGGCGAATGCAGCGAATGCGGGGAGCCGACGACCGACAAGGTCTGCAGGACATGTCAGATGCTGAAACAGATAGAATGACAGGGCGTTTGAAGAAGCGGACGCAACATCCCTGTATTCGCGTTTTCACCCCGTCTATTCCACCTACCCCCCCTAAGGTGCTAGCACTGCATGTGGGCGTTGGGAGAGGCCTTTCTGACTTTGCGCGGGCTTGAAGCATAGCGCGTGCCGAGCGCTCAGCAGAGGGTAGAACCGGGCCTCAAAACCACGGGCGCACACTAGTGCCCTAGAAGGATATGACTTTTTGTGATTGCTGTATCCACTTGGACAGCTCTGTGATTGTACCCATTTTTGTTCCTTTGACCAAGTCTTGCTCCGTTAACCCCCTTAAGTTCATGCTTGTGTGGCAAACGCGGGCGTTCACGTCCGCCTTGACAAGGTCCGCAAGCATTTTCTCGATGTTATAGAAGCCTCTAGGGGGCTTCTGTCCCTTTTTGGCAGCGTTTACGGCGTCGCCGATCAGGAAAATGTTGATCTTCATTTTTTCACCGATGCAACACAACGCTTCTGCCAGCCTCAGGGCATTCCAGATTCTTTCGTCTCCGTAAGGAGAACTACTAATAATCATCGTTAAGGTCTCCATGCACCCACCCCCGTAGTCATTCAAATTCGTGTGGACTAGCCAAACGGTTTGCTTGTCTTTGATATATCTTGTGCGGCGGAATCTGAAAAGGAGAATCTTGTAGACAGCGATTTGCAGTTGACGCGCGCGCTTATCTTTTCCTGAATAGGTAACCCTCGTCAACGGCGTAATATGTTAGCGACGAAGACCAGCATGGAAAGCAAACGTGAAATCCACTATTTGCCAATCTTGTCCGCGTGTTTTTTCTTCTTTTGAACATTCTTCTTCTTCAATGAAGGCATACACAAATCTCCACTACGCAACACTTGCCATTCTCAATATTGGACAGTGAGAGTTTTAAGACTTTTTACCGATCAGACAAGCGCGCGCCACACTCCATTTTTCCTGGCTCATTATTTGTCACTTTTTCAAAAAATCTCTTTTTTTGGAACTAGCCTGAACGCTCTTGGAAAGGCAGGTCAAGCAAGGAGGCTGTGCGTAGAAAAACTCTCTTCAGAAATGGGAGATGGAAGATTCTGGTCTAAATTCCCTCATAAGGGATTAATGGATGTCTTGCGTGTGTGCTCACACCGAACGTGGACGAAATAGTATGCTTCACAACAGTATGTTGATAAAGTTGAAAGGCAACAATTCAATCTCAGGAAACACCGTTGAACTCAATTGACACGTCAGACAAGAAGCAGGTCGTAACGTTCGACGATTCAGGTTTAGAGGCATCTCTCAATTATCTGCAAAATCCAACTGACGAAAGCCTCAGACTGCTTGCATCTGAGCCTGGAAACAAGCTTGCGTACGCTCATCACTCGTGGTCTTCCTTTGACTCTGAAGCGACTATCGAGGAGTTTTGGTCGGCACAACTGTCGAAGGTCTCTTGGAGTGCAGAGCTTGAATCCGATGTCAACGCCGTCAAAGAGTACCTGCTGAAACAGGAAGAAACGAAATGGCTGAGTGAAGTTCTGAGATATCTTCCGAAAAGTCATTTTTTCAACACGACTGTCTATCTCAACATGGGGTACGACAACATCGTTTTTGGCGAGAACGTTGCCCTAAACCTGAACTTTAGACAGTTCAGTTTGGATAAGCGTGAATCGATTTATTATTTGATCCACGAGCTTGCTCATGCTGGTTACTTGAGGTATCATCGGCTGCCCGAGCTTTGGGACGTGAGAACAAATGCGGAGCTGTTGAGCGTCGTCAAATTTCTGACGCATCTCGAAGGAATGGGCGTCATCAGTCCCTTGAGACTCAGAATTCAGGAAAGCGGCTTGCTCGACAACGACTACAGGGTACTCTTGAATAATGCAGAAAGAGCAAAAAGAGTTAGCCATTATTTCAGACTGCTTGGTGAGCTTGAAAGCGATTTGAATAGTGTTAACGGATCTCGTCTCAAAATCTTTGAGGAGATGAGTGGAAAAGAAACACGGCTTTGGTACATCACAGGCTGCCACATGGCTCAAGAGATCGAGAATCGCCTCGGTACAGAAACACTCAGAAAGCTCGTACAACAAGGAAGCGAAGAATTCTTCGACACGTATCTACAACTTAGAGACCGACCAAGACCCTGAATTGAACGCTGCTCAAGTCGCACGCTTGAGGCGATCATCAGATAGGAGCTTCATCAACATGAAAGTTATTTAAGTGGAGAAGCCACATCAATCGGTTTCGTGGGGTGACGCTTTGCCTTCAGATAAGCAAACTCAAGCAATTGTTGGTCATGTTGGAATCGAAGTCTCGAACCTAGGCAATTCGAAGAAGTTTTACAAGGCTTTGCTGGCAGGGCTAGGCTTCAGGGTCATGATGGACACTGAAGATGGAGTAGGATTCTCCAACCAGAATTTCTCGGTTTGGGTGAGTGCGTTGCCGGAACCAAGGGTTAGGCGCAAGGCTCCGACTGGGGAAGAGTTCGTCGTGACTGATCATTTAGCGATCCTCGTTCAGGACAAGAAAGCTGTTTATGACATCGAGAGAGAAATGAAGACTAAAGGGTTTAAAGCCCTGTTCCCATGTGAAGAGCATCCTGAATTCGAGCCAGGATACTATGCTGTCTCATTCTGTGACCCGGACAACTATGTGATAGAAATCTACACCAGACAAAAACCAAAACGGTTCTAATCAATCCCCACGCGCGCAAACAAAACGAAATAGGAATTTCTCACTCATTGCTGTCGCGCGCGCCCAAGCAGCCACCCACTCATGACAAACCCACCAACCAACGTACAACCAAACCAAAAACACTGCTACGTGACTTACGTGTTTAGTCTATTACTTCAGAGCCTTCTTGATGACTTCGGCTGAGAAGGGTTTTCCGTGCGCAGGATAGACCGTCGTTACCCCAAGTTCCAGCAACTTCCTCCAACTTTCCTTGACTTTCACTCTATCTTCAGCGACGGTAGGTAGCCCTGGGCCGAATCTGAGCGGTAGCTTGTTCATCGCAAGGTCTCCCACGAAAGCCTCTCCAGAATCCAACAGCACGCTGACTGAACCCATCGTATGCCCAGGAGTGTAGACAATTCTTCCAGAAACTCCATACTCCTTCAAAGACAGACCATCATCTTCGACAACTAGCTCAACTTCAGCAGATGGAATCTCACCAGAGAACCATGCGACGACTCGACCGAACAGTTTATTACTTATCCCCCCTTGTCTTATCCGCTCCTTCCATTTTCCAGACTCAAGACAATCCTTGTCCAATCGATGCATGGCAATCTTCGCCTTCGTGACCTCTTTGATGTCTCTGGCAGAGCCTATGTGGTCTGGATGTCCATCTGTTATGACGACCAACTTGATGTTCTCAGGCTCCAATGGAATGTTTTTCATTGCCTTGATGAAATCCGTTTTTTTCTTTGGTGTCCCACCGTCAATCATTATCACGCCCTGTTCTCGAATTATGTAGCATTCGTTGAACCCGAGAGAAAAAGGAAAAATCTCTGCCTTCATTCGACCGACCTATTGGACAGGGTAACATCGTTAGAAAAGATAAAGCCTTGGATTCTTGCGTGCGTTGTGGTGTGGATAAAACTTTACCCCCAAACCCAAACCGACTAATGACACACATTACACAAGTCTCTTATTTTCATCTGTCAATAATCTTGTTTGATAGATGGGATACTTCTTGGAAATCGTGATTCTTCTAGATTTGTCAGAAGCACAGAAGAAGTACGTACGCAAGGTTCGCACGGACTATGTTCCTCCGCCAATTGAAGGCATGTATGACATAAACAAGAAGAATCCAGACGGAATCATCCACATATACGTCGGCAACTGCGACTGGAAAAACGATTTCGATTTCTGTCTGAGAAAGTTTACTCTAGTGGTTTTCCATGAAGTCATGCATGTACTTCTCGGTCCAGACATGGACGAGTATGTTCTATACGCAGAACGAGTCTTAGCCGAGATACTCGGCGAAGACAAATAGGGCGTTTACTCGTCTCCTCGGCGCCTTTTTCTCCATGTGAGCAAGTCTCATAGTACGCAAAAGGTTGGTTGGGGTAAAGTTTTATCTCAAACCCAAACCCCAACCCAACAAGCTTTTAGCGAACATCTATCTAGTGAAATACATAGTTGGTCCTGCTGTGAGCGCGCGCCAGGGCTGGATTCCAGGCTAAATAACGCAGGCCCCAAAAACGTGTCGTTGGGAGATTCATGACAATCAAGTCCCTCTTTCTTTCTCTGAAACAAAAACTGAAAACGTTCTTTCTAATGCAGTTAATCTACTTTTTCGAGGACGACGCCCTCACACACCTGAAGACCAAGATGCCTATAGGCCATCGAAACATACTGCAGAATCAGGTAGTGATCGCAATTCTTCTAACCGCCGCATTTCCGGCGCCCTTTATTATTGCAGGCGTCCTTTTCTGGCTTACCATGACCATTCAGTTTTTTCTGATCTACGTTCTCGGAGTGTGGGCATATTTCCTCGTGCTGAGCATCGTATGGCTCAAAATGGCTGGCTGGCATCCTGGCGGAAGCAGAGATTTGCGAGTTACGTATTAGTTTTCACCCAAAAAAAAGTTAATAGAAGACTTTACCTCCTAAACCCAAACAGTCTTTTTCATAGCGCGCTGGCTTGTTCCTAAAATGGTCAAAAATGGTTTTACACGGAAATATAAGGCAAAAAAGTGAGTCAGTTTAATCATATTGGAACCCAAAAACTTTTACGGATAATTTAATAAGTTTCGACAGTGGATATATGGCCGGAATGCCGAGGCAATTCGGTCGGACGAGCCTTAGCGTGTCTTTGCTCTGGGACGGGCACACACTAAGGAGCATGGGTTCAACTCCCATCCTCGGCATCCCAACTCTTGAACTTGGGTTTGAGGATTCAAATCCGTGATTTTTGCGGTAATACAGACTTTTAAGCGTTTTGGCTAACGTACTATATCAATAATCCAGTATCATTGTTAATAAGTATTACTCATAGGTAAGACCTTAAGGGCAGAAATCTTAAATCTGCATAGCAACAGAAGCTGGACTAGTGATTGGATTATGAAGAGAATGTTGTTTGTTCTAATGTTGAGTTGTTTAATATCTATATTAGTAGTGAATACAGTTTTAGCTCAAAACCAATCCGTTCTTCTAGTTGAAGATTTTCCATTTCAATGCTCTGTTATTGCACCCACTGAAGCGGTGACGAATCAGGAATTTTCTATAGCGTTTGATGTTCGACCAATCTTTGATGATATTTCTGTGTCCCGCATCTTTGTGGCGGTTTATGGAAACATTGGACCCCTTGGCGAATGGACATCTTGGAATTATACGTGGACAAACATGACCATGCATGGAGATACTGATTATGTAGCAAACAACACTTACTATGTGAATAACAATTTTTCCAGAGTCTATGGTAATGCAGGATATCTAACAGGGGAAATTCAAGCCTCTTATAACTTTAATGGGCAAGACTACTCAGTCTATTCAAACTTTTTAATCGGAAACATCTATCCTGTAACGTATAGCAACCTTACACAAAATTACGATTCACTAGAACAGTCCTATGCTTCTCTAAATCAGACGTATCTGAGTGACACCAACTCACTAAAAAGTAGCTTAAACTTCTATCAAGGGATAGCTCTTACGCTTATGGTCACTACCATAGTTTTTGCCTTAGTGACTGTTCTTTTAGTTGCAAGAAGGCGTAAGGGCAACGTGTCGAGTGACAGAATTCCATCGCCACCACCACCAAAGACCTAAGCCATGCTTGTCAAAAGACACTAGCACGACTCTGAGAAGAATAACAAAAAAAGCTTCAGTTTCAGCTGATTAGACCGAGCGATTCGACGAGTTGTCTTGCGTCTGTAGGAGGATGACCCGAGTAGTATTTACTGAAATATCCGAACACTTCCTTTGTTTCAACGAGGAATTTGCTGATCTTCGCTGCCCACTTTTCGATGTCGTCCGTCCTGTCGACCTCTACCTTTCCAAGCGCGCCGTTCACTTTTCTCCTGTCTCCTTCCCATCTTATGCACGCAAAGTCGGTTGTGATCTGCTCTGTCTCGGGCATGAGAGGATTGATGGCGAGTGCGACTCCGTTCTCTTTGAGAAGAGAGTAGAGCTTGTGGCCAAGCAATTTCTTGTTTCTTACTTCCACGGCGTACCTGTGCTTCTTCGGCAGCTTGGTTAGAAAATCTCCCAGAAGAGTGGCTTCTTCCGGTCCAAACACAGGTGGAAACTGTAGAAGCAGGGGCCCAACCTTCTCTTGTAGAACGGAGATTCTTTCGATGAAAAACTGCATTTCCGGCTCACCGTCTTTCAGCATCTTCTTGTGCGTTATGACTTGGGGGAACTTTGCGGAGAACAGAAAACCCTTGGGCGTCTGTTCCCTCCATTTCAACAGAGTGCTTTCGCTGGGAACTCTGTAGAACGTGTTGTTCACTTCCACCGTTTCAAAATGCTTCGAGTACTCGGCCAAAAACTCGCTCGGCCTAAGGCCTCTAGGGTAGAAGTTCTCAACCCAAAAGCTGTAGCTCCAGCCCATACTTCCCACGTGAACGCTGTTCATCTCAGTCTCTCGCCCTCAGCAGAAGCCAATCATCGTCCCCTGCTTTCTTGAACTTTGTCAGAACGTACCTTCCGTGAAGCTTCTCTCCCTTCAACGTGAGCTCTACCATGTCCTCTTTCCAGAGTTTAACATCGAAAGTTCCTTTATCCCATATCTTTACCGTTCCAGCTCCATACTGCCCCTCAGGTATCGTTCCCTCAAAGTTGGCGTATTCTAACGGGTGATCCTCCGTCTGAACAGCGAGCCTCTTGTCGCCAACCTTCTCCGGAATGCCCTTCGGCACCGCCCAGCTCTTGAGGACGCCTTCCTTTTCCAAGCGAAGGTCATAGTGCAATCTTCTGGCATGATGCTCCTGCACAACGAAGACCTGTCCTTCTCTGTCCTTCTTGCTGCCCGCCGGCTCAGACGTGACCGTGAAGTCTCTTTTCGAAGCGTATTCCAGAAGGCTGCTCTGCCGTATCTGGTCTATGGTGCATTCGACCGGAGACTTGTCAGGTCTGAGAACGCGGAATCTGGGCATGCGCAGCCTGTCATCCTTCGTCGCAGCCTGATAGACAATTTCGCACACGAGCTCCGGTTTGAGCCAAGTGACCTTTTCAGGAGCATCGACTCCTTCAAGCGTTTTCTCCCTTGTCTCCAATCTTCGGAAGAGTTCCATCAGATGTTTCATGCTGGTCCGTGAGAAACCCGTTCCAACCTTGCCAACGTACGCTGGTTTGTCCCTTTCATACAGTCCCAAGATCAGTGCTCCAAATGCTTCTTCTCTGTTTCCTTCTCCTGCAGTGTACCCGAAAATCACGCAATCGCAGGACAGCAGCTTCTTTATCTTCAACCAGTTGTCGCTCCGCACTCCAAGCATGTAAGGGCTGTCCTTTTTCTTTGCCATTATCCCCTCTACGCCTTTCTTGAGGGCTTCCTTGTAGTAAATCTCGCCTTCGTCCTCAACGAACAACGATATGATAACGTGTTTTCCTTCTTTCAAGGTCTCTTTGAGAATGTCTTTTCTCTCGATTAGGGGAAGGTCGATGAGAGGTTTGCCATGTCTTTCGAGTATGTCGAAAACAACATAAGTTGCTGGGAATTCGCGAGACATGTGCTCGATGTCCCGTGGTGAACTCATCTTGCTTCTCTCCATGAGTGTTTGAAAGTCCGTGCTGCCTTCTTTCATGACGACGATTTCGCCGTCGAGAACCGCGTTCTTTGCCAGGTCTTTGAGTTCTTCCAACTCGGGAAAGTTGTACCTTAATTCCTTGTCATTCCGGCTCCTTATGCTCAGATCATCGTTGGCGTAGCTGATTGCTCTGATTCCGTCCCATTTTACCTCGAAGATCCAGTCCTTTGAGTTAAACGGGGCTTTTGCGGACTGTGCGAGCATCGGCTTGTAGTGCCTGTTCATTTCTTCTTCAGCTGTTTAAGCGTCTCTTGCAGCGCGACCATCAGTTCTTTGGCTTCCTCTTTCACGGGCTTCTCAAGGGTGATGGTTTCACCCTTCGTCTTCTTCTGAACCAGTTGATCGATCTTCTCTTTGAACGTGTCTCTGTACTCGGTTATGTCAAACTCTCCTGACAGATCGGTGACTATTTTCTTTGCTAGGTCGAGCTCTTCTTTCTTAGGTTCCTTGAGTTTCTCGATCTCTTCCAGTTTTCCAGGGTCAGCAACCTCGAAAGCGTAGCGCAGAGTGGTCAAAACCAGGGCGCCCTTGTAAGGGTGCACCAGAACCGGGTACTCCTTCGTCCTTAACGTTATTCTGCCAACCCCCGCCTTGCCCATCTTCTCCAGAGCCGTTAGAAGCAGGCTGTAGGCATCGTTGCTCTTGTCAGGAGTCAAGATGTATGACCTGTCAAAGTAAACAGGGTCAATTGAAAAGTAATCAATGAACTTGTCGATGCGAATCCTCTGGTCAGACTCCGGCCTCGCTGCCTTCAGCTCATCGTTGGTGAATACGACGAACTCGCCCTTTCTGACCTCGTACCCTTTGACGACATCTTGCCATGGCACGACCTTGTCTTCTTTGATGCAGACTTTCTCGTACTTCAGGGGTGAATTATCGGTCTTGTGAAGGAACTTGAAGGTAACGCTCTTGTCAAAAATCATGGCCTGCAGCCTAACAGGCACGTTGACCAGACCTATCGTAACCGTGCCACTCCAGATAGACCCTTTGCGCACTCGGGTTTTCTCTACATCGGTCATTATCAACTCGCCTCCAACTTCTGCCTGTTCTCCAACAATCCTTCCCAAGGACTCTTGGAGACCTTGACCACACTGAACAGATTGAATTCTTCTGGGTTTAATCCTTTCTTCACGTTGCTCCATTCAAGCGGCGTTGACACCGTGGCCCGCGGTGTAGCTCTCGTGCTGTATGGGCAAATCATCGTTCTTCCATGCGAGTTCTGCACATAGTCTAAGTAGACCTTTCCGGGCGTGTCTGACCGAGAACGCTGAGCAACGACTTTCTCGGTTTGTTTTCCCACGTGTGCTGCGATCTTTTGGACGAATTCTCTGGCCTGCTGGAAAGTGTAGCCCTTAACGATGGGCATGATAATGTGGAGTCCCTTTTTCCCAGAAGTCTTGACGTAAGACCTCAAGCTCAAGCCATCCAGTCTCTCCTTTATCAGGAGAGCAACCTCGACGACGTCATCATAATCCGCTGGAGGTTTTGGGTCTAGGTCAAACACGACGAGATCTGGGTTTTCAAAAGATTCAGCTTTCGAAAGTGTCATGTGAATTTCTAAGGATGCGAGGTTAGCCAACCAGAGAAGCGAGTCAAGATCATCGCAGAGTACGTAGCTTATCTCTCGCTTTGCGGTCTCAGAGTATCTTCTGAACGTTTTCACCCAAGCCGGCGTGCCCTGCGGAGCGTCCTTCTCATAGAACCCTTCCTTATCTATGCCGTTGGGAAACCTCGTCATGACTATCGGTCTGCCTGTCAGCAGATTCAGCATTTTCGGAGCTACCTTGATGTAGTATTCGATAACCTGCGCTTTCGTGACCCTCAGTTCAGGATATAGGATCTTGTCCAAGTTGCTGAACTCAACCCTCGTGAGTCTTTCTGTCATTTGCTCCTGGCTCCAATCGCGTGTTCACGAAAGCAGTTCCTGAACGTCTAGGCTGGAGAAGTCATCAGTCACGATGTCCGCTTTTGACAAGTCTTGATTTCCGCTGTGCGGATTTCTGTAGCCTAAGCATTTCATTCCCGCCTCTTTCGCGGCTTCAACGCCCAACTTTGCATCCTCGACCACCAAACATTCAGCTGGACTCACCTTTAACCTCTTTGCGGACATCAAGAATATCTCTGGGTCCGGTTTGCCACGTGCAACATCTTCCGCGCTGATTATTGAATCAAAAAGCTCAGTTATCTCCAACTTTCTCAAGACGTACTGAACCAATCTCCTGTGCGAACTCGAAGCCACTGCCAACTTCAAATGCTTCTCTTTCAGCTTACAGATTAACTCAATGACTCCCTTTACTGGCTGAGTGTCCATTTCCAGAAGTTTGAACATGATCTCTTCTTTCTCATTGAATATTTTCTCGAAGGTCGTGTCAAGCTTGTACTTTGCGATCAGCTCCATGAACATCTGCTTGGCCGTCGTCCCCGTGTATCGGTGCAGCTCATCCTCAGTGATTTGAACGCCGTACTTCAGCAAGGTCTGCTTCTCCGCTTCGACGTGAACGTGTTCAGTTTCTGCTATCACTCCGTCCATATCAAATAGTACGGCCTTAATCATCGAGACACCGAACAACAAGCTGCGCCTAACCAGTGTCTTGTTCGAATATCCAAGCCGCTCTGTTGAGGACGTCTCTTACCGTCAGCTTCTGTGGGCAGAGCTCCTCGCACGTTCCGCATCTTGCGCATCTTTTCGCTTGACTTTCCTTTGTGATGTGCTCCCAGTACTTTTTCTTTATCTCATCGTCCTTGTCCTTCATGTAATACTCATTGTAAAGCGAGATTATCTCTGGGATGTTAACTCCTTCAGGACACGGTAAGCAGTACCTGCAGCCCGTGCACCCGACGAAACCGAACTGCATGTACTTCGCCTTGACTCGGTCGACAAGTTGAAGTTCCCTTTCGGTCAGAGTTTCTGGGCCTGAACGGTCTGCGCTTCGAAGGTTTTCCTCAACCTGCTCCATGGTGCTCATGCCGCTGAGCGCCACGGACACTTCAGGCTGGTTCCAAACCCATTGCAGGGCCCACTCCGCTGGGGTTCTCTTGAAGTCTGCTTCATCCCAAGTAGCCTCAATCTCGGCTGGCGGCTTAACGCCAAGTCTTCCACCGGCGATCGGCTCCATAACTACGACCGCGAGGCCTTTCGACGCGGCATACTTCAGCCCTCTTGTACCAGCTTGATAGTTCGAGTCCATGTAGTTGTACTGGATCTGGCACAGGGTCCACTCGTCAGAGCTGTCTATGACCTTCTTGAACACGTCGTATTCGTCGTGGAAACTGAAGCCAAAACCGCTGATGTTTCCTTCGTCTCTTTTCTTCTCGAGCCATTTCAACACGTTCAGTTCAGTGAGCTTCTGCCAGCGCTCGCCGGTCAGTCCGTGCAGAAGGTAGAAATCGACCTGCTTCACGAGGAGCCTGTTTAACTGTTCTTCCAGATACTTGTCCATGTCCTGTTCGGATTTGATGAGCCACGTTGGCATCTTTGTGGCCAGCTTGATCTTCTCCCTGTACCCGTCCTGCAACGCTTTTCCAACCAAGGTCTCCGCATTTCCCCGGTGATACGGATACGCCGTGTCCAAATAGTTCAAGCCGTTATCGATCGCGTGCCTTATCATGCGGATCGCTTCAGGCTCGTCGATTTTTGCAGCGTCATTCCCAAGGATCGGCAGTCTCATCGCACCGAAGCCGAGAGCTGAAACTTTCCAGTTTAGTCTTCCAAAGCTCCTATACTTCATCCAGACTCCTCAAAGCAGGTGTAATGAGATGGAATGTCTCCTAAAAGCTTCACGTCAGGGTTTCAATTGTTTCTTCAAGGCTTCCTCCGCTTTTTTGACGGCTTCTTGCACGTTTTCAACTTGTGTTCCGCCGCCTTGGGCGAAGTTGGGTCTTCCTCCTCCTCCGCCGCCTATGAGTTTTGAAGCCTCTTTCACTATTTCGCCGGCGTTTACGCCTTTTTCAAGCGCGGTTTTTCCAGCCATGACCATTATCCTAGCGTTCTCCTCATCTGCACCGTAGAATATTGTTACGGTTGCCTCGTTCCTTCGGATAATTTCAGTCGCTGTTTGAACCATGCGGTCAACGTCAACCGATCCCCGAAAATCACGGAGCACGATGTTTATGTCGCCCATTTTTTCACCTTTGGCGGCCGTTTCTGAGCCCACGTCTGTGCTCTCCCGCGCTGCCAGCTCCTTGATGAGCTTCCTCCTATCGACGTTTGCTTCCTTCAGTTCTTTGACTATTTTTTCAGCCGTTTGGTCCAGCTTCTCAAACGGTGCGTTCAACGTTTCTGAAAGCCTTACAAGCAATCTATCGTTCGCTTGAACGGCCTTGACCGCTGGAATTCCCACGGAGTACTCGAGTCTTTCAACGCCGTCCTGGACTCTCTCAGAATGCACTAACTTGATGAAACCGATCTCCCCGGTGCTATTCAAATGCGTTCCCGCGCAGGCTTCAACGTCCCAGTCTCCGGCTCTCACGACACGGATCTCCTTTCCAGGAACCGCTCCGCCCTGATAAAGTCGAAAACCATACCGACTCTCGGCTTCGTTTCTAGGCATCCACGCGACGTCAACCTGAATGTTTCTCAGGACCGCCTCGTTCGCCAAAGTCTCTATCTTCTGCAGTTCCTCCAGCGTCAACCTACGATAATGGGAGATGTCAAGCCTTGAGGACTCAATGCCCTTCTGAGTTCCGTACTGCCAAACGTGCTGTCCGAGCACTCGTTTCGCTGCCCCGCCGATGACATGGGTTGCCGTGTGATTCTTCATGAGACTGTAACGCTTATCCCAAGCGATGGTGCCCTTCACTTTCTGGCCTTCTTCGGGAGCATCGCCTTTTATCCTGTGAACTATGACGGTGCCAACTTTTTGGACGTCAGTTATCTCTGCCATCTTTCCATCAAACCTGATGTGGCCCGTGTCCGGCGGTTGACCTCCGCCCTCGGGGAAGAAGCAGGTTCTGTCAAGCACAACGAAATCGTTTTGGACCACTTTCAGAACCTTTGCATCGAACTCCTTCAAGTATTGGTCCTCGTAGTAGAGCGGTTCTGTCCGCGGAAGGTCTGCAACAGCTTTTTTCAGCCACTCTTTTGACTCGACTTCTTCTTCGACTGGCTTGGACACCTGCATGTGTCTCTGGGCGATCAACGTGTAGAAGTTGTCCGGAACCTCCACTTTGAGGCCTTCTTTCTCAGCCGTCTGTTTGACGATCTCAGGCGGTAGCCCATGAGAGTCATAAAGCTCCGTCAACGTTTCTGCGGGCACCTCTTTCCGCCCCTTTTCTTTCAACTCTGCAGAGATGCGCTTAACCATTCCCTCGCCGCGCTTGATCGTCTCCTCGAACTTCTCCTCTTCGACCTTCACCATCTCCATAATCTCGTCACGCGTCTCCCTAAGACGCGGAAAGTCTTCACCCCACAGGTCAACCTGCATGTCCATGATGTCGTACAGCTTGTCCGGAATGCCGAGCGTCCTCAGCAGCCGGTAAATCCTTCGGAAGACAAGCCTAGCCAAGTATCCTTCCTGAATGTTCGAAGGGACAACGCCCTCAGAAAGTATGAAACTCAAGCATTTCGTGTGGTCGGCTACCGCGAAAGCATTCTCAATTGGACCGACGAATCTGTCAAGTTCGCTTGCTTTCACCCCGACAAGCTCAGCCTCCTTCTTTCTTGTTTCCAGCCTGCTTGCTGCTTTGTCTAGGCTCACTAGGCCCGAGACCCTTGCCACCTTCACGAGCATCTCTTTGTCGATTTTTGTTAGCCCAGCCATCTTGAATATTCTAGCAAGAAGTTCACCGTAGATCGCGTGAAACCCGCTTGGCACACCCTGAGAAACCCACGCGTAACGGTCTATTCCGTAGCCCGTGTCCACCGTTCGGATCGGCAGCTTGACGAACTCGTTGTTTTTGACCTTGTACTGCATGAAAACGAGTGTGTCGACTTCTAGGCCTCGGATAATCGATTCGACGCACGGGCCCGCGTTTCCGCCGCCCACCCAAACCGCTTCCTTATACGTTATCTCGTGAGATTTCACGCCCAGATCCTTTGTGACCCATTCGTGCTGATAACGCACCGTCTGGTCTTTCCAGTAGACCTCCTTGTCTGGGTAGTTGAAGGCGTGTGCGCCACCCATCTCAAAGATTGTCAGGTGTCTGCCAAAGGTGGGTCCGGTGTTGTCGATGTCGACGAGTCGGATGCAGGGTTGAGAAATAACCAGGGGGTTCGCCGGAGGCGGCGCAAGCCCGTCGGTCACGTATGGTTGGAAGTCGATTATGCTTGCGTGGGTTAGGTAGAGGTCTTCTCTCCATCTAGCCACAACTGGGTACGGTCTTATGCGTGCGTGTCCATGTTTTTCGAAGAATGAAAGGAAAGATTCCCGCATTTCACGCAGGTTGTAGCTTCTCTTTGTGGGAGGGTTATTCAAAAAAGTGTATGAAGCACATCCTTCTGACGTTGCTTCGCCACAAGTTTCTTGCTGCGGGTTCTGGGTCCAAAAGTAAATGTCGCATTTAGGGCACAGCTTTCTAACGAAGCCTTGTTCATGGAAAAACGGAAGATCGTACTCCTCAGCTGGAAATCTCTTCAACTTCAGTCACTCCGACAAACTATGGAACCAGATTTTTCAAAGAATTAACATGAAACGGGCATTTAAACTATTTCGCTGACTCTCTTCGCTGACGCTCGTAGACCCTTCTGACGTCTTCTTCAAAAGTGTCTCTGTGCCACGTGTGGGCCTTTATCTCGTTGTCGAGAAGTTCGGTTCCAAGCTTGGCTCCCCAATGCTGTATGTACTCGGCCAACAGCTTATCGTAAAGTGATTGTGCATCAACTTCCTCAGTTCGCAACTTGAGAGCTGATTCTTGAGTTGTGGATTCTGCCATGGCTTCAGCTCTCTCTGAAACGCCGTAGCCAGATCCTTCTTCCCACAGAGAGGCCACATTCTTGGCCATGAACCCATCAATAAACGAGCAAACTACGATAAGACCTATCAATGTGATTGGGCTTGGCCCGCTACTCGCCAAGTATATGTACCCTGGTAGATCCACAAAAAACAGTGCGAAGAATAGGCCTAAGCCATGAATCAGAAGGGTCTTCCAGCCAGATTCTATGGTTGTCGACCATATGAAATCGGTCAGAACTGTGTTGAGACCAACTATGAAGAAAAAGAGCACTATAACCCCTATTTTGAGGCCGATGAGGGCTCCCACCACAACCAACATGACTAGAATAATGACCCAGACGAGCCCCAGCAGGAGAAGCAAGATCGAAAATGCTATTCCGTGTAGAAAGTATCTGGCCAACCGTGACGGCCATGAAAACTGCTCTTTGTCATCCACGACGTGTCACTGAACTAGCGCTTAACCAAAGCTATTAATGATTTGTGACAGCCGAATTCTTGGGCATTGTTCTCCCTAATAATGAAAGCGCACCTTCGTAAGTCTCGCCTTCGAAGCGATCCTCATCCAAGCTTGAGCCCTATCAGGAAGCCCGCGGTGAAACTTCCCGCGAAAGGCAGTATTGATATGACGCCGATCAGCCATGAGAACGCTGGGCCAGCTGAACCGAGCAAACTCGCCAGTGCTTTCCAAAGGGCGTCATAGTTTATGTTAATTATGCCCTGCGTGCTCAAGTAGATAAGCGCCAGTATGAAAACACCTATCAGAAAGAGTATGAGCTTGCTGAGCTTCTTGAGTGCAAACCCGACTATGAAGCCGCCTACCCCGCCGACGCCCAACTGGAAAACGATTGGCGAGACAACCTCGCTCAAGCCGAGCCTTCTCTCTGTTTCAGAGTTACTCAGAGTCTGATTTAAATGCGTTTTGCCGATAAGGTAGGGCTAAAAGAGCAAGGAGGAGGTGGACGATGGCAGACGAAATATTGGACATATACATACTGAACCTGCTGGCGACGCTCGCAATGTTCGCAGTCCTCGTTTTCCGTGCATGGCTTGAACTGAAGAATTACCGCTTAATGTGGAAGGAGCTGGAGTGGCGAGAGACATACACGACTATGGGAAGATTGCTTAAGGCGGAAAAGGACCTTTTCTCTAAGGTTGAGGGCGGCGACGAGCTGTACCAGATGCTGCAAGAAATCTTCCGGGTGGATCAAAAATAGCCTCAGGGGAAGTGCCATTCTCTCGTCAACTCTTCAACCCGTTCATGGCGCTTCTCCATCCCATAACGGACACTAGGCTTAGTCAAGTGTCTCTGAGACCGAGTTGAAGTCATACAAAGGCCTCTTCTTATTTCACGTTTCATTCTAGCCTCAACCTTTGTGAGAGAAGGGTATCTCGCGCCGCACCTGTCGCATCTGAACCCCTTTTCCGTTCCCATAGACTTGAGTCTTCTCCCACACTTTGAACACAACGGGTTGCGGAAGACGATTTGTGATGCAAGCTTCAGCAATCGGATCTTCTCGAGGTTTATGGTCAGAGGCGTGTTCGGCGAAGGAGGACGGACACCACCGTAGACTTCCACTTGATCCCCGACGATCAGTTTCTTTACAACGGCGCGGAGGGCCCCCGTGGGTTCGTAGGCTGCGCAATCCACCTCAGAGCTCTCGTCTTTAATCGAGAAGATCACGTGTCTTCCTCGAATCATCCTAGGGCTAACCGAGATCGTTCCCCTCGCGATAAGCGGACTGTAAGGCGTGATTCGGCTCAGCTTCTCAACTCGTTTGAGATGCGCGTCCGTTCCTTGATTCGTGCGAAAGATGACCCATCTCTCGACGGGTTCCAGAACCTTGAGCATTTGAAAAGCCTTCTTCACGATCTCTGGGCTTTCGCCTCGTATGCCGAAAAGAATCGGGTCTGGTCCTCGAGGCGTGATTATAACTCTTCTCTTCTCCGCGTCGACGTTATTGAACGTGTAGGGCCTCGTTGCCGCGTCCATCTCAAAGACTGAAGCCGCATCTACCATTCGCTTTGACCCATAGTTTTCCGAAGTGCGGTACGCGATGATTTCATATGTGTGGTCTGCTTGAAGGCTCTCTCCAACGGCTGCCAAGGCGCCGATGACTCCTCTGCCACTCTTGAATCCGAATGCCTCACCTTTGAACTTCTTCAAGAGCCTCGTTGCATCTCGCAGGTTTACTACTCCTGTTATGGTCTTCCTTGCAAAAGTGCCGAGTTCCCTCGGAATCCTTGATGACCGGAAAAACACTATACCTGGATCCGTGCCATTGCATTCTAAGTCCGCTTGTTTCTCAACTGTGGAGATCACTGTTTCTTTGACTTTGTCCATAACACTCTCGTCGTGCTGTATTCTGAGGCACAGTGCGCCGTTTCCCCTCGTTTTCCAGGGAACGTTAGGGTTCAGCCTGATCAAGTTAGGATAGTCGATGAAACCGGCGTCGAGCTTCAGCAGTTTCTCCACGAGGAGAGCTGCGACGTATGTTGTGCACCCCTTTCTGGTCGAGTCCGTATCGTCGAGCCCAATGTGCATCGTTTTCTTCATTCAGAGCAGCCTGTTCTCTTTCGAATAAGTCAGAATATAACGTAAATAAAGGGATTGTTTGTCTTCGATAAAAAGGGGGAGTGCTTGCTATTTTGCTCCTTCTTCAACGACGATCATGGTCAGCGTTGACCTGACCTTGTCGAGTCTCCTGACCTTCCACGTCACGATCTCTTTCAGTCTGTCCATCGTGTCTGCCTTCACTCTGGCAATTATGTCGTAGACTCCATAGACGGCGTTTGCTTCTTCAACTCCCTCTACCTTCTTCAAGTCTTTCAGCACGTCTGCTTCTGAACCGATTTCTGTGTTTATCAACACGAATGCCGTTGGCATTTGCATCACCGCCTCTATTGTTTGGCTCTGTGCATTAAAATGTTTTGCTACGTGCCCTGTTGGCCTTGCCATGGCATATTTCAGGAAATGTTGCGTATCAAGATTAACGGATATGCTTATCTTCAGTTTCAAAGCATTAGGCTACTGGGTCTTCAGGCTTGTTAAGAGATGCCATAACCAGCCGTGAAATGCGTGCTCTGGAAGTGAACTCTGAGTACTTCGGCGTCTCGAGGCTTCTGTTGATGGAGAACGCTGGGCACTGCGTGGCCTGCCAACTCGCTTCGCGCTTCAAACCAGGAAAGTCTGCTGCGGTCTTCTGCGGATTGGGCGGAAACGGCGGGGACGGTTTCGTGGCCGCGAGACACCTCTCTTCTATGGGCTTCAAGGTCACGGTGATTCTTGCGGGCAAGAGCAAGGACATCTCGGACAAGGAAGCTCTACAAAATCTCAAAGCATTACAGTTTCTGCAAGACACGATAGCCGTACATGAGGTTTACGACAGCACTCTGATACCGGAAGTAGACGTGGACGTGGTTATTGACGCACTGCTCGGAACGGGCACAAAAGGAAGCCTCAGGCCTCCGGTTCTGCAGTTGGTCAAGAAGATCAACGCAATGGATGCTTTCCGAGTTGCCGTAGACGTGCCAACGGGGATTGACTCGGACACGGGGGAAGTTCTTGGAGCGGCAGTGAAGGCTGATTTGACCATAACCTTTCACAAGTTGAAGAAGGGGCTTGAGAAGGCCAAGAAGTTCGTGGGCGAACTGGTTGTCAAGGGCATAGGTTTGCCCAAAGAGTTCGAGAGTTACGCTGGTCCAGGCGACGTTTTGGCAGTCGTGAAACCACGGCCATCAGAGTCGCACAAGGGCGATTTTGGACGTTTACTTGTTGTCGGTGGAAGCGAAGTTTTCTCAGGTGCTCCCACCTTTGTGGCCCAGGCCGCTATGCGTACCGGCGTCGACCTAGCCTATCTAGCTGCGCCGGAGAAAACCGCATATGCGATCTCATCGATGTCCCCAGACCTGATCACAATAAAGCTCGCTGGAGACCACTTGAACCTGAGCAACGTTTCAGAATTGAAAGAACACGTGGAGACTTGTAACGCCGTCGTCTTAGGTCCAGGTCTCGGCTTGCACGATGAAACCAGCGAGGCCGTTAGGGCGATCGTTGACACCGTCGAGCGTGCTGGAAAGCCGTTGCTCTTAGACGCAGACGGTTTGAAGGCTTTCGCGGGTTTCAAGAGAAAACTCAAAGTGCCCCTGGTCTTGACTCCGCACGCTGGAGAGTATGCTATACTGACTGGGAGAAAACTGCCAGAGACGTTGTCTCAGAAAGTCACGGAAGTTCAGAGGGCAGCGGCGAAGCTCAACGCGGTCATACTGTTGAAGGGACACGTCGACATAATCTCTGACGGAGACCGCTTGAAACTCAACTTCACAGGTAACCCTGGCATGACGGTCGGCGGAACAGGAGACGTACTCTCAGGAGTCGTCGGAGCTTTTCTAGCTCAAAAAGTCGACCCGTTTGAGGCGGCTGTCGCCGGGGCGTTTGTGAACGGAGCTGCTGGAGACTTCGTCTTCCAAGAAATTGGACCCCACATGGTCGCCACGGATCTTATCGACTGGATTCCGCACGTTCTGAATGACCCGATGGATCACGCAAGGGTGCAGGAAGCACGTGCAAAGGCAAGTTAAGATCGTCGTTTACAACGCGAAGCAAGATGATCCAAGAAAATGTAGTGCGTCGAAGCTCAGACGATTTGGACTCGTCCGTGAAGTACTTCAAATAAGATACCTGCCAAAGAGGGCTATTGTGCTCAATCCTTTTTCAGAAGTTGCCTTTTCTCCTGCCGATAAAGAGCGTGTTGAAGGGTTTGGACTGGTCGGTTTGGATTGCAGCTGGGAGCGGGCTGAAGAAGTGCTTCTGAAACGCGTTAGGGGGACGTCTCGCTGTCTGCCCTTCTTGATCGCAGGAAACCCTGTTAACTTTGGCAAGCCAACCAAACTCTCAACTGTTGAGGCTCTGGCTGCAGCCTTGTACATCGTTGGGTTTGAACAGGAGGCTGTTCAGCTACTTTCTATCTTCAAGTGGGGGCACACTTTTCTCGAAATGAACCATGAGAGACTGGAAGGCTACAAAAGTGCCCGAAGCAGCACAGAAATAGTCGAGTTGCAGAAACGCTTCATTTCTGATCTGGATAGGAAATAAAATGTCATTGGGGAAAAGAAGATGATTGCTGCAGAATTCAACGTCAGAAATGCGAAAATCCGCCTCGTTCAGGGAGACATAACCGACCTTGACGCTGATGCCATAGTGAACGCGGCAAACCCAACTCTCATGGGAGGCGGAGGCGTCGACGGCGCCATACACCGAAAAGGCGGACCCACAATACTCGAGGAGTGCAAACGCATAACAGCTTCGAAGTGGCCGAACGGTCTCCCAACGGGAAAGTCAGTAATCACCTCTGGAGGAGACCTAAGAGCTAAACACGTGATCCACACGGTCGGACCCATCTGGCATGGAGGGTCACACAGTGAACCAGGTCTTCTGGCTGATGCCTACAAGAACTCGCTGAAGCTAGCTGCTTCCAAGAAACTGAAAACACTGGCGCTTCCCTCAATAAGCACAGGAGCGTACGGATACCCTGCTGAAAAGGCAAGCCGAACAGCTCTAACGACGGTGAAGCAATTTCTTGAAAGGGAGAGCACATTGCGCGAAATAACCTTCGTCTTGTTTACGGAGCATGATTTTAAGGTTTACAATGAAGCGGCAAATGAAATTCTGTAAACGCGGAGCCGGCGCGCGCTATCTCGAAACGGAAGTGCTGTCATAACGCGAGCGCTAGGCATACAAGAAACTCCCTTCACATCATACGGCCATGACACTTCGTACGCATCTGCATACATAGAATCTATGGGATCTGTAAGTAGTGGTCAATCGGTCGACGGAATCGGGTTTTTTAGGGTGCAACCTATAAGCCCCACCCATAGTGGCTTTATACAAGTAGACGTGGAAGTTTACATTGCAGGTGTCTCGGTATTCACAACAATCCGTGCTCCCGTTTACACGTAGCTCAGGAGGTGATGCGAACGGGTTACATAGGAGCGATCGTCGGTGTTGCTGCAGACAAGCTCAGATCAGAAATATCGAGAAGAAGTTACGTGGGAAAGGTGCAGTCTCGAAAAAGACGAGAGTGATTCCAGAAGAAGCTGGGATAACTTCAGGACGTGAACTGGGCTGGCTTAACTATTTGGTGGAGCAAGGCAAAGTCGGAAAGGCTAAGGGTGGCAAAGTCTGGTTGAAAGAATAAGCATCGAGAAACAATTGTCGAATCTTTTTCTATCGTTGAAGACTTACTGCTTTCAGAGGGGGCGCGCGATTGCGAAAACAAAAAGGAGTTTACGACAAGGATCAACATGTTGTACGGTCGATTCAGGGTCAGCCTTATCAAGTGAGAAGCTCCTCTTCTTAGTCAAGGGGCAAGGCTACCGTATGAAAGGAAAAGAAGACGCGACCAACTGTTATGCCAGACATCATTAAGGTGCAAAACGAGAAAGTGTAAGGAATTGCTATGGCAGATCCACTCCTGTTTGCTTTCGTGGTTGGGATGATTGCCATTTTGGT
>Ga0187886_1000355_pt1 | contig 56830 bp, 52 predicted proteins | sample June2016WEW_20_1_FD_133001 | JGI IMG/M metagenome (GOLD analysis project Ga0187886, IMG submission 133001) | Peatland microbial communities from SPRUCE experiment site at the Marcell Experimental Forest, Minnesota, USA - June2016WEW_20_150 | ecosystem: Environmental > Terrestrial > Soil >... | reverse complement strand
TCATTTCCCGAAACCCTCAGGCCCTCCAGCTCCGCTTCCTCAGCACCCTGGCCGAGATCGCCACCGAGAAGAATTCCACGATCGTCTTCCCGCTGCCCCTCGAACTCCTCCGGGCCTTCTCTTACGAAAAACCGCAGGAGAAGAAATAGCATCAAGGAAAACGAGAGTCTTCATCCCCACCTATATTTCCTGGTGACCGACGGTGGAGTGGATGACGTGAGCGTCTTCCATAAGATCCCGCGCTTGGAGGATGGACGTCTGGCCGGGATCTTCGTCAAGGAGGTCCTCAGGTTTCTTGTCGGGAGCGAGCTCCTTGGTCCTGAGTGGGCCGAGCGGATCCTATATTATGGGCTCGATGCCAACCGCCTTGCCCAGTGCCGAAAGACGTCCCCCCTTACCCCGACCCGCCATCTCCCCAACGTGCGTACAGTTGGGTTAGTCCACTAAGTTATCTCGGGGAAAATCCCTTGCCTGTCACGCCGGAGGTCGCGAGTTCGAGTCTCGTCGGCCCCGCCAATCCTTAATCAAAAGCGCTGTCCTTCAGTTCCCCCTAATTACAGAGGGGGATAAGGGAGTAGTGACACACTTCCTACCCCTGCCCACCCACACAGGCCCACTCCCATTTCGCCTTAGAAAGTTCCCCCAGAGCGCTTAGGCGGTAAGAATAGGCCTTCTACGGCCGGTTCGCGACGTAATAGGCCTCGCTTAAGCCTTCCGGGGCGTTGGACCAGTTCCAGATATGCTTTTTCATATTATATCCGGATCGATTTAAGGGGGGGGGGCAGGTCTAAGGCTTGAATATTCCATTTTACAGGTGGTACATTGATCGAGAGCAGGTCACCATAGCTTAGGAGAAATCAATCCCTGTCCGAATTCCGCTGACGTCAAGCACTCGTGGAAATGAGCGTAACTCGGGCGCCGGGCATCTACGATGGCGCCTTCCGTCAGGCGGACCCCGCCGCATGTCTGCCCCGAGGGCCCGAGAGCAATGCCGTGCGATAGGCATCCTCGGTCGCGCGAATCACAGCATCGGGAGCGAACGTCAAGGACCGCTCCTTCCCAAGCTGACCGAAACGCTCGCGAAGATCCGGATCCGCCTCAAGGGTCAGCAGTCTTGCCGCGAGCTCGCCGACGTTCTCGGGATCGACGATGTAGCCGTTTCCCCCCTCATCGACGAGTTCCCGCGCCGCCACGATTGACCGAGTCACAATCACCGGCCGCGCGAAACGCATCGCTTCCATCGCAACGAGCCCCTGGGTTTCGACCAAGGACGGCAGAACGAACACATCGCAAGCGGCGTAATAATTGCCAAGCCGCGAATGTTCCACCTGTCCCAGGAAGTGCACATGTTCGCTGATGCCCAGACTCTTGCAGACGGACTCGAGCCGGCGTTGCTGGCTGCCCGTGCCGGCTATCCACAACCCGGCTCTCAGGCCCGTGTTGAGCGCCGAGCGGAAGCCTTCCAGGAGGAACCGGATGTTCTTTTCCGGCTCGAGCCTGCCTGCGAAAAGCACCATGAAGGGAGCCGGTCGCGGAACGGGTTCGACGTGAGCTGCCGGATTGAACACTACGGGGTTCGTGATATGTCGGATGGGTGTGCGGACACCCTCTTCCCGAATCCGCTCGGCCAGGTTGAGCGACGGGGAGATGATCAAGTCGAACTTGTTGCAGTAATCCACGATTATACGACTGAAGAGCGGGCGGAACATCTGCATCGGCCACCACTGGACAAGGACGTCAACCGGCATGTGGTAGGTATACACCTGCGGCAAACCCAGACGCCGTGCCACCTTTTCCGCCCGCATCATCATTACTCCCAAGTAATGATGATGGAGGATCGCGACGGAGTTTTCCTCCAGTATCCGGGTGATCGTTGATGCGGAGGGGAAGGCCTGGTAGTAACCGCGAATGCTCACGCTGAATACGCGATGAACGTTTGCTCCCTGCCAGACTTCACGGTGTGGCTGTCCGGACCGCCGGGTCGTAATGATTGAAACCCGATGCCCCCGCCGGACCAGTTCTTCGGTGATCCGTTGGACGTGTGTCCCGGCTCCCGTGACCGCGGGAAGGAAGTCGTCAGAGCAGAGACAGATGCTGACTGAATCCGAATTGGCCATCACTCAAGAAATTTTGCGATGAAAAGATGTCGACGCAACTGCATTACGGGGTGCCCTGGCAGACCTGAGGCGCCAATCGCATGCACGAGACAGATCAGTTTCCACTGCCGACGCTGGCGCCTTCCAATTGCCAAAATCGCTCATACATGTCCGCCGGCGCATCCGCGGGGCCCACCACCATCGACTTCGAGTACCTGCGGTAGCGCGCAACGCAATCCGTGCGGCTGACGGAGAACTGGCTGATCTGCGATTCGTAGCGATAGCAGGCTTCGATCTTTGCGTCGAAGTGTCCTGTGATACTTTGTACCATGGGCTTGAGGGTATATTCAGCTTCGCGCTCTCTCCTCATACTCCGATGCTTCGCGAGAAGAGTTCTCAGGTAGAGCGCAACCACCAGGGCCGCCACCCCTCGCTCCGGCCAAGCCATTGTCTTGATCGGCGCCAGGGTCGCGCAGTCCGCGCTTGTCTCATACCACTCCTGAGCGAAGCTCCGCGGGGAGAGCGCACCATCCGCATGCTCATCCGCGATCTTCCCAAGTTCCCTTAATCGATACTGAGTGGCATTCGGGATCAAGCAATACGGCGCATCCTCACAAAAATAAGTGCTCGGCAGTCCGTGCAGATGCTTGGTGGCGAGGTGAGACAAGACGTGATCGACGTGCCAGCCGATGCCGAGAGGCAGGTAGATGGCATCGTAATGTATGGAGGATAGAAAATCGCCAATCCTGGCGGACGTCGCTGCCAGGCGATCGATATCCTCCGGAACCGGGGGGCGGAACAGATTTGCTGGAGATCGGTAGGCGGGATGGCGAAGCGCGGCATCGACTTCATCCAGGTTCTCGGTCGTGAAACCGAGTAGCGCCGCCGCCTTGGCGTCCTCGTCGAACCTTTCCCGTGAAATCACGACCGGCCCCCGGCGAACTTCGGCGGGATAAGAGCTGAATACGTTCAGGACTAGGATCGGTCCCTCGCCAGCAAGCTTCGCGATGCTTCCCCCACAGGAAAACACAGCGTCATCGAGGTGGGGTGAAAGGAAAACGGCCCGATAATATTTGATCATCATCGTTTTCTCTGGCAGCCATTCGGCATGGTGGGATCAACGGATAGGATTTTCCTTTTTCCGTGCGGGCTGAATTCTCACTCCGCGTGACGAATCTCTCCCCTGGTCATGCCGGAATTGTATCGCCGGCCGTGCGCCGATGTCAATAACCGTAACAAGCGGAATCTGAAGAGCGTGCGGAGACTAGAATTGCTCTCGGGCCGACCGAAAGACGATGGACTCCCGCTCCCCTATATTTTTTCCTAAAGGGCCCTCAGAAGAACCTCGTCTCTGCCCGCGGAAAGGCTAATTGACTTGGACCCGTGGCCGGGAATATCATCATTTCGTCATGGAGGCATCGGTTGCGAGCCCGAAGGGCGGCGATTCCGTGCGGCACGAACTCCGAAAATAAATTTCCTATCAATAAACCTGATATGAAAACTGCGCGCAAATGTTAGGTCCATTGTTAGGTCGGGGGAGGCGAAATTTGGGAACTATGAGCCTGGGCTGGGTAGGCAGCAACCGCCGGTTGGCAGGCTTTCGGGAACGACTCTTGCTGGGACTTGCGGCCTGTGCAGCCGTGTTGTGTGGGGTAAGTTTTGTCCGGGGAGCGGCCGCGAGACCCATCTCGAGTGAGGAATCGCCCTACGTTCTGGCATCTTCGCGCGTCCCCGCGGAGCATCTGCAGCAGTACGCCGATCTCGCGCTGACATGGATGCAGCAGTACTTGCGCATCGACACCACCAATCCCCCTGGCAACGAAATGCGCGCGGTTTCTTTCTTCAAGAAGATCCTCGATGACGAGGGAATCGAGAACCGCGCCTTCGAGTACTCTCCGGGACGCGGCGATCTGTGGGCGCGCCTGCCGCATGCCACGGCAGAAGCCAAGCGTCCCATCATTCTGCTGAACCACATGGACGTGGTGACCAGCGACGCCTCGCACTGGCGAGTTCCGCCCTTCAGCGGAGAGATCAAGGACGGCTACCTCTGGGGCCGTGGCGCCCAGGACATGAAAGATGAAGGTCTGGCGCAACTGGTGGTCATGGTCATGCTGAAACGCGAGAAACTCCCGCTGGACCGCGACGTGATCTTTCTCGCCGTTAGCGATGAAGAGGTCGGCGACACCGGCACCGATTGGTTTATCGCCCACCAGCGCGACCTGCTGGAGAACGCGGAATTCCTGATCAACGAAGGCGGCGAGAACCTGCTGGAGAATGACAAGGTCAAATACGTCGGCGTGGACGTGGGCGAGAAGACCACTTTTTGGTTGCACGTTGTCGCTCATGGACGGCCGGGGCATGGATCGCGCCCGAATTCAGATTCCGCGCCGAACCGGCTGGTCCGGGCGCTCGATCGCATTCTGGCCTATCGCACGCCACTCCGAGTGCTGCCCGTGGTCGATGAATTCCTGCGCGACATGGCGCCATCAGAACCGACAGAGCGGGCGGGCCAGTACCGCAACATCCGCAAGGCCCTCGAAGACAAGAAATTCCAGGAGGCAGTCGAACACGACGAATCCCTGAACTTCCTGCTGCGCGACACAATTTCGCTGACCATGATGGGGGGCTCCCAGCAAACCAACGTGATTCCCCCGGAAGCATGGGCGAATCTGGACGTGCGCATCCTGCCGGGAGGGGACCCGAAAGCGTTGCTGGAGGCGTTGCGGCGGGTGGTGAACGATCCCAATGTGACGATCGAACCGTTGGACGAGGAGTTCCGCGTAGCCAATTCTTCGCCCACGGATACGGCCTTGTTCACCGCCATTCGCCAGGTTTCGGCAAAGTATTTCCCCGGGACACCGGTCCTCCCGAACATCACGAGCGGTTACACCGAGAACCAGCGCTACCGGCCGCTGGGCGTCCAGTCCTACGGTTTCACTCCCTATGCCTCAACGGAGGAGGAAGGCAACACCGAGCACGGCAACAACGAACGCATTCGGGTGGAAGAAGTGCGGCGCGGGCCGAAGATTCTCTTTGATGTCGTGGCAGCGGTGGCGGGCGGGAAATGAACGGCTTCGTTGAAGAGACGTGTCCTGACGCTTAAAGTTCTTTTTCCGTGTTATGTTTCTCTTTGAGAGTAAACTTTTCAGGATTTTTCTTAATTTCCTCACGCAGCCACTTTTCGGGATAGCCAATTTCTCGCGGTCGTCCTTGCTCGCCATGAACATAACCATCGTTATATTTGGTTATGAGAAAATCAGCCAGCTTCCACCAGCGGTCTAAGTTCATCTGGGCATTGGAAAGGCAATAGCGCGTCAGAAGAGCCGGAATCATCTGCGGATTGGGACTGTTTAAGTTCAGGGCTGCTTGTTCCATGGCCGGTTGAAGGTTAAACTCCAGATCCTCGATTTCCTTCTGGACTTTCTGAATATCCTGAATCATGTCACTGTAGCGTAAATTGGCATAGTTGGCGACAAAATTGAATGTCCACCAGGCGGAATCGCGGCTAAAAGCTTGCATGGAACCCTTGGTGTAGGCTTCAGGGATATCGGTTATGCTGGTATAAAGCGGGACAAAGAAATTGGTAAAGGGATTATCCATTCCGTACCAGTAGACACCACCCACAGCGTCGGGGACAAAAGACCTTGCCTGAGAGACAAAAATAAAGGCCACCTGCTGGGCGGAGATAGGGCGTTCCCAGGAATAATCCTGGCCATCCACTTTCCAGCTGATCGGCCGCCAGCGATCCGCTGCTCCAAAAGGACCGGCTGTCAGATCTTTGGTCATATCAAAGGGAGTCCCTTCATAATGATCCCGATGGAGAGCCATGACGTCACGAACAGAAAGCTTGCGGTCCGGCTTGATCCAGAGAGGATAAGGTTTGGCATTTTTGACCGAGGAACTGTAGTCAGGAGAAAGGTCCAGGGATGAGGCGGCGCGCCGGAAAATGCTCCAGACTCTTCGGGCCGAATATTTGACCTGCTGTTCAGTGGGCGGGTTATAGACCAGGGAGAAATTGAAGGGACCACTCTTTGGATTGTAATAGCCTTTCTCCATGGCAAAAGAGACGACGTTTTTGGAATAAAGGCAGTTTTCAGGGTCTTGGAGAGGAAATTCACCTATCCGGGACATGTTGGCATGAGCACAGATCATGCCATCCGGAATCCTCTGGGCTACCCAAATCGCACCGTGTCCGCCCTGACCCGTTCCGATCATCTCCATAATCCAAGCTTCATCTTTATCGGCGATGGAAAAGGATTCTCCGCTGCTTTCATAACCGTATTCCTCGACCAGGTCGGTCATGACCTTAATGGCTTCTCGGGCTGTCTTGGCCCGCTGCAGAGCCAGGACCATCAACTGAGGGTAATCGAGCAAGCCAGCCGGGTTGACAAGCTCCAGGCGACCGTCAAAGGTCGTCTCGCCGATGGCCCCTGAAATTCATTCATCAGGTCAAGGACTTTATAAGTATGAGCAACCTCAGGAATCTCGCCACGTTTTCCTCTGAATCCCATGATTTCAGCTTTTTCCCCAACTCCATGGTCAGCTGCCGGATAAAGCCGAAGCCTGGGAAGAAATTCTCCATCACAGGAATAAGTAATGATGACCGAACCATCGGCTGAGGCACCCTTAGTGACGATAATGGAAGTACAAGGGAAGCTCAGCCGGGAGACCAGGAATAAAAGAACCAACACCCATAAAATTCGATGACCATAGCCAATGATTTTCATTTTCTCAAGCTCCTCTATTTCAGCGCGGATTGGAGGATAGCCGTCGCCTGACGGATTTCCCGTGAATAAGCTTCCAGCGTGTTCGCGACCACGATCATCTGCTGGTCAGCTTCTTCCCACTGTCGTTGTTCGATGGCCTCCCGGACGCCCGGAAGTGTTTTCACGCTGTAGCCCGTGTAAAAGCCCGGCGCGTAGATTTCGTGGATGAACCAGGGACGTCCTTTCAATCCCTCGGGCTTTGTGAGCGCCCGCTCGGTCCTGAAGATGATCTCGTTCAGATGCATCTGCTGGTTGCCGGCCAGTTTCCTCCCGCTGTCCTCGAGATCATGCCTCGCTTTCTGATATTCCTCCGCGCTCTTTCGGACGGTGCCGACGGCATTCTCGAGCGGCGCGAAATTCAAGTACGGAACCGGATCCTGGGCTTTGGGCGCCCGATAGATTTTGGCCGGATCGGCCACCTCGGCGAACACATTGTCCTCGAGCTCCCGGTCCAATTCGAGCGTCTCTTCCCTCATGTTCTGAGTCAGGGACTTGACCTGGTTCAGGTACCCGGACACGGTTTCCGCAAAATCCGAGAAGTTGAAGGGAAGGATATCGGCGTCCGCCAGACGCAGGACGGCATGTCCGCCGGTCTGGGCGAGAGCCACCCCGTAGGCGAACGTCGGATCTCCAAAGCGCATAAAATGATCGAAAGAATCGTAGATGGAATGGTAGGCGCCTCCTTCACTTTCACCGCCATAGCCGATATTCAGGGACGCAATGCCAATGTGTTGAAGGAAAGGCGTGAAATCGGAACCGGATCCCAGAGCGCCGATCTTCAAATCCTTCGCGGACCGGATGTCCTTTTTCTCCCCGGGAGGGCTGGCCAGAAGCCTGGCGGCCCTCGCCCTCTCCCAGACGCTGACATTCTTTTCGGGGTCGAGGACATCGCGGGCGACATCGTTGATGAACTGCTGGAGCGTCTGCGATCCGTCTATAAAGATAAACCCTCGCCCGTTGGAATCGGAATTGATGTAGGCCACCGCCTTTTGCCGCAATTCGTCGGCGTGAGTTTCCACCCATTCTGTGGAGCCGATCAATCCCGGCTCTTCTCCGTCCCAGGCGCAATAGACGATGGTCCGTTTCGGCCTCCAGCCGCTTTTGACCAGTTCGCCAAAGGCCTTGCCCTCCTCCATCGTCGCCACCTGTCCGCTGAGAGGATCTTCCGCCCCGTTCACCCACCCGTCATGGTGATTTCCCCGGATGATCCATTGATCCGGGTAAAGGCTCCCCCTGATCATGGCGATGACGTCATAGATCGGCTTGATATCCCAGTTGAACTCCAGTTTCAGATGAACCTTGGCCGGCCCCGGACCGACATGATAGGTCACGGGCAGAGCCCCTTTCCAATGGTCCGGTGCCACCGGCCCGGTCAAGGATTGAAGCAGGGGAAGAGCGTCATGATAGGAGATCGGAAGAACCGGTATTTTCGTCAGGACCTTGATCTCCTTGAGGGGGAGGCGCTTCACTCCCGGTGTCGCCCCGATAAAAGGCGTCGACGGATCGCCGGGGTAGACGGGCATATCTGCGACCGATCCCCGCTGGACGCCGAATTCGTTCCTCCAGGCGCCTTTGGGATAGACATCGCCGACGTAGAAGCCGTCGTCTTTCGGATCGGAATAGATCAGACAGCCGATCGCCCCGTGCTCTGCGGCCACCTTCGGCTTAATCCCTCTCCAGGATCCGCCGTAACGGGTGATGACGATCTTGCCCTGAACATCGATCCCCATCCTCTCGAGCTCATCGTAGTCGGAGGGGATTCCGTAATTCACGTAGATGAGGTCACCGGTCACATCGCCGTCAATGGAGTAGGCGTTATAGGTCGCCAGCTGTTCGGCGACCTCGTTCAAGGTGCTATCTTCCTTCAGGGGCGACTCTTTCAGGACCGCCGTGTAGGTGACGGGGGCGGTCATCTCCAGCAGGCGCGTCTTGGGAGTTGGAAACAAGGCGCTGAACTCTTCGATGCGGGCATCGAATCCCCACGTTTTGTACTGGGAAAGAATGAACTCGGCGTTTTCCTTATCATAAGGAGAACCGACATGGTGAGGACGTGCGCTGAGTCGCTTCATTCTGGCCCTGAGATCCGCCGGAGAGAGATGGGAATCAAACTGCTTTTCCAGGGCCCGGCCCATCGGGGCATTCTGAGCCTGCGATGAGCTGCCAAGAAACCAGGGAACAAGGGCCATCATCCAAATCCATCTTGAAAGATTCTTCATCTGGCGTCTACCTTTCAACGGACAAAGCCGACGGCATTGAACCGATCGGCCGATCTCGTTCAGTTAAAGGACTTCCGGGAGTCTCAGATATCCTGTGTAAACCTCTTCTTCGCATTTAAGCTCGCTCACCAAACGATATCCAAATATATCAGCCGGGAGTATATCATAGCCCAGTTCCTGAGGAACCCTCACGAAACAACCATTCCAACCGGCTTCGCCGGTATCCCAAGGACTGGGAGCTAAAAAGGGAGCTCCCATGGGATTGGTTCCTGGCGGCATACAGGCTTAAACGTCCATCACCCCGAGGAGGCGCATCACATCATCTAGTTACCTATTTCAAGTAACCTGTTGGCAGTTTGGGAGTAAGATTAGGAGTAATATTAGATGAGAATAATAATTAAGAAAAGAACATAAGGGTCGAGATGGAAAAAGCCAGTCCCGGGTATTGGTCACTTTGGGTTTGCCCTGTTCTAACCGTCATCCTCGTCGGCTTAATCGCCGGAGCGGCGGGAAGGACATGACCAGCGTGGTCAAGAAGGCAGACCCATCGGCCGGAGCGGTCAGTGCGGTGCTGCGGAAAAGGAATTGTTTATCCGTCGTGCCTATGACGCGATACCCGAAGAGAAAATGTTCAGTCGGGACAGCTTGGGCTCGGCTGGGGATCGTGACGCTTATTCAAGAATTTCTCTTCTCGGGTGTCATGGTTGAGTCAGCGCTGCCATCGGGAACTTCATCGCCGGAAACGGCAACAGTCCAATCGAACTCTGCCCATTCCCCAAAACGGAGGCCTTCTGTAAAAACATGAAGGCCTCCGGCAACCGCAAATCGGTCCGGGTTTAATGCCATGGGCTTAGACCCAGGCTTCCATCCAATGCATGATGCGCAGCTAAGGCGACAAGTATTAATAGTCCGAATCCTATGCCGTTGACCACAACTGTCGACGCGATAGCGGGTTCCCTAACCTGGGCCATCTGGATATTGGAGAGCGGAACGGCAACGGTGAAATAGGCCTTAGCCACGACAACTTTTTCTTTCTCCTCGACGACATAATAATCCGCCCCGTCTTTGGTGACGATTCTTTCGATTTTCCCCTTCCGGTTCCTCTGCACGTTTTGAATCTCAGCCCTGTCGATCTCCATGGTTTTCAATGTCTCACCGACGACTGAACCTGATTGTATTCTCACCGTGTCTTTCCGGAATTCGATATACTCGCCGGACTTCGTCCGGATGGCTAGGATTTCGGTCTTTGCGCCTTTCTCGGCCACCTGTTGAACGCTTTCCGCTGTCGTTCTGTAGAGTAAGCAGGATGTGGAAAAAGCGATAAAGGCCAGAATCGTGAAACCTGACGCGATTTTCTTAAACATGTTCCCCTCCTTCTCAAAAGATTAAAAGTGGCCTCTCCCGGATTTCATCGACCATGAATGAAGATAGCCATCTCCACATAAGAAGTTGTTAAGATTTCGGTCAAGAGTCTGTCAAGACATTGTCAAAAATGGGGAGGTATACCCCTGCCCGAAACGCACCCAAAGCTACTGTACCACCTCCAAAATGAGATTCTCGAGTTTTTTGGACCTGCCCGCTGATTTGGTCCATTTTTTAGGGATGAGGTCCGATCTTCTCTTTCTTGATGCAGCCCCGGCGGACATCCTAAAAGGCGATGGCTTTTTGACGAAAACCCTGATATACATACCTTCGGCAACTATCTGCCGGCAGGGAAAAGAAAACTCTACATTATCGATGATCTGCCGGAGAAAAATAAATCAATCGAAGAGGAGGAAGAAATGGGATTAAAACGGAAGCAGATGCTCGTGCAACAAAAGACATATTTCGAACATCAACTGCAAGACCGGTTGTCTCTCCTGTCCGGGAAGGGGATCCAATCTCCCAAGGCCGACAAAGATACCCTCGTTCGAAAACTGCAGGCCGATGTCAGGGCCGTGAATAAAAGGCTGAGGCTGATCGCCGACAACGAAAAGAGAACGGAAGAAATGGCGAAGATGAAGGCGGAAAGGGCGGCAGCCCCCAAGAAAGAACAAGAAGGGGGTAAGGGCGAGAAGCCTAAGAAAGCCCCCCAAGAGGGCAAGGGAAAAAAGATAAAGGCGGAAAGGGCGGCAGCCCCTCCGAAAGCACCGGAAGGCGGAAAAAGCAAAAAAACGACGGAACCCCCCGGAGAAGCCCAGGCAACAATGGAAAAGAAAGTAGAAGAAACGAAGGAGGAACCGGCCGGCCAAGTGAAGGCAGATAAATAATCAACGGGGGAAGGTCCCAGGAAACCTCAGATTCCTGACATCAAGAAAATGAAGGAATCCCTCGATCAGCTCCAGAACCAACAACCTGGTTGCCCGGATTTCGTGAAAGCCATGGTTCCGTCCAATGGCAAGATCATCCTCTGCGGATTTCACCCGACAATGGTGAATACGACGATAGAAATCAAGGCTAAAGCTGGGAAAGCGCAGAGATTCGATGAAGCATACGAGTTTGAGCTTAAGATCACCTATTTTGACCCCAAGATGGGAATGTGGGCTATGTATAAGGATGAGACCACCGGGCAAGAAAACGCTAAGGCGGAGAAGCAAATCAAGCAAGAGGAGCGGGATGCAAAACAATCCCCCCTGGTGGTTGGACCGGTTGAAATCAAGCCGTTGAACGACGGTACCGGCAAGGCTTGGTATCAAAAGCAAATCCTGTCTGAAGACAACGTACTCGGTACGTCAAAAAAACCACCTGAGGATATTTACTATTGTGATTATCTCATCATCCAAGATAAGGGGCTCGTCATCAACTTCCCCGCGACCGCTGGCAGCAAAGAGATGGCTGATGGGTGGCTGGACAATATCAGAGCCAAGCTGACCCAAGCGGGCTATTAGGCATAAGAATCCTCCTTCTCGCACGGAGCGGCCATTCAGCACGCCGCCAGCCGGCGTTTCGTCGACGATCTCAAGCAACTTCGGCCCCAAGCATTCGGCTGAGTCCGTCCGAAAGGAGGGAGGCGTCCTTGACACACGCCGGTGGCGCAGTTGATAATTCCGTCCGAGAGGAGAAGTCCGATGTCCGTTGAAGCGCCGTTTCCGGGGCTGGACGAGATGATCGCCATGATCGGCGAGGCAGGCCAGCGCCTGTCCCAGATCGACGCTTGCGAGGGCGCCGCGGGTAATATCTCGGCCTACCTCAGCTGGCCGGTCGATCCACGGCATCATTTCCCCAACTCGGAAGCCATCCAATTGCCGGTCGCCGTGCCCTCTCTTGCCCGGGGCTCCCTGCTCGTGACGGGCTCGGGCCGCCGTCTGCGCGAAATCGTCCAGGACCCCGCGGCCAACCTGGGATTCGTCACCGTCGAGGAGGGCGGCCGCACGGGCAGACTGTACACGTCACCGCGGCGCCTGTTCGACCGGCTGACCAGCGAATTCGATTCCCACCTGGCCGTGCACCAGGATCAAGTCGCGGCGACCGGGACCAACTTCCACGCTGTGGTTCATGCCCAGCCGGTTTTCCTGACCTATCTGAGCCACATCCCCCGGTATCAATCGGAAGATTATTTGAGCCGTCACCTGCTGCGCTGGCAACCGGAGACGGTCGTGAACTTGCCCGAAGGGATCGGCTGCATCCGTTTTCTCGTCCCCGGGTCGGCCGAACTCGCCGCCGCCACATCCGGATCGCTCCGTTCCCATCGGATCGCGGTCTGGAGCAAGCACGGCGTCGTGGCTCGCTCGGACCGATCGGTCAAGCGCGCGGAGGACCGGATCGAATACGCGGAGACGGCGGCCCGCTATGAATTTTTGAACCTGACGAACGGCGAAGCCGGTCAGGGTCTCAGCGATGAAGAGATCCGTGAAATCTGCCGGGTGTTTGGAATCGCAAAGTCTGTGGGCGTAGGGAGGTACTCTTGACGGAAAGACCTATTGCAAGGAGAGGACGGATGCATTTTAAAAAGACGATCATCTGCTTTTTGCTCATCGGGATGGTCTGCGCGGGCGTCATCCTCGCCGCCGATTTGACCAAGGAAGAACAGTCCTGGGTGGCCAAGGCCTCCCGGGAGGAGAGGAACGGCTGGACCTTCCTGCACATTGAGGGAAAGCCTTTTGCCCGCGGTTTTCAACACGGCTACCTTCTGGCCAAGGAGATCGCGGAAAGCCTGCGCGTCGAAAAACATATGACCTGGTGGAGCACGGGCCAGGAGTGGCCCTATTTTGTCGGGCAGACCCTCAAGATGTTCGCTCCGAAAATCGATCCCGAATTCCGAGAGGAAATGGAGGGGATCGCCGCCGGCGCGCGCAAGGCCGGGGTTGACGTCAGCTATGGCGATATCGTTCTGGTCAACGCATCATCCGAAATCATGGGCTACTGGTACCCCTCGTCCCAAAAAGACGGTCAGCCGCAGAAAACCGGCGGCTGCAGCGCCTTCATCGCCACCGGGAAAGCCACTTCCGACGGTCGCATCGTCATGGCCCACAACACCTGGTCCCAGTTCGTGCCGGCCGACTCGAACGTGATCATCGATCTGCTGCCCGAAAAAGGGTTTCGGATCCTGATGCAGGGATTCCCGGCCGCCATCCACAGCGGCACGGATTTTTTCATCTGTTCATCGGGACTCGTGGGAACCGAAACGACGATCGACTACTTCAAGGGATTCGACCCGGACGGGATTCCCGAGTTCGTCCGTATCCGCAAGGCGATGCAATACGCCGGTAACCTGGACGAATCTCTCAAGATCATGATCGACGGCAATAACGGCGGTTACGCCAACACTTGGCTCTTCGGCGACGTGCACAGCAACGAAATCGCCCGGCTCGAGCTCGGCCTCAAGTATCATTCCGTCGAGCGGACCCGGGACGGTTTTTATAGCGGGTCGAACATCACTGAGAATATTCCGCTGATGCGCCAGGAGACCGAGGCGGATTTCGATAACATCAAGCACAGCGATATCGCCCGGCGAGTGCGGTGGCTCGAGCTTTTTGACAAATGGATGGGGAAAGTCGACGTCGAACGCGGCAAGCTCATGTTGGGCGATCATTATGACGTTTATGCCGGCAGGGAAATGCCGGGCGACCGCACGATCTGCGGCCACTGGGAGCTGGCCCCTGACCCGGCCGGCAGCTCCAGTGACGCCTGGGCCAAGCCTTTTTACCCGGCCGGGGCCCTGGACGGCAAGGTGGTGGACGCCCGGATGGCCCAGGAGATGGCCTTCTGGGCCAAATGGGGAAGCTCTTGCGATATTCCTTTCGATGCCCAGAAATTCCTCCGGGAACACCGGCAGTACGACTATCTCAAGGGCTATTTGAAGAGCCGTCCCGCTCAGCCCTGGACGGTTTTCAAGTCGAGCTCGAAATAGGAGCGAAGGCAGCGCTATTTTTTCTTGATGATCTTGTTCAGCTGAGTCCTGGCGGTCTCCACGGCATTCCTGATCTCGACGTTGGCCGGGTCGAAGGCCAGCAAGTCCTCCCAGACGGCTATGGCCTTGGCCAGGTTCCCTTTCCGGTATTCCTCGAGACCCGCTTTGGTCAAGCCGTCCCGGCAGACCGCGATGGCCTCACTCAAAGTCCCCCTGGAAAAAGCGACGGGCGGCCGCAGCCCTTCGAATGAAGGAAAATTCTTGAGCAGAAAGACGTTCACCCTTCCGGCATGGGCGAAATCCTGGTCGGCCAGCGCTTTGTCGCCCACCGCTTTGATCGCCTGGACTGCTCTGACATAGCTTGCCGCCCACCCCGCGTCCCCCGGATGCTCTTTGAGAGCGGCCTGATGGGTCTCAAGGACCTTGGCCAAATCCCCCCTCTTCAGGTCCTCTTGGGCCTGGCCGTCGACGATGCCGATCCGGCAATTTTTCAACGACGTCTCAAGATAGGACTTATTAAACGTGAGCTTCGCGGTGAACCCCCCGAAGCTGGCGTAGTTGTTCAAAAGGACACGATAAATGTTGCTCGCTCGAGCGAAATCCCGTTGGCCTAGGGCCCGGTCAGCGGTCCGCTTGATCTCTTCGACCGTCCGGATATAGTTCTCCTTCAATTCCTTGCTGCGGGGATTTTTCTTGGTGGCCCCTTTGAAGCCATCGAGCGCTTTTTGGAAATCGCCGGCGGCCAGGGACTTCCGGGATTCGACGGACGCTTGTTTCATCAGGTTCTGGTTGACCGTGGAGCAGGCCGATAAAAAAAGGCAAGGCAGGACAAGAGAGGCAAGCGTTCTCTTCAAAGACAAATCCGGCATATTTTCATCCTGATTTCTCCACGATCCCCAAGAAGATCGGGGACAGCTCGGGGCTGAATTGCTTCCCCGAAAACTCCCGGATCGTGTCCAAAGCCTGCTCTTTGGTCATCGCCGTCCGATAAGGCCTGTCGGATGTCATGGCGTCATAGGCGTCGGCGAGAGAGATGATAGCCGCAGCCCGGGGGATTTTCTCCCGGGTCAGCCCGTCCGGGTAGCCGCTCCCGTCATACCACTCATGATGGTGCCTGACGGCGGGGACGAACCTGCGGAGGGAGGGTGCTTTGTCAAGGATCTCGGCGCCGTATTCCGGGTGTCTTTGCATTTCCTTCCACTCGGCGGAGTCCAGCCAGCCCTTCTTGTGAAGGATGGAGTCCGGGATCTTGATCTTGCCCACATCGTGGAAAAGACAAGCGATTTCGATGTCTTCCAGCTCCTGCCCGCTCAACCCGATCTCCTTGGCGAGGGCGACGGCCAGGTCGGAAACGCGGGTGGAATGTCCGAGCGTATAAGAGTCGCGCGCGTCAATGGCGGCGGCCACGACCCGAACGGTGGAAACATAAGCTTCTTCCAGCTCCTGCGCGTTCTGGGCCAACCGGTCCCGCTGCGTGGTGATGAGCCCCGACATCTCGTTGAAGCTCGCCGTCAGCCGGCCGAGCTCATCCCCGGAAAAGATCCGGAGCGGTTTGCTCATTTTCCCGCGCTTGAGATCCTCGACGCCGGACGAAAGCTCCTTGATCGGCTTGGTCAGGCTGGAGGACAGGAGGATGCTGCTGATCGCGCCCAGGGCCAGGATGACGGCGAACAAGCCGATGACCTTGCGGCGGGCTTCGCCCTGGGCCGTCAATAAAACGGACCAATCGACGCTGAGGACGACGGAGCCCAGGTTCTTGTTCATGAAAACGATCGGACTTTCGATCTCGATGAGGCTGCCGGGCGCGCCGGAAATCTTGCGGACGGAGGTCCCGTCCTCGCTCTTCCTGAGGACTTCTCCTCCCGCCGGCTCCATCTTCCGGCCGCGCTCCTTGATCTCGCTGTGGACGATGATGTCTCTCCGGGGACCGAGAATGCCGATCGACTTGATGTCGGGATTCGTCTTCCTGATCTGGTAGACCATGTAATCGAGGCCGAGCAGATCCTGGGCGCCGATGAGGAAGCCCGCCGAGGGAGCGATACTCCGGCCCAGGGACTCCGCCGTCCGGATGACCTTGTCCGCGATGTGGTTGTTCATGATCCGGATCGTGATGATATAGGACGTGAAGGTCGTAGCGGTGAGTAGGAAGAGGATCAGGAGGGTAGTCTTGGCCCGGATGTTCCTAAAGGATACGGGCCTTTTCAAAACGGACTGAGTCCACATTGCATGGAAATATTAAACCATATCTTGGAGCCGACCATCCCTCAGGGCAATGATTTTGGAGGTGACTTTTCGGATGTCCGTATCCCCCCAAGGGGTGAGGAGACCGTAAACGATCGCCAGTCCGCCCCTCTTGGATCGGCCCGTTGACCTCACCGGCCAAAGCCTGTGTTAGCTCCCCCGCATAAAGGAGTGTAAGGGAAACTGTGTAGGCCTCCTTGGATGAGCAAAACGAATCAAGCAGTTTCTATTGGCTCTTGACAAGTGTGAAAACGGGCTCAAACGCGAAAAGGGGTCTACACGGAAAACCTGATAGTCCCGATCTTGGTCCATTCGGAAGGACGATATTTCCCAAAAAACTCACATTATAGGTGGACTATTTTACAGGGATGAGGTCCGAGTGCCTGTTAGCCCGGCCAGTTGTCGGGGGATACAGGTGTTTACTGTTCAGGCGCTGATTGCAATGGGCTAGCCCAGCCGCTCATAAAAACAGCACAGACTGAATCCGCTTTTGCGGTCCCGTCCCCCATTTTATCGCCGGCTCTTTCCGGGAGCGGCGGCGCCGTCAGGTCGGGCTTCGGGTCGCCGAAGATGTAATGATTGAACCAGGCCAGGTTGTGCTGGGTCACGGCCCGCGTCGCCTTGGGCTTGTTGATGCCGTGACCGAAGCCTTTGTAAACGACCATCTCCACCGGAACCCCCCGATTTTCGAGCCCCTGCCGGAGTTCGTAGGCGTTCGGAATAGGGACGCGGCGATCGAGCTCGCCGTGCTGGATGAGGGTCGGGGTCACCGCGTTCTTGATGTAGGTCATGGGCGAGGTCTTGAGGTAGACCTGCGGGTCCATGGCCGGGTCCGCGCCCAAATACTGGATCGTGAACGGCGTGATGTCGGTGTTGTAGTAATACGTCGCCCAGTTCGAGATCCCGGCCCCGACCGAGATCGCCTTGAAGGCCCGGCTCGAGGTCGTCAGGAAAGCCGAGATGTAGCCGCCCTGGCTCCAGCCCATGCAACCGACACGCGCCGGGTCGACCCAACCCTTGGCCACGAGATAGTCGACGCCCGAGAGGACGTCCCAGGCGTCCCCGACGCCGAGGTTCCGGTAGTTGAGCCGCCGGAATTTCTCCCCGTAGCCGGCGCTCCCGCGATAATTGACCTTGAGGACGAGGGCGCCACGGGCGGCCCAAATGTCCGAGGGATAGGTCCGCGTGTCGCCGGAGAGAAGAGCCGGCCGGTCGACGCCCGTCGGCCCGCCGTGGATGACGCAGAGCAGGGCATATTTTTTGGCGGCGTCGAAGTCCGCCGGCTTGATGAGCACGCCTTCGATCATCGTCCCGTCCTGGCTTTTCCAGGAGATAACCTCCCTGGTCCCGAGGATGAAGTCGGAGATCTGGTCGGTCATCCGGGTCAGGAGCCGCGGCTTGAACGGGAGATCGGAGACATAGATCTCACTGAGGGTGGTCGGGGAGGCGGCGGAGAAGGCCAGCCGCTTTCCGTCGCGGGAGAACGAGACGCCTCCGATGAGGGCATTGTCCGGTTCGGTGAGCCGGGTTATTTTGAGTGACGACGGGTCGAGCCGGAAGAGGTGGCTGGACGTTTTCTGGAGCGCCGAGAAATAGATCCCGTCCTCCAGCCAGAACGCGGAGCCCGGACTTTCGTCGAACGCGTCGGTCAGCGAACGAACGGCGCCGCCCCCGGCCGGGACGACGGCCAGCCGCGAATTCCCGGCGAAAAAGTCCGCGTGCCCCATGGCGCTCGAAAAAAGGATCGAGCGGCCGTCGGGCGACCACTCCGGACCGTTGTCCGGGCCCGGCTGGGCCACGATCCGCTTCACCGAATCGCCGGCCAGGTCGAGGACGAAGATGTCGGCCGTGCCGCCGTTGATGAGGTCGGGGTTGACTGTGGCGCTAAAGGCGATCTTCGTCCCGTCGGGCGCCCACGAGAAGCCGCCTACGGTGAAGTCCTTCCCCGACGTCCGGCGCCGGCCGGCTTGAGGCGTCTTGAGGGCTTCGGCCACGTCCACGGTCCAGAGGTGCGCGTGCCTGTATTCCTTGCGCACGACTTCGTAGTCGCCGTAACGGTCCTTCCGGTCCTTGGATTCCTTGGATTCGGGGTCGGTCGCGGTGAAAGCGATCGTATTTCCGTCGGGAGACCAATCGAACCCGTTAACGCCCGTCTCGGATTTCGTGATCTGGATGGCCTCCCCGGCGGCGGGATTGATGACGAAGATCTGGGATTTATCCTCGGCCCGGGTGGAGGTGAAGGCCAGCCAGCGGCCGTCGGGCGACCAGCCGGGACCCGAAGAGGACTTTTTGCCGCGGGTGAGCTGGATCGTCCGGCCGGTGGCGACGTCGGCCAGCCAGGTCTGCGTCACGTAGGCGTCCTGGTCGAAATCAGCTTCCGTCACGGCATAGGCGACCCTCGTCCCGTCGGGAGATATCTGGGGCGAGCCGGCGGACTTGAGGGCCAGGAGGTCCTCGATCGTCGGGACGCGCTTGGCAGGGGCGTCCGCCATTGCGACCGTAACGATAAATAATAGGAAGATGACCGCGGCAGCAATGCCGTTCGAAATACGGGTTTTGCGGGCCATGAGAAACCTCCTCCGAGGGCGCGGCACCAGGCCCTCCGACGTTATGGATCTATGCTACTTCAGCCGTGAGCCTCGGACAAGATGATTTCCGAGGCTGGCCGTCGATTCTTCAGCCAGGATATTACAAACGCAGTGATGACCCAAAATGTTGCTCAATTTCGCCGACCGTTGCCGGCATCTTGATAAATCGCTAGAATGACCGATAGGGACAATCAGAGCGAGGGAGAAATGAAAAGAAAATATTTGTCTTTGACCATAGCCTTGGGCGTGACGTTATGGCTATTGTCCGCCGCCGGTTTATCAGCCTCCGGGCCGGATAGCCAGGAAGCCCGTCTCAAGGGCTCGATGCGGGAGACTCGGCACGGCTGGATCCATGTCCGCCTCGAAGGACAGCCGCGGGAGATCGGCTTCCAGCACGGTTGGCATCTCGGTCCTGAGATTGATGACACGCTCAAGGCCCTCTCTCTCCTTCTCGAGAACTCGGCCAAGCGAGACTGGGCGTTCTTCCGCGAGGCCGCCGGCCGCATGTTCTGGCCCAGGCTCGACCCCGAATACCGGGAGGAGATCGAAGGCATCGCCGAAGGCCTGAAGGCCCGGCTCCCCGGCACACATTATGACAAGATCGATCTCACCATCCTCAACGGCTGGCTCGAGCTCGCGTCCTATTATGTCCCCTATCTCGAGGAAAAACTCAAAACCGGCTCCGGCGCCAGCCGGGCGCCCGGAAGCTGCAGCGCGTTCATCGCCACGGGACGCTATACCGAAGACGGCCGGATCGTCATGGGTCACAACAACTGGGTCGATTACATCATCGGCGAGCGCTGGAACGTCGTCCTCGACATCCGGCCCGAGAAGGGTTACCGGATCATGATGGACGCCCTCCCCGGCTATATCCACAGCGGCGACGATTTTGTCGTCAACGGTGCCGGCCTGGTCTATACCGAGACGACGATCGACAAGTTCAAGGGGTTCCAGGAAGATGGAATTCCGGAATTCGGGCGGGCCAGAAAGGCCGCCCAGTACGCCGGCTCGATCGACGATTTCATCCGGATCATGACGTCGGACGGCAACGGGGCCTACGCCAACGATTGGCTCGTGGGCGATATCAAGACGAACGAGATCGCCAGGCTCGAGCTCGGCCTGAAAAACCATCGTGTCTGGCGGACAAGCGACGGCTATTTTATCGGTTCGAATTTCCCGAGCGACGAAAAGCTCATCGCCGAGGAGACGACGTTCGACCCCAAGGATATGACCCAAGGCACCTATGTCCGGAAGGCCCGTTGGGAATGGCTGATGGAAGAGAACAAGGGCAAGATCAATGTCGAGGCCGGAAAAGGGTTTGAAGAAGACCATGTCGACTCGAGTACGGGCGTCAAGGCGTCCAACGGCAACATTCTCTGCGGCCATATCGAAAACGATCCGAGAGGCTGGCCCCCTTCCTGGGCGCCCTACTGCCCCGCCGGGGCCGTCCAGGGCAAGGTGACGAGCGCTGCCCTCGCGAAGGATATGAAGTTCTGGGCTAGGATGGGCCATCCCTGCGGCGAGGACTTCATCGCCGCGCCGTTCTTCGTCAAGCACCCGGAATACGGGTGGCAGAAGAAATATCTCAAGGACATGAAATCCCACCCCTGGACACTGTTCGAGGCCCAAAAATAGGTGGCGTCTTATAGCCGATAAACAACTTTTTATTGCGCCCTTAAGGATAAATTCGGGGCTCTGTTCTGATTCATGATTGACGGATGAAACCCATGATGACCGAGCGGGAACGGGTCCTGACACTGCTCGCCGGCGGGACGCCCGACCGTGTGCCCTGGTTCGGGGACCTGGATTACTGGGCCACGTCACTCATCGGCCGGGGCCTCAAGCCGAAAGATTTCAAGGAAAGCCCCGCCTACATCGAATGGCACCGGGACCTCGGCGTCGGCTTCTACCTCCAGGGCTATTTTCCGTTCAAAACCATCATCGAACGCTGTCGGGTCACCGAATGGCGCGACGGACGGGCCCGGCGCCGGAGGATCGAGACGCCGCACGGCGTCCTGACCGAAGCCTGGACCTGGCTGCCCGACTCTTTTTCCGAAGCCCCGACCGAGCGCTTGATCAAATCCGCGGCCGACCTCAAGGCCTATCGCTTCATGTTCGAGAACATAAGCTACGAGCCGGATTTCGGGTTTGCCGAGTCGAGGCGACAACAGGTTGGCGGGATAGGCGTCGTCCTCTGTTACCTTCCCAAGAGCCCCTTCATGCAGATGGTCGCCCTGGACGCGGGCATCGTGCCGGTCACGGAGATCTTCGCCGATGCGCCGGAGCTTCTGGCCGAAGCCCTGGCCGCGATGCGCCCGGCCCATGACGCCGCCGCCCGGATCGCGGTCGGGAGCCCGGCCGAAGTCCTCATGATCCCGGAGAACCTCTCCTCCGAGGTCGTCGGCCCCAGGTTTTATGAGCTCCACATGCGCGACTACCATGAGACCTGGGCTGGACGGATCGCGGCGGCCGGGAAGTCCTCATGCGTCCACCTCGACGGCACCCTCCGGGGGCTTCTCCGGCAGGTCTGCGCCGCCGGTTTCACCTTCATCGAGGCCATGACCCCCGCTCCGGTCGGCGACCTCGCGGTCGAGAAATGGGCCGCGTGGAGCCGCGATGAGCGGACCGTCCTCTGGGGCGGACTTCCCGGCATTTACTTCACGGACAAGGTCTCAGACGCCGAGTTCGAGCGGCACGTCCGGGCGATCCTCCGGGTCATGACCTCCCGCCCCCGCTACGTGCTCGGCGTCGCCGATCAGGTCCCCCCGGACGGCCTGGAGCGCCGCGTCCGCCGGGTGGCCGAGCTGGTGGAGAAGTTCGGGCGGTACTGAGCTCAGCCGTTCATTGATCGTACGAGCTCGGCGGCCTTCATGGCCGCGCCGTCACCAGAACCGGACGGGCCCGGTGTCGATGTGGACGAAATCGGAACCCTTGTAGTATCCGGTCCCGCCGCGCTTCATGGATCGGGCGACCTCCCAGACTTTTTTCATGTCGAGGCCCGTCAGCCGGAAATCCAGGGCCCGGCCCTTGGTATGCATGCTGTTGAGCACCACGCCGCTGGTCGTGTTGTGCAGCATCGTGTTGGTCTCGACCGACCGGAAACCGCAGACAGCCTGGACCTCACCGCGATAATCGAGCTTTTCGAGCAGGTCGTATAGGAAATCGAGGACGCCGGGATCGATGGGATGCTCGTCTCCGCAGACCGGGTCGCGCAGGATGTGGTTGATCTCGGCCAGCCCCTCGGGCAGATATTCGTCGCCGCGGCGATAGACGACGGAGAGATGAGCGCCGTTGTGGATGTTGAAGAAGGAGAGCACGCGCTCCGGCCCGGCCGCCGGAGCGGTTTCCTGAGGCGCGACCAGCACCGGCAAAGCGAGGGCCAGCAGGGCCGCGGCGAGGACGGATCCGATAAGTGTTTTCAAGATCGTGCCTCCTCTCCACTCCATCTTTTGTCGTTCCATGGCCCTCATGTCAGAAGATCGCTTTCTCGAGCAGGGCGTCCCGGCCGTAGACGTCGCGATAGAAATACACCTCGCGGCTCTCCGGGTCAACGACCGCCGTATTGTAAAGAATGTAAATCGGCAGCGACGACTCGAGATGGACGATCCCATGCTTGCCGTCGGCGACCAGGCTGCGGACCCGGTCTTCGGTCCAGCCCTTGTCCGGCCCGCCCAGGACGTAGGCGGCGAGCGCCTGGGCCCTGGAGACCCGGATGCAGCCGTGGCTGAAGGCCCTCTGCGGCAATCCGAACAGGCCGCGCGCCGGCGTATCGTGGAGAAAAACGTCGTAGGCGTTCGGGAAGCTGAAGGCCACCGTCCCGAGGGAATTGTCGGGCCCGAAGTCCTGTCGCAGGCGCCAGCGGCCCATGTCGTCGGGCCCGACTTTCGTCCAGTCCACGGTCGTGGAGTCGACCTCGTCTGCGCTGTCGCCCCAACCCCTGAACATCCGGATCCTCTCCTTCTTCAGGTAAAAGGGGTCTTTCCGGAGCTTGGGGAGCATTTCCTTCCGGGCGATGCTGAGGGGGACATTCCAGTACGGGTTGACCTCGACGTAGCGGAGCCTGTCGCTGAAGACGGGCGTCATATGGTATTCGTCGCCGACGATGACCGACATGACGAGCTCGCTTTTGCCGCCGCGCACGGCCGTGAGCTCGAAGCTCGGGATATTGACCGCGAGCCACCAGTCGCCGTGGTCGCGCCCCACCCAGCGCCAGCTCTCCATGTTGACGATGAGCTGGTTGATGCGCTTGCCGACCGGGACGTTCATAGCCGCCAGCGTGGCCTCCCCGATGTTTCCGTCGGGGTCGAGGCCGTGATGCCGCTGGAACCATTTGACGGCCGCCGCCAGGGCCTCGTCATACGCAGTCCCGTCTGGAGGACCGCCGGCGGGCCACTCGCCGGTGACGCTCAATCGGCGCCGGACCGCGGCCACGCGCGGGTCCGTCACCCCCGGTTTGAGCGTGGGGCCCGGAGGGACCTCGGGCCAGCCGCCCCGAGCGGCGATGCCGCGGTAGGCGGCCAGGAGGTCGCGCAGCCCGCGATACTGGGGGAAGGGCGGCGCCTGGTCCTCCAGGAAGGCCTTGAAATCGGGGGCGGCCAGGCTCTTCTCGACGAGGTCTGCCTCATCGATGTTGCAGTCGCAGGCCGTGGGGAAGGCCTTCGGGTCGAAATCCCTCGGCTGATGCCGTCCTTCGACGAGGTCCGACGTATATTCGCCGAGCTCGAGGGTGAGCAGCAACTCCAGCCGGGCCAGGCTCTCGGCGCCCTTCCTGTCCCAGGCCCGGTTGATCTGGTCGATGGCATAATCCGACGGGTTCAATCCCTGACTGTCGGCGGCGGCGAGGACGGAGCGCAGGATCTCGGCCTTCAGGTTTGGCCCCGCCGAGGTCACCCAATAAGGGAGCATGTCCCGGTCGTGATAGAGGCGGACGAGCTTCGGATCCATCCGGGAAGGAAGCGCCCCGTGCCCCGGGAGGTCCACGAGCTCTGCCGGGCTCCTGTGGATCTGGCGGTCGATGGCGTCCCGAAGGTCCCAGGGGTCAAAGGGGCCGGCCTTCAGGCAGACGCCGGCTCCGACGAAAGCCAGGACGGACAGCAACCCCGCCGCGGCCCTTCCGGAAATCGAGCGCCTGCCGATTCTCATATAGTATTCCTATCAATATTCTAGCAAATCGCCAGGAAAAATGATAATCCCCCCGGCGAGGCCCCCGCCGGCCGGTCCGGGGTTTGACAACCTTTCTTTTGATGAATTACCATCTCCGATCGACCCGACAGCTTGAAGGAGGAGCCATGATCCCAAATAAACGCAGGCTCAGATCTCTGGCCCCATTCCTGGCCTCGATCGCCGTTGTCCTCTGGATCGGCGGTGGGTCGTCGGCCCAGGAGCCGCTCGATAAAATCATCGTCGACGCCTCGCCGTCGCACGTCGTGAACTCCTTCAGCCCGGTGCGCGCGTTCGGGGCGGGCGTCGACCGGCTGAAGCTCGGGGTCGCCGATAAGGCGCTCAGCGGGCCTCTGCTGAAGCAGATCCTGTCGGCGGGCTGGCAGTCCGTGACCTATCGCCAGAACACGGAGCTCTTCGTCGAGGCCTGGCATTGGAACCCGAAGGGGACGTGGAGCGACCCGTCCGGCCGGGGCTACTTCACGGGCAGCCCGGAACCGGGGGAGATGATCAGGCACTCGTACGCGTACCCGCTTCCCCGCCGCGGCTTCACCCGGAACAGCGGGACCGAGCGCGGCTACTCCCGCCTGACCGACGGCGACCTCGGGACATTCTGGAAGAGCCATCCCTATCTCACCCGGGCCTTCACCGGGGAGGACGATTCGCTCCATCCGCAATGGGTGACGCTCGACCTCGGCGAGAAGTTCCCGATCGACGCCGTGCAGATCGCCTGGGCCGAGCCTTATGCGCGAAGCTACAAGGTCCAGTTCTGGACGGGCGACGCCGATCCCGTGAACGCTCCGACGAAAGGCGTCTGGCAGACGTTCCCGCTGGGGACGGTGACGGAAGGCCGCGGCGGCACGGTCACGATGCGCCTCGCCTCCCGGCCCGCCCAGGTCCGATACCTGCGCCTCTGGATGACGGTGTCCTCCAATACGTCGGCGACGCCGGGCTCGGCCGACCGCCGCGAGTCCGTGGGCTACGCAATCCGCGAGCTCGCCGCCGGGAGCCTGGCCGCGGACGGCCGGTTCGAGGACGTCGTCCGTCACTCCCCCGACGGGAAACAGTCCGCGACGCTCTGCTCGTCGGTCGACCCCTGGCACCGCGAGTCCGACCTCGACGAGACGCTCGGCGACCAGGTCGGGTTCGACCTGTTTTTCACCTGCGGCATCACCCGCGGGCTCCCGGCCATGGTCCCAGTGGCGGTGATCTATTCGATTCCCGAAGACGGCGCGGCCGAGATGGCCTATCTCAAGAAGAGGGGCTATCCGGTGTCCTTCGTCGAGCTCGGCGAAGAACCCGACGGCCAGTATATGCTGCCCGAGGATTACGCGGCCCTCTATCTCCAGTTCGCCTCGGCCATCCATCAGGTCGATCCCGGGCTGAAGCTCGGAGGGCCGTCTTTCCAGGGCGTGAACAGCGACGTCGAGGTCTGGCCGGACGCCGAGGGCCGAGTCTCTTGGCTCGGCCGGTTCATCGACTACCTGAAGGCCCACGGCCGGCTGAGCGATCTGGCCTTCATGTCGTTCGAGCATTATCCCTATGACCCGTGCCACACGTCCTGGAGCGACCTCTACAATGAGCCCGATCTCATCACTCACATCATGCAGGTCTGGCGGGACGACGGCCTGCCGCCGGACGTCCCGATGTTCGTCACCGAGGTCAACCTGTCCTGGCAGACAGGCGAGACATTCGTGGACATCATGGGCGGGCTCTGGTTCGCGGACTATACGGGCGCGTTCCTGACCGGCGGCGGAAACGCCAGCTACGTTTTCCACGACATCCCGTCGCCTCTCCATCCCGGCTGTAACGATTCCTGGGGGTCTTTCGGGCTCTTTAACGTGGACGCGGACCTTCAGGTGGAAGGACATCTCGCCCAGTACTACGCTTCACGACTTCTCAGCCAGGAATGGGTCCAGCCCGTGGACGCCGCTCACCGGGTTTATCGGGCTTCGAGCGGGATCCGCGACGCCTCCGGGAACCTCCTGGTCACGGCCTACGCCCTCGAGCGTCCCGACGGCCAGTGGTCCCTGCTTCTCGTCAACAAGGACCGCGAGAGCGCCCATACGGTATCGATCACCTTCCGTGACCCGCAAGCGAAGAGCGACCGGTTCCTCTCCGGGCCGGTCGACGTGATCACGTACGGCGCCGGCCAGTACGTCTGGCGTGCCGGAGGGGCGAAGGGTCATGCGGACCCGGACAACCCTCCTGTGAAAGCAAGGATCACCGCAGGCGCGAAGACGGTCTATACTCTGCCGAAAGCCTCCATCACGGTCGTCCGAGGCAGGGCCGGCAGCCGATGACGATGGGCGGCTAGGTCCTTAGCCGGCCGAGAAGGGCCTGGAGGAGCTTCTCCCGCGCCCTGAGGCTTTCCTTGTAGTCGTAGCCCTCGGTGTGGTGGATCTCGGTGCGAGTTTCGTCCATCTCCTTCTCCAGAAGACCGACCAGCAGGTCCTTTTCCTCACGGCTCAATTCGATGGGCATGTGCACCTCCCTCCTTGATCTTCTTATCAATATAGCCTCCGGCGGCGGTGTTTTCAACCGGAGTGGAGATGCTCTGCCCAAAATCCCCCGGCGATGGCTGACGCGTCATCCTGTATAATAGTCCGGAGAGATGTGACCATGCAATTCAGAGCGTTCGGCCGGACCGGCTGGAAGGTTTCCGCCCTCGGCTTCGGGGGCATGCGGCTGCCGACTTTCGACGGGGCGCCGCAAAGCGAGAAGATCGACAAAGAGACGGCGATCCGGATGATCCGGACCGCGGTCGACCGCGGGGTCAATTACATCGACACGGCCTACCCCTATCACAACGGGGCCGGCGAGGCCGTCGTGGGCGAAGCCCTGAGGGCCGGCTATCGGGCGAAAGTCCGGCTGGCGACGAAGTCCCCCGTGTGGCTGATTCGGCGGGCGGAGGATTTCGACGTCTATCTCGACGAACAGCTGACCCGATTAGGGACGGGGCACATCGATTTTTACCTCCTCCATGCCCTGAACAAGCCACGCTGGGATTCCGTCCGCGAGCTTGGCGTCCTGCGCAGGGCGGAGTCCGCCGTGAAGGACGGCAGGGTCGGGCACGTCGGCTTCTCCTTCCACGACAAGCCCGAGGTTTTTCGGGAGATCGTCGACGGCTACGGCGGCTGGACGCTCTGTCAGGTCCAGTACAATTACATGGACACGGAGAGTCAAGCAGGAACGGAGGGGCTGATATACGCCGCATCGAAGGGCCTGGCCGTCGTCGTCATGGAGCCGCTGCTCGGCGGCCGGCTGGCCAACCCGCCCCGGCCCGTCCGGGAGATCTTCGACCGCTTCGACCCGGCGCGCTCTCCCGCCGACCTGGCCCTGCAGTGGGTCTGGGACCAGCCGGAGGTTTCCGTCGTCCTGAGCGGGATGACGACACCCGGCCAGGTGGAGGAAAACCTCCGCTCCGCGGAGAAGTCCGCTGTCCATTCCCTGGGAGCGGATGAATCCCGGCTGGTCGATGAAGTCCGCCAGGCCTACCTCGGGAAAATTCCCATCCCCTGCACGAACTGCGGCTACTGCATGCCCTGCCCGAACGGGGTCAACATCCCCCGGAATTTCGACCTGTACAATGGCGGCTATATCCACGAGGACCCGGGCACCAGCCGCGCCCTTTATTCGAGGTTCCTGACCGAGGCCGAGAGGGCCGGCGCGTGCACCCAATGCGGCGTCTGCGAGGAGAAATGTCCCCAGAAAATCCCCGTCCGACGGTGGATGCCCAAGGTGCATGCGGTCCTGGGGGAAGGGAACGGCTATGAAGATCACCGCGATGAAGATCCCGGCTGATCCTCCCGGGCCTTCCTGGCCGGCCTAACATGAGCGATAGGAGGACTGCCATGACCGCATCGACCTTCAGGACCGCGCTGATCACGGGCGCCTCGGCCGGAATGGGGGCCGAGTTCGCCGCGGCGCTCGCCGCCGCCGGCTCGAACCTCATCCTCGTCGCCCGCCGGAAAGAGAAGCTGGACGCGCTCGCCGCGGAGCTGGCGGAGCGGCATGGCGTCACCGTCGAGGCCCTCCAGGCCGACCTTGAGAAGGACGAGGACCTCCAGCGGGTCGAAGGCCGGATCGCGGCCGACGAGACCCTCGACCTCCTCGTCAACAACGCCGGCTTCGGGAGCCCGGGGCCGTTTTCGAGAACGCAGATCGGGACCTATCTCTCCATGATCCAGGTCCATACGGCCGCGTCCATCCGCCTGACCCGGGCCGCCCTGGACGGCATGATCCTCCGCCGCCGGGGGTGGATCGTCAACGTGGCCTCGATGGCCGCTTTTTCGCCCCTTTCGGGGCCGGTCTACAGCGCCACCAAAGCTTTCCTGGTCAGTTTCTCCGAGAATCTCCAGTACGAGCTGGCGGGAACGGGAGTCCGGCTCCAGGCCCTCTGCCCCGGCATGACGCACACGGAGTTTCACGAGGTCATCCGGATGGACAAGTCCCGCATCCCCGGATTCATGTGGATGTCCGCCGGGGACGTCGTCCGGATCTCCCTCCGGGCGCTCGGCCGCCGGAAGGTCGTCTGCATCCCCGGCCTGAAGAACCGCCTGATCGCCGTCCCGATGAGGTGCGCCCCGATGTCCGCCTTTCTCAGGTGGGTCGCAGGTCTTCCGTATTTCCGGAGAAAAGCCGGCCTCCCCGCCGGTCCGATCCGGTGAGGGCTCCTCCGGTTGACACCCCCGGCCGGGCCCCCTATAATGAAATGGAAAGGAGTATGGGGGCGAATTGGTCTCGACGGAGGTAGTGAGACACAAGTGGCATGCCGAGGTCCCACCCACCTCGTTAAACCGGTGGAAAAAATTTAACTGCAGAACCTTTAGCAGTCGCGGCCTGATAGAAAGGCACGCCGTTCCCGGGGCCCTCTCCTGCGGGGTTTCGGGAGCGCCGACCCAGCAGGATAGCGAACCGGTTTCGCCCTGAGGCCGGCGAGCGAAACACCTTCGGGGCTGGTCCTTCGGGGTCCTTCCTCTTCGGGCGCCGCGGGACGAGAAAGCTGAAGAGGATAAGCATGTAGGCACCTGCTGTTGAATGCCTTCGGACGCGGGTTCGATTCCCGCCGCCTCCACCAGACCCGAAATTGAAGAACTTCCTGACGGATAAACAACGGAAAGCCGGGCGCGGCCGCCTCCTGCTTTCCCTGGTCATCCTCGCCGGCCTGACCAGGCCCGCCTTTTCCCAGGCGGCCGGCGATCCCGGCGCCCGCTCCCGCTCAGACGCCCGGAAACCGCGGACCGTAGTCATCGACCCCGGGCACGGGGGGATCGAGCTCGGGGCCAAGGGCAAGCTGGGGACTGTCGAGAAGGATATCACTCTGGCCATCGCCCTCAAGCTCAAAGCCATGATCGAGAAGAATATGGCCTTCCAGGTCGTCCTGACCAGGGACAAGGACATGGACGTCCCGCTCGAGAGCCGGTCCGCCATCGCCAACAACCAGAAAGCGGACGTCTTCATCAGCATCCACACCAACAGCTCCCGCCAGAAAAGCGCCGAAGGCTCGGAAACGTTCTTCCTGAGCACCGGGGCAACCCCGGACGAGGAGATTCGGCGGCTGGCCTACCTCGAGAACAACTCCTCCCGGATCGAGGGTCACGTGGACAAGACGAGCGAAGATGACGTCAAGATGATCCTCTGGGACATGGCCCAGACCGCCTACATCCGCCAGAGCAGCCAGCTGGCCGAGATAATCCAGGCCGAGCTGAACTCGCTCCTGGGGACGAGGAACCGGGGCATCAAGCAGGCCCCGTTCAAGGTCCTGACGGGGGCCGCCTGTCCCGCCGTCCTTGTCGAGGCGGCCTTCATCTCCAACCCCGAGGAAGAGAAGAAGCTCGCCTCGGACGCGTTCCAGGCGAGTGTCGCCGAGGCCATCTATCGCGGCCTCACGAAATACCTCCAACTCTATCCGTGAAGACCCATGGCCGATAAAAAGAACCAGTGGAAGCCGGCCATCATCCTGGGGGGGGGTCTCGTTGTCCTGGCCGTCCTCGTCATCGTTTTTTTCACCGGCGGCGGGCGGGAAAAGGTCCGGCGTCTCGCCGAGATCGGCATTCCCAAGGCCCAGCCGCCCGCCGGCGAAACCGCGGCCCGGAAGACCGTGACCCTCTTCTTCCTCTCCGACGGTGACGACTTTCTCCACGGCGAATCGCGGGAGATCGCCGCAGGACCGTCGGCGGCCGACGAGGCGGAACGGGCCCTGGCCGAGCTCGTCAAGGGGTCGGCGAGATCTCTCGTCTCGCCCCTCCCGGCCGAGACGCGGGTCCGTCAGGTGTTCATCACCAAGGAGGGCGTCGCGTACGTCGATTTCGGCCGGGAGATCATGGACAAGTTCTCCTACGGTTCCTCGTCGGAGCTCTCGGCCGTCTACGCCGTGGTCGACACCCTGACCTTCAACTTCAAATCGGTCAAGAAGGTGGCCATCCTGGTCGAGGGCGCGGAAAAGGAGACGCTGGGCGGCCACGTCGACCTGACACAGCCCTTCCTCCCCGACTATTCCATCGTGGCCAAATGAAGCCAGGCCGGCCGTGAAAAAGCTCCCCCGGGTCGTCATCGTAGGTTTCCCGAACGTCGGCAAGTCCACTCTTTTCAACAGGATCCTGGGGAAAAAGAAGTCCCTCGTCCACTCCCTGCCGGGGATGACCCGTGACAGCCTGGCGGCGCCCTGCACGGTCGGCGACCGGAGCTTTCTTCTCGTCGATACGGGCGGGCTCTTTGGCGTCGAGGACGATCCCATGAGCGGGAAAGTCCGGGAGAGAGCCTGGTCCGAGGCCCAGGCGGCCGACCTCATCCTCTTCGTCCTCGACGGGAAGCGCGACATCGCCCCGGCCGAGGAGGATCTCTTTCGCTCGCTGAAAAAGCTCGGCAAGCCCGTCCTCCTCGTGGTCAACAAGGTCGATTCCCCCGTCCAAGAAGAGACGATGACGGCCGAGTATTACCGGCTGGGCGAAAAAGACATCCTCTTCGTCTCCGCCGAGCACAAGCTCAACATCGGTCCCCTCGAAGAGGCCCTGGCCTCAGCCCTCCCGGAAGGGACGCCTGCGCGCGAAGAGCAAGAGCCTCTCCGGGTCGCCATTGTCGGCCGGATCAACGTTGGCAAGTCCTCGCTCATCAACCGCCTGGTCGGGGAGGAGCGGCTCCTGGTCAGCGAAACCCCCGGGACGACCCGGGACAGCACCGACACGGTCATCGTCCGCGACGGGAAACCGTTCTGCCTGGTGGACACGGCCGGGATCCGGAAACTCGGCGGGACCTGGGACAGCCGCGAAAAGGCGGGGATCATCCGGGCCCAGGCGAACATCCGCGGAGCGGACGTCATCTGTCTCGTCCTCGACGTCCGGGAGTTTCCCACCCGTCAGGACGCCCATATCGCCCAGATGGCCCACGACTCGGGGAAGCCCCTGGTCATTGTCCTCAACAAGTGGGACCTTGTGGACACCAAGTCCGTCGATCCCGAGGTCTTCCGTGACGCGGTCTATCGGAAGCTCTCGTTCGTCGGTTATGCCCCCCTCGTTTTCGTTTCGGCCCTGACGGGGCACCGCGTCGTCAAGATTCTGGACATGGCGGAAAAGGTCTACGCGAATGCCTCCCGGCGCGTCGAGACGCCGCGGCTCAACGACTTCCTGGCCCGGGCCTCCGAGGCCCATCCGCCCCGTCTGAGGAGCGGGGCCAGGGCCAAGCTCCGCTACATGACCCAGAAAGGCGTCCTCCCTCCGACGTTCATCCTCTTCATCGGAAGCCGGGGCTCCCTGTCCCCGTCGTACGAAAGGCACTTCCTCGAGCTGCTGCGGGAAGCCTTCGGCTTCGAAGGCAGTCCCCTGCGCCTTTTCGTCCGGACCAGCTGACCGCCGCGGCAGTCATCACGAGGAGCAAAGCGATGTGGCGATATCCTCCAGATTTCCCCATGGCCTTCCTCGGCGAGGGTGTGATGGCCGCCGCGGGTCCTTCTGGCTAGCACCGCGGCAGTCATCACGAGGCCTCCCTCGGAGGCCTCGTGATGGCCCAGGGGGCTCCCGAATGGCCGCTTTCTCCTTGACTTTGGGGGCCCGTTGGTTTATAAAATATCTTTGTCCTTCTGTCCTTCCGAAGAAGTGATGACCAGAATATAAGGAGGTCAGGATGTTTCGTAAAAGGACCAACGGTCTTCTCCTCGCCGTCGTCGCTCTCGCTCTCGTTTTCGCCTTCACCGCGTGTGATAAGCTGAGCGTCTCCAAGCTTTCCGCCAATTATCATTTCGCCAAAGCCAACCGCTTTTTCACCGACAACCAGTATCGTAAAGCCATCACCGAGTACGAGCTGACCCTGAAGAACAACCCCCAGATGGTCGAGGCCTACCGGTTCCTCGGGGAGAGCTACAAGCAGCTGTACAAGCCCGGCGTCGACAACCCGGAGAACAACGACAAGAAAACCAAAGCCCTGGACGCGCTGAACAAGGCCCTGGCGATCGAGCCCAACAACAAGGACATCATTTACTCCCTGGGCGACATGTACGACAAGCTGAGGAGCTTCGACCAGGCCGAGAAGCTCTACCTCCGCATCATCGAGCTCGACCCCACCAACATGAGCAACTACTACGTCGTCGCCGAGTTCTACAAGAGATACGCCGGGGAGAAGAAGGAGATCGCCCAGAAGGCCGAATCCATGTACCTCCGCCGGATCGAGACGGACCCGGAGAACCCCCAGGGCTACGCGTATATGGCCAGCTACCTGGAATCCCTCCAGGCCTCCGACCCGAACATCCTCCTGAAATACTTCGAGACGGCCGCCGAATACCGGGACAGGATCCTTATCCTGCAGCCCAATTCCGCCGAAGCCTGGCTGGCCAAGGGTATCAACCAATGGAGCAGGGCCTACCGCTTCCAGTTCATTCCGCAGGAACAGAGACTGGCAACCGCCAACGAGTGCCTGAAGACCCTCCAGAAGGCCATTACCATCGACCCGAACTATCCGGAGCCGTACGCCTACCTCAGCGTCCTCTACAGAAGCACGCTCTCCAAGCTCGAGCCCGAGAAGGAGACCCGCTACATCGCCGAGGCCGACAAGGCGATCGAAAAGTTCCAGGACCTGAGGAAACGGCTGGCCGAACGGAAGAAGCTCGAAGAAGAACTGAAGAAGACAGGCTGATCCCCGAGGGACGACCGAAGCTTGCGCTCTGCTCCCGGTGGGGCAGGGCGCAATTTTTTTGGCCCTGGGCGCGCTGAAAACCGATGTTCATTCCGCTCCGCGATGAAAACCCGACGTCCCGGGTGCCTTATATCACGCTGTCCCTGATCGCGGTCAACGTCCTCGTTTTCTGCCTTGGGGCCTTCTCCCCGCAGGGGCTTCAGATGAGCGCCCTGCGGTTCGGCTCCATCCCCTACGAGATCACCCATTTCCGGTCCCTTGACCAGGCCCTCCGGGTCCCGCCGTTCCTCTCCCTGCTCACGAGCCTGTTCGTCCACGGGAGCCTCTTCCATCTCCTGGGGAACATGCTTTACCTCTGGATCTTCGGCAACAACATCGAAGACGTATTGGGGAGCTTCCGTTTCGTTCTTTTTTACCTCGCCTGCGGCCTGGCCGCGGGCCTGACCCAGGTCGCGGCGACCCCGGCCTCTCAAGTGCCCATGATCGGGGCGAGCGGGGCGATCGCCGGCGTTCTCGGCGCCTACTTGGTCCTTTTCCCCGGGGCCCGGGTCCTGACCCTCGTCTTTGTCTTCATCGTCCGCGTCCCCGCCGCGATCGTCCTGGGGCTCTGGTTCGTGGCCCAGCTCCTGAACGTCGGAATGGGCGGCGGCGTCGCCTGGTTCGCCCATGTCGGCGGCTTCCTGACGGGTATCGGGATCGTCCTCGTAGCGGTCCGGCGAAAAGCCGGGAGGCGGGCGTGACGGAGCGGGCTGCCGCAGAGCCCGCCTGGGCCGGGAAACCGGGCGGAAACCGAATAAGTTGACAATTTCCTTTAGATTTAGTATTTTAGTGCATCACTGAATTTCTGCTTAAAGGTTAGAAGCTCATGAGGACGTTTATTCCAAAAAAGGACGATATCGAACAGAAGTGGTGGCTGGTCAACGCCGAGGGGAAGATCCTCGGCCGCCTGGCCACCGAAGTCGCAGACCTGCTCCGGGGGAAGAAAAAGCCCATATTCACCAGCCATCTGGACACCGGGGACTTCGTGGTCGTGGTCAACGCCGAGAAAGTCAAGGTCACCGGCCGGAAGCTCGACCAGAAGACCTATTACTCCCATTCGCAATACCCCGGGGGGCTCAAGGAAGAGACGCTCAAGGACCTCCTCGAGAGGAAGCCGGAAGAGGTCATCAAGAAAGCGGTCTGGGGGATGATCCCGAAGGGCAAGCTCGGCCGGGCCATCTACAAGAAGCTCAAAGTCTACCGGGGACCGAGCCACCCGCACGAAGCCCAAAACCCCCAGGAATACCAGATCTAGGAGGCATCTTGAGTCTAATCCAATATTACGGGACGGGAAAAAGGAAATCGTCGATCGCCCGGGTCTTTCTCCGGTCCGGGAAGGGCGACATCACGCTATACGTCAATAAGCGGCCGCGGCCGTATACCGAATATTTCCGCCTGGATGCCCACCGGTTCATCATCCGGCAGCCGCTCGTGCTCACGGAGACGGACAACAAGTTCGACATCTTCATGCGCGTCAGCGGCGGCGGGGCCAAGGGACAGGCCGAGGCCATCCGGCTCGGCATCGCCCGGGCCCTCGTGGAGTTCAACCGGGAGCTCAGGCCCGTACTCAAACAGGCCAGCTTGCTGACGAGGGACGCGCGGGTCAAGGAACGCAAGAAATATGGGTTGCTGGGCGCTCGCAAAGCTCCACAGTACCATAAGCGGTAACATCGGATAGGGGAGGCTCGAGTTGGTTTCTGTCACAATGAAAGAACTGTTGGAGGCGGGTGTCCATTTCGGCCACCAGACCAAGCGGTGGAACCCCAAGATGAAGGAATACATCTTCGGGCAGCGGAACGGCATCTACATCGTCGACCTGCAAAAGACCATCAAGAATTTCAAGGAGGCCCTGGGCTTCATCCGGGGCATGTCCGAAGAGGGCAAGACCATCCTCTTTGTCGGCACCAAGAAGCAGGCCCAGGACATCATCCGGGACTACGCCTCGAAGTGCGAATCGTCCTACGTCAACCAGCGCTGGCTCGGCGGGCTGCTGACGAACTTCGCCATCGTCCGGACGAGCGTCGATAAGCTCAAGGAGCTCGAGGAGATGAAGGAGGACGGCCGGTGGGACCTCCTGTCCAAGAAAGAGCAGTCCAAGCTCGAGAAAGTCTACCGGAAGCTCCAGAAGAACTTGGGCGGCCTGAAGGCCCTGGCCGAGCTGCCCGGCGCCCTGTTCATCATCGACTCCTCGAAGGAGGAGATCGCCATTCAGGAAGCCCGGAAGATGGGCATCCCGATCGTGGCCGTGGTCGACACCAACGGTGACCCCGAGAAGGTCAACTACCCGATCCCCGGGAATGACGACGCCGTGAGGGCCATCGAGCTGTTCGTGTCGAAGGTCGCGGAATCGATCGTCGAGGGCAAGAAGAACCGAATCAGCAAGGAGCTCCTCGAGCAGAAGAAGGCAGAAGCCCAGCCGGCCGGCGAGGCCGGATCTCCGGATGCTGAGGAAGAAAAGAAAGAACCCGCCTGAGTCCGGGCGGTCAAGGAGTCATTCATGGAAATCACCGCTGAAATGGTCAAGGACCTCCGCGAAAGGACGGGGATCGGCGTGATGGAGTGCAAGAGCGCGCTCGCCGAGGCCAACTGCGACGTGGACAAGGCCATCGAGATCCTGAGGAAAAAGGGCCACGCCCGGGCCCAGGCCAAGGCCAGCCGGGAGGCCTCGCAGGGCGTCGTCGCGTCCTACATCCACACGGACGGCCGGATCGGCGTCCTGGTCGAGGTCAACTGCGAGTCCGACTTCGTCGCCCGGACCTCCGAGTTCCAGGAGCTGGTCAAGGAGATCGCCATGCAGATCGCCGCGGCCAAGCCCCGGTACATCTCGTCGGCGGACATCCCCCAGGACGTCCTCGAAGCTGAAAAAGAGATCATCAAGGCCCAGCTCGCCGATATGAAGAAGCCGCCCGAGATCATGGAAAAGATCGTCACGGGCAAGCTCGGTAAGTTCTTCGAGGAGATCTGCCTCCTCGACCAGGCCTACATCCGGGAGGACAAGATCAAGGTCCGCGACCTCATCACCCAGGCCGTGGCCAAGATCGGCGAGAACATCAAGGTCCGGCGGTTCGCCCGCTACGAGATCGGACAGGAATAAGCATCGACTCTGATCGGTTCTGAGAGGAGGGCCAGGTCCATGCCGAAGCCAGTGTACAAGAGGATCCTCCTGAAGCTGTCCGGCGAAGCCCTCCTCGGGGAACTCGCCTCCGGGATCGATTTCGACCGGGCCCTGGCCATCGCCCGGGAGATCAAGGATGTCCACGACATGGGCGTCGAGATCGCCATCATGATCGGCGGCGGCAACCTCTTCCGCGGGGTCAAGGGCACGAAAGTCGGCATCGACCAGGCTTCGGCCGACCAGATGGGCATGCTGGGCACCGTCATCAACGGGATCGCCCTCCACTCCGCCCTGGAGAAGGAGGGGGCCTTCGCCCGCCATATCTCGGCCATCGAGATCCGGTCCCTGGCCGAGCCCTTCATCCGGCGGCGCGCCATCCGGCACCTGGAAAAGGGCCGGGTCATCGTCTTCTCGGCCGGTATCGGCAGCCCGTTCTTCACGACCGACACGGCCGCGGCCCAGCGCGCCCTGGAGATCCACGCCGAGGTCATCCTCAAGGCGACCAAGGTCGACGGCGTGTACACGGCCGACCCGATGATCGACCCCAAGGCCAGGAAATTCAAGTCCATCCGCTACATCGACGTCCTCAAGAAGGGGCTGAGGGTCATGGACTCCACCGCCATCTCCCTCTGCCGGGACAACAACTTGCCGATCGTCGTCTTCGACCTCAACGGCAAGGATAGCTTCCGGCGGGTCGTCCTGGGCGAGGCGATCGGCACCAAAGTCTTTTGAAGCGAAGAGGGGCGCCATGGTCAAAGACATCCTGAAGGACCTCGAAAAGAAGATGAAGTCCTCCGTCGAGCATTTCCGGAAGGAGCTCGGGATGCTACGGACCGGCCGGGCCAACATGGCCATCTTCGAGGAGATCAAGGTCAGCTACTACGGCGTGCCCACGCCGGTCAACCAGGTGGCCACCCTCAAGGTCCCCGAGCCGACGCTCATCGTCGTCCAGCCCTACGACCCCGCGCTCCTCGAAATCCTGGACAAGGCGATCCGGGGCTCGGAGTTCGGCTTCAACCCCCTTAACGACGGCAAGGTCCTGCGCGTTCCGATCCCGCCCCTCGACGAAGAACGGCGCCGCGAGATCGCCAAGAGGATCGGCCGGATGCTCGAGGAGGAGAAGACCGCCCTCCGGAACATGCGCCGCGAGACCAAGGAGTTCATCGAGGAGCTCGAGAAGGAGAAGGAAATCTCCGAGGACGACAAGTTCCAGGGAATCGAACATCTCCAGAAGCTCGTCGATGAGACGACGGCCACGGTCGAAGAGCTGGCCTCGGCCAAGGAAAAAGAGATCCTCGAGCGCTGACTCCTCGCCATTCCCCTGATTGGGCGGCGCCAAAGCCGCCCTTATCCCCTAATCAAGAAAATCCAAGACTCGTTTCAGATATTTACCAGAAGTGCAGCTCTGAGTTGCTCCGCAGCACTTCTGCTGGTCGCTCCTCAGAATCCGCTCCCCCCCCGGAGGGCAATCCGCTCCTAAGTTACCTGAGACTCCAGAGGATACGGAGTCGTCTTTTTGTGATAGAACAAGAACCCGAAACATGGTTAGAAGCATTGACGACCCAAAGAGTATGATATATAGTAATACCATCAGGCCAGTAATGCCGAAAGCGAAGATTGCCATTACTCTGAGCGAAGAAGCGCTCAACAGGGTGGACCGTCTCGTTAAGGATGGGACGTTTATCAATAGGAGCCGGGCTATCGAGGCCGCAGTAAAGGAAAAGCTCTCGCGTCTTGACCGCGTCCTTCTGGCTCAGGAATGCCTGAAGCTCGACCCAGCCTTCGAGAAAGAGCTCGCGGAAGAGGGCCTGGCGGAGGATGCTTCCAAATGGCCGGGATATTGAGGGGGGAGATCCGCTGGGCCGACCTTTCCCTCGGCCGGGGCCACGAGCAGGAAGGCCGGCGCCCCGTTCTGATCCTGAGCCAGGACGTTTTCAATGAGCGGTCCGGGACTGTCATCGTGATGGCCATCACGAGTCAGCCCCAGCGCGCCGGGTTCCCCCTGACATTCGAGCTTGAACCCGCAGGGCTTCCTAAACAGTCTTGGATCAAGATCAGTCAGATCCGGACTCTGTCCGTGGAGCGCATCGGCGATTGTGTCGGTCGGCTCATGCCGGAAGACTTAGCCCGCATCATCGACGGGCTCAACGAAATCATCGGCTGATCGTTGAGGCCTCAGGCCGCGGACGGCACCGGCTGTTTTTTCTGGAAGAGGTTCTCCGTCGTGCCGAGCTTCGTCCGGATGGTGATGCCCCGGCCCACCATGTTCAGGACGAGACCGAAGAAGAAGCCGATGACGGGCAGGTAGCCGACGAGGCCGACGGCGAGAAGCCCCATGAGGACGGTCCCGAAGCTCGAGGACTTGCGGCCCTCATTGGTTCATCCGGGTCCCGGGCTGAAAGGTTGAGCGCTTGATGGCCCCTGTATCGTCGATGACCTCGGTTCCAGGCGGGACCTTGAGCTCGAATGTGCCGTGGGGAAGAGAGGCGTTCGTCCGGATCCCGCTGAATTGGAATTCCCTTTTGTTTCCCGCCCATTCGAAAAAGATGGCCCGCCGGAGGAGCCAGGTCCTGCCGTCGACCTCGAGGAGGATGTGGGAGTAATCCCCCTCCTGCCGCGGCGTGAGCTTGACCTGGCGGATTCCGGCCGTGTCGGTCGGGAACCGGGCATCCTCGATCACATAGAGATCCCGGAACGACTTCGCCCCCAGAAAAATTCCCAGGATGTCCGATTCGTACGCCTCGGGCGGGACCCGGCTCCGGGTGAGCTGTTTTTCCTCGGGAAGGTACATCTGAACGAGCCCGCCCGCATAAAGGAAGACCTTCTCCTGGGGGTCCTTGTATTGCCACCGCATCTGGTCCGGCTTCTGGAGGAAAAGCTCGCCGCGCTCATGGAGGGGCTCGGGGACCGATGGGGAAAAATAGAGCTGATCGAACCGGGCCTGAAGGGAGCGGAGACTCCTGAGCGCCTTTTCCAGGTTCGCCGCGGTCTCTTCCGGCGTGACCGGGAAGGCCAGTCCGGCCAGGGACAGCATAACCATGAATAGGGCCCACCTGCGCATCATTCCGCAATTATAACACATCAAGCTGCCCTTCCCAGGGCCTCGGGGATTGGCCGGAACGTTATGCGCGGTTTAGCCTTCCCGAAGCGTTTTTCGAGGGAATCCTCAAGAGAGGGGACCCTTAAGAAAGAGTCCCCTCTCTTGAGGACGGCGCGGATGTTTGAGCAAGAGCCGCCGTAAGACGATGGATTGGAAAAAACGGGAGGGAAGATACCCGTTTTTTAGGTGTGGGACGGGCTTAAAATGCTGAGCGAGTTCCGCAGCCGCCGAGAAAGAACGGTTTGGGAGGGCGTGAAAAACCGCGCTCTGGAGTGGCGGCCATCTCCGAGGCCCTGGGGGGAGCCTAGGCATCGCTCTAACGCGGGCTGGTTACGCGAGCGGCTTTTTGTTATAACTGGGCCCGTATGAAGATCGAGCTCCTGGTGGCCGTCCTCATTTACTTCGTCGTTCTCCTCGCCGCGGGCCTTCTCTTCCCGAAAAAGCTCCGCGACCTGGACGCGTTTTTCCTGGCCTCGCGCGAGCTCGGCGCGCCGCGGGTCTCGTTCTCGCTCTGCGCCGCCTGGGTCGGGGCGGCGTCGCTTCTCGTCTCGACCGACCAGGCCTTCCGCGAGGGGATCAGCGCCGCCTGGGTCGTCGGGCTGCCCGCGGTCGTCACTCTCCTCCTGCTGCTGCCGCTCGTGAAGGCCGTCCGGGGCCTGGGCGGGTCGACGGTCTCGGAAGCGATGGAGGCCCGCTACGGCCCGGCCGCCCGTCCGGCGACGACTTTCCTCATCGTCTGGTACACGACGGTCCTCGCGGCCTCGCAGATGGTCGCGGCCGGCAATTTCCTGAAGACCTTTCTCGGGACCTCTTACCTGACCAGCCTGGCGGTGGCTGCGGCCGTCGTCCTGGCCTACCTTGGAGCGGGCGGGTTCCTGGCCGTGGTCCGGACCCATACCCTCCAGTTCTTCCTCCTCGCGGCCGGGGTGCTCGCGCTCACGGCCTCGCTCTGGTTCCGGTCGTCGTGGCGCGAAGTCACGGCCGTGGCCGTCCGGCAGGGAAAAACGGGCTACTTCGATTTCCTGGCCCATGCGGATCGGAACATCCTCATCGCCCTCTCCTTCGTCCTGGCCTGGACCATTTCCCCCATCGCCTGGCAGCGGATCCAGGCGGCCCGGACGGACGGCGCGGCCCGCCGGGGTGTTGCCGGCGCCGCCGTCCTTTTGGGGCTTTTCTATTCGGCGATCGTCCTCGCCGGGATGCTCTTCCTCCCGCTCTTCCCGGGGTCGAAGCCGACAAACCCGCTCGTCGCGGATTACATCGGGCTCGAGGCAGGGGCCGTTCTCGGCGGGCTCATCTTCGTGACGGTCCTGGCCGCGATCCTGTCCACCATGGCCGCGGCCATCAACACCGGGGCCTTCTCCCTGGCCAGTGACCTCCTCCGCTACGGGCGGCGGGCGGCGCCGGACCGCGGTTCCGTGACCATGGGCCGGGCCGCGACGCTTTTCGTCGGCGGAGCGGCCTTCCTGGTGGCGACACGCTTCCAGGATATCCTGAAGACGCTGGGCCTGGCCTCCCAGATCATGGCCGAGGGGCTGTTCATCCCCGGGCTCGCCGCCATCCTCATGAAAAAGAGGGCCCCCCTGGCCGGCCTCCTGGGTCTTTTCGGGGGAGGGGGATACGCGCTCGTCTGCTTTCTCGCCGAGGCGGGGCTCTTCTCGTTCCCCGTTCCCCCCTGGCCCCGGTCGCTCCCTCTCGGGCTCGCGACGAGCGCCGCGGGCTTTGTCATCGGGCTCATTATGGAAAGCCGGCGGCTTGACTTTTTAGGGGAAAAGACTAAAGGTAGTGAATAGCGTACGGAGGGAAAAATGAAAAAAGGCCTGATTCTCTTGGTGTTCTTGACGGTCCTGGCCGTCATGAGCTACGGACAGACGGCCGCCGACCACATCAAGGCCGGCGACGAGGCCTACGCTCAGCTCGACGACCAGACGGCCCTCGGGCACTACCTCGAGGCCCTCAAGTTCGAGCCTCAGAACTACGAAGCCCTGTGGAAGACGTCGAGGGCCTGCGTCGATATCGCCGACGTCATCCCGGCGACCGACAAGGACGCGAAGCAGCGCCAGATGAAGTTCTACTCGGACGCCACGTCATACGCCAACAAGGCCGTCGCGGCGAACGCCAACGACACCTGGGGACATTTCCAGATCGCGGCCTCTCTCGGCAAGAAGCTGCTCATGCTCGGTAAAAAGGAGCAGATCGACGGCTCCAAGCAGGTCCGGGCGGAGATCGATAAGGCTATCGCGCTCGACCCCAACAACGACCTGGCTTACCACGCTCTCGGCCGGTGGCACCGGCGGATGGCGGAGATCGGCGGCGTCACGCGGCTCTTCGGAAGCATCCTCTACGGATCCATCCCGAAAGGGTCATTCGAGGAATCGGAAAAGAACCTGAAAAAGGCCGCCGAGATGAAGCCGGAATATGTCAACCACCATCTGGAATTGGGGCTGACCTACGTGTCGCTCAAGAAGTCCGGCCTGGCCGCCCAGGAGTTCCAGAAGGCCATCGACCTCCCCAAGACGACCTCAAAGGACGATGTCCTGAAAGCTCAGGCCCAGGCCGAGCTGGCGAAGCTCACGAACAAGAAAAAATAAGGGGGGCGGGCTTATTCGGGTTCGGAAAAAACCTGGGCGGTGAAGACTTCGATCTTCGCGCCCTTTTTCCACTCGTCGGGGCCGAGTCCGGCTTTCAAGCAGCCGTGGCGGAGGTAGGTTTCCCTGTCCCAGTGATACTCGAGGGGGACCTGGGGCAGGAGGAGGCCGCGGTTGAACCCCTTGGCGACGACGATCCCGTGGCGGCCGACCTCGACCTCCTTCGGGTCCTTGACCGGCTCGGGCAGGCTGAGGACGGAGATCTCGATCCGGGTTCCGGCCAGCTCCCCGGGGGTCAGCGGCTCGAACCGGAAATCCTGGCTGGCCGCGGCCACGGCCATCTCGACAATCGTTTCGGCCAGCGGCTTGTAGGGGAGAGGGTAACCGATGCAACCGCGGAGCTCGCCCTTGACCTTCAGGGTGACGAACGCGCCCCGCTTCTCCCCGAGCTTCGGATCTTTGACGTCGGGCTGAAGATGTTCTCCCGTCTCGAAATAGTGCCCGATAGCCCGGCGGGCCAGATCGAGGAGGACCCGCTCCTCGTCGGGCGTCAGGACATCACTCATGGGGTACCCCCTTTCGGGCCGGGTTCCAGAGGGACCGGGGCCAGGAAAAACTTCCGAGCGAAGTCGACAACGAACAGCCTGACGGCCGGCCCTTTCTTCGAAAGACGGACCTCGAGGAACAGGCGGCCGCAGAAGTACGGTCCGAGGAGCGACCTCTTGAAGGCCGGCCCAGGCCGGATCGCGAAAAGGCCGACGACCTTCCTCCCGAGCAGCCGGTCCAGCTCATCGAGCCGTTCGGCCGGGGGCGGGACGGCGCTCTCGCAGGCCGGAAAGAGCCGTTCCACGAAGACGCGGCGCCCCCTTTTGTGTCCGACGAGAAAGCCCCAGGCCGCCGGCCCGGGCCGGAGGACGGCCAGGGCCTTGACGTCGGCCGAGGCTTCCCGGGTGATGAAAACATCCACGTTCCGGATTATAGCGGATTGCCGGGCCCGATGAAAGAGGAGAGAGCGCCTCCGGAAATGGCTGTCGCTCCTGGCTTGACTCGGGTCGGGGTTCGATTTATCATGAGGCGGGGTTCGGGAATGAAGTATGAGATCGTCGTCGTCGGGGCACTTGAAACCAACTGCTATCTGGCCTACTGCGAGGAGTCCCGCGCCTGCGCCATTATCGATCCCGGCGCCGAACCGGGTAAGATCTTCGCGGCCGTCGCCGCTCTCGAGCTCAAGCCCGTCCTCATCCTTAACACCCACGGCCACGTGGACCACATCGGGGCCAACCGCGACATGAAGGACAAGTATTCCGTCCCCCTTTACCTCCACGCCGCGGACGCGGCCATGCTCGAGGTCGGCGAACACATCGAGCTTAGCCTGCTCCTCGGGGCCAAGGACTCTCCGCCGCCGGACAGGCTCCTCGTCGATGGGGACACAATCCCGGTCGGCCGGATGTTCCTGAGAGTGATCCACACCCCGGGGCACACGCCCGGGAGCGTCGGCTTTCTCGGGGACGGGGTCTACTTCTCGGGGGACACTCTTTTCCGCGACGGGGTCGGGCGGACCGACCTCCCCGGCGGCTCCTGGAGGGACTTGGAGCAATCCATCCGGACGAAAATCCTGACCCTGCCCGGAGAAACCGTGGTCCTGCCCGGCCACGGCCCCTGGACGACGGTGGAGCAGGAAACGCTCTCCAACCCCTTCTTCACATGAGGAATCCCGCCTCCTCTCCCGGAGACACTCTCCGGCTTTTCCTCGAATACCTCGCCGTCGAGAAGGGCCTGGCCCAGAACACGATCCTGGCCTACTCCCGGGACCTCGGGAAATTCCTGGACTTCGTCAAGAAGGAAAAGCTCGCCTTGGCCGGGGCCGGCGAAGAAGCGGTCGTCCGGTTCGTCCACCAGCAAAGCCGGGCGGGGCTCTCGGCGCGGTCCATGGCCAGACTCATCTCCGCCCTCAAGTCCTTCTTCAAGTTCCTCATCCTCAGCGGGTTCCTGAAGAAGGACCCGGCCTCGGAGCTTACGACGCCCTCGACCTGGCTCACCCTGCCCAAGGTCCTGACCGTCAAGGAAGTCGAGGCGCTCCTCCGGGCTCCGGACGAGAAGAAGCCGCAGGGACTCCGTGACCGGGCCATGCTCGAGGTCCTCTACGGGTCCGGGCTCCGGGTTTCGGAGCTCGTGTCCCTCAGGCCCGCGGACGTCAACCTCGGCGAGGGCTTCCTCATCTGCCGCGGGAAAGGGGGGAAGGAGCGGATCGTCCCCCTCGGCCGCGAGGCCTGCAGCTCCGTCGGCAGATACCTCCGGGAGGTCAGGCCGCGGTTCGAGTCAGGGCCGAGCCCGTTCCTGTTCCTCACGCGTCGGGGCAAGGAATTCACGCGGCAGGGGTTCTGGAAGCTCCTCCGACGCCATGCGGGGACGGCCGGGCTCGCGGCCGGGATCAGTCCCCACATCCTCCGGCATTCCTTCGCCACCCATCTCCTTGAGCGCGGGGCGGACCTGAGGTCGGTCCAGCTCATGCTCGGCCACAGCCAGATCACGACGACCCAGATCTACACCCACGTCAGCCGAGAGCGACTGCGCCGGGTCTACGACCAGTTCCACCCCCGTGCTTAATGGCCCTGGATCTTTTAGTGGCGGATAAGAGTGACGGTGACGCCGGCTTTGTGGGACCCGGCCACGAAGACGGCCCCCTTCTCCCGGGCCGTCCAGCCCTGGCACTTCCATTCCCAGGAAAATGATCTCTCCAGCCGGCCGCGGTCGAGCGCGTCATCGCCGATCGCGATGAGGTTGCTCCCCTTCGAGATGGAATCGCAATAGCCGGCCCCCTCCCCGGAGCTCTCCTTTGAGCGGGGCAGGACGAGGTCGAATTTTTCCGCGGAGGAGTCGAGCGGGATCCGGATCCCATCGACTTCGAAGTCGAACCGGAGCTCCCGGTCCTGCCTCATGATATAGTTCACCCGCAGCCGGGGTATCTCGGCCGTCTCCTTTTCGGTCAGGATGCGGGTGGCGTTCGGCCGGGCGGCCTTCTCGCGGATCTCCCAGTGCGGGGCCTCCGTTTTCGTGTGGTAGAGAAGGAAATCCAGGCCGTCCCGCTCCATCGTCCCCTCCCACAGGGCCCGGAATTCGAACTCCCCGGCGAAGGTTGTTTCGAGGTCCCTGACGGTGTAGTCACCGCGGACGCTCAGAGCGAGCTGGATCTCCCACCATTGCGGGCGGGGAAGGAGGCGCGGAGCCCCGGGTGCCATGAGAAGCCAGAGGAACGGCAGGGCGCCCCGCAGGACCGGCCCGATGTCCCGGCGCTTCCCTTTTCTCATCGCGGTTGGTCCGAAAGGCCTTCCCGTCCCATTCCCTCGTCCGTGACGGCGAGGCCCCTTCAGGACGGGCTCAGACTTTGTATTTCAGGAAGGCCCCGATCTGGCCGTAACGATCGAGCTTCGAGGGCGGCGTGATATGCTTCACCCCGCAGCTCCGCTTGAGGGCCGTCTCGATGGCCTCGTCGATGACGTCGACCAAGATATCAGTTTTTTTCTCGCAAACGGGACACTTGAGCTCGTCCACGTACAAGTATTTATGGGTCGGACAGATGCGGCCCTGCTTGGAAAAGTTGTGGGTGACGACGAGGGTCTGGAGCTCGAACTGGTTCAGGCTGGCCAGAGTATCCTTGAGCCCGGACGAGGCCCGGCCGCCGCGTTCGAGCTCGGCGATCAGCTTCTGGACGATCGCCTCTTCCTCGGCCTTCTTGATCTGGCTCTCGAGCTCCAGGGCTTCTTTCAGGACCTTGGCGGGGGGAGCGCCCGGCCGGGACCTCATCCGGCCCTTGAGCTTTTCCTTGAGGTAGCGGTGGAGGAGGGATTCGAAGTCGATGTGGTGGTTGTCCTCATATCCCACGAAAAGCCAATCGAAGCTGTGCTTCTTGAACAGGTCAAATGTCATCTGGGCCGCTTTCTTGAAATGGTCGTGGAGGCGGGCGTCGATGTGCCGCTCGATGTGCTTGGCCGAGGTCCCCTCGAAGCCTCCTTCCTTGACCTTGCCGGGGACGTCGCTCGAGAGCTGCTCGAGCGGCCGGATCTCGCCCATCACGACCTCGCTCCATTTCGCGTCCCGGCGGCCGAGAAGGAGGACGCAGATCCGGCTGTACTTGTCGAGGATGGCGTCGAGCGGCCGGACGTAGAAGGTCGTGTCGATGATGACCCGGTTCCGCGGTCCGTGGGGGAGCTCCAGGGGCAGCCAGAATTTCTGGCGGCTGCAGGAAAAGAGGGCCAGGCCGGAGGCGTTCATGCCCCCCAGGTGCTGGACACAGTGCTCCGCGATGAGGTCCAGGTCCCGGCCGAGGGACTCTTTTTTTTCCTTGGAGGCATCCATCGATACGATCTGGAGTCTCGCCGCGGTGAGAAGATTTTTCAAAGACACCTGGATTTCCTTCCGGTTCAACCGGCTCTTGTCCGTGTCCAGGTAAAACGAGGTGACGAGATCGTCGCGGCCCTTGAATCCGGTGAGGGCCTCGATGTCCGAGCGTCCGGAAAGCTTCATGGATCCTCCTAAACAGGGTCTTCGGGAAGTTTGTGACAATGCTGAGGGCGATTGATGAAGGTGATCATCAACGCCATAACAATAAGTAGCGGGAGGCGGTTTGTCAAGTCGGCGGACCTCCGTTCTTTACACCTCGGGGCGGAATCGTTATAATAGAGCCCCCTGAGAGTCGAGGCCGCGGGCCTCTGCGTGCGGAAGTGGCGGAATTGGCAGACGCGTAAGCCTCAGGAGTTTATGGCCGCAAGGCCTTGTGGGTTCGAGTCCCACCTTCCGCACCATTTCTTCTTGTCTGTAAACATCTCCCCGAGGGTAAACAAGGTGTCGAAGGGCGGATTCCAGATGATGTGGATATCGTCGCCTCTCAGGATGGCCCGGTCGAGCATGACCTCGAGGAGCTTGTGCTTCCCATGGAGGTCGGCATTGTGGTAAGTGTCCTTCACGCCCTGGAGTAATTTCAGGACTTGCGAACCTTGCTCTCGGTAACGGAAATTGTGGCTGCCCAGTTTCTCGATGTCCGACTCTATCCTATGAAGGTCGGCCTGCAATTCGGCCTGGACTTCTTCATATTGTTCGGGCGATATCCTTCCGTCAAGCCGGTCCCTGTAGCTGAGTTTGAGGTGCGTTCTCTTCCTCGTTCTCTCGGTCTCAAGGCGGCGAAGTTCCTTCCGTTCGAAAACCTCTTCCTGGGTGTTTGTCTTTTTTAACCGCTCGCGGACCTTCTCGACAACGAGGTCGTCCAAATACAACTTCCCGATTTCGGCCTCGATGAGGTTGTTGATCTCCTCTTCTTTCCAGTATTTCTGCGGGCACCTATCGGTCCCGAACTTTTTCTTGTACCATGCGGAGTCAACCCGCGTCTTCCCGTTCGTGCAAAAATAATAGACGTACTTTCCCTTTCCGTGCCGGCCAGGCGGGTCGTCGGCCGTGATTGAGCAGTGGCAATACCCGCACTTGAGGAACGGGCGGAAGGCGAAGAATTTCTTGGTCTCTGGGTGGCTGAAAGTCCGGTTCTCGTTGAGGCGGGCCTGCACCCGGTCCCAGAGTTCTTTTGTGGCTAATTTCTCGAAAGTGCCAGGATGGACCGTCCCGCCCGACGGAAACTCGCCGCAGTAAAAGCGGTTCGTGAGGATTTTGTGGAGGCCGCCCGCGGTGATCGGGCCTGGCGGCCTCTTGGGCGAGGGTTTCGTGGTCAGGCCCCGGGCATTCAACTCCGCTGCCAGGGTTGTCAGCGAGTGCCCGCCTTTCGCAAACGCCTCGAAGGCAAAGGCGACCAACGGGGCGCGGTCCTTGTCTGTGACAACCGTCCTTCGTTTCCCTGAGGGGTCTTTCGGGTCCGCCGCGTTGAAATAGCCGATTGGGACCAGGTGGGGCACGCGGCCTTGCCGCGCCGCCTCCGCTATTTTCGTCCGGACCTCGTCCCCCCTCTCGCGGTTGTCCAACTCGGCCAGCGCTCCCATCATCTGGAACACGAATCGGTCCGTGCCAGGGGAGTGCTTGTTGATCGTCTTGTTGTCCTTCACTAGCACGACGGACACGCCATCGTCGTCGATCAAGGACTGGATGATGTAGAAGTCCTTGTAATGGCGGCCAAGGCGGCTATGAGTCCAGGCGAAGATGGTTCCCACCTTGTTCGCCTGGACGAACTCGACCATCTCCTTGAACTTCTTCCTGCGTTCGGAGGTCTTCGCGGACTCGGTGACAATGAACGTCCTCGCCACGTCGAACTTTTCCGCTGCCTTTTTCAACAGATCCTCTTGAGAGTCGAGCGAGTAGCCATGGGACTGCCCTTCCGAGGAGACCCGAATCCAGAGCACGGCGGTGTTGTTCATTTTTTCTTCTTCACATCCTTGAGGGTCTTGGCGAGGTCGGTAAGTTTGTCGAGGCCAGGAGACGAATCTTCCAGCACTTCCTGGAGGGCTTGTTTTTCCGCCTTCACAACCAGGTCCCGGTCCTTTTTGGCATCAGGGGGCCTGTACGACGGTTTCTGTTTCTTGCCCATACGTATTATTATACTGCGTTTTTGTGTCGAAGCAGATAAGCTATGCAAAGATTTGGACGAGTTTATAACCTTGTATAACACGTTCCAAGGTGTTGCCGGTATGATCGGTATTGGCTAACCCCCCCCGCCATCTTTGCTTCCCTTCGGCCTAATCTGAAGGTCCTCTACTGAGACTCCAACTCCTCCCCAAACGCCCCGCCCTCGACAATGACTCCTCAAATTATGATGACAGGCCTCGAGAATCTTCTTGACAAAGACAAAGAACGCAGGTAGACTAATTACGGATTACGGACACAATGCGCAATAGAACGTTCTCAGTTGCAGAAGCGCTTGGGATTCTCGAAATCGACCGGGACCGCCTATTTTACTTGATCAGCCGCAGGGGACTTGTCAAGCCAGCTATTCAAGGCATGGGGCGAGGAGGGAGAACCCGCCTTTCGTTTTTAAATCTATTGAACCTTGCCTTGATCAGGGAGCTATTGAAGTGGGAGATCAGCACCCAGGCTATTAGGGATATATTCTCAGGCCGAGTTGTAATTGAATATCGCAGGGCGGCATATAGGCTTATGGAAAGGAAGAAAGCGGGATACCCGCGATTTTATACTCCCGGACCATTAAGTGAAGCCATCTGGCGACACATTGGATTTTATCGTAAGAAATATGATGAGCGAGGCTGTATGCTCGTTATTCAAAAGTGGAGAAGACCGGAGCCAAATGAAGAGACGGCCATGATACTGACCCACAAGAGCGTAGGCGAAATGATCTTTGACACATTTAGACTGCCTATTGAACCGGGGAGGGGATTACGCCCTCATCTTGGCTTTTCGAGCACGCTCCTCGTTAACCTCATGGATATCGTCTTAACGATCGAAGAGCTTACGGGCGAAAAACTTAAGGAATCCACTAAGAATTAGCAATAAAATGAGGTCACTAAGTTTTAGCAAATCTCCTATTCAAGGCGTTATCTGCTACTTAAAAAATATAGAGTTGACAAGTGCAAAAGCTCGTGTTCCCATGATGATGTTGGTATAGGAAGATGCCAGAAGACGACCTGCCTAGCTATTATCACAGCAAGGACTGGCTTATCGAGCAGGCCAAGGCGAGTGGATTATCTACCGAGGAGATCGTCTTGATGATAACAAGGGCATATCAATACAAAGAAGCCGTACGAAACGCCAAAAGCTATGCCCCATTGTTGGGGATCTCTTATGGGGACTTTATGAAGATCGCTCGGCGAGGGCCGGGAAAAAGATAATCCTAACTAAACTTCCTTATTAGAGCCTGAGGTGCGTTTGCCCGACTGAGAAAGTCCCGAGCCTCTTCCTTTTGGCTCACATTCATACGTGGGAGCAGACTCAATGCGAGGTTGTCGAAAGTTTCTTTATCGAGTTTGGACTTCTCGGCTTCCGTTAGTTCCCTACCTTCAAACTCCTCAGCGATGTCCCTGAGCAAGAAGTCAGGCAGTTCGAGTTCGTTTTCCAGTTTCAGCACTTCGGGAACGAAGATGTCCACGTGAGTGGGGATGTCCACGATCTTCATCGTCGAGGCGGGCATGTCGTGAGGAGTGATCTTCATATCATAGACGATTCGTTGTAACCTAAGTCCGTTATACTTTCCGTACTCTTCGCACGTTTCAATTACGGACCGAAAAGCCTCTTTGTTGATGTCACTGTCACTGGTTACCGAGAGGACGTAATCCAATAGGTCGGTGGCCTTTTCTTTAAGGGTATAGCCGCCGGTGAGATATCCCTTTTCAACCAAATCTTGCTGATCAAGCATAAGCTCCTTGCTATAAGGCCCAAGTTTGTACTTAAAGAACTTCAGGTGCAGGGCCTTGATGCCCTTCTTGATCAGTTCCCATTCGGACAGAAAGGCAAGCTTCTGGAACTTCAGATTGCCGGATATCCCGCCGTGTTCTTCGGCGACAGATACCAAGAATAGGGCTAGCACCTTATCTATAAGGACTTCTTTATTCGATCTCATTCTCTCTCTAGGGGCCTGTAGACCCCTCCTCCCGCCTGGAGCCACTTAATTATACCACATGCTGTCAACCCCCTACCCCTAATCATCCCTGCGTCCGCCAACACGGGATCTGACGAATACTTCCTGCAGTATCACGCCAAACCAGCCTTGACTAGCTCCAAGGACACATCCTGGCTATTGTCCCTCGGAGCGAGGCCTATTAATTGACACTCCTTGCTCACCGGGTTATATTTCTCCCATGGGGATTGGCCCCAACAACTAAGGGGAAGTAGGCTCAGCCGATGAGCGCACCCAAAGAAATCGTGCGTCTAGTTGATAAGTTCAAACAGCATCTCGATTCATACAAATCCGGGCAATATAACGAGGCGCAACTCCGGATTGAGTTCCTCGACCCATTTTTTAAGGCCCTGGGGTGGGATATGGACAATACCCGGGGGCTGGCCGAAGCTTATAAAGACGTCGTTCATGAAGACGCCATCCGGATCGGAGGGGCGGTTAAGGCGCCGGATTGTTGTTTCCGCATCGGCGGCACGCGGAAGTTTTTCCTCGAAGCCAAGAAGCCGAGCGTCATGATCAGCGAGGAAACCCCGGCCGCCTATCAGCTTCGCCGCTACGCCTGGAGTGCGAAACTCCCGCTGAGCATTCTGAGCGATTTCGACGAATTCGCTGTTTACGATTGCCGCATCAAGCCGAATAAAACGGACTCCGCGGCCACAGCCAGGGTCTTTTTATGCCGATTTCAGGATTATCCCGAAAAATGGGAATGGATCTCTTCCATCTTTTCTAAGGACGCCGTTCTAAAGGGCTCATTCGACAAGTATGCTGAGGAAAACAAGGCAAAACGCGGCACGGCCGAAGTGGACGACGATTTCCTGGCTACCATAGAACACTGGCGGAGTGAACTGGCCAAGAATCTTGCCCTGCGGAATTCCCGCTTGTCCCACCGAGAGCTCAATTTCGCCGTCCAGCGCATTATCGACCGCGTTATATTCCTCCGTATTTGCGAAGACCGGGGCATCGAGCTCTACGGGCGGCTTCAAGCGCTTATTAACGGCCCAAATATCTACCGTCTTCTCTGTGAGGTCTTTGAAGACGCCGACGCCAAATACAACTCCGGACTTTTTCATTTCAAAGCGGAAAAAGGGCGCCATGAACTGCCCGATGAGATAACGCTAGGCCTTGAGGTGGACGATAAGCTCCTCCGCGATCTCCTCAGGGGCCTTTATTATCCCGAAAGCCCATACGAGTTTACCGTCTTCTCAGCTGACATTTTGGGCCAGGTTTATGAGCAATTCCTAGGCAAAGTCATCCGCCTTACCGAGGGACATCGCGCCGTCGTCGAAGACAAACCCGAAGTCAAAAAAGCGGGAGGAGTCTACTACACGCCCACCTACATCGTGGATTACATTGTGAAGCAGACGGTTGATAGGCTCGCAGAGAGCAAAAACCCAAAGCAGGTCGCTAAGCTTCGCATCCTCGATCCGGCATGTGGATCGGGCTCCTTCCTCATCAACGCCTATCAAGTCCTCCTCGATTGGCACCATGACTGGTATCTCGCCCATAATCCTGAGAGTTGGACCAAGGGGCGCAACCCGGTTCTTGTGCAAACGACGGCAGGGTGGAAACTGACCATCACCGAGAGGAAGAGAATCCTCCTCAACAACATTTATGGCGTGGACATTGATCCCCAGGCCGTCGAAGTCACGAAGCTGTCACTTTTGCTGAAAGTGCTCGAAGGCGAGAGTGAACAAACCATCCAGCCGTATTTGCGGCTTTTCCAACAGCGCGCCCTACCTGATCTGGGTGACAACGTCAAGTGCGGGAATTCGCTGATCGGGCCGGATTTTTACCAAGAACCTGATTTACTCAACCTTGGGCATGAAGAAAAACTTAGGATCAATGTTTTTGACTGGAGTGGATCCGACGGTTTCCCAAAAATAATGAACCAAGGCGGGTTCGGTGCAATAATAGGTAATCCCCCCTATGGCGCATCATTAAACGAGCACGAACTGACGTACCTTCGAAATCATTATGGATCCTCAACTAAAGACTTCGATACTTATTCGTTATTTATAGAAAAGGCAATAGGTCTAGCCGGGAAAGGCGGATTGATTGGAATGATTGTGCCGACCGGCTGGTATAGTGGACCCAAATTTTCGGCGCTTCGATTGATGGTTGCTAGGCGAAGCGACCCTATAACGTTCGTGAACCTTCCTTATGATATCTTCAAAGCATGGGTGGATACGACGGTCTTCATTATTAGAAAACGGCCTAAGCCCATTAAATGGCCTCGGAACGATCACCATGAAGCTTCACTAATTACCTTTCCCAAACGATTTAGAATTCGCTCTGCGGAAGATTTTGACAAAGGTGCGGAACGAATAAGATTTTCCTCCTGGTTCGACAGCGGAGGAGATGAGTATCTTACGTATGCAGATACGGATGCAGCTTGCCTTATAAACAAGATCTCATCACAGGGATTGTCCTTAAGGGATCTTGCCGACGTGCAGCGCGGCGTTACTCCGTTCAATCTGACGCCCAAGCCTGATCATCCCAATGCAAAGAGGGCTTTTAACGGATCGGTTAGGAGGTATCTGTTTGAGCCTGGCCATAAATGCTATATACGCTTCGATGATTCGTTAGCGGAGATAAAACAAGAGAGGTATTTCAAGGGCCCAAGAATTCTGCTAAGGGAGCTGATTAGCCGGCAATTTCGGCTTCAGGCTGTCAAAGTAACTGATGACTTTATAACCAACAAGTCCATGCAAAGCATTTTATCATTAGATGAGGGTCCTGACCTGAGCTATATCCTGGGGATATTGAACAGCCGATTAATGTCCTGGTATTTCCTCAGGCGTTCGAACATCGCACAGAGAGACGATTTCCCTAAAATCACGCTTAGGGAAACCCGGTCATTACCTATTGCTAAAGCAAAAGGAAGGACAAAGGAAGAGAGACTCGAGCATGAAAAACTAGCTGTGTTAGCGGAAGAGATGATAAATCTTCATGAAAAGTTAAAGCGTTGCAGTTTGCCACATGAAAAAGAAGTTGTTATACGGGAAATATCCTTAGTTGATATGCAAATCGATCATCTAGTTTACCGACTCTATAATCTTAGTCAAGAGGAAATCAGGTTGATTGATAAATCGCTAGATGTAACTTGATGTGCGTTTTCTCTGGGAAATAGAATGGAGAGATCGCTTTTTTATATTGGCGAACGGCCATGTGCCGTTTGGGATCTGGAAATTCGGAAGAAAAACCTGCAGCTATTAAGAAGTTTCGATACGCACTATTTCGAGTACTTGGCCAATACTCACTCTGCCGAACTTGATTCTGAGCATGCCCATCAGGCTGCGATGGCTCTACGAACATCCTACGGGCTCGCACTAGAGACTTTTTTTTCATTATTGGGGGCAACCATACAGGCCCCTGATTGTGTCTTCGGCTGGCTTTTTCGATATCAGCAGGAAGACCTGAGGGTCATAATCCAGGGGATTAAGGGTACAAAGAAGCTGTGCACAAGATTCCGAGGCCAGCTAACGTGGGATTCTTTATCCAGGGTAATCCATCGTAACCTTGTGCTCCCTGACAAAGCTAAAGAAGCCGAAATAAGAGCCAGCTTCGCGAAGTTCTGGGAATACCTCGCCTCTGACTATTCAGATCCAGGATCCCGGTCTGAATTCAATAGTATAAAACACAGCCTGCGCATTCAGCCGGGTGGTTTTCGTGTGGCCATCGGCCTTCAAGAGAAACCGGATGTTCCAGCACCTCCGGAACGCATGCAACGAATTGCCGGAAGCAAATTTGGAGCAACAACTCTTATCCTTGAGCCTATTATTAAAAAGGGGCTCGACTATCGCGTACGGGAGTACTCGCAGAACTGGAATTTGACTTCCCTTGTTAGCCTTATTCGAATCATTTCTATGTCGATTAACAATGTAATTTCATCTCTACTCATTCTTAATGGACAAGACCCCGAGAAACTCCAATTTTTCTGGCCCGAGGATCTTGCAGATTTTGACAGGGCATGGGAAAACGAGTGTGTTCTCCGTGCTTGCTCGAGAAACGCCAATATTGGCGAGGCTGACATCCGTCCGACTAAGGCTGAGGATGTCGAAAAATTCTTCACTGTAAAAGAAGAAAATCCTGCAAAGAAATGACCCTTTTCATCTTTGCTCAAAAAATATTCTGGATAGTATGTAACATTAAGAGAAAGGTTTATTTATACCATGGACAAGAAAGAGGAATTATTATCAGCAATCAAATCTGGATCATTTTTTGGGTTTGTTTTGAAAGGGTTTTCGCTCGTTGCGGTGGTCTTTACTCTCCCATCAAAGCTTGTCTTCTTGCGACCAGAGATAAAGCAACCCGCCCCAATTATCTTGATTATGGGGATTTGTTATTCGTAGAAGATAATGTAAGCATCGAAAAGACCATTGAACTCGTGCAGAAACTCGGCGAAGCTTTTGAATACAATTTCTCGTCTTATTCATTGAAGATGCCTCGGGGCTATTTCCGTGCCTTAGAGGAAGATCAAAACAAAATCGCTCAGGAGTATCATGGGTATGTAAATCTAAGCGAACTTGAACGCGAGCTGCTTAAAGAAAAACGGAGTTATCCAAAATCCCTTTATAGGCACTGGCCAACTGACGTTTTTATTTTTAACCTCGTATTCGAAAACGAATTTGTTTCATTGCGTTGCCGATTGACCGATAGGCCATTCCCGTTCAAAAAAGATTTGCCGGTCTTCCCCGACTATTATGAGGCATTAGAATCCTGGTTCGGCACAGAGTTGCGTAATTTAAATGAAGGCCAAATTGTTTTTTTCGTTCCGCGATATTGGGCCAGGATAAACAATGTAAAATTCGCCAAAGATATGTTCATTGTCAAAGTTGAGGGAGGTTCATGTCCTAAGAGAGAAATTGCCGCCAGCTATTTCATAAGATATGAGAATTCGCCAGCTGATTCTGGAAAACTCTATTTTCATAAAAAAAATCGTATCCCTATAAAAGATAAGGTGCAGAGATTCTACATCGTCATATTCAGCATAAAGGGCGAATCAATTCCGCTCGATTACCGGAATTACCATTTTGGAGACATATATAACAAGGCCTTGGATATCGAATATGATGAGGGCAACATAGAGCACTGGCTTGCAGAGGGTGAGAATGAATTCGTTGAATATAAGTTACGTATTGACGAAAATGATCGGAAAGAATTTATAGAATCCGTCTGTGCTTTTTCAAATACGCGCGGTGGACGCATCATTTTGGGTGTTGATAATGAAGCCAATGTGAAAGGACTGGACGCAGCGCAAATAAAAAGATACAAAGTGAGAATACTCGATTTGATTCGAGAGTGGATAGAACCTCAAGTTCAAATACATATGAAAACTGCGGAGGCCCTAGGGAAAAAATTGATAATCGTAAGCATCCAGAAAGGAGATGATCCGCCTTATAACTATAAAGATCATGGGGTCTATATCAGGGCAAATGCCACGGATCGGATTGCGAGCCGTGAGGAATTGATACAGCTTAAGCCCCAAGAAAATACCTGGGGCTAATATAATACGAGGATGATCTTTCAGAATTAGACCACCAATCTGCTTAAAATGCTCGGAACTGATAAGTTCGTAATACTCCCATGGCGAGTTTCTGAGCCGGTTATCGGGACTGTAAGGAAAACCGTGTAAACCTCCTTGAATCGGCAAAACGAATCAGTCACTGGGCTATGCTATACTCCCAGCTGATGATCTGTTTTGGCGACCGTTTGGGTTAACGTACTTAAATGCAAAAAAAGGGGCTTCCATAAAGTACCTGACACGTCCTTCCCCAATGGGGCCCAGGCGACCTTTCGGGGACTACTGACTCTGCTCGCAGCCGTTTCCATTCTTGCCGAAAGCCGTGATGTCCAGGAACCCGTGCCCGGAGAGGTTGAAGAGGATGACCGTCTTGCGGCCT
>Ga0187886_1000353_pt1 | contig 57374 bp, 49 predicted proteins | sample June2016WEW_20_1_FD_133001 | JGI IMG/M metagenome (GOLD analysis project Ga0187886, IMG submission 133001) | Peatland microbial communities from SPRUCE experiment site at the Marcell Experimental Forest, Minnesota, USA - June2016WEW_20_150 | ecosystem: Environmental > Terrestrial > Soil >... | reverse complement strand
CCGCAGATAGTCCAGACAGGTGCCGGTAAAATCCAGGTGATTGCCGATAGTGACTTTATCGATAACAACATAATTTACGCTGCCAGTGATGCAATCGGCGGTAATATTATGAAATGGATAATAGGGAGCAGTACTGCCTGGACAGATATTGTCAATGGAGTGATAATCGGTGGAATATACGGATTGGCGTTTTCCGACGACGTCCTCTATGCCTTGGAGTATAACGCCTTTTCCGGTCAGAGTTCACTTTGGCGGCTTATCTCACCAGCGACTGCCCAGGCATCATCGTCCGAATGGACTGCCAGCACCACTAATGCCACCACAGATGCCACTGACCCAACGGTGGTCTTAAATGCCACTCCACAAGCGTTGAAAGCCAGCACGGATAAATTATGGGCAGTGAAAACTAATGGCACCAACAAGCTTTACAGTTATACCGATACAATTATAGACACAGAAATATCTTTATTATCTCCAGTAGACGGATATCGTGTGAGAGTAAACTTCCGAACTTACCTTGCTTATGATGTATATTTCGGCTGGGATCGTCCCTCCGTGGCCACCGGCTATGAGCTCGTGATTGCGCGTGATGAGAACTTCGACTACACGGTGGCTACTATACCCGTAAGCACGACAAATGATATAGTCTACGTTATAGTTGGACTGGATCGGGCTGGCGCCGCCTATGTCAATTTTACACCTGGTGTCACTTTTTACTGGAGAGTACGCGTCACCGAGCCGAGTTACGGTCTATTTTCAGAAACAAGACACTTCACTGTTGATCCTTCTGCAGTTTCATATCTCCAGTTGATTACTCTGGTTCGAGGTGAAATAACTTCAACCACAAACGTGACTCTCTCCTGGCTCCCCTTACAAGAGAGTACCGAATATGAGGTTATTTTAGATGATAGCCTGCCAATAACTTCCCCGATTTTCGATTCTCTAACCGATACATCCACCATAAAGTTAGATATAACTCTGGACTATGGAAAAACCTACTTTTGGCAGGTCAGGGCAACCAAACCCATGAAAAGCGATTGGTCGGAGATAGGCACCTTCAACATTGTCGAAAGACCTGCCGAGACATCGCCGGTAGTAGTTAAAAAACTTCCACCGGAGACTACAACTCTATCGATAACAGCGCCAGCAGCAACTAAATTGGGACTGACTATAAAAACTATCTTCAACACCCCAATCTATGTACATATTATTTTTCTCATTATGATTATACTGCTGGCGGTCGTTATTGTTTTGATATACCGTCGGCAACCATTCAGGCTTGTATTCTCCCTGCCACATAGAAAACACCCCCCTGCCCCGCCACCAAAAATCACGATGCCCAGTGCGGCACCGATTAAACCAGAGGAGAAACCAGCACCGCTCATCGAGACTCCTAAAACACCCGCGCCGCCGGAAAAAATTGTCCCGCATCCAACCCTTATAGAGAAAGACAAGGAGGGGGCAGCCGTAATCTTCGCCGCCAAGAGCTTTATGTGGATGGCGACCCAGCAAGAAAAGACTGCTGAAGGCCAAGCTGGGCTATCAGAAAAGGAACGTCACTCCCTGGGGAAAAAACTCGCTGCCAAAATCCATGATTTGGGAAAGAAAGAAATACTTTATATTAAGTATCCCGAAGATACACCGATGCTGCTTAGTATCTGGGCGGAATACGCTTCCAAAAACGAGACCAGCAATTATCTTACAAAAACGTTCGAGTTAAACCCGTATAATGCCATTAAACTGATAAAATGTTACCCGCCGGCAGCTCAACCGGGCCAAGAGCTGCCCTCCGCAGCAGATTTTACCATGGCTCAATACGATGCAATAAGCGAAGTTATCGACCCCGATAATATCTACGCCGCGCTAAGCAAGGTGTTTAAATTCAAGGCTGAAACTATTGAAGAGAGGGTGCCCGTTTCGCCCGCTGATAGAAATCTGGCGTTCCAGTTCATGCTCCTTCATATCAAAACCAAGGGTGAAGGTTAGAATAGCACTGTTTCTCCGTCCACTTTTAGTAAAATCATCAGCCATTAAAAAATTACGCAATCATGTAAAAAAGCGACGCTTTTGGTTGGTTCGTTTGACATCGTTCCCTTTCATAAAGTAAAATAAATAGGCACAATTTTCTAGCGGGGGCTAGTTGTGTCAAACGAACGACGGGGAAATATTTCTGCTAATGGCACCTCCGCTATTCACCACCGTTACATCTAGGTAACACCAGTCCCCGCCCACTAGAAAGGCAACTTTACTCACTAAAATCTTGCCGTTTAACTGGTAATATGGGATTGCTCAAAGGAAGAAAAAAGGCATTCTCACTCTTCGCGGGACACCGCAGCATGCCGCAACCTATCTACGGTTGCGACAGCAGTTAAGTCTTTGTAGAGAAACGCTAATCTTTTTTCTTTTTAAATTATATTTCCGAACGCTCTAAAATAGAAATATAAAAAAATAAAAACTGGAGGAAAACAATGTCTTACCCTAAATTCGAATCCATCTTGCTTGAGAAGGATAAAGAAGAACCCAAAATTACCTATCTCACCCTGAACCGGCCGGACAAGAACAACTGCATCAGCATCGGCGAAGAATACATGACCGGCGACATTAAAAAAGCCATGTGGGAAATCAACCATGATGACGACTGTAATGTGGTGATTTTCCGCGGCGCCGGCAAGAACTTCTGCGCCGGGTTCGACCTATCCATGGTCTATCGCGTTTACGGCGGCGCCAAGGGCGTCAAACCCAGCCAGAGAATCCGACTTCAGACCGACCAGGACCAGCTTTACGGCTTCCCCCAGGCTATCCTGGACTGCAACAAGGTCGTTATGGTGCAGGTGCACGGCTGGGCTATTGAGGCCGGGCTTTATATCACCAAGGCTGCCGACGTCGTCATCGCCGCCAAGAACGCTAAATTCTCCCAGATGGGACAGCGGCTCGCCTTCGGCGGTCTGCCCACCCTGCCCCTCGAGCTGGTCATGGGCCACACCAAGAAGGTCGAAGAAATCCTGCTCACCGGTCGTACTATTAGCGGTGACGAGGCCGAGGAAGCCGGCTACGTGACCAAAGCCGTCCCCGAAGCTGATCTGGTGGATGAAGTTCATAATCTTGCCGCCGCCATCGCCCTCCTCCCGCGCGACTGCGTGGTTATGGGCAAGTTCGCCCGCCGCCATATGCTAAGCCGGCTGGGCTTAACCAACCTCTCAGAGGTTATTCTCTATCACACCTTCAGCACCAACCTTAAGTACAGCGACGATGAGCGCGAGCTGATGTTCATCCGCGACCGCGAGAGTATGGGCGAGAGAGAAGCCTTCCATAAGATGCATGAGAAATACGAAGAGCGCCTCAATAAGACCAAGTACTTCCGCAGCTATCGCCCGGAAAAGAAATAATGGTTCGACAAGCTCACCATGAGCGGCGATAAACGTTCCTGAAAAAGGAGTAAATTCAATGGCACAATATCCTGAATTTGCTAAAGACGACTATTTTAAAATAGACGTCGAATGTCACCTTAGCGGCGATACAAAAAAATACTTCGATTATTTCCCCGCCTACAAGCAATGGGTGCAAGGCACTGCCATGACATCCAACGCTTTCGGCGTTCCCTCCAAGGCACATGGCGCCGAAGCTCCTAAAGCAAAAGAAGCGCCCAAGCCTGCCAAACCGGAAATGCTGGAGGATGAACAGCTTTTAGTCTATATGGACCGCTATGGCGTGGATATGGCCTGTGTCCTCCCGGAATCCATGATGGACACTACCGGTTATTCCACCAAATGGTCTACCAACGGCTATCTGCTGGCCGCCGCCGAAAGGCACCCGGATAGATTCCTCGTCCAGCCTAATCTCGGTCCCTTTATAAAAAGAGGGATGAAAGAAGTTCTCTGGGAGCTGGATTACCTGGCGCAAGAAAGAAACTGCAAACTCTTCAAGTTCTATCCACCTGAAGATACTTACATTAATGATGAGAGGATATGGCCTTTCTATAAAAGATGTAACGAATTGGGAGTGACAGTTTCTATCCATACCGGCTGGAGCTGGTGTCCTCCGGGCAAAGCCAAGTATTGCCTGCCGGTGCTGCTGGATGACGTTGTTAATGATTTCTATGACCTGAAAATCATCGCTTTCCATGCCGGCTGGCCACATTGCCATGACCTGAACATGGTAGCTTTAACGCATCCGAAAGTATATATCAGCCTTAGTTTAATCATACCCTGGTATCAGAAAGTACCCCGACGTTTGGCTGAAATCATCGGAGAGGCAATTCAATTTGCCGGCCCGGAACGCATTATCTGGGGAACGGATTTCTATGGCGCCGGCGGAGCTCTCCGAACATCTGTAGAAGGTTTTAGAACATTCCAAATGCCGGAAGACCTGCAAAAAGGCTACGGCTACGCCCCGGTGACCGATGAAGTCAAGCGGATGATTTTCGGAGAAAATCTTGCCAAAATAATGGGCGTTGATACGTCTAAGAGACGCGTAAAATAAAGCAATAAACAAGGAAGGAGAAAAAATGTCGGAATTCCCTATCTTATTCTCACCTATTAAACTGGGACCGCTGGAGATAAAAAACAGAATCGGCGGTTCCTGCACCACTACCGGCGGCGCTGACCAGAACGGCTTTATCAGAGAAGAATGTATCTATTCTTATGCCGGCAGGTCGGAAGGTGGCGCCGGATTCATCACTATTGAGTGTACCTTTGCCACCGACTGGGGCGCCAAGACCACCAGCTTCGGCAACCCGCGCATTAGCGGCCGCTCCTACTACGAGGGGCAATCCAACCTCGCCGAGGGCATCAAGCAGTGCGGTGCCAAAGCTTTCATCCAGATTACCCCCAGTTTTGGCCGCCAGGGCTCCAGTAAGACCTCCGGTGAGGTCCCCGGAGCGCCTTCCGCTATCCCCTCCGAGCGACCCCAGGACTACGAAGAAAGAATCATGCCTCGCGGCTACGAAACAAAGGCGGCGACATTAGGTGCCACCGCTGTTCCTAAGGTACTGACCCTGGAAGAAATAGCCTACATGGAACGGACCTTCCCGGACGCCGTCTCCGCTGCCAGAACCTGCGGCTATGATGCTGTTGAGTTTCACAGTCCGCACGGCTACCTCATTCACCAGTTCCTGTCACCGCGTTCCAATCAGCGTACCGATGAATACGGCGGCTCACTCGAGAACCGCTTCCGCTTTTTAAAGAACCTGCTGGTTGCCTCCCGCAAGAGGGTAGGCCCGGACTTCTGTCTCGGTATCCGCTTAAGCGGCGACGAGCATATGCCCGGCTCTATCCATGAGGAAGAACTAATACAGGTAGCCAAGTGGTGCGAGGAGCTAGGCGCCAGCTACATCCACCTCTCCGACGGCTCCTACGAGGCCAGGAGATGGTTCTTCCCCCAGAGTTCACATGACTTTATCGAGCATGCCAAACATTTCAAACCCGAATTGAAGATACCCCTAATCGTCCCCGGCCAGCATGACCCCTACCTTGCCGAGGAAGTACTGCGCAACGGCTGGGCGGACGCCATCACTATGGGCCGCCAGCTTGTTGCCGACCAGCGTACCCCGCGCAAATGGCAGGAAGGCAAAGTGGACGAGGTTGTCCGCTGCTTACGCTGTAACGTTTGTTTAGCCCGGTTCAACCGCGGTCTGGCTATCCGCTGTGCCGTGAACCCGAATATAGGCCGTGAAAAGTACGACCCAAAATATAACACCAATGCCATGGCCCTAGCCCTCCGGCCGCTGCCGGAACCTTTCACGCCGCCCTGCCAGAATACCTGCCCGGCCGGCCTGGACGTCAACGCTTATGTCCTCATGACTTCCCGCGGACAGATTGACGAGGCTTACCGCTATCTAAAGCAATATACCCCGTTCCCCGGCGTCCTCGGTCGCGTTTGCCCCCACCCGTGCGAGAAGGAATGCAACCGCGGCAAGCTGGACGACCCAATCTCGATTAACAACATCAAACGCTATATCGCCGATACCGTGATGGCGGATGGTCTCCCGAACTACTTAAAGAAGCAGTGCCTGCCGGAGAAACTGCCCATCACCAAGAAAGAGAAAATCGCTGTGGTCGGTTCCGGCCCCGCCGGTCTGACCGCCGCTTACTTCCTGATTAAGAAGGGCTATGCCGTCACCGTTTTCGAGGCGGCTTCCGTCGCCGGCGGCATGATGGTATTAGGCGTACCGGAGCATCGCCTACCCAGGAAAGTGGTGGAATGGGAAATCGCTTCATTGAAGAAGATGGGTATAGAAATCAAAACCGGCAGCGCCGTCAAGAACCCCGAAGCCCTCTTAAAGAAGGGTTATAACGCGGTGTTCGTCGCTGTTGGCTCACAGAATAGCGCTAAGCTCAATGTGCCCGGTGAGGACGCCAGCGGCGTTCTCCAGGCGCTTCGGTTCCTGAAAGATGTCAATCTCGGCAAGAAACCGGCCGTCGGTAAGAAGGTCGTCGTCGTTGGCGGCGGCAGCGTCGCTATGGATGTCGCCTCCTCCGCTTTACGGCTCGGCGCTGGCAGCGTCCAGGTGGTCTGTCTCGAATGCAGCCACGACGAAATGCCCGCCCAGAATGAGGAAATTGAGCAGGCTATCGAAGAAGGCATCAAAGTCGATATGAGCTGGGGTCCCAAAGTAATTCTCACCACCAGCGATAAAGCTGGCAAGGTCAAGGGCGTTGAGCTAAAGCGTTGCGTGACCTGCTACAATAAAGCCGGACAGTTCGCTCCAGTTTACGACGAGAAAAAGACCAAGACCATCGAAGCCGATATGGTCATCACCGCTATCGGTCAGCGGGTCGACCTCTCTTTCATGAAAGAAAGCAAAGTTAAAGCCACCAAGCGCGGCACCATCGAGACCAAAGACCGCAGTCTGGCCACCAACGTTAAGGGCGTGTTCGCCGGTGGCGATGTCGCCCGCGGTCAGGGCACAATGATTGAGGCAATGGCTGACGGCAAGAAAGCCGCGATAGCTATCGACTGCTACCTGCGCGGCGTTGACCTGCCGCCCGCTCCTCCTGCGCCGATTCTGGCTGACGTTACCGATGCTTCTTTCGTGCGCCATTTGAGGGAATACACGAAAGAAACACGCATCGGCACCGAAGTTACACCAGCCGCCAAGCGGAAGAGCAACTTCAAAGAAGTCAACCTCGGCTTCAAGGATAAGCAGACCTGCGTTAATGAAGCCAGGCGCTGCCTTACCTGCCGATGCACTTCAGTACTGTACTAAACCAGAGTAAACCCTTCGACTACGCTCAGGGGTAAATCCCTCGACTACGCTCGGGATAAACGGGGAGGGGATGCGAGACACATTCTGTCTCCCCCTCCCCGAGGTTTTTAAAGGGAGAGACAGGAAAGGAAGTAAGGATATGGCAGAATTAACTCCTTTGAGCAATTACTTGTTAAAACAATCTTCTTATGGTGTAAAACGAGTTATATTCACATTTTCTGAGATTGAAAACATAATTGGTAAGAAAATGGCATCTAATGCACGAAAGTACTTTTTAAGTTGGGACAATAGGCATGGAAAATATGCGAGGCAAAATGCCTGGCTAGACGTTTGTTGGCGAACTGTAATGGTGGATATGGAATGTGAAAAAGTTGAATTTGTTCAAAACTAAATCCGTTTAAATCACTTCCTCTCCCTCGATGGGAGAGGCAAGGTGAGGGTGAAAACATGGCATTACCCCTCACTCAATCTCTCCCACAAGGGGAGAGAAGCTTAACGTAAGGAGGTCAACTATGGGCTGGCAAGAGGAATATAAAAAGAAACTCGTCACGCCGGAGCAGGCGGTTAGCGTGATTAAATCCGGCGACCGCGTTTGCTTCGTGCAAGGCAACGAGCCGCAGGCACTAGGGCTAGCATTGGCAGCGCGGCTGGGCGAGGTGGAAAACGTGCTTCTATCCCTGCGTACGCCGGGGAGGGACTTCGGGTGGTATGACCCTGTCTTCGAGATGTCTTTTAAAATCGAAGTCGGTTTCCCTCTGCCAATCGTCCGCCAAATCATCGCCGAGAGACGGTGCGACCTGGCGATAGGCGGACTGGGCTTTATCTTCAGCGAAGAAGACCGGGGTCCTGCCGACGTGGTTATGGTCGAGCTTTCTCCGCCCGACGAGCACGGCTATTGCAGCTTCGGGGCTTCCGTCTGGACGAAGAAAACAGAAATCCGCCGCGCTAAGATAGCCCTGGCCGAAATTAACAAAAACCTCATCCGCACCTATGGTGATAATTTCATTCACGTTGATGAAATCGACTATTTTGTAGAGCATACTCCGTCGGGGAAACAGCCGGGCGGCACCGACCTGCTGGGCAGAAAGAACGTAGAAGCCGGCGAGACGGAAAAGACCATCGCGGGCTATGTTGCCACTCTGATTAAAGACGGCGATACTTTACAGGTAGGCGTGGGTTCTACCAGTGAATGGTGCTGCACCCTCGGCACCTTCGATAACAAGGTCGACCTCGGCTGGCACTCCGAGACGACGCCCCGGGGCATTATACCGCTAATCCGGGCAGGTGTCATCAACGGCAAACGCAAGAACTTCAATACCAATAAAGCCATCGCCACAGCCTGCGGCGGCGGCTCCAAAGAAGATATGGACTTTGTGACCATGAACCCCTGCTTCGAGCTGCACAGCGCCGAATACTGCCTGGACGTGCGCAACATCGCCGCCAATGATAACATGGTAGCCATCAACAGTGCCGTGAGTGTTGATTTTGCCGGCCAGATTGCCGCCGAGTCCGTCGGTCCCAGGGTCATTAGCGGCGCGGGCGGGCAAACGTCCTTCGCCATCGGCTCCTTCCTCTCCAAAGGCGGCCGCAGCATTACCGTAATGTCCTCCACCGCCGGCAGCGGCGATAAGATGGTCTCTCGCATTACTCCGTTACTGGCTGAAGGCACGATTGTTACCGTGCCAAGAACCATCAGCGATTACGTCATCACCGAGTACGGCATTGCCCATGTTAAGGGCAAGACGCAGCGGCAGCGGGCTTTAGACCTTATCGCCATCGCCCACCCGGACTTCCGCGCCGACCTTAAAAAGGAAGCGGAAAAACTGTACTGGCCGTGAAGAAAGTAAACAGTTGACAGTTGACAGTTAACAGTGATAAGTGAAATAGGCGGCGCCAAAGGCGCCGCCTATTTACTTTGAGCTTTTCTAGCTCGCCCTGTTTATTCCAGGAATACCCAACCCTCGACTAGTGTTAGAGTTACATCAACTACTACGTAATTGCTTTTAATCACCGTCAGGGTAATGGTATCATCCACGCTCTTGAACTCTGCGATATAGCTAAAAAGGTCTGCCGTTTCTTTAATAGCAATTCCATCAACGGCGATGGCTACATCGTTTACCTGTACCCCTTCTATATCTTGAGCCATAGTGAAAATGGCGCCGAAGCAACTAAATATTCCTTTATTGATAGCGTTATCGGGGGTGATATCATCCAGCGTCCATTTGCCAGGCAAGGTAGCATTGGTGAATGAACCTTCATCAATAATGGCGCGGGCTACTCTGTCTATTTTATTTGAGGAGATGGCATAGTGAATGCCTTCACCAGAAGAATTGGTGTATGCAGCTATTCCGACAACCTGACCTTTATTATTTACCACCGGCCCTCCACTGTTGCCGGGATTGGTCGGAGCATCGATTTGAATTAGATTACTAACCAACCAACTAAAACCACTAACATCTATCATCGCTCTCGTCCGACTGATAATTCCGTAAGTGACCGATTCAAATATCCCGAGAGGGTTGCCAATGACCATGACTGACTCGCCGCAGAATAATGCATCGGAGTCAGCTAAATTAAGCGGCTTTAAACCCGATTTCCCCGTCAGTTGTAAAACAGCGACGTCACTATATTTGTCACTGCCGATGACTTTCGCTCTAGCAACACTGCCATCGTGCAACACGACATCGATATAATACATATTGCGGATGACATGCCAGCAGGTTATTATATAGCCATCCGCACTATAAATAAATCCAGAACCAAGTGTGCTACCATCGGTAATCAGGCATACGCTTTTAATGGCCTCATCATAAACTCCACGTACATTCACGGTTGATTCAGCAAACTTAGTTGCTAAATCAGCGAGTTTGGTATTTAAGTTATTAACATTACTATCTATTGTCGTTAAGTGTTCCGTTGTTTCACCTTTAAAAGTGGCTAACTTTGCATCCAAGGTAGTAATATTAGAACCCAAAATCGTAATGTCATTCTGTACACTGGTGAATTTATTGGCTGTATCAGTCTTAAAAGCATTAAGTGAAGAGTCCAATTTACTGATATTGTCTTGCACAACCGTAAACTTGTTAGTCGTGTCGGTCTCAAAAGCCTTCTGCTCATCACTCAATGTATCAATCTTGCTATTCAGATAAAAGGAAGAATAGCCGAGACCGCCAACCATGAGAAAGAGGATAGCTATTAAACATGAAAATATTATTATTAACTTTTTATTCATTTAAGCTCCCTTCGGTTTCCGATAATAGACTATATATTAAATTATAGCCCTCGGTGTTCTTGAAAATCCACTGGCTTTGTTGCTACAATACTAAGGCATGCCGAGGTGGCGGAATGGCAGACGCGCTACGTTCAGGGCGTAGTGTTCGAAAGGGCGTGGGAGTTCAAATCTCCCCCTCGGCAGTAGCCAGTAAAACGCGCTTGTAGCTCAGTTGGATTAGAGCGGAGCCCTGCGGAGGCTCAGGTCGTGGGTTCGAGCCCCGCCAAGCGCGCCACCCGGGCGGTTAGCTCAGTTGGTTAGAGCACCTGCTTTACACGCAGGGGGTCAGAGGTTCGAGTCCTCTACCGCCCACCATACTGTACAATAGGTAGAACTCCCTCTTTTTCGATGGTAACCTTCTCAGGTATCATAGGCATAGTATATGTCAGAACTGCTTCATTACCAGTTACTCGAATATCTTTAATGAAGCTCTTTATAAACGTCCGTCTCTCCGCTAATGTCCCTTCTTTAAGAATGTCATGCAATTCATCGATATAACATGATACAGTTTCAAGGTCAGTGAGCTCTACTTTCCTGTCTGACATCTGACTTTCGATTTCAATCCTTTTTGCCTGAAGCTGTTCCTGACGCTGTCGTAAATCACGAATTCTGACGATCAAATCATCCAGATTCAACTTACCCGCCTCAATAGCATCATATAGCCGTTCCAGGCGATGATTAATGTCTGTTATCGTATCTGATATCAACCCAAGTTCATTCTGGTATGACTGCATAGTCGAGTCCATCTCATCATTGACCATATGTACAAGATTAATCAGGCTTCCCCGGGTTAAAATACGCTCCTTTATCTGCTTTATCACAACTGATTCGAATTTATCCGTGTTCAGATATTTAGCCAGACACGACCCGCTGCCTTTTTTGTCAAGGGTACCACAGACATAGTAGGCAAACTCCCCGTTCTTCGCATATTTACCGACGAGCGCTTTACCACAGTAGCCACAATAGGTTATACCACTAAGTAGAAATGGGCTGGAAGCTCTTCTGGGATGGATCCTCTTGGGCATCCGTTCTTTCATCAGGGTTTGTACTTTTAAGAAAGTCTCTCTGTCGATAATGGAGGGACAGATGTTCTCTGTACGTATTGGTTCATGACCGTGTTTACTGTTCTTCCCCCAAACAAATACTCCTGTATATATCTCGTTATTTAATATGAAATAGACGCCGGTCTTTCCCCATCCTTTACCTTTCGGGGCGAGAATACCCTTTTCATTAAGATCTCTAACTGTCTCGATTAATCCTTTACCGTTGATTATTCCATCGAAGATATCAGCTACTATACTAGCTTCAACAGGATCAATTTCCAGTTTGGTTCGCTCTTTATTACCGTCTCGGACTCTTATTTTCCGATAACCATAAGGTGCTTTACTTGATAGGTAAAAACCTCTAGAGGCACTTTCTCTCATACCCCTAGTTACCTCTTCGCCCAGATTGTCCGAGTAGAATTCATCAAGGCTCTCGATAATGGCTTCAAGCAACCTGCCTGTGGGTGTATCATCAAAAGGTTCGTTTATCGAGACTACTTGTACCCCTGCCTTTTTTAGCATTGCTTTGTAGAGAATGGAATCCTCTCGGCTCCGGGTAAAACGTGAGTATTTCCAGACAAGAATCTGTTCAAAGGGCTTAGTGGGACGTCGGGCTAGAGAAACCATTTCCTTAAAAGCAGGACGGGCTGTCGTCCTGCCAGTCTCTGCCTCATCAACGAATTCACGTATAATCTGGTGACCGTTACGAGTAGAATACTCCCTGAGTGCCCTGAGTTGAGCTGATATGGATAAGTCAACATCCTGTTTCTCCGACGAGACCCTGGTATAAAGAGCTACTTTCATGGTATTCCTTCCTTCTCTAATCAATTGGACTTTGTTATATGGGGCAGTATTTGCAGCGTCCCGGCACTATTCGCCTGAGTCTTATTATCGCCAGTTCTTCACGGAGTTTACCACCCAGGCGTCCAATTTCGGAAACTGTTTTTTCCAAATCACAATATGCTTCCCAGCCTTTTAGACTGGGTTCTAGCTCCTCCAGAACTACCCGCATTATTTCTTTATACCCATCGGCATGTTCATTATCCATTTTACCCATCTGCCAACAGCCATAACGAAGATTCACCAACCCCTCTCCTGCAGGCTCAGTTAGCAGGTTCTCTTTGGTATTAAGTCCTTTATACCCATGAGACCACTGACTTGCCTGAGCAGAAAGAGCACTGACAATGCCGGGGATAATCCCATCCAGGCCAGCATTGACTAGAGGCGTCAGCTTGCGATGTGCTTTCGCCGCTTGCTCTATAATACTCCCTATTTTCTGTAGTTGTTCGTCGCTTTTTGGGTGCAGGCTCCGCCATTTTGACATATAGCTCCATATGGGTGAGCGCGGCAAATGCTGACGCAATGCAGCTTCCATAAAGTCATCATCCAGCGATGATGTAACATTTTCTGTCCCCGATATTTCGGAATTCAGCTTTTCGGCAAACTTACGTAGGTCATCATAGTGCCTCTCCAAAGCGTTACGAAGCACGATCGATCTGGCTTCGCGAGCCTCCCGCTCTTGTTTAGCCAATTCGATTTGCTTGCGTACCGTGCGGACGTCGAATCCGTCTTTGACGGCAATTTGAGGGGGAGATTCCCCGTTCTCCTCGTTGCGCTTTAACCAGTCACGTCGGACCTCAGGTTTAATTGGCGGCTTCCTAGTTCTTTTTGTCATATACCTCCCAGTACCTACATATTGGTATTTCTGAACTATCTTACCACGCATGATTAGTGTTGTCAAGTGTCATTCTGATTCTAATATAGTTTATATAATGCTTTTATAGTGTTGATTTAATCATATCGTCTTGTCATACTATGTATGTTATGAACGATAAGTCAATTCTAAGCCATCCTGAATCGTTAAGTCAAGATGAAATTGAAACAACCCGTCTACAAAATGGACTACGGGTTCTGGCAAGGATAATTGCACACGATCTTGTAAGGCAACAGAGAGGTATCCGGGACAAGACATATCCCAAGATGGATACTCACCAAACACCAAAGCACGATGAAGTATGAAATCTTATCTTACACCAGAAGAGATAATCACTCTTGAGAATGCGGCTTCGAACCTAAGAGACCGACTTCTGATTCACACGTTGTTTCATTTGGGATGCCGTGTCTCCGAAGCGCTAGGGATTACTGTAGAGGATATCGACCTTGCCGCGGGTACTGTTAGTATTGAGCATCTGAAGATGCGCATGAAGTTATCCTGTCCCCACTGTGCAGTCGGGCTCGGCAGGAGTCACACCTATTGTCCTAGGTGCGGAGTTAAAGTAGATAAGGTAGTTGCTGAGGAAAAGGAACACCGCCGACAAAGAGTCCTACCTATTGACCAAGATACACTGGCTATGCTTAAAGACTACATCGAACGAGGTGGCCCGGTTGTTAAAGATGACAAACGACTTCTCTTCGGAATAAACCGTCATCGTGCTTGGCAGATAGTTAAAGAATGTGCTGAAAGGGCAGGCTTACCCAAAATCACCAACCCTGAAACGGGAAAGTCTCACAACGTTAGCCCTCATAGATTTAGAGATGCCTTCGCAGTTAATGCGATAAAGGTTGATGATTCTGGCGACGGCCTGCGACTTCTCCAGGAGCACCTCGGACATCAGAGTTTCAATACAACAGCCAAATACAGAAAAGTCGCCGGTGAAGAGCACCGCGAGTGGTATGACAAGTTGTGGAAGGGTAATAAGTCATGACCTTTCCACTTAAACCTAAGCGCGGGGGATTCCTAAGGCCTTTCGGCTGCGGCTGGTTTATCCGAGAATTTTTACTGGGCCACGGCCCGTATGGTTCACCAACCCTAGACCCAAGTGTTGGTGCTCCTCAAGCCGATATTTTCCACTACTACAAATTAGCACTTATAAGAGCCACGGCATTAGATAGAGCCACCAGAACAGAAGAGAGAACAGCCAAGCGAGAAAAACGAGTAATCAATCCTGACACCATAGATAAGCTCGCCCAAAGATACTTGTCTCGAATGCCGTATAAAGCCCAGGGCTGTCGGTATCATTCGTTTGTCGTCTACTTCTCGACTCTTCAAAGACTGGGCTGGGTCGAACCCACAGGTCAAGAAGAGCCTTCAGCGTTTCAAGACTACTACCCACCAGGTCAACCTCGAAAATATTTTCTACTCACCAATACCGGAATGGCTGCCAGCGATAGCGAATGGGCTAATCCTACACAGAGAACTCGATAACTAAAAACGGCATCCTCACCAATGCCCCTAACAGTTCTAGCACGCTCCATAATCCACAACCAGCCTCTTTAATGCCTTCTGATATACCAATTATCAGCCGATTGCTAAAGACACAATAACCCTAGCCGAATAACGAAAAGTTCAATCGCCTACCTCTCTAGAGAGCCTGTAGTGCTTACAGCTCATTTTCACAGCTTAAGACCATACTCCAAATTGTTCAATTTCAGGTATTTTAGCTTTGACAGGGTTTTAAGGCGGTTTAGCTTTGATAAGTCAAAAGTCCGTAAATATAGGTTCATTCTGTAATATCACTTTCCTTCCTTTTGTTCAATACTAAATATGGAATATCTACGCACTTTAACAACCGAATATCAATAGAGCCTTGACCCGAACGCTTGCCCTATCTGGCGAGTAAATAAAGTGCCCTAGACTAGCTGACACTAGCTAGGGCAAATCTAACAAAGGCGGTGAGGCACAATGCTAGACTGGGACAAGTATATCGCAGTAGCCGACAGGTTTCAACACAAGGCAAAGAGACAGGACAGAGAGGACTTGAAGCATACCATCATACTAAGGTTAGCTCAAGTCGCCAGCAATAACGGACACAAGCCGTTTACCGAAGCCGTGATGTATCGTATAGCCAGCTATGTAGTCGCTGATTATTGGCGGACACAATACAAGCTCACTAACGGACTGGACTGTGGAAGCTGTAGCCGAAAGCAAAGGCAAAAATGCCGGTCTGGAGACTTATATCATCAGTGCCCTAAAGCTATCAAGCTGGAGAGTTTAAGTAAGCCCATCATAGACAGCGAAGGGCATATTACCGAGCTTGGGGAACTGATAGCCGATGATAGGGCTATTGACCTTGACGCTTGGCTGGAAGCTAAAACATTCCTGCTAGGCTTCCCTAAAAGGCTGATGGAAATAGCCTATAAAATAGACAACGGCGACAACCTGACTAATGCAGACATGATTTATCTTTGCCGTTTTAGGAAAAAAGACCAAATAAAGCTTTTTAAGTGAAAGGTTTTAACCTCAAATCCCGACTTATATAGTGGAAGCACCGATAATGCCAGCGAGTTGCGGGTTATCGGTTAGCTTACTACTAGGCGAAGCCGATAGCCTTGCCCACTATCGGATAGCCAAAAGGAAGGTGTTCAAATAGAACAACTGAATATTGAGGGCAAGCGTTCAGGTGAGGGCTTTGTGGCACACAAGGCGATACTGGTAAACGCCTTAAGTCGGGCACTAGCCGAAAGGGTGGTGCTCATCGACTTTACCATCGGGCGTAAAGGTTTCCTTACCTATCTTAAGTCTCTCGGCGGGAGCAACATCGTTAAGGTAGTTCCTGCCAACGGTAGTGCTAGCGGGTCGCAGACTAACGGACACAAGAGACTTAAGGTGGTCTGCGGAGCTAATACCAGCTACCTTGACGACATGGCTTGGGTGGGTGAGAAAACACCCTTGACGCTCTGCGATGTCAGAGTCAGCCCTTCCAATACTGTCAAGCCTAACCTCGGAGCACTGGAGCTATCGGAAGCCCTGTCAAGGGTATTACCCTTTACTGCCAGAGAGGATAATAGACCTGTCTTACAGTGTGTCCTCTTTAAGGTGGCAGAAGGGAAGCTCACGCTAGTGAGCGCCGATGGTTTCAGACTATCCGTCGTAAAGCTGGATTATGATGGTGATGAGGGGCAAGTCCTGATAAACAGGGATGAGCTAAGGGGTGTCACCAGTGCTTTACGGCGTGCCTATCGGGTGAGGGTAAGCTTTGAGAAAAACGGAGAAAGCCTTGACGGCATGAGCCTCGTACTGGATACCGAGCTAATCCGCTATAAATGGCGGGGAGCCGATGGTGATTTCCCCGAATACGAGAAGCTGATACCCGCCGAGTTCAACACCTTTGTTAGCTTTGACGCTAACGAGGCATTGAAAGCGGTAAGCTCACTCAAAGTTCTGTCCGATAGCAAGACATACCCGATAGACCTCACCATCGGCAACGGCAAGGTAATCATGTCCAATCCCGATGATAAGGGACTGGTGGAGATACCTGCCGATAATTTAGGCGAAGGAAGGATAAGGCTTGATGGCAGCTATCTCGCTGATGCCTTAAGGGCTTGTGGCGGGATGGTGGACTTAAAGCTTATGGATAGCAAGTCGCCGATGCTCTTTACCTCTCCCGACTATGAGCTAGTGGTGATGCCGATGCTTACTAGCGAAAGCCAGAAGCCAGCCAGTGAGGCACAGACCGCCGAGCCAGAGCCAGCCGAGGTTGAGGAAGCCGAGAAAACCGAAGCGGTAGCCGAAGCCGAGGAAATCACTAAAGCCAAGTCCCGACACAAGTCGGGAAAGCACAAGGCGAAACAACCAGTTGCCGTGTAGCCAAACAACCAAAACTGAACGCTTGAACTCACAAAACAGCCAACGCAGGAAAGCGGGGGATGACCCCGCTTTTTTGCTATTTTCAGGGGGTATTCCTGCACCGATGCGGGGGTGGGAACACTCCCTTTAATTTTGGCTGAACGGGACAGGGAGTGCTGATGCCCGATGGCAGTGCAAGGCACGATTGGCAGGGAAATAACCGGCGGTTGCGTACTTTTGGAAGTTGGTACAGTTGTACAGTACGAGTAAGAACCAAGGAGAATAGGCGCTCTGAATTATATTCCGAAAAGAACAGGGAAAGGAGGTGAAACTATGCCTATCAAGTGGAGTCCTCTCAGGGTAATTGAAGCGATGGACATGGTCGAGGAATATATCAGCCAGTCTATTGAGCCACTGGAGCAAGCTAGGATTATTGCCCGCGAAGCCATGGATATCCCGAACCTACCTCAGTATGTTACCCAACATTTACTACGAATTATCGGTGAGATAGACCGGGCAATCGGCGGCAGCCAGTGGGAGCCGGTCGGTCGGCTGAAGGCAGGAATACAGTCCGTTCGCGAGTCTTTACCCAATGGAGCAGTTGACGAAGAGAGAAAGAAACTGGAGAGTGGAAGTCAGCCGAGTCTGATGGCTTGAAGGTATTGGTATTAAAGTCATAACTGTTAGGGGCTAGGGAGTATTTCCCTGGCCCCTTTTTTATCCTTTTTGGGTCACAATTCAGCGCATTGAATGAAGCATTTCCATTAATGTTAAAGATGGCATTGTATTTAGCAAATTCTGGGACTTGAAAAACAAAATACTCCCCGGGGCTAATATTAATTTATCATGTTGATTATCAAATACCTAAATACTTCAAAATCAGAGTTGATTATCAAAAAGTTAAAGCTAAGTAAAATCAAAGCTATCAAAGCTAATTAAAAATCAAAGCTAATCAAGGCTAATTAAAAATCAAGGCTATCAAAGCTAATTAAAAATCAAAGCTGACTGAAAAATCGTCAAAGCTAAGCCACTAAAGCAAGGTCAATGGATAATCAAAGCTAAAAGCATTTAATAACCAATTTTTCCATTTCATAATCAAAGGTAAATCAAAGCTAAACCAACAAAGGATTGTCAAAGCTGATTTTAGAGATTTTTACTAATTACAGAAAACGCTCTATTCAAGCTCATTTTTGATTGACCTTTATTTTAGGGCGTAACTGAATGTTGTTAAGGGTAACACTCGAAAAATTTTTAGCTTCTTTTTGGCCCTCTTTATTAGCTTTGACGGTGATTGAATCAGCCTCGATTTTCCTTTAGTCTTGACGATATCTAAATCGTTTATGGATTTGTATTGATTAAGTTAGCCTTGATAGAAATTGTATTAACCTCGATTTTCCTTAGTCTTATTCAATTTTGATAAGCTAGTCTTGACAGTTTTTGTATCAGCCTTGATTTCTGCTTAGTCTCGATCAACCTTGATTTCTGCTTAGCCTCGATCAACCTTGATTTTATTTAGCTTTGACGATATCTAAATCGTGCCTGATTTTCAAGATTAATTAATTTTGTTATCTAGATGGTCGTTCTCCTTAATGATATGAATTTAATTAAATGGAAGAAGCTATTAGTCACGTATGATGTGAGACTTTAGCCTTGAGTGATGAAAATCAGCCTTGATTTTACTTTAGCCTTGATTAGCTTTGATAATGTCAAAATCGTATCTAATTTTACAATCAAATTTTCACTTAATAATTTTGAATGAAGAAGTTATAGCCAACATTCACAAAATGAAGTTGTGATATATTGTTACCACCCAAGGTATTCAAAATATGTGATAAAAAAATCGAGTATCATACTAAATACCAGCTCTTTTTTACCGGTTGAACAAATTGGACATATGTTCAACTGGACGGGGAGACGGGGGAGGGTGGAACTCCATCATACCGACTTATTTTTAACATATTAAAACAGAGGCAGGCGTTGGCAGTGTTGTATCGCGAGCGAATGTAAAAGCCGAGGACTCTATCGTCAACCACCCACAACTTTAGCAAGCCAGGGCGCGCGCCACGCCGATACGCTGTCGTTGGCCTCCCGAAAACTCATGCGGAAAACGGTCAATCATCGAAGGGTCAAGACCGACGATACAGAATTGCCGCTCTACCTTGTCTTTATATTTTCCTCTACGCATTATCATGTGGTGGATTCTCAACGGCTCGCCAACGATGCTGCCGGCGCTTTGCCGTGGGTCAAGCGAGGAATAGGTGTCCTGGAAGATAAGGGCCATATTTTTGCGAACTTCTCTCATTTTCATGGGAACACTCTGGTCGATGCAGATTGAACTAATTATCGCATTAATTCTCCTCATTTTTGTACCGGTTTGTGTTTATGTTGGAAAACGTTACCCGGGTTTTTATCCCCTTTTCATGAACGACGTTCCTGTATAGGAACAAAATATCAGGTTAGTTTTAGTAATAGTTCAAGATTTTATTGACAAAAAAGGTAGATTGAAATTATGCCCCAAGATATCATGCCCTGTGCTAATGATTTGTTCAAGGCAGGTTGCCAGTTGTTCTTTGTCTTTCAGAGATATTTTAGAAAAAATCATTTCTATCGATTTCCTGGGCACGGAATCCACGATTTTTCTTGCTTTTTCCGTCATAATCACTTTATATTTTTTTTCGTGTTGCTGTCGCTCTTTTCTTACTAGACCTATTTTGGACATCCTATTCACGATTGTAGATACCGAATTATGCTGTCTTATAATAAAATTAGCAATTTCGTCGATAGTAGCTGAGTTATTATTTATCAATAACGCATGCAGGATTGACATTTGTTCCATAGTTATTCCATATTGAGAAAGCTCCAATTCTCTTGCTCTTGAAACAAGAGACCTGGCATGGTCCAGCATACCCCAAAGATAAGCATCGTTAATGGTATCGTGACTCCGAAACTCACGTCTTTCAGTCATTCCTCACTCCAAAGTAAATAATATCCTGTTGTATCACACTTGATATCATCTTTAGCACCCAATCAATCAATTATCATATATGATATCATGTTTGACATTATTTAAAAAGTATGTTATTATCTGGACAAAATTTAACAAGGAGGTATTCAATGCGCAACAGAATGGTACTTTTCATCGCTCTGGCAATTATTCTCATTCTCAGCATGATTCTGCCCGGATGCAGTTCCACCAGCACCACTACCACACCATTAACCACGACAACAACCACTACAACTACGAGTACTACCCCTTCAATAACAGTACAAAAAGGCGGCATCCTGACGATTATCTCACCTTACGCCCCCACCACCTGGGGTTACCCCGTTAAAGCCGGCGCGGGTTTTGCTCCCATCTTTGCATCATTGCCGGTTTTTGAAGGTTTTATAGATGCCGATATTCACGGTAATCTCTTGCCTAGACTGGCTCTTTCCTGGGAGGTTGCCGCAAATAAATCCGCGATCACTTTCAAGCTAAGGCAAGGAGTTAAATTCCATGACGGCACCCCCTTCAACGCCCAGGCCGCCAAATGGAACCTGGATCTGTTCCTCGCCCGCGGTACCGGTTCTCCGGCCGATTGGAAATCAGTCGATGTCGTAGATGACTACACAGTCCGTATTAACCTGAAAAACTTTAAAAATACCCAACTTTCCAACATGACCTATGGCATGATATCCCCGACTGCCGTAGAAAAGAACGGTACCGATTGGGCTAGCACTAATCCGGTAGGAACCGGCCCCTTCAAATTTAAGAAATTTGTGGCGAATACGTCTCTGGAATACGAGAGATTTGACGATTACTGGGGAAACAAGGCCAATGTTGATGGCATAAAAATGATCTATATTGTAGATGCGACGACAGCCGGTCTGGCTTTCAAGGGCGGAGATGGCCTAGTCTGGGAAGGCGGCGATCCTAAAACAGCAGTCGATCTTGTAAAAGCCGGATACCAGGAACTTACTAGACGTGGTCCCATTATGAATCTCGTTCCGGACAGCGCCAATCCTGATTCTCCCTTTGCCAAGAAAGAGGTCCGCGAAGCTGTTGAATACGCCATTAACAAGCAGGCTATTGTTGACGCTCTGGGATTCGGCACTTCTGAAGTAGTTTATCAGCCCAATGTACCCGAGCAATTTGGTTACGTACCTGATTTGGTTGGTCGCAAATATGATCCTGCCAAAGCTAAACAGTTGCTGGCGGCAGCTGGCTACTCGAATGGATTTACCACCACTATAATCACTTCAACAGCCCTTGAAAAAGACTCTCTGGTAGCTATCCAGTCTGATTTAGCCGCCGTAGGTATCATCGCAAATATAGATGTTCAGGATGCCGCTAAATGGGCCCAGACCAGGGTCACCGGATGGCACAATGGGCTCTTTTTCCTAACTCACGGGGCTACAGATTACAATTATTGTGCTTTCCTAGAACGTTATTTTACTCCTAACAGCGGCTACATGGCTAAGTCCATGGCGCTCCCGGACGGTTGGGTTGATCTTATCACTAAAATGATGTTGACTTCCGACCCGGCTCAAATGGCTGATTTAGCCAAACAAGCTGTCAGGATTGAAGTTGATAACGACTTGGAAATTCCTCTCTGGGTAGAAGCGGCAGTTTATATCGCTGACAAATCAGTACACGATATGGGTGTCGGCACACATGGTGACGGCTTCACCTGGAACGTCGGAAAGGTCTGGATAAGCAAATAGGAATTCTTGAATTATTTATAACCGGTACTGAATATTATTAGCCCAACTGGCATTCAATAATTCAAGTGTACCATCGTCAAAGAGGCTGTATATGCTCCCCGGCAAGCCAGCATATACAGCCTCTATTCTCCGGTGATATATTAGTTATAGAAATCTGGAAGTATAACTTTTATGGCAACATTTATCTTGCGCCGGTTTATACAGGCGATATTGGTAATAATCTTCATCACATTCCTGGTATTCATGGTGATTCGCCTTTTGCCGGGTGACCCGATTCTCATCTATCTGTCTTCACAGGATTTACAAACGCTCACGATAGAACAAATGAACGCCGCCAGGGCCGAGTTCGGACTGGACAAACCGCTTGCAATACAATATGTAAATTGGGTGGGTAACCTTTTTCACGCTGATTTGGGAATGTCAATTTTTTATCATCAAGAAGTATCCGGCCTTATTGCAGAGCGTCTGCCGGTAACCCTTAGTCTAGGAATCATCGCCTTTGTAGTTTCTAATCTACTCGGTATTATCGCAGGGAGTATCTCAGCCTTAAGACGAGGTAAGTGGATAGATACCACGGTCACCATTATGGCCAATATCGGTATCACAGTTCCGAGTTTTTGGATGGGTATTCTTCTGATTTATTTTTTCGGACTTAAATTAGACTGGTTTCCGCGTTTCGGTTATGTCTCCCCAGCTACTGATCTAGTTGAATTTTTACGTCATGCCTTTTTACCGATAATCTGTCTTGCCATTTTCCCCATCGCTTCGACTGCCCGTCAGACCCGTTCCAGCATCTTGGAAGTCACTCGCCAGGATTATATCCGGACCGCCTGGGCTAAAGGCTTGAGTGAAAGAGCAGTTGTATTGAAACATATGCTGAAAAACGGCTTAATCCCGGTGGTTACTTTAAGCGGCATCGGATTAAGCTATATCCTTGGCGGCTCTGTCTTGATTGAAACTGTCTTTAACATACCGGGAATGGGTCGCCTCGGGGTAGAAGCGATTCAAAGCCAGGATTATGCCATAGTCCAGGCGATTATTCTTTTCACGGCATTGATGGTGGTGCTGGTCAACTTACTTGTCGATATCGCTTACGGATGGCTTGACCCCCGAATCAGATATAGCTAGAGAGGTTTAAATACTTGACAGAGCAGTTATCCAATACATCAAAAGACTTATTGATTGAGGTTACGCCTCATGTCAGCGAGTTACGGCGTATCATCCGGGTGATGGCCTCCCGTAAAGTAGTCATCTTCGGCGCCATCATCATTATCATCATGGCGATCGTAGCTATCTTCGCTCCTTTACTAGCCCCCTACGATCCTTATAAAGTTAATTTAAAAGAATCATTGCAGCCATTAAGTTCAACTCATCTGCTTGGGACGGACGCATTAGGCCGGGACACCTTAAGCCGGATTATCTATGGATCGCGTACATCACTCATGATTGGCATCGTTTCTATTTTCATTGCATCCGGTATAGGAATGTTGCTGGGATTATCAGCCGGCTATTACGGTAAAATCTACGGAGCGGTAGTTATGCGTTTTGTTGATGCACTAATGGCTTTCCCTATGATATTATTAGCTCTTGTGATTGCGTCTCTTCTCGGCGGAGGTATTTCCAATGTTATTATCGCTATCGGAATCAGTTTAACCGCAGTATATGCCCGGTTAATGTACGGGCAGGTACTTTCAATAAAAGAGAATGATTATGTTACCGCTTGCCGGGCTATGGGCGCCGGCAACATACAAATCATGTTCCGGCATGTTTTCCCCAATTGTTTGTCTCCCATGATCGTATTAATCACCATGCAACTGGGTTCTGCAATTCTAGCCGAAGCCGGTTTGAGTTTCCTGGGTGTAGGTATTGCGCCTCCCGGCGCTTCCTGGGGTTCGATGGTTAATGACGGTTACAAGTACATCCTCGACCTGCCGGTCCTTTCTTTCGCCCCCGGTATCGCTATTATGCTGATAGTGTTTGCCTTTAATATGGTCGGGGACGGCCTGCGCGACGCCCTCGATCCCCGCCTCAGAGGTACTATATGAGTCTCAAAATTTGATAGGATAAATGCATTAATCATTTCAGTCTAGCCAAGGAGTTATTAAGATGGGAAACGCCTTAACACAAAAAGTCATTCTGGAAAACCTTAAAACTAATGTATGCATGGAAGCTGATGTAATTGTAGTTGGAGGAGGCCCGGGAGGCCATTCAGCCGCTATGGCAGCCGCCAGGAGTGGGGCTAAAACCGTCCTGATTGAAAGATATGGTCACCTGGGAGGCATGGCGACCGGCGGGATTGTGATTCAAATACCACATATGAGTGATGGTGGAAAAGAACCTGTTATCGCCGGCCTTTCTCTGGAATGGCTAGAAAGGTTAGACCCGCTCGGCGGTACACTCCGGCCCAGGATGCAGGATTTGGGATCTGATGACGCAAAATTGGTTAAAAAATGGCGCCGGTTTTTCGGTAATGTGATTAACGGCAAGATCGAACATACGGCATGGGTAGATCCCGAATTATTAAAGTGTGTACTAAACGACATGGTGGAAGAGGCTGGTATAAAGTTGTTCCTGCACTCCTGGGGGACGAAGGCGCTTTTGCATGACAATAAAGTCGATGGGGTTGTTTTTGAGAGTAAATCCGGCCGCCAGGCGATATTGGGTAAAATAATTATCGATGGTACCGGCGATGCCGACCTCCTACCGTCAGCCGGAGCGGCCTTTGATGCTTCCTTCGAACCGAAAGCCAGGAGTGCCACATTAGCACTGGTTTTCCGGCTCGGGAACTGCGATTACCAAAAATACTGCGATTTTAAAGAATCGGAACCCAAAAAATACGAGGAACTCATGAATGAGCTAACCAGGGCAGCTGGAACTCACCTATTACCATTACCTTCGCCCCGCAACGATGTAATGTGGTTCAACAACTGGATTCCGGATTTGATATGCACAAAAGTTCAAGACCTTACCACGCTGGAAGTAGAAATGCGGAAAATAATGCGTAAAGGCCACGCATTTTTGAAGAAGAATTTTCCTACATTTGAAAATAGCTTCATTTTAGATACGGCATCACAAACGGGTACCCGGGGCAGCCGCAGACTGATCGGTGAATATATACTTAACAAGGATGATTTCCAGAATAGCAGGAAATTCGAAGATACCATTGCTGTATTTCCGAGACTGGGGCCTCCCGGCGAAGGTGGGGTAAAACATGTCTTTATCCCCTATCGATCATTGGTACCGGTAAAAATCGATAACCTATTGGTTGCGGGAAGGTCTTTCTCATCGGACTTCTCCTCCAACAATATGGCCAACCTTATCCCTCATTGCATTGCCATGGGGCAAGCTGCCGGTACGGCCGCCGCGATGGCGGTGCAATACAATATTACACCAAGGAAGGTTGAATATCGCGCTCTTCAGCGAAATTTAACCAAGCAGGGAGTAGTTTTACCAGGCATTGAACTTGCATAATCAAGTGTCCTTTGGATAAACCGTCGGACGGCTCACTAGTAATTGTTCTAAGGCAAGAGAGTTATAGATGCTCTCCACTGACCTTGTAAAAATAGACTCCGGTTATATTTAGGAACAATTATAGGCCAGCCGATGAAAGAAGTACATATATACCGGGGGATTCCGTATGCTGCTCCTCCCATTGGGAACCTGCGCTAGAAACCTTCAGGCAGCTTGCTGATGACAGGACAGCATTCGTTAGCATCACTGAATACAAAAGGCTCCGCCTTGGATATAGAGTCTGAAAAATTTTGGTCTGGTGGAGACGGGGGAGGGATGGACTCCATCATACCGAAATATTTTAAGCTTGGTTAAACAGAGGGGGGCGTTGGCAATCACCTTTCTGGAATAAAAAGAAATTTGAAAATTGCTTGTAGGTTGAATTCTATAAAAGTCACAATCTACTTGAATGTTACGCAACATAAGCTTCTTTTAGTTAATCTAGTAATAACTAGTACGTCGGTAATATCTGGTGGTTTAAGGAATTGAAAATCACCATAACCGAAGAGGCCTATCGTCGCTTATCTCTTATGGTTACTAGATGCTACTCTCTATCCTTATAATATCTTACATGAAATGCCTGTTTAAAGGTAACAAAGTGCTGAAAGGGAGCGAAGCGCAAGAACACAGATACTAAAAGCTAGAAAGAGATGTAACATAAAACCAGGCTATGCTACCGAAGTATCCATCATCCTTGAGTTAAGTATCCCACTTTTGCTTAAGATAAACATAATGATGTAGCATATAATATGCAAAATAGGCCGATACAAAGCGCGTTGCAGTTGTGAAACGACTAACAGGAGGTAGACGATGTGGAATAAAGTGAGGCATTTCTTTGAGCGATATAGACGATGGAGTATGAGTATTCTTTTTATTATAATAGTCGCACTCTGGCTTTCACGACCTTTTCAAGAGCAACTTCCATTTGAAGCAGTTATCGGTATAACCACGTCTACAATACTACTGTTTATGTTTTTAGTATTAGATTATTTAATTGCATTAACTAAACCCAACGGGCTCCAGATTTACCCTGATGACTATCATGCCACAAACAGACTAGTTGATTTCGTTATTAACGAGGGTACACAAAAGGCCAAGATGATTGAGTATAGCGGGGCAACCGTAGCAGAAACTCTTATTCGTGTGTTAAGGAACTCCCCAAATACAAATGAAATCAATTTACTCATATGTCACCCAGAAAAGGCTATAAGTCCTTATGAGCAAAATCAGAGAATTTGTTACCAAATAAAAAGACTCCCAGATATAGTCGGTAAGTATGACCGGTTAAAAGTGAAATGCTATAAAGAGTTTGCCTCAATCCGTGGAAGGAAATTTGATAATAGATTAATTGCAATTGGATGGTACACTTATGATACCAAAGAAGAGCGAGTGAAGTCGCTTGGTGACGAACAAATCTGGGGTGCCGAAAACCCAGTTATGATAACGGATTTAAGAGGGGAAGGAAAACATATAGGAGAAATGTTTGACCGAGTTTACGAGAGCCTATGGAATAGGGCAATCCCCCTTAGAGAGGTATGTAACAGCTGCAAAGGAAGAGACCTATGTATCGGAAGACCTTCTGACGAATGGCTCACGATAGTAAGTCCATCGTAAGGTTGCCGAACTTAGGAAAGCAATTTACAAAGGTTTGATTACCTTATTTCTTGACACTCGGTATACAAACTATCTGTGTGCAGCAAATATTATTGTCCTGCTCTATCATCCAGACGTAAAGTGTCTGGTCAAATAAATTAACTAACATAGTTCGTTTACCCTAGCTTGAGTTTGCCAAATTAACGTCTAGTGAAGCTATTCTAGCAGGGTGAGCCAACAACAAGTATAAGCAAGTAGATTGGAGGATGAAATGGTAAATAACAAGTTGAGATGTGTTTACGAGGCAAGCCCCAGGAAGGTTATTCTTCTACAGAAGCTTGTGACTTTACGGAAGCAACTTACTAATCGTGGAAACACAATTGTATTGACTAATGGTTGTTTTGATATTCTTCACCTAGGACATATTAAATTCCTACAGAAGGCTAAGTACCTGGGGAATATGTTGGTAGTCGGTGTCAATTCTGACGTCTCTGTAGCGAAGCTGAAGGGTAATGGACGTCCTATCATGGCGCAAGAAGCACGAGCAGAGATACTTGCTGCACTTTCGTGTGTGGATTATGTTATCGTATTTGATGAATTGACTGCAGTAAAGATTGTCTCTGAACTAAGACCTGATATCTATGTGAAAGGCGTAGATCACCTAGAGAACGATCTGCCTGAAGCTGCCTCGGTACGGCAATACGGAGGGGAAGTCGTTTATGTACCACTTGTTGAAGGTTATTCGACAAGCGCTATAATCCAGAAGATTAAAAACGGTCATTCCTAGTGTTTATGTGTCCGAGTTCGTCCTTAGCATAACCAATCGTTCCCAAACTCAGAATCTACTTACCTTTTTGCGAATAAACCAACGCAGCCTACCAGTCCAGCATCAGTTCCAAGTTGAGAAAGGGTGATGTTGAGTCCTTCTGGCAATTGCACTCTATATTTCACAAGAAATTCCTCAATTTTTAGGTATACGTTCTCTAGGAAGTCCTTTTCACCTAATGCTACTCCTCCGCCAACAATGAAAACATCAGGGTCAATTGTATTCTGAATCAATGCCACCATTAAGGCTGCTCCTTCTATGGCTTCTTCTATAACATGTTTAGCTTCTACATTTCCTTCAGAAGCTAACTTAAAGACATTATCTGTAGAAACAGACTGTCCTAAAAGCTCACTAGCTCTTTCTGCTATCCCTTTTCCGCTAAACACATCGTTTACAGTCTTCTTCCTATCAAACAGTGGTAAGTGGGCAATCTGCCCAGCTAGATTGTGGGAACCTCGCCATATTCTTCCATCCTTGACAATACTGAAGCCAACACCGGTACTTATTACCATAAATACAGATGTATTAGCACCTCTACCAGCACCAAATAGATGTTCACCCAATGCTGCGACATGAACATCATTGTCCACTGCGACCGGTATTTTAAATTCCTCCTCAAACTTTTCTCTGATTTTTATGTTGCACCAACCGGAAATAGAGCCGCTTGAGACAATTATGCCCTTTTCAGGCTCTACAACTCCAGTAGAGCCAATTCCGATACCTCCCGGCTTTACGCTGCTACTGTTTAATATCTGTTTTACTAGTTCCCTACATTGGCCTAAAATAGCTTCTCCTCCCTTTTCTAGGTCTGTCAGAACTTGGTTCTTGAGGAGGATTTCCCCAGAGCTTGTAACTAGGCCAGTGGCTATTTTGGTTTTTCCTATATCTAAACCAATATATGTAGGATTTCTAGAATTAGAGCCAGCTTGTTTGTTCATATTTCGGTCCTAACCTAAAGACAATTCTAGATTAGTCAAATTTCCGACAAGATACGCACAATTTTGTCATGAAGCAAGGCATTAGTTGCTATAAGACTTCTAGAATGATTATCAAACTCCCTTCCGCTAAGGTCGGTCACTCTACCCCCTGCCTCTCTAACAACCAAAGCCCCGGCAGCCGCGCTGAATCCTCTCGATTTTACGCAGAAAGTCCCATCCAGCCTACCCGACGCAATATAAGCTAGTTCGAGAGCTTGACTGACATATAGTCGTAGTCCTCTACATGACACTGCTAATTTGTTTATATGTCCGATTACCTCATTAACTAGTTCTTTAGTATAATGAGAAGTAAGCATGAATGCTAAGACGCTTTCCCCAAGATCGGAGGTATCCGAAACCTTGATCTTTTTTCCATTAACAAAACTACCACGTCCTTTTATTGAAGTGTAGAGTTCATCTGAGATTGGGTCGAAAATAACACCAAGAATCGTTTTACCTTCGTCTTGAAGAGCTATAGAAATAGAAAAAAGAGGCAACCCTGAAACATAATTAATCGTTCCATCTAACGGATCTATAATCCATCTGAACCTTCGCATAGCCTCTGAAGTAACCTCGAGTTCTTCTGATAAAAAAAGATGATCTGGGAAGTACTTTTTTAGATGTTTTATTATTTCTTTCTGAGCAGAAATATCCGCCTCCGAGACTATATCAAACCCAGTTTTACGCCAGACTTTTAGATGTGATCCTCGAAAGCCTTTGAGAATTTCACCTGCTTTTTTAATACACTTGATCGCTATGTCAAGAGCATAATCGTAATCAAATTCCTTCTTCATAATTAGACCCATTATAGCCTAGCTTATTACCTCCTTCAAGCACCATATGTTTTAAACTGTCCGTATGGCATGTACCCCTTACCTACACTTAGATGCTTCAGAAACCTGTCGTAGCATGTTGTTACGTAATTTACCAATTCTTCGACCGTTTCAATTTCTCGAATATACTTTTCTGCCGACTCAGGAGCCGACTTTTTTAACCTCAACTGCGCAAAGAAACGTTTCAGGCATAGAATAGACAACTTATCAATTATCTCGCCAAGAGTATGTGAATTAATATAGAATTTTGACCAATTCTCAGTTGGAATTATTCTCAACTTTGAAACAAAATAGGCATCAATTCTATCAATCATAGCAGATCTATCCAAATTAGAGGTATCTATCTTTCTCTTTAGCCGCCCTATTTCGCTTTCATTAAGTTGCATATCATGAGCTGTGTCTTCCTTATGCCACTGATAGAAGTTGCAATAATGGAGGTAGATTATTTTATCAGTAAGAGTTACAGGCGAAACAATACCACTCCTATCTGGGAATTTCGAGGTCCATTCTTCGGTTTTATTAGTAAGAAGCTCTGTAAGAGCAGCCCCACTGATAAACATTTACTCACCTACACTATTTATTTAGGTTTACGCTGCGATCTCCACTCTTTTTCCCATTCTTCCAAGTCTGTTTCAGAAGGTATTAGCTCTATCCCAGAGGTCTCCTCCGCTTTCATAAAGAAATAAATAGGTGAAAGACCGACAACTGTAGAAACTATCGTAAGCATTATATGGAGAATGTCCCAAGTTTTTGAATAGATAACAACAAACATCAAAATACAAAACAAACCAGGCATTACAAATTGAGCCACGCGCATCACATCTAAGATTAATGGTAGCTCAGGGGTCTTCCGTTTAAACCATACAAGCACCTTAGTTCCAAATTTGGCATTTTTAACAGATTCGAATTGCTTTTTGCGTTTAGCAACTCGGTACTTCTTGAAAACTTCCCATTGTAATAACTTGAAAGTGCCAAGTTCATTTACCAAATTTTCTCGCAGATATTGATGTATGTATGTCGCTATCCGCAGGATCCGGACTGTACGATCAGCATATGCAAAAGCTAGAGAAGCGAAAACAAACGGGAAGACAAGAAGAACCTCAGAATATGAGTCCATAATGTGAGGCGAAAATAGAGTAGCAAAGACTCCAGCGAAGACCAGCATGGCAAAATAAATCTCTTCCTTTTGATGATCATGATAAACGTTGATTTCCTCTCTGAGCTGATTAAATTCGGCAAGGCGAATTTGAATTATTGACGTTTTCTCCAATATCTCACCTCCATTCCAATGTGACGATTATAACAAGTAGTATAACTCTGTTTCTCAATTTTGAAAAGAGCGTCTCAGTTAGTATAATAGCATTTAGGTCTTACCAAAAAATCATAAGTACAGGCTATGCCATCGGAATAGGAAATAGGCAAGATCATAAATAGAATGCTTAACGAATTACAGACGCTAAACAGAACTAAGAGAAGTAATGGGCAGGTCTGCCATGGAGATTAAAATGAAAATAATCGCCCACAGGACAATTAGCGCAGAATATCCACCGAACTCAATCGAGTCACTCCTATTTTTAGTGGAACATGGAATTCTTGCTGTTGAATTTGATGTATGTAAGAGTGCTGGTGGGAGACTTGTTGTAGCACACCCTGGCATAATTGCGAAAGAGAAACTCGAATCGGCTTGCTTGTTGACAGATTTTCTTCAAGCATGTAATTCTCTAGGTGTTGACGTGTTTATAGACGTTAAGTTTACAGACCGAAAATTTGACCTCTCATTTCTTAACTCTGTGATGCAGGCTGTTTTTAAAGCTAGAATGGAGAGACATTCTGTTATAGTGTCTAACTCTAAGAAGGCTCTATCGCAGTTCAGAGGAATTATCCGTATCGGCTACATTACACCTGAAGTTAGACCTGAGTTTTTCTGCCTTTACGATGTGTTGCTTATTCCAATGGTAAAGGTTCAAGATGACATCATGGCTTTGGATCAGTGGAGAGCAAAGTTGGTCATCACTGAAGTTGGTATTTCAAACTTATCAATAATGCGCATGTTTCACCCTTATGCATTGATGACTGATAATGCCGTTGAAATACAAGCATTGATCAATACTGGTTAGGGAATTAAATAGTAGCGGCCTCAATATGGAACATATGGGGCACGCAAAAAGTGAACTTTCCTTCAGACTGTTCAGTAGCCATGATAGTTACGTTTCGGGATATATTATTATTTGTACCTGTTTGACGAATACCAGCCGCTAGAGTTTGGTGAATCTCTCAAAAAGAGCGGCTCTTCTTCCTTCAGATGAGCCATACTTACGATCTTTCTTTTCTCTCTTGAATAGCGATAAACATACTAGTTCTTGAAATTAAACCTGATGACTTTTTATTGGACGAAGGCAAGTTGAACAAAAGTCAGGATTGTGCAGCGATAATGAGTACATAACACAATCCGATGTTTCGTGCAACACTTTACACCAAAAGATGAAAAGCGCAATAAGACCTAGCATTATGATTTTTAAAATAAGGTGGAGCATTTAGTACACTCAGTAGATACAATGCAAGTTTATACAATATTGACAATGACCTATTTGTGAACTATACTCAAGTTCCTACGCCAAAACGGACATCAACAAATCGTTGAAATCGGTGGGAGGCGGTAATGAAGACAGATGTTATAGAGAAGAAACTGGGAGAGAGCACGCTACGACATACTGAAAGGCTGGCCTTGTGGAAGAAGATAAAAGCAGCATGGCAAGATGACGGCGTGATTGGTGTGGAAGGGTTACTTGGGGGAATGGCTGCTTCCTTGGAAGAGAAAAAGTCGCAGATATGTACGAGGCTTGCTAAGGAGGTGGGGATAAACGATGGCGACAATCAAGAGTCTTAAGCCTAGCTATTTCCGGGGGTTTACAAAGGAGTGTCCTTTGGATCTCTCAAGTCCTGTTACTATCCTTTATGGCGGCAACGCCGTTGGGAAGAGTAGTGTCTTAAACGTAATTGAATGGTGTCTTTTCGGCGAATCCTGCACAGGCAGAGATACCGGACTTCGCGAGCGTGTGGACTGGGAGCCACAGAACAGGAAGGATCCCGACAAGTGTAAGGTTCAGTTAGTATGCCAGTTCGACGATGGTGAAGTAGTCTTCGAAAGAGGCACTAGCAAGAAAAGGGGGCGTTCTGGACTTGTAATTGAGTTCCTTGGTGGCACACGACTCCAGGGGGACGATGCCGAATTGTGGGTAAAGAAAAATATAGGTTCATTCTCGAATTTCATGGCAACAGTGTATCAACACCAGGAGAACATTCGGCATCTTGCTGTAGCACAGCCAAAGGACCAGAGGGAGGCCATCAGCCGCTTGCTGGGTTTAAGTGATTACAACGATCTCGCCGAGCTAATTCGCAAGAGCGATCTCACTAGAGTGATGGACTCAATAGAAAAGGAACTCGACTGGTGGGACCACCTCGCCTACGAGAAGACAAGCGCTCTTACAGAACACAACAAGCAAATTGGGCAAAAGATTTCAGTTGACCCGGATACCGTCTTCCCCGAGACAGTGAAAGAGGCGGCAAGTCGTGTACTTGGGTTGACCAGTAATTTTACAGGTAAGAAAAAGGGGAAGTGGGAGTTGCCAGTGGTTCCTACATCACCAGATGCCTTCAACGACTTCGTGAGCATAGTCATCAAGTGTGCTAGAGACTGCTTTGGAGCATTACCCGTGACGGAGAGGTCGCAGGAGCTTAATGAAGAAGTGACAAAGATTGAAGGAGCCATTGGAAGGCTGAGACAGGCGGCAGAAGAGAAGGGTACAGCGAATAAGAAACTTCGAGACTTTGAACAGGAGCATGGAACTAGCAAGGATATCGGCGAAGTCGTGTCCAAACTAACAGAGAAGAAATGCGGACTTGAGGAAAGGCTAAAGGCGTTGAATCAGTTGACGGCAGCCCTCAATTCACTTTTAACCTACATGACGGAACACGGGCAGGGACTGGGTGAAGGAGAATGTCCCGCATGTGGGAGTAGAACAAGCGACCAGCAGGCATACTTGCGACAAAGGGTTGAAGCTCTTCTCTCCACTGAGGGCAAGAGTATTCAGGATGAACTGAAAGACACAGGGCGTTTGGAAAAAGAGGCCGAAGAGACTCTCCGAGAGCTCGAACGAAAAGAGAGGCAGTTGGAAACGGCTATCAAGACGATGGCCAGCGCAGAGAAGGAAGTCGCGCAAAACCTCCTAATCACATGGAAAGAGAATGAAGACCCCCTTCAGGTTCTGAAAAAACGCCTAGAGGCCACTAAGAGCGAGGCTGCTAAAGTAGAAGAGGAATTGAAGAAAGCTGCCGACAACTTGCTTTCCATTGAGACTGAGTGCGACCGTCTTAAAGACTTGGCAATAATCTGGGCTAACCACGAACTCTCCAAGCGTCTGAGTTCCATTAAAGATGGTCTGACTTATAAGGAGTTGAAAAGCCTTGGCGAGGAAGCCGGTCAACTAAAATTGGACTGCCAGGCTATTGTTGACGCCGTTATCTCCGCCCGGGATATTGAGTCACATGATATTGTGAAGGCTTCTAAGTCAAAGGTCCGTGAATACTTCGCTGCTCTGGCGGACAATCCAGGAATTGATGCTATAGAGATGACTATGGAAACCAAGTGGGGCAGTGAGAACTATAGCTTCTGCGACTCTGCTGGTGAGAACGTCATTCCAATCCTGAGCCTAGGAGACCTGAACTCTCTGGCGCTGGCTATATTCGCTGGTCTAGGCGAGGCTAATCGGGATGCGCTTGCGTTCCGGTCCATAGTATTTGATGATCCTTCGCAGAGTATGGGAAGCCATCACAAGAAAAAACTCGCAGAACTTATCAACACATTGGCGCAGAAACGTCAGGTTATTGTAAGCACCATGGACAAAGAGTTCTTTGAGGCCCTCAATTCGGACATCACCGCGCACAAGAAATGCGTAACGTTCGAGGGCTGGGACCCCGAACTCGGGCCGAGGATATCGGATTGAGCACAGAACTGGACTTTCAGGTTTGCCAGTTGTTGGTCAAGCTCCATGCGAAGTGGCGAGCCACGGTCTTCGGAAAGATAGCACAGTCGCTGCTAGCGGTTACTCTGTATGACCTCGGCTGGCGGGAGATACGTAATCATCTCTCTGAGGACTCCGATATAGACGCAATTGACCCTCAACAGCGCAGGTGCACCTTTGAGGTAAAAACCACTAAGGAGACTTCTGTGCTTGTTCAACCTAAAGACATATCTTGCCTGAATCAACGCAGAGTCGATGGGTATGAGGGATTCTTAGTGGCGATGCGGATTTGTGGAATGACTAGGTGGCTGGTGGTCTCATCCTCGTCGGAGATTGTAAGACCGGGAAATTTATCCTTTGCTATCATGCAGTTGAAAGACGAAAAGGCTATGTCGGAGTCGTTTAATGCGCAATTTAACGAGGTTGTGAAGAGGTTCTATGAGATTATTGACCATAGTGGCTTGAAAGGTTTACTGGCGCATATATCTCGGCTGGGAATAGAGAGTGATTACGAGCGGCAATAACGATGGTGTGAGGTGATAGGCTGTCTGGCTATTCACTCCATACATGCGAAACTTCTGATATGACATTATCTCTGAGGAGACTACTGGGTGATTTCTTGACAAATTGGATATCATAAAGGATTATGTAAATATCAAGGGAGAGCTTTATTAATGTCACCCAACAATTTGTCCAAGGAAATTGCCTTTAATGCATTGAGAGAATTCTTCCAAGAAAAACCCTTTCTCTTCATCGGAACTGGCATGTCATGTGTTGTAGACAATCGATTTGGAATGTCTGCCTTGACAGATGAACTTGTTAAAAATGTTGGAAAGATATGTTCGTCTAAAGAGCAACGTAAGCAATGGACTACTGTTGAGAAAGCAATTCAAAACAAAAAAGATTTAGAGTCTGCTTTAGACGCTGTTTCTGACGAATTACTACTAAAGCATATTATCTCAGCTACTAGTCGTTTTATAGCATCCATTGACCGCGAATACGCTTTTAAGATTGCACGGTGTGAAGTTGAATGGCCTGCAATCACTCTATTAAAGAGATTAGTCGAAACTCTCCCTGAAGGTGATAGAGCCCTTCATATTCTTACACCGAATTATGACATGTTGCTGGAATACGCTTGTGATTGTGCTTGTATTCTTTATACGAATGGTTTCTCAGGTGGCATCGAGCGTGTGTTAGATTGGGGACCCGCAATACGTTCTTTGCAACAACCGGAGCAAGTTATGCATGGAGGAAAATTGAAAAGAGTCTACAAGCCTCGGAAACATGTACAACTCTATAAGGTGCATGGCTCACTGAACTACTTCTACCATCATGGCAGGTGTATTGAAAATAATGCCTGGATGTGGGATCCCCCTGATTTCGCACAGCGGGTAATGATTACCCCTGGCTTATCGAAATACGAAGTGCTTCAAAAATACAGGCAAGAGCTTCTCCAAAAAGCTGATGAAACTATTATGCGTGAGAATCATTATCTTTTTCTCGGATATGGTTTCAATGACAAACACCTTGAAGAGTACATCAAACGAAAATTGGTACAACAAGGCTGCGCAGGTCTAATAATAACGATGGATCCTAATCCTCGTATTCAATCCTTGCTCTCGCAAGCCAATAATTTATGGCTCGTCTGCAAAGCACCAGAACCAGAGAAAGGAACACGCATCTACAATAAGCAGTATACAGACTCTTTATATCTTCCCGGCCAAAGTCTTTGGGATATTGCACAATTTACGAGGGAAATATTAGGAGGTTAATAATGGCTATCTTCACATTTGATGCTTCGCATACTTTAGGGCGCGTTCGCTCAGTGGATACCCGGCGGGTAGATATACAAGTCAACAGCGATGAAGATCTGCGTAAAGCAAGAGTTGGTCAACTGGTTACGATATCTTTGCCTGGAGCTCTTGAGGAATGGCTTATTGGTATCATCGGTAAAGTAGTTAAAACACCGATATTGGAAGAGGATACAGAGAGTGACACAATAGGGTCAGAAGATACAGGTGAATCGACACGCGAGCGAGTATTGAATACCGTTCGTCTTACTCTAGTTGGCACTGTCAAACTCAGCAACGAAAATAAGCCGTGCTTTACTCGCTCTCTTGTCCAAGTACCGGAAATCGATGCAGAATGCCGTGTTTTACGGGATGCCCAACTTCAAAACTTCATGAACCTACTTTCTACCGAAGGTCAAGGCGCCCATTCCTTAAAACTAGGGCGTTACACAATTGATGAAAGTGCGACTGCCTATTTAGATGGGAACAAGTTATTTCAACGCCATGCATCTCTTCTAGGGAGCACTGGTTCTGGTAAATCATGGGCTGTTGCTGCTATCTTGGAACAAGCAGCTAAACTCCCCTCTTCTAATCTCATATTATTCGATTTACATGGTGAGTATAGTGAACTGTCTTATGCTAGACATCTGCACATACCTGGGCCTGAGGAGCTTGGAAAAACTGATGACACGCTTCTATTTTTACCGTACTGGTTACTCAACGCTGAAGAGATACAAGCGATGTTTATTGACCGCAGCGAGTTTTCTGCCCACAATCAAGTAATGGCATTTCAGGATGCAGTTATTTCAGAAAAGAAGGCGACTTTACAATCACTGGGTAAAAAAGAAGTGCTAACCGCTTTTACCATCGATAGTCCTGTGCCGTTCGATATCGGGAAAGTAATTGCAGAAATCAAACGGCTTAATGAGGAAATGGTTCAAGGGGCAAAAGGGGAGAAGCAAGGTCCTTTCTATGGACAATTTAGCCGGCTGCTTATTCGCTTGAAAAGCAAGATTGAAGATAAGCGCTACGGATTTCTTTTCCAAGCACCAGAAGTAGTGAATAAATATGACTCCATGTCCGCTATGGCAAAACGCTTGATGGATTATTCGCAATTAGGCGCGCAAATCAAGGTCATCGATTTCTCTGAGGTTCCGGCAGATATTCTACCAGTAATTATTGCCCTCGTAGCACGTATCATTTACCAAGTACAGTTCTGGACTGACCGCAAGAAGCGTAAGCCAATGGCATTTGTGTGTGATGAAGCGCATTTATATCTACCTAAGAAGGACGATAGGAATCCGGTTGAACAACGAGCCGTTGAAAACTTTGAAAAAATTGCTAAGGAAGGTCGGAAATACGGTGTTGCCCTCTTGGTCATAAGTCAGCGACCTTCAGATGTGAGCGCAACTATTCTTAGTCAGTGTAACAATATTATTGCTTTGCGTTTAACTAATAGCGACGACCAATCAACGGTTAAAAAGCTGATGCCAGAAAGTTTGGAAGAATTGATGGATACTCTTCCAGTTCTTGATATTGGTGAAGCACTTATCGTTGGTGATTCTGTATTACTTCCGAGTAGGATTAAGATGGACCCGCCGACCGAGAAACCTCTTAGTGTCACTATTGATTTCTGGCAAGAATGGAGTAAACCACCTGACACACCGGATTTTGTAAAAGCTGTGGAGAATATGCGTCGTCAAAGTAGGGAATAACTAACTATCGCCAACCCTGGTCTCTTATACTTACTAAACGATCTGACGATTTGTGCAGCTTGCTTGATTTCCATTAAACAATTCTGACTTTTGTTCAACTTGGCTTCATCCAACAAAAAGTCATTTCGTGACGTCTGAACTTCAATATACATCTTGTGCAGTTCTATACAAAGTGGTAAAGTTCCAGTATGTTCAAATCAGGCTACAGAATATTCTTTGAATCTCAAAAAGTAGACATTATATCTCAACAAAAAGTTTGAAGGAGGCGAAACAATGGCAGGATATGTTGGACCAATTGAGAAACAAACTCTAGGCAACAATTATTTTAGACAGGTGTTATTTACCGGGAAAAATGCTCAGCTCGTAGTGATGTGCTTACAACCCGGTGAAGATATCGGTAACGAAGTGCATGCAAATGTTGACCAGTTCTTCCGTATCGAGCAAGGTGAAGCAATATTTGTTTTCAATGGAACTGAAAAGCATCTAGTAAAGGATGGGGATGCGGTTATAGTTCCAGCAGGCACATACCATAACGTCATGAATGCTTCGAAAACCATAAAACTGAAGCTATATACCATATACTCTCCTCCCAACCACCCCGATAAGACCGTGCATAAAACAAAGGTAGATGCTGAAAAGGCTGAAGCGGAAGAACATCATTAGCAAGACAAATACTGTCCCTATTTGCATGGGTCTTGAGATGATCTGCCCCCAGAAAACGATACCAGACTAAACCTCGAAAAAAGAAATAAATGTTTACGAAAGGGTAGATGCAGGAACAAACGCAGTAAGCCAATTAAAGATATCTCATGTTTCATGTGGAGTTCGACTCTCTTGTTTTTGTTTTCTTGATAGATTATAATCACATCCGACCACATAGTTCCCTGGGTTATCGGCCACCAGCTTCTTAAGACGGGCATTCTCTTTCTCAAGCTCCTTGAGCCTCTTCGCCTGCTCGACTCGCATACCGCCGTATTCCTTACGCCAGAGATAATACGTCTGTTCAGTAACACCTATCTTTTTACTGGCTTCTGCGATGGCGGCTCCCTGACTGAGAAGTACCTCAGCCTGCCTCAGTTTGCCGATGATTTGCTCTGGAGTATAACCCTTTTTGACCATGTATCCCCCCTTTTTCTGGTCTTATTTTACTAACATTATACCTGGACCAGTTTTTGGGGGGCAGGTCATTAATCATATCACGCTATTAATATCCACGTTCTGTTTAACCAATTTCTCTAGGAGCTGGATATTTTCGGTATCGTCCCTGGTCAATAATGCCCTCGTCTCATTTATCTGTTTGGCTGTCTCATAGGTATCATATGGCACCAATAGAACCGGGATATTCCTTTCTGAAAGCTTACCCACCAAATAAGGGGGCGGCAGAATATTGTTAGTCAGGATAATCCCCGAAGCGGTGACCACTAGCACGGAGGCGATATAATCGCTTCTATCTCCGGAGGTGATTATCAGCTTATCTTCTTGATTGAACCGGGGGTCTCTCACCGCTGTATCAGCCGATTTTGAACCGACGAATATATGCTTGATTCTATTCTTCAAGCCGCCTTCGCCGGCAATAACACGCGCCTGTAATTTCTCCGCTAAATAGCCCATCGAGGGGTAGGTCAGCTCCGGTTCGTTCGGAATAACACCTAAAACATTTATACCCAGGTTTTTTATATCCGGCAGATAGTTATTTCGATAATCCTCGAGGTTGTTGACCTTGTTGATAACAACACCGTAATCGATATTCATCATATCAACGTATCTTTTAATGAAAGTAATATCGTCAATTATGGTACCTTCATCGCCGCTGATAACGAGTATCAGTTTGCCGCCCACATATTTAACAAGGGATAAGGTATCTAATCTCACCGAAGTACCGTAGGTCAGCTTTTTACCGCCTTCGACAAACAGTAATGTATTATCTTTTTCTAGATTGCGTACCATTTCCAGCAGTTTTGTTTTAGTGCTTGCCTCATCATACATATAGCGGAGCTTCGCATGTTCAAAGCCGATGGTCATTTCGTCGGAGCTTTGCTCCAGGCCGAAGATATTGGTAATCAGAGCGGCATCGTAGTCCCATAAGCGCTTCTTGCGATAGATTAGATTATCGCCGAACGGTTTAAGGTAGCCGAATTTCTTATCGAGTGCTTTGGCCAGCCCAATGATAAAACTGGTCTTGCCGGCATTCTCGCTGACTGAACCTACGATAATATTATTCATAACGCTGCCTCCTCCGATTTTGATAGCAAGATTCTCACGTCAATAGCCCTCACCCCTCCTCCCTGGCTGTAGGCCGCCAGGGGGTTTATCTCAATATCGGTGATATCCGGGCATTTTTGTAGTATGGTGCCGATTTTGATGATGGTATCCGCTACTGCATCAATATCTTTGCGTTTTTCGCCTCGGATACCGAGGAGCAGGGGATACGAACGTACCTGGCTTATCATGTCCAATGCCTCATTATGACTTAAAGGGAAGGCACGGAAAGAAACGTCCTTCATAACTTCCACATAAATTCCGCCCAGACCAAACATAACGATAGGGCCAAAAGCATGGTCGCGTCGCGCCGCAACAATGGTTTCAACTTCAGAATTGACCATTTCATCGATTTGAACACCCTCAATCACTGCATCCGGTTTATATGCGCGCGCATTGTGTATTATGGCTTCGTAAGCGCTGATTATCTCGTTTCGGTTTTCCAGGTCTAGAGCTACCCCGCCGGCGTCGCTCTTATGTATGATGTCTTTGGAGACGATTTTCATCGCGACAGGGTAACCGATTTCCTGGGCATAAGTCACCGCCTCATCCAGATTGCGGGCAATGCGGCTTTTCGGAATAGGAATGCTAACTATCTGCATGAATACCTGCGCTTCGGAAGCAAGCAAGAAAGTCCTATTATCCGCTCTGACTTTTTTAATTATTCTGTTGAGTTTTTCACCGTCAATATCCAGCTGTGGAATCTCTTCAGCTGATTTGTTACGGGTTTTATAATTGGAATACATCGCTCCCAATAAAGATACCGCTTCGTAAACATCTTGAAAGGCCGGGATATCGATATCGCCGAGTTTATTTATGCATTGCTCTATTTTGGTTCCGCCGAAGAGTGATAAAACAAGGGGTTTCTTGGTTAAGTATTGGGGCCTTTGTTTGTTGACAACCTTGAAGAATCCATCAGGGTCAAAAAGAGCGGTCTCACAAGCTAGGCAGATAATCGAATTTATGTTTTTATTATGCAGCGCTGCTGTTAAAGCATTGTCGTAATAGCTGGCGGAAGCCTGGCCGGATAAGTCGACCGGGTTTTTTAAAGAGCCGAAAGAAGGGATTATCTCGGAAAACGTTTCGTTTAGGTCTGGCAGGTCATCGTAAAGACTGACATTGAACTTTTCACAGGCATCGGCGGCGAGTACACCCATCCCACCGCCATTGGTAATGATAACGGTATTATCTCCCTGTGGAACTGGCTCGGTGTTTAGATATCGGCTCCAGTTGAGAGCATCATGAATGTTCTCAGACCGTATTACCCCGCATTGTCGCATAATATCGTCAAAGACCGCGTCTTCTCCGGCGAGCGAACCTGTATGCGAGGCGGCTGCCAAAGCACCGCGGCGGGAGCGGCCTGATTTAATGACGACGACGGGTTTTTCCCGTGTTGCTTTTTTAAGAATACCGACTAAACGCTCGCCGTTATTGACACCTTCAAGATACATAAATATCATTTTCGTTTGTTCTTGAGCAATGAGGTACTCGAGAAGGTCGCACTCGTTAATATCCGATTTATTCCCCACCGAGATGATAGCGGATAGCCCGATATTCTGGGTGACTGTTTTACCCATCATACCGATACCTATGGCGCCGCTCTGGGTGATAACTCCCACGTGGCCGGGCCTGACATCCGGAGGCCCGAACGTGGCATTTAGTGAAGATACTGCCGAATAGATACCGAAGACATTGGGGCCTAGAACACGCATTCCGTGTTCGTTCGCGTAGGCAACCAATTGTCTTTCTTCGGCATAATGGCCTATCTCCGCAAAGCCAGAGGCTATGATAATGCTGAATTTAACTTTCTTAGCGGTACAGCTTTTAATACAATCAAAAACATTTTTGGCCGATATCACCACGCAGGCAACATCGACAGTCTCCGGGATTTCTTCAACGCTCCGGTATATCTTATGTCCCAAAAGCTCGCCGCCCTCGGCGTGTACGGGGAAGACTTTACCTTTGTAGCCGGAGGAAGTGATATTCTGGACTATTTTATTGCCTATTTTGGAAGTATCGCGCGATGCACCGATGATAGCGATACTTCTCGGTTCAAAAAGATACTTGATATCCGGCTTATTCAACATAACTCTTAGCCTCACTGAAAGTCATCTTTAGCTCGTATGTTTCTCCATCGATTTTCTTGTCCATAAAAAAGCCCATTTTTTCAAACAAATGCAGCATTGACCTGTTTTCCACGAGCACTTCAGCAGTAAAACCTAACAGACCTTGTTTTTTCGCGAGATAGGTGAGATAAGAAAGCAGTTCGTTGCCGATGCCCTTATTCTGATATTCGTCTCTAACCACAAATGCAATCTCGGCAACATGGGCATTAGGTAAGATGATATATTGCCCCAGACCCACAATTATCTCTCTTTCATCCTGGTTTATCGTTGCTACGATAGAAACTTCCCGGTTATAGTCTATGACGACGAATTCCTGTAACCTCTCGTGCGGCATATCCTGCCGGCGCGACATAAAGCGGCGATACATACTGTTATCAGAAAGGGCATAAAACAAATCTTTTATCAGCGGTTCGTCGCTGATTTTAACCGGCCGCATAAAGATATCCAGACCGGATTTGGTAGTGCGGTGTATTTCCAACTCTTTAGGATATTCACCACCCTTGCCGGTTATAAATGCCTGGTCTTTATATATAAGGTTCAGCGCTTTAGCTTCTTGAATGAGGTCTTTCCTGAATTTGGGATGAGCGATAGAAATTAACTCCATGGCCCGCTCGCGGATATTTTTCCCATGCAAATACGCAATACCATATTCGGTGACTACGTAGTGTACATCTCCACGATTTAGAGTAACGCCAGCACCCTCTTTTAAGAATGGTACGATTCTAGAAATTTTACCGTCACTGGTCGTGGATGGCAAAGCTAAAATGGCCCTGCCACGCTTAGCCAACACGGCCCCGCGCATAAAGTTCGCCTGGCCCCCCATCCCACTGTAAAAAACCTTACCCAGTGATTCCGCCGTAGATTGGCCGGTCAGGTCTATTTCCAGGGCGCTGTTAATAGCTATAAAGCAATCATGTTGAGCGATAATCAGTATGTTATTGGTATAATCCACAGGCCGGAATTCTATAGAAGGGTTGTCATCAATATAGTCATAAGTTTCCTTTTTACCCATGCAGAAGGCGGCGACAGTTTTTCCCTTATCTATAGTTTTTCTTGAGTTATCAATGACGCCCATTTTCATCAGTTCAACTATACCGTCACTGACAAGCTCTGTATGCACTCCAAGGTGTTTTTTCCCCGCCAGATTAATTAAAACGGCGTCAGGTATGGTGCCGTAGCCCACCTGGATAGTATCTCCATCCTGAACTAACCGGGAGATATAGTTACCAATCTCTTGGGTCGTCTCGGGGTGGGTATCCTCGGCATAACGATATTCCAATATAGGTTCATCATAAGGCACGATAAAGTCTACCTTGTCGATGTGAATAAAACTATCACCGTGAGTACGCGGCATAAAGGAATTGACCTGGGCAATTATCAAAGAAGCCTGGTCTAAGGCAGCTTTAACAATATCTACGCTGACACCAAGGCTTACATAACCGTGCTCATCGGGCAGAGATGTTTGGATTAGCGCAGCATCTATGGGAATCTGCTTGCGGGCAAACAGGCTGGGAATTTCAGAGAGGAAAACCGGGGTATAATCAGCCATGCCTTGATTAACAGCATTCCTGGTACTATCGGCGATGAAGAAGGAATTATGGCGGAAGTTATATTTAAATCTTTCCTCGGTATACGGTGCCAAACCCAGCGTCCAGATATGGATCACTTCCGTATCGAAAAAGGCTTTTGGGTAGGACTCAGTATATCGAATTAGAGCACTGACTAAATACTGGGGTTCACCGCAGGCTGAAGCAATGAAAATTCTATCACCACGGTGAATATGGCTAAAGATGTCTTTCTCGGAGGCGAATTTCTGCGGGAATTCTTTTCTTACCTTGTCGAGGGGATTTTCCACTATTTACCCCTTCTAGTTACTCTCCTATTATACACTATCGTCGTCCTAGCTGGAAAGTAACGTCTGAATTTTTATATTAAGCGCCGTTTTTTAAATTCGCACCGGTGTTAGAGCGTTCTGAAGGGTCAAAGAACGGGACCGGGTTCGATTTAAATTGCACGATTATGGATTAGTAGAATTGTTTGGTATGTTTATAGCGCTTTACGGGGCAATGAAGTTGCCTATTTTAAACACCGCCAGTATTTACGATGATACCTTTTTACCTCTTCCAGAACCTTTTCCGTCTCGGGCAGTACATGGTCTTTTCGGAACTGCTGTGGAATCGGTTCGGGCTCCTCAACGTTTAGCGGAAAATCAGCGATACCGCTAAGCAGGGATAGCCAGGCATATGGTAATATATGCTGATTATAGCCTGATGCAATCAAGTCTATTTGCTTACCCTGGCAAATATCCGTCATTTCTCTTATCTTGTCTCCCATCATTCTGAAGCCGGCAACAGTCATGCCGAGGTTTGTTAGCCCGTCATCGAAATGGGGGTCAGAGCCGCCGTTGCGTATGATTATCTGCGGTTGGTATTCCCGTGTTACTGGGAGGATAATCTCGTCGAAAGTCATTTGATAAGAAGCGTCACCAGCGTAGAGCGGTAAGGGTATGTTTATGTTTAATCCGGCCCTGTTACCTTCCCCGATATCGGAGGCGAATCCCGTGCCGGGGTAAATTGTGCGGGGGTTCTGATGGATGTCTACGAATAGTATTTTAGGATTGGTACGCACGTATTCGGCAGTACCGTTGCCTGCATGAGCATCCGTATCCAGCACCAGTATACGCTCCAGGTTATATTTTTCAATCAGATACAGCGCCGCAAAGGCTACATCGTTATAGATGCAGAACCCTTCGCCGTAGCGCTGCTTAGCATGGTGCATGCCGCCCCCGATGGAAATAGCTTTTTGATACTGACTGCTTTGCACTAAATCACAGGCCATTTTAGCTTGGCCGATAATCAGCCTGGCGGCTTTCTCCAATTCGCCCGGGATGCCGACCGGCTTATTATCCGGCGATTGGTAATGACTGAAATCCTCGAAGTAGGAGTTCCAGCCGGCGCTGGCAGCCTGGTAATATTCCTGGTTGAAATCTATATAGTCGCGGTCACAGATTTTCAAAAGGTCGGCTAAAGCTGCCGTTTCGGCTCCCAGAATATCGTAGTATTGCTCCCCCGGCAGGTTGGTTTTTAAAAATTTAATAAAGCTTTCATACCTATCTCCGCGGAAAGGATGCCCGGAACCAAAATCGTATTCTTTTAATTCATCTTGATACAAAACTGCTGCTGTCAACGTTATGGCTACTTTCGTATCTGGGAATGTCACAGGGGAACCAAAGAATAATCATACATAAGCATACAGTATTATCGATATTTGTTAAAGTTAATTGTCAAGAGAATCACTTATGAATTGCTAAACAATCGAGTATTTTGTTACTACAGCATTCTCAATGCTTCTGATGCAAAGTGCGTGGCTCCCGGATTGCACAATCTAGCGTAATGGGTCCTTTCTTTTATTTCACTTGACATTCACACACTTGCAGGTGTATTGCGAAAGAATAGCCCATGAAGTACAATCTGCCTATGAAGCTAGTTTATGAAGATAAAGACGGAGCTTATTCGGGAGGTAGCCCGGAATTCCTGAAGAAGTTCATATCCAAGGAAAACAACCCCAACTTTGAGGTTTACGATTCGCGGGATAATAACAATCGATTTATTGCGGTAAGATCCTCCCGTCTACCTGATGACCAGGATTTAACTACAAATAGATATGGTATCAATTTTCATAGAGCCAAGCCAGAACTGCAGGAAGCTTTGCAGTATGGAGAAGAATTGCCATATGCCATGGCAAGCACGAAATGGCTTGCAAATACAGCCTTCGCCGCTACCACCGAAGAAGAATATGGCAAAAAATCCTCAGTCTGGGAACATTTTTACTCCTACATCTGGGGTTTAACGCCGCAAACTATCTGGGTTACTCCACACTCAGGGAGCGTAGCCAGGGTGCCCGATGAAATATTACCCTATCCAAAGGTAGAAATGGACTCTTTCACTGCCGGGATTGCTGCGTCATGTGCATTCAATGATAGAAGCAAGGCATTAAAAAGAATCATGATTTCTATCCATAGCCATAGTTGGCTTGGAGCAATCCTGGACCTAGGGGGATTTGGCATAATTGGGGATCAGCAACTAGCTCTGGTCGCTAAAAAGATTGAAGGGAAATACCATGAAAGAGCCCAAATCCTTGCTGACGAATATAAACATGACTTCTTTTTAACAGCTACCAGATGGCTTGAGCATATCAACAACAAGAAAGGGACATTAAACCCTGAGGAATTAAGCCAGACATCAACGACGTTCAGGTATTTAGTGGGGAATATCGTAAAAGGGTTAAGACTTTACGGACAGGAAATAAATGAATTTACTTTTACAGAATTTAAAGAAGCAATAAAGAACTTGAGTAAAATTGAGGTGCCAGTGATATCAAGTAATTACTTATTTTCAGCAAAACACGTAGGCAAACTTCTAAGGCTATCTGAAAAGATAGGACATGGCCAGTTGCATTCTGCGCTCCAGATAGAATGCTTAAAGACATATTTAGCCAGGGACCCCGAGCTAATAGCCAATATCATTTTGGACATTAAAAACGAGCTCTTTGGTTAATGATTGAGATTGAAAAGGCAGCAAAATAACAGATTGCCGCAAGAGATTAACGCTACTTGTTATCCTGCTTGGAATTGCAATCTGATCAGTAAGAGTACAAATTGAAAGATTGATTGAATCCTTATCTCATTACACAATAAACAAGTATATCCTATGAGAAAATCGTACTTACCAGCTTTTTGAGCTGCACATTAGGGCGGTTTGTACAATTCATGATGATCGCTTTAGGAATTGTCATGATTGACTACGAGTTACAACGGATATAGAATACTTACACCAATATATTGTGGATCTTCAGAGAAAATGCTATTCAAATTCGTCTCCAGGGTTATTCAGGGTTTTAAAAGGCAAGTTTCAAGTAAACAGTTAATCTTATTACTTGCTATATTGATGATATTTTCTGCCACTACATCAGCTTGCTCCAAAGAAGCCCCGCCAACGCTAAAAGTAACCGTGATGACGTTATCCAGTATTGCTTTCGAAGAAGGAGGTAAAATACCGGTCAAGTATACTCGAGACGGACAGAATATCTCTCCTCCGCTTAATTGGAGTGAGCCACCACAACAAACTCAAGTATTCGCTATAATAGTAGATGACCCCGATGCTGCCGGCGGTGCGTTTACACATTGGATTCTATTCAATATCCCTACTAGCGACCGTGAACTCCCGGAGGGTATCTCTACCCAAGAGCAAATTGAGAACGGGGCATTACAGGGAAAGAACGATTTTGGCAGGATTGGCTATGACGGGCCTTCTCCACCCAAGGATGCCACGCATAAGTATCGCTTTACAATTTACGCGCTTGATAATCCCCTAAATTTAAATTCTGGCGCTTCCAGGAAACAGCTTGTTGATGCGATGAGCGGACACATTCTTTCTAAAGGGGAGCTCCTCGGAACTTACGGGCATTAGCTTGGTGAAGGGAATAAGTGTAGTGTTAACGTCCTAAGGCTTGATTAGCCAAGCCTTCTAGTTGAATAAAAGTCCAATCTGTTTAACCGGTAATAAGAAAGGCTGGATATAGTATTGAGGCTCACCCTTGCTAACCACCTATTTTAGTTTCCTGACGTGATAACTATATGTCGCAACTTTAATTCGTAAACATTAACCATAACTCTTCACTTTACTTAATGAGTACTAAACTCAGATGTTTTTTGAAAACCAAGTATGATTTAGCTATTATCAAGGCAAAGAACTATCAAAGCATATCAAGGCTAAAGAAAAATCAAGGCTAACGCGATAATCGTCAAAGCTAAGCTATCAAAGCTGAGTTAATGGATAATCAAAGCGTGGATCGTTAAACAACCAGTTTTCTACTTCATTATCAAAGGAGAATCAAGGCTAAACTGTCAAGCTTGATAATAAAGGCAAGCAAGAGAGTCATGAGGAAAGTGCAAAATAGGCACACTGTGAGTAGAAAACCTAAAACTTATCAAGTATGATTATTGATGCCGTTCAATTGTTCCCCAAAATTAATGGGTAATCAAAACTAAACTTAAATAGAGCATTGTCGACAGTGATTACAGGCTTATACAACAAATTACTGTTTTGTATAGGACTAAATATTAAGGTAAAAGCTAACTTGAAAGTTCTGCCTATTGTCACCCCAGCTCCACCATCGCGTACAGAAGGTAGAACTCTCTTATTTTCAATATCTATATTTTCCGATATCATTGGTAAAGAATGGTTAACCATCAGCTCTAGAGGTCAAGATGCTTGAAACTCTAATCTTGTAAGTGGTATTCTACCTGAGGGCAGGTCAGACATTGTATTTGTAAAGGAGAATTTGGGATGGAGATTAGGGAAAATAAGTCAGGGAATGTCGATATTGTGTATCTTGTCGGGCGGCTTGATGCCTATGCCGCTAATGATGTCGAGAAGAAGATTAATGCCGCAACTGAAAAGACCCCGGCCTGCCTGGTAGTTGGTATGGAAAGGTTGGAGTATATTAGTAGCTCCGGGTTGAGGGTGTTACTGGCTGCATTGAAAAAAGTACGGAAGCAACAAGGGGATATAAGACTAACGGGCCTGCAGCCCTATGTAAAAGAAGTATTTGATATCTCCGGTTTCACGCAATTGTTTAAGATGTTTGAAAAAGAAGACGATGCCATAAAAAGCTTTAGCGTTTCCGGATAATAGAAGGATGTCTGTGATTGGAAAAAGCGATCGTGCTTTAAAAACTGCCTCCAGAGTTAACGGAGCTGTAGGAATACTTCCCAAGCCCCCAAATCTCATTTATGGTGTCAATGATAGACCACCTATCCTGTTTACCCTTTTTATGGGTTTCCAGCACGTTTGTTTTTACGCTATCTCACTTTCCTTTCCTGTCATTATCGTGAGAGCTATCGGCGGTACAGACGCACAGGCGACTTTCATGATAAGCATGTCCATGATAGCCGGGGGCATCGGAGCGATTATTATGGCCCTTCCCAAGGGACCGGTAGGGTCAGGATATCTATGTCCGCCGGTCTGTTCCCCAACCAATCTCGCGGCGGCATTAACCGCCTCCAAATTCGGAGGTTTATCACTATTATACGGAATGACTTTAATTTCCGGTGTCAGTGAAACCATTTTTTCCAGGTTAGTCAATAAGTTAAGGGTGCTGTTTCCGCCCGAAATCACTGGCCTTATCGTGGCCATGGTTGGAATCACGGTTATCAGGGTAGCTTGCCTTAATTTTTTAGGGTTGGACCAGGTTGGCACACCAATCGAGCCTAAGGTACTTATCGTTTCATTTTCCACGCTGGCAGTAATAGTTGGACTGAATATCTGGGGCAAAGGAAAACTGGGGCTATTTTGCGTACTTGTCGGCATGGTTTTAGGGTATATCCTGTCATACGTCTTAGGACTCATGAGTTCCACTGATATCGCCGCGGTGAGTGGGGCTGGCCTCGTATGGTTCCCCTTTCTGTACCATCCGGGATGGTCTTTCAGTCTTTCTCTGGTGATTCCCTATCTCATAGTGATGGTCTGCTCAGCGGTAAAAACCGTAGGAGATATCACCACCTGTCAGAAAATTAACAACGCCAAGTGGACGCGTCCTGATATGAAAAACATCGGCAAAGGAATATTGGCTGACGGTTTGAGTGATGTAGCTTCAGGCCTTCTAGGCGGTACCGGTCAATCCACTTCATCCAGTAACGTCGGGCTTACCATCGCCACTAAGACTACCAGCCGCGTCGTGGCCTATGCCACAGGCGGGCTGTTAATCATTATAGCTTTCATTCCCAAGGTATCTTCCCTGTTTGCCATCATGCCGAAACCGGTTATGGGAGCATCACTCATTTTCGCTATCTCGTTCATGATAGTTTCCGGAATTCAGATTATGACGTCCAGGATGCTGGATACACGAAAGATAATTGTCATTGGAGTTTCCATTATCTTCGGGATAATGGTTGACTTGATGCCTGAAGCCTTCGCTAATTTACCTACGTGGATAAGCCCAGTTTTCAGTTCTTCTCTTTCTACAGCCGCTATTACAGCGATCTGTTTGAACCTGATATTTCGTATTGGCATTGCTAAATCTCAAACAATCGAGTTGGAACCGAAGGTTGACTCTTCAGAGAAGATATTTAATTTTATGGAAAAAGCTGGAGCATCGTGGGGAGCCCGTAAAGAAATTATTAACCAAGCAGCTTCGGCTATCAATGAGTTTTTCGAATCTGCAACCGGTTTAAACATCGTGAAAGGTAAAATCAAAACCGAAGTAAGTTTTGATGAATTTAATCTGGATGTTAATATTACTTACGACGGAACGTTAATGGAGTTCCCGGTAAACCGACCTTCGGCAGATGAATTGATGGCGGATGAACGTGCATTTACCAGACTCTCCGCGTTCCTTATAAATAGTCGGGTAGATAAAATAAAATCATCGGCTAAAGATGGTCATTGCCATTTACAACTCCATTTCGACCATTAATACTTAGATTTTTTACACCGGTGGGCGGTAAATGCCATGGAGCAATCCAGCCATTCACCGGAAAGGTAATAACTAGATGACAAATAAATTTGAGATTGAACTTGAAAGTAAAATAGAAAATTTGCCTGTAATCAGCAAATTTGTTAACAGGACCTTAACTGGTTTTCAAGCTGATCCAGATACAGTTAATAAAGCCCAAATGGCGATTGATGAAGCCTGTACCAACATCATCAACTATGCTTATTCCGGAGCCGTGGGTCCTCTAAAAGTTGCTTTGGACCTCGTTGGAGAAGATATCATCATAATCATCAAGGATAGGGGAAAGCCATTCGACCCGACGACAATTCCGCCGCCGGATTTAACTGCTGATGTGAACGAGAGAAAAGAGGGTGGATTGGGATTTTATTTAATACAAAAGCTGATGGATTGCGTCAGTTATTCTTACGATCCCCTAGAGGGGAACCAGTTAATCCTGAAGAAAACAAGGAGAAAATCATGAACGCGGCAGAGAGCCAGATAATTCGATTGACCCTTTTAGCCAAGCTGGATTTCCTCCCCGGAGCGATGGCTCTAGTCCGTGAGACGGTTAACAAGCTGGGATTAGATGATAGGGACGCACACCGCATGGAACTGGTGGTTGAAGAAGCTTGCGTAAATGTCATTGAGCATGCTTTTGAGGGCGAGACCGGCAGCTACGACATTGTGATAGAGCGGCGTCCGGGCCAGATTATCGCGGCGGTCGAGGACCGCGGTCTGCCTTTCGATTTTAAGAAATATGAAAGCGGCGAGGAGTCCGGACTGGGTATCGTGCTCATGAAGGCTTTTGCGGATGAAGTACATTTCCTGAACCTGGGAAGGCGCGGCAGAAGGGTGGAGCTGGTAAAGAATCTGCCGGAAAAGAACATCAGCGGTTTTATCCAAGAGACACTGGAGGCAACGGCTAAAGAGCCCGCAAAAATCGTGGAAGAAAAAGATATAACCATCCGTTTGATGAAACCGGATGAGTCTCTGGGCTTAGCCCGTTGCGCTTATCGTTGTTACGGCTATACCTACTCCACAGATAACTTCTATTATCCCGAAAGAGTCCGCGAACTGGTGGAGAGCGGATTGATGGTCTCCGTGGTAGCGGTTACACCAGATAATGAAATAATCGGCCATGTAGCGGTTACCAAAGAAACGCCGGAAGCCACGGTCGGCGAAGCCGGTCAATATATCGTCGACCCACGCTATCGCGGGCAAGGCGTCCTTAAGCAAATGAAAACACTAATGAAAAGCCATAGCCGGGACGCGGGGATGCTGGGCAATTATGGAGAAGCAGTTACGGTGCATCCCTATACACAGCGGGCCGAACTATCAGGGGATGCCTCGGAAACAGGCATGCTGCTCGGGTTCACACCGGCGACCATGTACTTTAAAAATATCCAGAGCGAGGAAAATCCGAAGCGCCGCCCGGTGATAATTTTTTATGCCTCACTAAACGAAGCGCCTTTCAGGGATGTTTATCTGCCGCCACATCACGCTGGTATCTTGCGCCGTATCTACGAAAAGTCCGGTCTACAGAGGAAGTTTATTTCCGGGAATATTCCCGACCTGCCAGAGCATTCCCAGATTGATATCAAAGTCCAGACTGAAGCCAGCCGGGCTTTTTTACGGGTACTGGAATACGGTCAAGACCTGGAAGCCACGGTCAAGTTCCGCCTGAGAGAACTCTGCAACAAACGGATAGATTGTATTTATCTAGACCTGCCGCTATCTCATCCAGCAGTACAGCCTTATTGCGCAGCTATGGAGATGTTCGGTTTCTTTTTTGGCGGTATCTTGCCGGAATTACATGAAGGTGATATCTTGCGCCTGCAATATGTCAATAATGCGGAGCTCGAGCTGCAAAACGTCGAGCTTGCCTTTGATTTCAGTAAGGAGCTGTATCAATATGTGCTCAAGGCCAGTGGGTTAACCGGATAGGGGATGTGATACATCACGTTACCGGCAGTTATGTTTATTTTACTTTAACACTTTCATAACCATCAAGGTCAAATCGTCAAACTGAGGTTGGCCCGCGCTAAAAGCGATGACTTCTTGCTCAATAAGTCCAATAAGTTCGTGAGCGGATAAACTTTGGTTATCTTCTACCAACTTAATCAGTCTCGCCTGCCCGAATTGTTCGTTTTTCATGTTTATCGATTCAGTCACGCCGTCGGTATACAGGAGGACTGTTTCTCCTTTGTGCAAAGTAATTTCCTTCTCCTCTAAATTTATATCGGGCATGACTCCCAGGGCTATACCCTTAGCTGACAGTATAACCAAAGTGCCTTTCGGTCTGCCCAATACAATAGGAGGGTTATGACCGGCGTTCACATAATGCAACTGTTTATTCTTAGTATCCAGCATAGCGTAGAAAAGAGTGACAAACATATCCGTTTTATCATCCAGTGAAATCAGACTGTTCGCCATACAGATAGCCTCGGAGGCAGTGGTCTTACCCACGGCATATGCGCGAACGCAGGTCCGGGATAATGCCATAAATAAAGCGGCAGGGAAACCCTTTCCGGAAACGTCGGCGATAACAAATCCCCACCGGTCTTGAGAGATGGGGATGAAATCATAGAAATCACCTCCTACTTCAAGGGCAGGCACGGTAATTGCGGCGATGTCAAATCCCTCGATACGGGGCTCGGAATCCGGTAAAAAGCTTTTCTGGATATTACGGGCTGTTTCTATTTCGTACTGTTTATGTTCCAATTCAGTGCGATATTTTTCTTTTTCAGCGGCGTTTTTCCGTTCCTTGGTCAGGTTATGTATGATAAAAGTAAAGATTCCCGCTCCTGCGGCATTGGCAGCAATCATCGGTATCGCCACTTCTTTAACTGTTTCCAGAGCGGTGTCGAACGGTGTGGATATCAGTAGAGTAAAACCCATGAGAAAGGCTTCAACACAGGCGGTAAAAAACATCACCACCCAGATGCGTGGGAAATTACCTTTTTTCAGTACATGAATAAGGCCGGCGGCCAGGCCAGCGAGCACGGTTACAGAAGAGGAGGAAACAGCGACAAAACCGCCCATGAAGTAGCGCTGAACGCCGCCGATTAGACCTGCGCCAAGGCCAACGATGGGACCGCCAGCCAGTCCGGCTATTATTGGACCCAGGTCTCTTATATTAGCTATGGCACCCGATGGAAGTGACACGCCGCCGTAAGTGCCGAATACCGATAAAGCTCCGAAGATAACAATTGTAATCAAACGGTTCTTATAATTGGGACGCCTCTCCAGCAAATCCGTAAAAAATCCTGCACGTGTCACGAGGTAGGCGAAAACCAGTACCACGCCGGCGGTTTTTATCAGGTCAATTAAAAGGTTGGTAATCGATGTACTCATTGGGCATATAAGTCCTTACACAATTTTACTCAAGCTAGATTTGTAAACAATACTTTTTCCAATATTAAACCGTTGGGTAGTCCAGACTTCTCTACTTTTTTACCATTGCCCTGTACAGAGCAAACAAGATAAATAGGTAAGCGACTATTCTTAACACGATGCTGACAGTGTCCCAACCTGATGTTAGAGTCCAAAGATTCATGAAGCGCTCGATGGCAAAAAGCCCGTAGGCTATACCCAAATAAAGAAGTACATCGTCCTTCTTTTTGTTATAAACCCAGAAAGCAAAGCCACATATTAGGAAACAAAACACCACGTAAAGTATCGCTAATCCATCCATCTTTAAATCCCCCTTTTCGCTTCATTGCTATGCATTTATATATAGCATAAACATAAAATGTGTTTAACACATTATAACTATCAGTTTAATGATTATACCACGCTGCATAATTCCTATGTTTTGACTCATGATAATATTTCTCGTATAATTCCAATACTAACCGAAGCTCGATATTTAATTTGAAGGGGTTTTTTTATGGCAAATTTTGTGGTGTTTTTTGGTTTCACAGAACAAGGCATAAAAAATATAAAGGACAGCCCGGCCCGAATCGAAGCTACCAAGAAGATTTTCGAAAGTATAGGGGCTAAAGTCAAGGATTTCTATCTAGTAATGGGTATGGACCGCTACGATACGATGTTCATTGTGGAAGCGCCCGATGATGAAATTATAGCTCAGGCGACTCTCAAGGTTGGTTCGCTAGGGAATGTGCATACTGATAGTCATCGCGCTTTTTCAGCGGATGAATTCAGAAAGATTGCCTCTCGGTTGTAACAGGCAACTTATCAGCAAATTTCAGAAAATAAATAGGGGTAGAGAAATGAAAGTTCTTATAATAAAACGATATCTCTTGATCATAATCATTGCAATGTCCATGATTATCGGTCTTTTTTCTGGTGGTTGTACCGGCTCAGCCAGCCAGGAAGAGCAATTAAAGACTACCACGCTGCAAATTCAAGCAGCAGTACAAACAGAACTGAACAGCTTAGACAGTGATCTATCTATTACAGCATCTAAATTATCTAAAATTGGACTTAACGGGTCTGAAGTAAAGCAAATTTTGAATGACTTATGTAGCAAGTATTCTTTTACAATTGAGTGTTGTACTGCAGATGCCGCCGGTAAAATGGTTGTAGTAGCTCCCGAAGCATATAGCCGTTATGAAGGGACAGACATCAGCCTGACAGACGCTGCGGTTAAATTCAACAAGACTAAAGAGCCTATGCTTAGTCAAGTTTTTCTGGCAGTGGAGGGCATCGACGCTGTTGTCCTCATTTGGCCTATTTTGAATGAAAAAAATGACTTCATTGGCTCATTAAACGCACTATTCAAACCTGGAACATTTTTTGACATGTTAGCAAAGCCAATTTTAAAAGGTACAACAATCGAACTCAATGTTATGCAAGTGGATGGTCTAAATATTTACGATTCTAAGGGCACAGATGCAGGCAAGAACCTCCTGACAGACCCAACGTTTCAACCTTATAAAGAGTTGGTAGATTTGGGTGCCAAAATCGTTGCTCAAGAATCTGGCTCAGGCAACTATATATACATCGACCGTACAACAGGAGAGTCGGTAAAGAAACATGCTTTCTGGTTAAGCGTAAAGTTAAATAATACTTCATGGCGATTAACATCAGTTCAAAAAGTTATAGAGTAGTAACCACCATAAAGTAACAGTATGGAAGATAGAAAAGCGGAACTCGAATTTTACAGGAGGCGTCCATAAAATGAAAATCAGACATAGTGCACAGGTTTTTTTAGCGAGTATCCTGGTTACTTTATTACTAATAATCCCGAGCGGCTGCTCCCAAACCTCCACGACGATACGCATCGTTACATCAACACCGATAATCGACCAAGAAAATACCGAAACGGCACACGCCGATAAATCATATGACGGTAAAGAAATTCGAATAACCCTAGGAAGCTCGCTGCAGGTCCAGTTGGAATCCAATCCTTCCACCGGTTTCGGTTGGGAACTCACCAGTATCAGTGATTCTAACGTCTTGGAAAAGCTTAGTAATATCTTTGAAACTCCTTCATACAAATTACCAGCAGGGCAGACACCGCCCGCTGGAGCTGGGGGCATGGAATTTTGGACTTTCAAAGCATTAATGAAGGGTACGAGCACAATATCCATGGAATACAGCCAGCCGTGGGACGGAGGCACCAAAAAAGCTCAGACGTTCAGCCTAACAGTTACTGTAAATTAAATAACTTCAAAGTGGGTCGATAATGTCAATAGAAAATTTAAGGCTTTTCTATAATGCTTTGGCAAAGGATAAGGCCCTGAAGGCGAATTTTATAACACTTAATTAAAAAATAAGATTGGAGCATCGTCGGTAGTACTACCTGTTTATGTAATAAATTACTGTTTTATATAATGCTAAATTCAAGGCTAAAAGTTCTACCTTCTGTACAGTACCGCCCACCATCGTAGCTAGACGAGGTTTTTAAACCTACTGATTGCTAAAAAAACAGAGTATGATTACGACTGCAAGAATAATGCCCAGTTTCTTGGAGCACATTTCCAAATTTCTTTTAAGTAGCGGCCCTTAGTCTCTGCAGGCGTTCGCCCCTCTTCTTCGCAGATATAGAGAAGACCCTGGGAACATCGGCCAACAGAGACTTTGATTGCTCAGCGGCAACGGAATAGAATCTTAACGTTCTTTCTTCCATCTCGATAGCAAGACTAAGAGCATTCGCATAAGTCGCACCTTCTGCCAATCGGGCCTCCGTTGTATACTCGTCCGGGTCCATATCGAAGGCAAAACAACCCTCGATAGCATCAGTGATGCCACCGTAGTAGGCCATCTCTACCTGTACGATGCTCTTCTTATTCTCCTTCGCGAGAGACAGCAACATCTCTCGGTTTACTCCATAGCGCTGCGCCAGAGTCTCATAAAAGTGGGTACCGTCTTCCTCAAGCTTTCGAGCCAGACTAATGACTTGGGAAGCCGTGTTCAGTCTCATCTAGAACCACCTCTGGATGACAACCTTGCTTTCTGTAAAGAAACGGATCGCATCT
>Ga0187886_1000351_pt1 | contig 57766 bp, 43 predicted proteins | sample June2016WEW_20_1_FD_133001 | JGI IMG/M metagenome (GOLD analysis project Ga0187886, IMG submission 133001) | Peatland microbial communities from SPRUCE experiment site at the Marcell Experimental Forest, Minnesota, USA - June2016WEW_20_150 | ecosystem: Environmental > Terrestrial > Soil >... | reverse complement strand
TGCGGGCGAGTTTCAATTCGTTCGAGAACCGCTCGATCGTTTCCTTGTCCAGGGTGATCTCGGGCCGGAGGAGCTTGAGGGCGACTTTCTCCTTGATGTCCGTGTCCTGGACTTTGTAAACCCTGCCCATGCCGCCATGACCCAGCTCCTCGATGACCTGGTAGCGGCCGGCGAAGGTCGAACCCGTGGTCAGCTCCTTTATGGACGTTTGGAAAGTTTCCGTGACTTCGGGGCGGATGACCTTGGAGGAAGGAAGCGGGGTGCCGCAATCTCCGCAGAACTGCTTGGTCTCGGAATTCTCAGAATGACATTTCGGGCACTTGACAGCCACGGCTGACCCCTTCCATCAGATGAATTAAGATTATCAAAGAATCGACGAAGCGTCAATTCGCCTCCCCTAATGGGTCCAGAATCCATTTTCAGAAGCCGCCTGAACTGTCCAAAGAGAATAGCGAGAAGATCCCCTCGATTGACCCCTCTTCAATCCTGTGGTAAGAGTGTTTTCATGATCGCGTATCCTCCCGAACTTCCCATCACGGGCCGGCGTCCCGAGATCGTCCGGGCCATCCGCGATCATCAGGTCCTCATCATTTCGGGCGAGACCGGGTGCGGAAAGAGCACACAGATACCGAAAATGTGTCTCGAGGCCGGCCGCGGCCGTCGCGGCCGGATCGGCTGCACGCAGCCCCGGCGAATCGCGGCGATCACGATCGCCCACCGCATCGCCCAGGAGCTCGGGGAAACGGTCGGCCGCACCGTGGGCTACAAGATCCGCTTCGAGGACAAGACCTCGCGGGAGACCCGCGTCAAGATCCTGACCGACGGCATGCTCCTGGCCGAGACCCAGTCCGACCGGCGCCTGCTGGATTATGACACCCTCATCATCGACGAGGCTCACGAGCGGAGCCTGAACATCGATTTCCTGCTCGGCATCGCCAAGACGCTTCTTCCCGTCCGGCCGGACCTCCGGCTCATCATCACCTCGGCGACACTCGATCTCGAAAAATTTTCCAGGGCGTTCGAGGGCGCGCCCGTCCTCGAGGTCGGCGGGCGCGTATATCCCGTGGACGTGGAGTATCGTCCGCCAGAAGCCGGCGGGACGGACGCCGATGAGGAGGACTACGTGGCCGCGGCCGCGCAGGCCGTGGATGAGATCAAAAAGCAAAATCCGGCCGGCGATATCCTCGTCTTCATGCCCACCGAGCAGGACATCTTGGAAACCTGCGAAATCCTGGAAGGCCGGAGATACGCCGGCGTCACCGTCTTGCCTCTCTACGCCCGGCTTCCCGGCGCCCAACAGGGCCGCGTCTATTCGGTCACGGGCCCGAAGATCGTCGTCGCCACAAACGTCGCCGAAACATCGCTCACGATTCCAGGGATCAAATATGTCGTCGACACGGGACTGGCCAGAATTTCCCAATATCTCCCGGGAGCCCGCATCAGCAGTCTTCCGATCCGCCCCATTTCCCGGAGCAGCGCGGACCAGAGAAAAGGCCGGTGCGGTCGCATCGCCAAAGGCCTTTGCGTCCGGCTGTTCGCCGAAGAGGATTACGCCTCCCGGGCGCCGTTTACGCCTCCCGAGATCTTGAGATCGAACCTCGCCGAGGTCATCCTGCGCATGATCGACCTCGATTTGGGGCATCCCTTGAAGTTCCCCTTCGTGGACAGGCCGCTGCCGAAAAACGTCGAAGACGGCTACGCCACGCTCGTCGAGCTGGGCGCCATTCGGGGCAAAGACGGAGACTTCGCCTTGACGGAGAGAGGCCGCCTCATGGCCCGGATGCCGCTGGACCCGAGGATCTCGCGCATGCTGCTGGAAGCCCGGACGGAGGGATGCCTTCTCGAAGTCGCGGTCCTCGCTTCGGCCCTGAGCATCCGCGATCCGCGCGAACGGCCTCCCGAAAAAGCGGCGCAGGCGGATGCCGCGCACGCTCCGTTTCGCGACCCGGATTCCGATTTTTTGACGCTCCTCAATATCTGGAACCGCGGCGCCGGCGCGGGGATGGAAAGGACGAGCCAGAACAAGATGCGGAAATTCTGCCGCGAGCATTTTCTCTCCTTCTCCCGGATGCGCGAATGGGGGCTCGTTCACAATGAGATCCTCGACATCCTGAAGGAATTGCGGATTCCTTTTGAGCGCAGACACACCGTCGAAATGTCGAAGCCCCTCTACGCCGCCATCCACAAATCCATCCTGAGCGGCTATCTCTCCAACATCGCGGTCCATAAGGACAGGAATATGTTCACGGCCGCGAGGGGGCGGGAAGCCATGATCTTTCCCGGCTCGTCGCTTTTCAACAAGAACGCGTCGTGGATCGTCGCCGCGGAAATGGTCCGGACGAGCCGGCTGTTCGCTCGAACCGCGGCCAGGGTCAACGCCGAGTGGCTCGAAGCCCTGGGCGGCGATCTCTGCCGCTACGCTTATGGCCCGCCGCGCTGGGACAAGGGAAGGGGACAGGTCGAGGCCGAGGAGAGGGTGACGCTTTTCGGCCTCGAGATCGTCGCCGGCCGGACCGTTCCCTACGGCCCGATCGACCCGGAGGAGTCCCACCGCATTTTCATCCGGTCCGCGCTCGTCGAGGGGAGCGTCAAGGAACATTTCCATTTTCTCAGCCTTAACCTGGAGTTGCGCGAGCGGCTCCAGCGGATGGAAGAGAAGCTGAGACGCCGCGATATCCTGGCGGACGAAAAGGCCCAGGCCGGATTCTATTCCGGCCGGCTGGCGGGCGTTTTCGATATCCGCGGGATGAAAGAGCGGATCCGTCGTCAGGGAGGGGACGGGTTTCTGACCATGAAGGAAACGGACCTACTCCGTTTTTTCCCCGAGCCGAACGCAATGGCCCTTTTTCCGGATGAACTGACCCTCGGCGGCCGGCGGTTCCGGGCGTTCTACAAGTTCGCCCCCGGCGATGAGGACGACGGTGTCACGCTGAAGATTCCGGTCGACATGATCGGCCGGATTCCCGCGGAGCCGTTGGACTGGGGCGTCCCGGGTTTTTTCAAGGAAAAAATCACGGCCCTCATCAAGGGCCTGCCGAAAAGATACCGGAAGACGTTGGTGCCCGTTTCCGATACGGCCGAAGTCTTTGTCCGTGAACTGAGTGTTTCGGGCGCGTCTCTTTTCGAGGCGCTGGCCCGCCTTGCCAAGCAGAGATTCCGCGCGGACATTCCGGCCTCCGCGTGGGCGGAAGCCGATCTTCCCAAGCATTTAAAAATGCGCATCGCCGTGATCGATTCTCAGGGAAAAGAGTTGGTCGCGGCCCGCGACCTCGAAATGGTGCGTCGCGTCCGCAAGGAAGCCGCCCGGGCCGCGGCCCAGGACCCGGATGTCTGGGCGAACGCCCGGCGAACATGGGAGCGGAGCGGGATCACGGCTTGGGATTTCGGGGCCCTGCCCGAGGTGGTTTCGATCGGCCCCGGCGCGGCCGCCTATCCGGGACTCGAGCCCGAGGCCGCCGGCCGAGTGAGCCTCAAGCTTTTCAAAACCTATGAAGAGGCCCTCGTTTCGCACAAAAAAGGCGTCCAAACGCTCTTGCAGCACGCCTTCGTCAAGGACCTGAAATTCATGGAGCGGCGTCTCGTCCTTCCCGTCGAATATCACAAATCCACATTGTATTTCGGCGGAAAAGAGGCCGTGGAGAACATGCTGCTCGAGCGCCTGAAAGCCGAGGTCTTCCGGAAAAATGCGCGCTCGGAAGCGGAATTCAAGGCCGTCGCCGAAACCGCCGTCCGAGCGCTTTTCGAAAAAGCCCACGCCCTGTGGGAAGCGGTCCGCCCCGTCCTCGCCGCTTATCAGGAGCTCCACGCCCGGCTTTACGCGCTTGAAAAGACCAATCCGTCCAATAAAGTCCTCTCCGCCGTCTGCGCCCGGATCCGCGAGGAGGCCGGGAGGTTGGCGCCCGGGAATTTTTTGGAGGCTTATTCGATCGAGCGGCTCGGCCATCTTCCCCGGCATTTGGCATCGCTCCGGCTGCGGGCGGAGCGGGCCCGGAACGACCCGGAGAAAGACCTGAGGAAAGCGGCGCAAATCGACGCGTTCGTCCAGGCCCTTGAGAAAATGCGGACGTCGTTGACGGCCCAATCACCCCTCGAACTCCAAGAAGCGGTCGAGGAATTCCGCTGGATGATCGAGGAATTCAGGGTTTCCGTTTTCGCCCCCGAATTGAAGACGGCTTTTCCCGTCAGCCCCAAGCGCCTTTCGGACAAAATAAGGGAGATCGAGAAGATCCGGGAAACAACCTGACGAGACGACGGATTCGGCCCGCTCTTACGTCATCGCGATCGATTATTCCACGCCCAGGACGGCTCGGTAGCCGGGAATATCCAGGAAACCGTGGCCGCTGATGTTGAAGGCGATGGTCTTTTTTTCGCCCGATTCCCGGCATTTGAGCGCCTCGTCGATGGCGGCGCAGATCGAATAGGCCGATTCCGGCGCCGGCAGCCAGCCCTCGGTCTCCATGAACATGCGGGCGTTCTCGAAGACGTGCTTTTCGTCCTTCGGATAGGCGACCGTTTCGATGTAGCCTTCGTTGCGGAGCAGGCTGATGATGGGCGAACAGCCGTGGTAGCGAAGCCCGTCGCCCTTGATCGGTTCCATGTCGGACTTGTGGCCCAGCGTGTACATTTTCAGGAGGGGCGTCATTTCGGCGTAGTCGGCGAAATCATATTGATATGTGCCCTGGAGATTGGGGGCCACCTGGCTCTGGGCGGCGATGAATTTGATCTTTTTGCCCTTCTTCAGGACGTCGCCCATAAAGGGGAGCGCGAATCCGCCGAAGTTGGATCCGCCGCCGAGGCAGGAGACGACGACATCGGGATAGTCGCCGAAGAGTTCGAACTGCTTCTGGGATTCGAGGCCGATGACTGTCTGATGCATGAGGACGTGGTTGAGGACCGAGCCCAGGCTGTAGGTTGCCGTGGGATCTTTTTGAGAATCCTCGAGCCCCTCGGAGATGGCGATGCCCAGCGAGCCCACGTGGTTGGGATTCTTGTCATAGAGCGACCTCCCCACGTCGGTCATGGGGCTGGGCGAAGCGTAGACTTCCGCTCCGAGAAGATTCATGAATGAGAGGCGGTCCTTCTTCCAATTATAGACGCTCCGGACCCAGTAGACCGTGCACTTGAGACCGGTCACGGCGGCGGCATAGGCCAGAGCGGTGCCCCATTGTCCGGCCCCCGTTTCGGTGGTGACCCTCTTAAAGCCCTGCTGCTTGGCGTACCAGCACTGGGCCAGGGCCGTGTTGACCTTGTGGCTCCCCGTCGGGCTGAAAAACTCGCTCTTGTAGTAGAGCCGGGCCGGCGTGTCGAGCCTTTTTTCCAGATTCGAGGCCCGGAATAGCGGCCGCGGCCGTCCGGCCTTGGCGAACAGATCCATGACCCCGCCCGGGACATCGATCCAGTTCTCGAGCGAGAATTCCTGCTTCAGGCATTCGCCGATCATCAGGTTGGGCAGGTTCCCGATCCGCGACGGCCCGTAGTCGGGATCGAGCGGCGGCGGAAGCGGCACCGGCAGGTCGGGGATGATGTTGTACCAACGGGACGGGACTTCGTCGTGTCTCAGATTGACCATGTCTCTCATGGATGACCTCCCGTATAGAGCGTTCAAGGATCCGCCACGGCGAGAATATCATTCACGGACGAAAGAGGCCGCTGCGGCCTTGAGTCCCTATTGTAGGGAACGCGCCGGAGGCAAGTCAAGGGAAAGGACAGCGTTTTAAGCGGCCTGAGCGATCTTCCCGTCCCGGAGTGTGATCGTCCGGCCGGCGACTTTTGCCAGCGCCGGGTTGTGCGTGACGAGAAGCACGGTGAGGCCTTCCTTTTCGTTGAGTCTTTTCAGAATACCTCCGATCTCCCCGCTCCGTTTCGAATCGAGGTTTCCCGTCGGCTCGTCGGCCAGGAGGATCTCCGGCTTGTTGACGAGCGCCCGGGCGATGGCCACGCGCTGCATCTCGCCGCCCGAAAGCTCGGAAGGCCGGTGACTCGTCCTTTTGTCGATTCCCAGGAATCGCAGGATCTCCATGGGGTCCGCACTTGCTTCGGCCTTTTGGAAGAAAGCGAACGGGAGAAGGACGTTTTCGTAGACGGTCAGCGTCGGGACGAGATAGAATTTCTGGAAAATGTAGCCGAAGACCCGGCGCCGGATCTTCGTCAGTTCGGTTTCCGACAGGCACGTGCTCTCTGAAAATACCGTTTTGCCGCTGATCTTGAGCTGACCCGAGGTGGCGTTGTCCAGGCAGCCGAGGATATTGATCAGGGTCGTCTTTCCGGACCCTGACGGGCCGATGAACGATACGAATTCGCCTTTGCGGACGGTCAGGGAGACATCGTCGACGGCCAGGATCTCCTCGGCCCCGCGCTTGTAGATTTTCGTCAGATGAAGGGCTTCGAGGGCGTTGGTGTCGGGCGCCATGTCAGTCTCCTTCGCTCCGGATGGATTCGAGCGGCCTGACCCGGGCGGCCCGCCAGGCCGGATAAATTCCGCTCAAGAGCCCGATGCCCAGGACGACGCCGAGGGTGATGAAACCGAGCCGCGAGTCGATGCTGATCAGGCTTCCGGTCGGCGTGTAAGGGAGGAGGCGCCGGATCAGGATATCGGTGATCTTGGACAGGGCGAAGGCGATACCGATGCCGATCACGCCGCCGAGGAGGCAGAGAATGACCGTTTCGGTCCAGATCATCCGGAACACATCCCAGGGCATGGCGCCCATGCTCTTGATGATGCCGATCTCCTGGTACCGCTCGAGGACCGACATCAGGATCGTGTTGATGACGCCCAGCATGGCGATGAGGATGGCGATCAGGGCGATCGAGAAGACCATGACCTTGGCCGTCGAGACAAGGCTCATGATCGTGCTCTTGACCTGGGCCATGGACACGACCTGGACGTCGGGCAGGTCGTAGAGCTTGTTTTCGAGCTCGGTCATATTGGCGTCTTTGTTGACTTTGATGCCGGCGGCCGTGATCAGGCCCTCCTTGTCGAAGATCTTCTGCACGGTTTTGAGGGGCATGAAGATCGTCCCGTCGTCCGCGGTCCCGGACCGGGCCAGGATCCCGACGACCTTGAACTCGATGTTTTTCTCCGGGATGAGCATTTTGTCTCCGACCTCGCGCTGTTCGAGCTCGGCCGCCTCGTAACCGACCACGGCTTCCAATGCCGTCGGATCGGTGAACCAGCCCCCCTGCTTGAACTTCAGGTAGGACTTCATCGCCGGAAACGTGGTCGGCTCGACGCCGAGGTAGGCGTTAATGCCCCCGTTTTCGCCTTTGTTCGGGTCGAAGACCGCGGCCATCAGCTGGGGCGTGAGCCTCTCCACTTCCTTATGTTTGAGGATATCGGCGAGGATGGACTCTTTCATGTAGCGAAGGCCGGTCCCGCCCTTGAGCATGAGCGTCGCGGCCTCGTACGGGCAGCCCTTGGCGGTCACGAGGACCTGGAAGCCCATGTTGTCGATGTCTTTGTTCAATGCCGACTCGTAGCCCCGGTTGAACCCAAGCAGGCTGATGAGCACCCAGGCTGAAAGTCCGATGCCCAAAATGGTCAGCGCGGTCCGCGTTTTCTTGCGGAGCAGATTTTTATAAGCCACTTGATAGATGTTGATCTTTTTAGCCATTTTCACTCCTACTTAATGCGCTCTCAGGGATCGCCCAAGGCTCGCTGGGGAACCAGTCCCGTCGGTTCCCCCCGCAAGGCGGGACCCCCCTCCTCTAGGCTCGCCTTCGGGCGATCCCCTCGCGCCTCGGGGCGCGCTTTCGAGATGAGAAGCTCGCTCGTTCTTTTGAGTTTCTTGGGCCGGTTCATTTCGCGTATTTATTGCCGAGCAGAAATTCGTCGCAGAGGATCAAATTCTTTTTCGTCCCGCGGAGGGCGGCGCGGAAATCGGAACCCGCCTGGGACGCCGGGTTCTTGATGGCCGCGACGCGGCTTCCGGGCTTGGCCTGGCCGGACACGACGTCGTAATCCTGAAAATCCTTCAAGTTGAGCCCTATGAACTGCTTTCCGAATTCCGGGTCGCGGAGGAGCTTGGCGTACTGGCCGGTCATCTTCTGAAAGTAGAAGCCCCGGATGTTGCCTTCGAGGTCGAGGGCCAGGACGACCTGGACGCCTCCATATTGACCTTTCTGGTTGACGCCGTGGATATAGCCGATGATCTCCTTCCCCTTGAGGATCTGGTACATCGTATAAGGGACGTCGGCGGTTTCGAAGAGCCCCTTGAACTTATCGCCGAGGCGCTCCTCGATCCGCCGCAGCAGCGCAGCGCCGCCTTTCTGGGCAATCGAGACGTAAAGCGTTTTGTACCCCGTGGACTCGGGAAAGAGACGCTTGACATCGCGGTCCGGATCGTTGAGGTCGCAGCCCACCGCGGCGAGCAGGGGCGCGCCGGCGATCATGAGGATAAGAATCACGGCCAAAAAATTTTTCATGTTAAAACCGTATTCCTTTGTAGTAATAGACCTGGAAGATAATGCGAGAATCCTTCATCTCGCGATCATACATATACATCGCCCGAAACGTCCAATCAGGATGGGCCAGATAGGTCGCGCCGGCCGAGAACTGGACCTTGGTCGTGCCCATGGTCCTGAACACGACGGGCTGGACTTCGAGCTTCAGCCGGCCTTCCTCAAGCAGGTTAAGTCCGGAGCGCCAAAACAGGGCATACGCGCCTTGCCCGCCTTTTTTTCCGCCGATAAGTTCGATTCGATTTTCCACGTTGTTCCAGAGCCAAGCCGCGTCAAGAGCGGCCAGCGCGGATTCCATCGGCACGTCCGACATCAGGTGATAGCCCATGACATCGAGGAGCTTTCCATATCCGGCCGAAAGGCCGATGTTGTAGTTCTCCCGGTTGAGGATCCCCTTGGAGACTCGCGCCGCCAGAAAATAATTGCCCTTGAAATAGAGCGGCATGCCCGATCCCGTGGTCAGAGACAGGCCGGCATTTCCCCAGGTCGTGTCGCGCTCGATGCCGACGCCCCAGTCGCGGTCGAAACCGAAGCCGTTCATGGCCAGGGGCTGGAGGAGCTGGGCGTGACTGTCGAAATACGAGGAGAGGCCGAACTTTGGGCGGTTGTGGCCGATCCAGATATCCCCAGCTCGCGTCTTGAACTTCAGATAGGCGTTGTAGAGCTGGGGCTCGAATGTCTTGTCCCCTTCGGCATTGACCGCCAACCGCCCCTGGACGGCCAGGACGGCGATATCGCCGGCGTCTCCCGAAAAACGCTGGACGTAGTCGAATCCGAGGCCCGGTTTTTGCATTGTCTCCATGAGATTCATCGAATAGAAGACGGCTTTTTTCGCGGCGGAGGAATATCCGGCGATCCCCTGGGCTTCGAGATAAAAGAGATAACTCTGGGCGGAGAGATGAGGGGCGGATGCCGCTATGACCAGCAGAGCCCCGAAGAGCTTTTTTTTAGACATCAAAGGTGATGCTGCCGTAGAAAACCGGCTTTCCGTCTTTGAGGAACGTCACCCGCACTTCCCAGTCTCCGGGCATGACGATGTTGACCGGCAGAAGATAGTCGTTTTTCTTGTTCAGTTTGAAGTCCACGTCGCCGGAATCGTGGGCGCCCCGCATCGAGGGCATATCGGACCTGCCTTTGAGGACATAAGGGGCGATCTGGACGCCTTTCTTGTCGAAGACCTGGACCTTCAGGATGACCGTGCCCATCTTGGGCTTCTCGCTGAAGTCATAGACGGCATAGTTTCCATCGCCGAGATCGTATTTTTTCCCGGTCTTTGGCATCGGCTTGTAGACGATTTCAGGGCTCCCGGATGTCGCTTGGTCGCCGCCAAGGAGGGAAAGACGGCCGGCTGGCGCCTCGGCCGATATCGGGGGGGCCGCCAGGCCGATCACGAGGGCGCTTCCCAGCGCCGCATATATCAAAAGATTGAACTTCATGCTTTTTCCTTTAACGAGCGAAAATATACTATTCCTCTAGGATGAATAGTTTACCCTCTCCGTTCCGGTCCTGTCAAATCCGTAGTTTCGGTGACAGACAACTCAACCTAAATTCCTCTTTTGAATTTCGGGGTTGAGTTGACTGTCACCGAAATTGCCGAAATTAATTGGAAACGTCTGAGGCGCGGAATAGGCCGAAATTCGATAGCGTCGGACAGACCCGCGACTGGGTGATCCGAACCCGGACCTTCGCCGCCGCGACTTCGGGAAAACGCAGCAGCCGCTTGAAGCCGACGGTCGTTGAGCGGGCGATCTCTTTCCACACGCTTCCCGTCCAGGCGTCGAGATATAACTCCTCGATCCGCTGCCCGACCTTGATCTGCTCCTGGAGCATCGCCACGTTGAAAATCTTGGCGCTCCCGAGATCGAATTCAATCGCGGCCGCCGTTACGCCGTCGTCCGTGGTCCAATAGCTGTCCCCGTCGGCGTCCGTGATATGGGCCGCCCCGAACGCGCCGCGGCTCTTCGTTTGCGTCGCTGTCGCCTTCGCGCCCTTGGCCAGATTGTCCGCGAAGGTCGTCCTCAGCGCGTCCCCGATCTGCTTGAGCCTCCGGACGTCGTTGTCATGGAGGCGGCCCCGCGGATCGGGGGGGACGTTGAGCAGCAGCGTGCTGTTTCCGCCGATCGCTCCGTAATAAATATCGAGCAGGTGGGCGAGGGATTTGACCTTGTCGTCCTCGGCGGCGTGATAAAACCAGCCGGGCCGGATGGATGTGTCGACCTGGGCGGGATACCAGGCCAGCCGAGCGCCTTTCTTCGCCGCTTCGAGAAGGGCCTGCCGCGAGCCGAGGTCCTTTTTCTGATAATCGATCCCGCCGGCGCTGTCGGATACGGCCTCTTCGATCGGCTTGAGGAGGGGGACGACACTCCATTCGCTCTCTCTCGTGACGCCTGCCTCGTTGCCGCACCAGCGCGCATCCGGGCCCATGATCGAGATGGTCGCCCGGGGCTGCAGCTCGCGGATGACGGCCCAGTAACCCGGCCAGTCATAGACCTGGCGCTTGCCGTTGGGGCCTTCGCCGCACGCGCCGTCGAACCAAAAGTCCGCCACGTCGCCGTAGTTCGTCAGCAGCTCGCGCAGCTGGTTCTTGAAATGTTCGTTATAGGCCGGCGAATCGCCATAAGTGGGCTCGTGCCGGTCCCACGGCGAAAGATAGATTCCCAGTTTCAAGCCGGCCTCGCGGCAGGCATCGGCCACCTCGCGCACGACGTCGCCCTTGCCGCCCCGCCACGGGCTGTTCTTGACCGAGTGCTCGGTGTATCGGCTGGGCCAGAGGCAGAAGCCGTCATGGTGTTTGGCGGTCAGGATCAGCATCTTCATGCCGGCGGCTTTGAAGGCTGCCACCCATTGGCGGGCGTCGAAGTCCGTGGGATTGAAGAGCTTCGGATCCTCTTTGCCTTCACCCCACTCGCGGTTGGTGAACGTGTTCATGCCGAAATGAATGAACCCGGCGAACTCGATTTCCTGCCAGGCGATCTGGCGGGGCGAGGGGACGACGCCGGCCGCTTTGCGAACGATTTCCTTCAGTGAATCACCGGGACCGATCGTGACAGGCGCGGGCTGTTGCGCCGGACGAGCGGCCAGCGCGCCGAGCAAGATGGCGAGGAAGGCCAAAGAAGCGGTTTTTCGACGAGGAGATTTCATGCCGCGGTTACAGCTTCGGACGCCGGAGATGGTGGTCGGTCTTGCTTTGGAACGCCGCGGCAAGGAGCAGCATGTCCTCTTCGCCGAAAAGCTTCCCCGTCAAGCGCAGGCTGGCCGGCTGACCTTTGGAATCGAACCCGCTCGGCAGGCTGATCTCCGGATGCCCGGTTAAGTTAGTCACGCCGAGCGAGCTTCCGATGAAAAGGTCGATGTTCGAAAAGACCGGGGCGAACGCTTCCATGAGTCTGGTCCGGGCGCGATTGGCCTGAATGTACTCCACGGCCGGCACGAACCGATGCAGCCGGAACGAGCCGACCCATGAGCTGCGCTCGGGCTCGGCCGACATCATCTCGAGCTTGTCGCTCCGGATCAACTCGTCGAACGCCGCCGCGGCTTCGGTCGTCAGGATGAAGTCCATGTCGTCGCTTCCCGCCTTCGGAAGCTCGATCGGAACGAGATTCACGCCGAGCGCTTTGATGACGGCGAACGCCTCCTGGCCGAACTTCCGGTTCTCGCGCAGGCGCTGGACACGGTCCGGGTTTTTCGGATCGTCGGGAATGTCGCTCTCGAGATCGGACTTGATATAGCCGACGCGGAGTTTCCGCACATCCCGGCCGGAATCCCAGTCGAAGGGAGCGGCGATGACGTGGTTGTCCTTGCCGTCCGGGCCGGCGATGAATTTCAGGACCAGAGCGCAGTCCTCGGCCGAGCGGCAGAGCGAGCCGATTTTGTCCATCGTCCAGCTCAGGGCCATGGCCCCGTAGCGGCTCACTCGGCCGAACGTCGGCCTCAGGCCCGTCACGCCGCACCGGCTCGAAGGCGACATGATCGAACCGCGCGTTTCGGTCCCGATCGCGAATCCGATCAGCCCGGCGGCCGTGGCCGCGGCGGGGCCGGCCGAAGATCCGCTCGAGCCGTTGTTCGGATTGGCCGGGTCCCACGGGCTCTTCGTCTGTCCGCCGAACCAGCGGTCGCCCTGGGCCAGCGCTCCGAGCGTCAACTTGGCCACGAGCACGGCGCCGGCCTCGGTGAGCTTCGTGTATACGCTCGAATCCATGTCGATGACCTGGTCTTTATACGGCGACGCCCCGAACGTCGTCTTGTATCCCTTGACCGCCAAAAGATCCTTGGCCCCCCAGGGAATGCCGTGGAGCGGCCCGCGATATCGTCCGGCCGCGATTTCCCGGTCGGCCTGAGCGGCCTGTTTGAGCGCCAATTCTTCGGTCAGCGTGACGACGCAGTGCAGGATCGGATCGTATTTTTTCAAGCGCTCGAGATACAGTTTGGTCAGATCGAGGGATTTGATCTCGCGCTTTTCCAGAAGGCGGGCGAGGTGGGTCACCGGGAGGAAGGCCAGATCCTCGTCCGTTTTAGGCTTGACGGCGTTCGGTTTCGACCATCTGAAGGTCCTGCGGTCCAACGGGAGTTTCATCCCCGGCAGGACCGGGTTAAAGACGAAGGCCGGCGGCGTGGCGTTGCCGAGGCTCATGTCGCGGAGCGCCTTGAAATTGTCGAGAAGGCCGCCCTTCCGGTTCAGCTGATCGGCGATTCTCTTTTCCGCGTCGGGGGGGAGATTCAAGCCGGCGATCCGCGCCGCCTCGTCGACCATGCCCAACGTGATCTGCGGCGCGTCCTGGGCCACGGCCAGGAGCGCGCCGGGCAGGAGCGACGCGCCGAGCCCGATGGAAGAAAAATAGGCCAGGAACTTGCGGCGGTTGAGGGCCAAGCCGTCCTTTTCATTTTTCAAATGATCTTCTGCCATGTCGTCTCCTTTCATTTCTCGAATTGCCGGCGGCTTTCTTTCGGTCAGACGTTCCGGTTCTTCTTTTTCTGCTCTTACATCCTCTTGTCGGCCCGAATGAGGAGGTCTTCGATGGTCGATTTTTTTTATTCCGATTTTTTTCATTTTATAACACCGAAGGGAAGCGATTGTCAAAACTTTATCATTCATTTTTTTTGTTCATCCGGCATTTGAATTTGATATAATGCCCCGCGTCATCGGGAGACACCCAAGACCTCAAAGAAAAAAAAATTCATGGCCTGGAATCAGGTTTACGATCCTCTGGGGCAATGGGCCTTGTCGACCGTTCTTGCCGCGCTCCCCATTTTCGTTTTGCTGGGGTCGCTCGCGTTTTTCCGTATCAAGGCCCACATGGCGGCTCTTCTCGGCCTGGCTGCGGCGATAGCGGTCGCGATTTTCGTTTTCGGGATGCCGGCCGGCAAGGGGCTGACCGTGGCTCTTTACGGCGCGGCCTACGGCTTATTTCCCATCGGCTGGATCATTTTAAACGTCATCTATCTCTACGATCTGGCGGATGAACGGGGCTATTTCAAGGTTCTTCGGGAGAGCTTGACCGGCATCACGCAGGACCGCCGGCTTCAACTCCTGCTCATCGCGTTCTCGTTCGGCGCGTTCTTCGAAGGGGCGGCCGGTTTCGGCACGCCCGTGGCGGTCACGGCGGCCATCCTGATCGGCCTGGGGTTCCGGCCGCTCATCGCGTCCGGCCTATCGTTGATCGCCAATACGGCGCCCGTGGCCTATGGAGCGCTCGGCACGCCGATTATCGCCTTGGCCGGCGTCACGGGCATCGATGTCCGCGTCCTGAGCGCGATGATCGGCCGTCAGCTTCCCTTGTTTTCGATCATCGTGCCGTTCTGGCTGATCTGGGCGTTCGCCGGATTCTGGGGCATGCTCGAGGTCTGGCCGGCCCTCCTCGTCGCCGGGATATCCTTTGCCGTTCCCCAGTTCCTGATCTCGAATTTTCACGGCCCCTGGCTCGCCGGCGTCGGCGCCGCCGTCATATCCACCGGCGCGCTCATCTTGTTTTTGCGGGTCTGGCGCCCCCGGAAAATATGGGGAATGGACGGCGGCGAAGAAGACCACAAAGCGGGAAGAACGCGCGATTTCGGCCGGGCCGACGTCGTCAAAGCCTGGCTGCCCTGGTTCGTCTTGAGCGTGCTCGTGTTCATCTGGGGAATCCCCCAGGTCAAGGCGTCGCTGGACGGTATTTCGTCATTCAAGATCCACGTGCCCGGCGTGGACATGCTGATCAACCGCATGCCCCCCGTCGCCCCGGGGCCGACGCCGGAAGCCGCCGTGCTGTCCTTCAATTGGCTCTCTTTAACGGGAACCGGAATTTTCATTTCGGCCGTCGTCTCGGCGCTGGCCATGGGATTCGGCCTCCGCCGGATGGCCGCGATCTGGTGGAAAACGGTCAAGCGCGTGCGCTTCTCTCTCATCACCGTCTCGGCGATGCTCGCTCTAGGCACCATGACCCGGTACGCGGGGCTCGACGCGACGATGGGACTGGCTTTCGCCCGGACCGGCATCCTGTATCCGTTCTTCGGGACGATGCTCGGCTGGCTGGGCGTGGCGCTGACCGGCTCGGACACGTCGTCGAACGTCCTTTTCGGCAGCTTGCAGAAAATCACGGCCGGGCAGATCGGCGTCAGCCCTGTGCTCATGGCCGCGGCCAACAGCTCCGGCGGCGTCATGGGCAAGATGATCGACGCCCAGAGCATCGTCGTCGCCGCCACGGCGACAAAGTGGTATGGGCACGAAGGGGAGATCTTGCGCTACGTCTTCTTCCACAGCCTGGCGCTCGCTTCGCTCGTCGGGCTCCTGGTTTTGCTCCAGGCTTATGTCGCGCCCTTCACGAAGCTCGTCCTCAAATAGTTGGGGCCGCCGATTCGCCCGTTACGATCGTGATGACGAGCATGAGGTAAAAAAGGAAAATGTCTCGGTAGGGAATGACGCTCGTGCGGGCCTCATAGAATAGAAAAGCGAAAAGGAGGACCGAGAGCAAGGCGGCTTTGCGGATATCTTATGCGCGACGAAATCGGATCGTCAATAAATCCCATAGCATGCGGAGCGAGCTGCGTACGATTTTAACCTTGCTTTCGGGCGCATTCCTCCAGATGACGGGGACCTGACCAATGCCGAAGCCTCCGCGACGGAACAGGTCAAGCGCTTCCACATCAAAGCTGAAGCCTTTGATCATGACCCGGGGAAACACGCGCCGGGCGGCTTCCCTCCGGAAAAGCTTGAAGCCGCACTGCGTGTCCCGGATCCCGTCCAGGATCAAAAGACGGACGAGGATATTGAACGTCTTGCCCAGGAACTCTCTGAACGGAGCCTGTCGGATTTGGACGTCCGATTCGGGAAGCGCCCGGGAGCCGATGACGACATCGAAACCGCGCACGGTCCAGGGCCAGAATTTCTCGATCTCCTCGATGGGCGTGGAGAGGTCGGCGTCCGAGAAAAGAATGAAATCGCCTTCGGCCTTCATGATCCCCTCTTTGACGGCGGCTCCCTTGCCGCGGTTTTTGGGGAGCTTGACGATACGGCCGCGCTCCATTCCGCGCAGCGCTTCCGACGCGCGTTCGGCGGTCCGGTCCCGGCTTCCGTCATCGACGACGATCATTTCGCTCGCATAATCCCGCGTTCGGAGATACGCGGCGATCGTGGTCACGGTGTCGAATATCCTCGCTTCTTCATTGAACGCGGGGATGACCACGGAGAGATGAACGGAGCCGGGATCAGGCCTGGGCATTTTTTTATATTCTCAAAAATAGGGGGCGGGGTCAAACCGGCCGGAAAATCTTAAAATTGCCGATAGAGTCTGTCATCGCGAGGAGCGAAGCGACGCGGCTAATCCCCCCTTCTCCCCCCTTTAGTAAAGGGGGGAAGCGAGCCCCCCCTTTTCCAAAGGGGGCTGTGGGGGGATTATGATTGCCCCGCTCCCTTCGATCGCTCGCAGGGACCTCGAAGATAAGCCCAATGTCCGCTCCGAAACTATACAACAGCGATGAGAACGATGGGAATAATGGATTGACCCCCGTTATTCTCTCTGTTATGATGCGTCCACATCATAAAACAGCGCAAGAAGCGTCCATGAAATGTCCTGCATGTCAAACGGATAATCCTTCGGACTCTAAATTCTGCAAGGAGTGCTCGACCCCTTTTCCCAAGCGGAAGGATATTCCTTTCTCTCAGACGGAGACACTCAACCAGCCGATCAAAGAGCTGACCGCCGGCACGAACTTTTCAGGCCGCTACCAGGTTATCGAGGAGCTCGGCGCGGGTGGGATGGGAAAGGTCTATAAAGTCTTTGATACAAAAACTAAAGAAAAAATCGCCCTCAAATTGATCAAGCCCGAGCTCGCGCTCGATGCCGAAGTCCTCGAGCGATTCAGCCATGAGATGACGCTGGCCCGCAAGATCGCCCACCGCAACGTCTGCCGGATGTTCGACTTAGGCGAGGCGGAAGGCGTCCACTTCCTGACGATGGAATATGTCTCCGGTGAGGACCTCAAGACCATGATCCGTATGTCGGGCAGCCTCGTCATCGGAACCGTCCTCAGCATTGGGAAGCAGGTCGCCGAAGGACTGGCCGAAGCCCATGGCCTGGGTATCGTTCATCGCGACCTCAAACCTCAGAATATCATGATCGACAAAGGCGGGAACGCCAAGATCATGGATTTCGGGATCGCCCGGTCGATTCGAGGAAGGGGCGTTACGGGGCCGGGGGTCATGATCGGGACGCCGGAATATATGTCGCCCGAGCAGGCCGAGGCGAAGGATATCGACCATCGCTCGGATATTTATTCGTTGGGCATCATTCTTTATGAGATGGCGACGGGGAAGGTCCCCTTTGAAGGCGAGACGGCCCTCGCGATCGCCATGAAGCAAAAAGGCGAGACGCCGAAAAATCCGAAAGGGCTCAATCCCCATATTCCCGATGACCTGGCCGGGGTCATCCTGAAGTGCCTGGAGAAAGACCGGTCAAGGCGATATCAGACCGCCTCCGACGTGCGGGCCGAACTCGAGCGGATCGAAAATGGATTGCCGACGACCGAGCGCGTCGCGCCCGTACGAAAGCCGTTCACTTCGAAACAGATCACGGTCTCGTTCAAGCTCAAAAAACTTATCATCCCCGCCGCGGCGATCATCGCCGTAGCGATCATAGGAATCTCTTTAACAAAAGTTTTGCCCAAGAAAGCGGCCCCGTCCGCTGCGCCTTCAAAGCGCTCTATCGCCGTCCTCCCTTTTAAAAACCTCGGCGACCCGAAAGAGGATGAAGCCTTCAGCAGCGGCATCACCGAGGATATCACTACCCAGCTCTCCAAAATCAGCGAGCTGGATGTCCGGTCGCAGACATCGGCGATGAAGTACAAAAAGAGCGATCTAGGAATAAAAGAAATCGGCCGGGAGCTCAACGTTGTCTACATTCTTGATGGAAGCGTGCGTCGCGCCGACAGCAAAGTGCGCATTTCGACCCGGTTGATCGACGCCGCCAAAGATCAAAATATCTGGGCAGATACCTTTGACCGGGACATGAAGGAAATTTTTGCTATCCAGAGCGGTATCGCCCAGCAAATTGCCGCAGCCCTCAAGGCGAAGCTCACTCCGGCCGAAAAAGAGCGGATCGAGAAGAAACCGACCAAGGATATCAGGGCGTATGAGTATTACGTCAAAGGCCGCGAATACTACTCTCGATACAAAAAGGAAGATAATGAGCAGGCTATTGAGCTTTTCAAGAAGGCGATCGAGCTTGATCCTGATTATGCCCTGGCCCACGCTGGACTTGGAGATGCTTACTGTCAGAGGGCCGAGCGATTTGGATTCCTTAAGACATGGATCGACAGAGGCATCGAGGAAGCTCAAAAAGCCATCTCCCTCGACCCGAACCTCGCTGAAGGATACAAAGCCCTCGGCTCCGCCTATTTTGGTGGGAAGGGATGGTTGAGAAAAGCCGTTGAGGCCGGCCAAAAGGCGGTCGAAGCGAATCCCAACAGTGCACTCGCGTGCAGCGCTCTAGGCGAATACTATTTCAATATCGGAGAGTTCGATAAGGCTTTCCCATTCGTAAAAAAAGCGATTGCCCTGAGTCCGGCTGATGCTTTCCCTTGTGCCGATTTGGGATCCATCTATTATGGCCTCGATGACCCTGTGCGAGCTGAGGAGTGGCTGAAGAAAGCTCTTGAACTTCAACCTGACTTGGACTGGGCAAATATAGCGCAAATAGATTTATACCTCGGCTTCGGAGAATATAATAAAGCGATCGAGTTGAGCCAAACATATCTGTCCAAATTTCCTGACCATCCCTGGGTTATAGAGTACCCCGCCCTTGCTGAGCTCTTTTCCGGCCATTACGAAAAGGCTAAAGAATATTATCAAAAAATTGGGACACAGCCTGTCGAACTCGGGTTTATCTATTGGAAAGCAGGGAGAAAGGACGAGGCGAAGAAGCTGTTTCAGGGAAACTTGGACCGGTTGCAGAAACGGCTTGAACAAGGCGACGAAAGCTCCGGGCTCTTGTCTAACATGGCCGCGATTTGCGCCGTCCAGGGAAACAAGGATGAAGCTCTAAGGTGGCTCGAAAAGGCCGTCGATGCCGGATGGCGGAACTATAATTATGCGTCGAGATACCCCTTGTTCGAAAATATCCGCGAAGATGAGCGGTTCAAGAAGATTATCGATGATATGAAAGTCAAAGTCGCCGAGATGCGCCGACGGGTCGAACAATTAGAGAAGGATAACTCGACGTCTCCCAACCGGCAATAGAAGGCTGGGTAATATCCGGCCCGTTATCCGCATAGTTTCTTTCCGCCTTTTTTATTATAATGAACCCAAAGGAAGGAGTTGTCCATGAAACGAACCCCCCTCGTCCTTATCTCCGCGGCAGAAAAAAAAGGAGCGCGGCCATGAAATTCACGTTCGCCCACAACAACGTCAATGTCCTCGACTTAGAACGGAGCCTGGACTTCTATCAGCGCGCCCTCGATCTCAAGGAAGTCCGCCGCATCGCCCCCGAAGACGGGAGCTTCATCCTGGTTTTCCTGGGCGACAGCGTTACGCCCCACCGGCTGGAGCTGACCTGGCTCCGCGACCGGAAGGAAAAATACGATCTGGGTGATAATGAGATCCACCTCGCCTTCACCGTGGACGATTATGACGCCGCCTATCGCCGGCATAAGGAGATGGGGGTTGTCTGTTACGAAAATCCCAAGATGGGGATCTACTTCATCGAGGATCCCGACGGGTACTGGGTCGAGATCGTCCCGGTGCGGAAGGGATAACCGCTCTCCTTAGGTTATCTCATTTATCGAAATGTGCCGATGCCGGAATTGCGTCCTTATTTTATCGGGACCGTTAGGTCCGGCTTCGGATCGCCGAAGATATAGTGGTTGAACCAGGCGAGATTGTGCTGCATCACGGCCCGCTGGGATTTCGGTTTGGTGACGCCGTGGCCGAAGCCTTTATAGACGACCATCTCCGCGGGCACGCCCCGATCTTCCAGGCCCTGCCGCAGCTCGTAAGCGTTGGGGATGGGAACGCGCTTATCGAGCTCGCCGTGCTGGATGAGCGTCGGCGTCTTCGCTTTCTTGATATACGACATGGGCGAGGTCATCTGGTAGATCTGTGGATCGTCGGCGGGATTCGCGCCCAGGTAGTTGGGGGTGAATGTAGTGATGTCCGTGTTGTAATAATACGTAGCCCAGTTCGAGATACCGGCGCCGACCGAGATCGCCTTGAACCGGTCGGACGACGTCGTCAGGAAGGCTGAAATATATCCACCCTGGCTCCAGCCCATGCATCCGACGCGCGCCGGGTCAGCCCAGCCTTTTTTGACCAGCAAATCCACTCCCGAGAGCACGTCCCAGGCGTCCCCCACACCGAGATTGCGGAAATTGAGCTTGCGGAACTTTTCCCCGTAGCCGGCGCTGCCGCGGTAGTTCACCTTGAGGATCAGGGCGCCGCGCGCCGCCCAGATATCCGCGGGATAGTTGCGGGTGTCCGGCGAAAGGAGGAGCGGCCGGTCCACGCCGGTCGGGCCGCCGTGGATGATGCAGAGCAGGGCGTATCTCTTGGCCGGGTCGAAATCGGCGGGTTTGATCAGCACGCCTTCGATCTCAGTCCCGTCCTTGCTCTTCCAGGAGATGACCTCCCGGGTCCCGAGAATGAAAGAGTCCGCCTGCGCGGTCATGTTCGTCAGCGCGCGCGGCTTGAAGGGGAGGTCGGAGATACAAATTTCGGTCAGGGTCGTCGGTGAGCCGGAGGTGAAGGCCAGCCGCTTTCCATCCCGGCTGAACGTGAATCCGCCGCCGATGAAGCTGTCGGGGTCGGTCAAGCGGGTGATCTTCAGACTCGCCGGGTCGAAGCGGAAAAGATGGGCGGCCGTTTTTTGCATCCCCGAGAAATAAATGCCGTCCGCCGTCCAGGCGACGAAACCTGTTTTAATGCTTGAGAATATTTTGCATGCTCCTTGAGAAATAATCAAGCGAGGTGAAGGTTGACCATTATACAGTTTCGGGGGCATGACGCCCGTTTCCGCAAAAGCGAAGGAAGCAAAAGACCTGATTTTGGGAGACACGAATTAGGGTGATACGATCCAAATTCAAGAGAATTAGGGCATGTCACCCTAATTCGCGGGTAATTCGTATCTTCAGAATTCCGCCTTTATGGACGGGTATTGTATCTCCATAAGATTTGCTTCAACGCCCTTGCTCATAGAGCCAATCCGCCAGTGTTTCGAAAAGCCGTCCGAACTCCTCCCAATCGACGGGCTTCAGAAGTCGAGGGTAAGGGATCAGAGCGTGGCGCCGGCCGTCTTTGATATTCCGGGCTTCGGCCTCCGGCGCGGACCGAAGGACGATTTGCAATCCTTCCTTCAGACGTGTGGCCGCCGTCATGGGATCGTCGAAAACGGCGTCTTTCCTTCTCGCGCGCTCGAGGATGGAGTCGGCTTTCAAACGAGGAAATTCCTTCCGCAGGAAATAGAAGTCGATGAAGTCCTTCGGTTCGATGCGGCCGACCAGCGCCGTCAGCTTGTTGGCGGCGATCGCCTCCAGTGAGTCCACGGTCAGGCGGCCGCCGGAATCTAGGTCGGCTAGGGGACGCTCTTCCATTTCGGACAAGTGATCGATAACGTAATCGACCTTGACGTTCTGAATGAAAACCGAAATGAAGGAAGATTCCCGTTCAATCATGATGAACTCCCCGGCCCAAGGCCGAAGAATAAGATCCGTGACGGCCGGGAGGTCGAGCGGCTCTCTGGTGAAAAGATCAATATCGTCCGAAACCCTATGTCCAAGGTAAAAAACGGATAGCGCCGTTCCGCCGGTCAGAAAAAACGCATCCTTAATGATCGGATCTCGGCTCAAGGCCGCAAGGACGGATTTCTGGGCCGGTGAAGCATAGCCCGCGGAAAATTCTTTAAGTATTTCCATAGCCCGCCAGGATCCTTGCCCATTTGGCCACGGCGCGGGGAGAAATCCTCAGCGAAGGCATGACCCGCCGGATTTCCTCCAACCGAAAAAATCGCAGCGTATCCACGACCCTGCCCCTTTCCAAAAAACGGGCTAAATACCAGCGGAATGCATCTTGGACGGAAGAACCCCGTGCCGCTTGGATTTTACGGCCCAAGGCCGCCTCGTCCGTCAGTTCCGGATAGTCCCAGAAGACGGCTTTGAGAGGATTCCAGGACAGCATAGCCCCGGGCTTAGGAGAGGGCGGAGGAAGATCCTCGACAGCCACGCCGTAGGGAGCGCGGGTTTCGCGGACTCTGGCCGCCGGCCGAAACGCGGCTCTTTCAAATTCCGTGCTATCGAATCCTCGGAGGACGGCGACCGGTTTCCCCCGATTGGTAACGACAATATTCTCGCCGGCTGCGGCGCGGAGAATCTCCGACGTCTTGCTTTTCAATTCCCTAACATTAACGAATCGCATGGCTGTCTCATATCGTGACTACATATGAGACTCGAATGTAGCTACAAAATCATGTTTTGTCAAGTGGCGCATGGAATTGAACAGTTGACGTCGGTCAGCTATTTCGCTTTGCGGATCGCGTTGGCTTTCTGGATGAATTCCCAGATCCTCTCGTCGAAGGGCGGCTTTCCGCCGGGCGCGACCGGCATTTCGCCGGATTTCCACGCCGCGTTATACGCCTGGCCGATTTTGGGCAGGAGCCCTTCATGGCCGCGATAGCCCTGATCGAGAAGCTCGGACCAGCGGCGGGACAGGTCCTGGGCGACGGCGCTCGCGGGATCGGCGTCGAGATTTTTCTGGACCTCGGCGATCAGCTTCGTCCACCGGTTCTGGTAATCCTGCATCGTCTCGGGCGTGTACTTCTTGCCGATCTCCTCGAACTCCTTCATGTCCGCTTCGGTGAAGAACTTCTTCGTCCATTCTTTTTTGGTTTCTTCGCTCATTTGTATGACCTCCATGCTGCGAATGAGTTTTTTCCAATCGATCCGGTTTTCCTTCTCCAAAACATCGGCGACCTGTTCGAGCGCCCGGGCCGCCTTGCGCAGCCGCTCGATCTCTTCGCGGACCGCCGCGACCTGGATCCGCAGGGCCTTCTTGACGGCGAACTGGGGCCGGGCCAGGATCGCCTTGATGTTTTCGAGCGAGAAGCCCATGAACTTCAAGGTCACGATCTGCTGGAGCCGGACGAGGTCCCGGTCGGTGTACAGCCGGTACCCGCTCTCCGTCCGGCGGCTCGGCCGGAGCAGGCCGATATGGTCGTAGTGGTGAAGGGCGCGAATGGTGACCTTGGTCAGCTCGGCGAACTCTTTCACCCGGTATTGCCGGACTTGAGACTTTGACATTTTGGGCTCCGGAAGATAATTGTAAAGTATGACGTAACGTCAGAGTCAAGCGTTATTTTTATGTCGTCGACGCGTCCCTTTTTATTGGGAATGAGCGGAGAACATGATGTCCCGGCCGGAAAAAAGGCGAGGAGCCGCCCTGTTATCGTTTATAAAGGAATACGCTGTGCTCTTTTCCGTCCGCGTCGTTGACCGTCGTCGAATCGATTTCGCGGTCGTCCCAGCCCGGCACGATATAATTGTGGGTGACGACGATCGTCCCCGGCTTGAGTTCCCGCTCGAATTTCGGCCGAAGGAGTTCGTTGGATTCCGGGAGGAGATAAAGGGTGACGATGGTCGCTTCTGAAATATCGGATTTGGTCGCGTCCTCCAGGCGGAACTTGACCAGCTTTCCCACGCCGGCCTTCTTGGCGGCGTCTTTGGATTCCTTGATCCGCTGCGGGTCGATGTCGATGCCCACGCCGCGGGCTCCGTATTTCTGGGCGGCGTAAATCACGATCCGGCCGTCTCCGCAGCCGATGTCATAGATGATCGCGTTCTTGTCCGCCTTGGCCATCTCGAGCATTTTTGCGATGACTTCCGGAGGCGTGGGGACCCAGGGGGCCAGGTCTTCGGCGTCTTCCCGGCCGTGCGATCCGACCCAGATATCGATCTGGCCGGAGCTGTCGTAGCGGAAGGAATAAGGCTTTCCGGGATAGAGCGAATAGGTGATCTCGCGCCCGTATTTTTGATAGGCGATGACCAGGGTCTGGGTGGTGGCGACGCGGTCGATGGCGCCGACCGCGAGCGTCTTGGCCACGGGCTTGTCTTTCGATCCGGACGGCACGAGCGTGAACGTGACGACTTCTTTCGTCACGTTACGGATCGTGATCTCCTTGGGCGTGGGCCGCGTTTGGGTAAACGGCGAGGACGCCCCGGACAGGGAATGATCTTCCGACTTGGCGCACGACAGGAAAAAAACGCCGATCCCGGCTAGGACAAGGATGGCGATCTGGACGATTTTGCGGTTCATGTTTGGCTTAATCCTTTCCGGAGATCGTGGGCGTTGCCCGTGAACCCCGTGCCCGCGTCGCGACCCAGGCCTTCGATAGCGGACGCGTTCTCCCCGTTCTTTTTTCCATCGACGGCGGTTGGGGCCCCAGGCTTTGCCTGGGGGTCCGCTTCCGCCGTACTCGCCCGTAGATATAAGCCACGGGCGAGTGGCCCATCTCTGATTTTAATCCCGGACCCGAAGGAGGTCAAGGCGGGCGTTCGCCAGGAAGAAAAACCCTAAGGCAGGACGACCGGCCGGGCAGCGGCCAGGGATTTGAAGGCCGCGTCGATGACCCGCGCGCTGCCCGCGGCGTCCTCGAGCGCATAGCGAGGGGAGAGGCCGCGGCGGACGCATTCTCCGAAATGCTCGATCATCTGGACGTAGTGATTGGCCGCGGGGACGAGAATCGTCTCCTCCTCCTCGCCGCGCGAAATCTGAATGGGGACATCGAAGTTTTTGGGCGTGTAAGCGCGGGGGAGCGTGATCCGGCCTTCCGATCCCGCGATCTCCAGTTGGCTCTCGAACTGCGTATCCAGGGCGCAGTCGAGATGTGCGTGGCGCCCGCCGGGAAATTCGAGGAGAAGACTCATGGCCGCGTCGATCCCGGATTCCGGATGGAGACGGGCCCGGGCGAAGACCGAAGACGGCTCCTCGCCGAATATCGTCCGGGCGGCGCTGACCGGATAACATCCGACGTCATAGAGCGCGCCTCCGCCCATTTCGGGATACCAGCGGTAGTCTTCCTTCCCGCTCGAAATCCGGAACGTGAACGCCGAACGAAAGGCCCGGATGTCGCCGATCCTGCCTGTCCGGACCAGGCGCAGCGTCCTTTCGAATTGGGGATGGAACCTGTACATGAAGGCTTCCATCAGGAGGACATTCGCCCTGTCGCAGGCCTGGAACATCGTCCGGACTTCGGCTTCGGTCAGGGCCAGCGGCTTTTCGCACAGGACATGCTTTCCCGCCGCGGCCGCCCGGATCGTCCATTCGGCGTGGAGATGGTTGGGCAGGGGGACATAGACGGCGTCGATATCGGGATCTTCGAGGAGGGAGACGTAATCTTTATGGGCTTTTTCGATGGCATATTTCGCGGCCCAGGCGCGCGCTCTCTTCTCGTCGCGGGCGGCGATCCCGAGGAGATCGGCGTTCGCGGCCGCGCGAAAGGCCGGAATGAGGGCGCGCTCCGCGATCCGGGCGCAGCCCAGGATGCCCCAACGGATCTTTTTCATATTGCGGCGCATAGGCTTGGCTTGGAATCCAGCGAAGGAAAATTATAACAAAAAGACCGGCGGATCCATATCGAATTCGAGAGACTCGGGTGACGCGGTTTGCCGTTGCTGGCGATCGCAGCGGGCGCGACCGGAAATCGCGAATTCTTGATTGATATCCGGGCGGGGAAAACGTAATATATGAAAACTAGGAGTTCCCGATCCCGAAACGAGGAGATCGCCATGCCCGGACGTAAGAGCCTCAATCGCAGGGATTTTATCAAACGATCGTTGGGAGCGGCTGCCGCGCTGGCCATCGTGCCGCGTCATGTCTTGGGCGGTCCGGGCTATGTGCCTCCCAGCGATCAGTTGACCCGGGCGATTATCGGCGTCGGCGGCATGGGTCTGGGCCATATCAAATATGACGACGGCCGGCTGCTGGCCGTCTGCGACGTAGACGAAAGCCATCTCAAGACGGCGCTCGAGGCCGCCGGACCCGGCGTCAAAGGCTATCGGGATTTCCGCGAGGTGCTGGCCCGACCCGATATTGACATCGTCCATATCGCGACGCCTCCGCACTGGCACGGCTTGATATCCGTGGCCGCGGCCGAAGCGGGCAAGGACATCTGGTGCGAAAAACCGATGACCCGGACGATCGGGGAAGGCCGGAAGGTCGTCGAAGCCGTTCAAAAAAACGGACGAATCTTCAGAATCAACACCTGGTTCCGGTTCCAAAGCCAATTCTACGACTTCGGCGCGACCGTCAAGCCTATCAAAAAAATCGTCCGGAATAGGCTGCTCGGCTGGCCGCTCAAAGCGACCATCAGCGGGATCACCGGGTTCGACTGGAAATTCTATTGGAGCGGAAAGACCTACCTGCCGCCGCAGCCCGTGCCCAAAGAGCTGGATTACGATTTCTGGCTGGGGCCCGCCCCGTTCAAGCCCTATCATCCCCACCGCGTCCATCAGACGTTTCGCGGCTACTGGGATTATGACGGCGGCGGATTGGGCGACATGGGCATGCATTACCTCGACCCCGTCCAATATCTGTTGGAAAAGGACCACACCGCCCCGGTCTCGATCGTCGCCGACTGTCCCCAGCAGCATCCCGACGCCTGCGGAAGCTGGCGGAACGTCAGCCTGAAATACGCGGACGGCTGCGAGATCGTCCTGGACGGCGAAAACAGGGACGTCGATGCGCCTTTCCTCCAGGGACCGTTGGGAAAGCTCTTTCGGGGATTCAAATCCGATATCCCCGACCTCAAGGCCAAAGCCGCGGGGCTTCCCGATCCCGAACCGCAGCTGACCGATTTCGCGGAGGCGGTCAGATCGCGGCGGAAGTTCGCTCTCAACGAGGAAAACGGCCACCGGACCTGCACCATCGTCAACCTGGCGAAGATCGCGGTGCGGCTGGGGCGGCCTCTTGAATTCGACCCTGTCGCGGAGCGCTTCGTCGGCGACGAGGAGGCCGACCGGCTGATCGATGAGCCGATGCGCGCGCCCTGGCATTTGTGAAAAACGGTGGAGAATCGTCCATGAAAACGCATAGACAATCGGCGATAAGCCAAGGGACGAGCCTTCGGCTCGCCACTCGCCCGTGGCTTATATCCACGGGCGAGTACGGCGGAAGTGGACCCCCGGGCAAAACCCGGGGCCCCAGCCGCCGCCGAAGCGCGATCTTTATCCTGGGCGCGATTTTTTGCGTGACTCTCTCCGTGGGAACGCAGGACAAGATATCGATCTCCTCCAGGATCTCGACGATCCTGGCCAAGTTTCCGGCCGAGAGCGGCCGGGACAGGGATCTGTTCGCGGCCGAGATCGTGGCCATGGGGCCGGAGGGGATGAGAGAGATCATCGGGAGGTTGGCCGCCCCCGGCGAAGACGACGACACCCTGGCCCGGTTCGCCACGGATGCCGCGGCCGTCTATGTGGCGAGAGCGGGGGCCGAAGCCGAGCGCCTTCCGTTCGTCAAAGAGCTCCTCAGGGCCCTCGATGAACCGCGCGACGCCGAAATCAAGTCGTTTCTCATCGGCCAGCTCCAACTGGCCGGAAAGGGGGAGATCGTCAAGCCGCTGGCCAAGCTCTTGACCGACCCGAAATTGGGCGGACCGGCGGCGCGGGCTCTCACCGTCGTCCGTTCGGCGGAAGCGGAGATCGTTTTAATCAAAGCCCTCGACGTCGCGCCGACCGAGAATCGGGAGTCTCTCATCCAGGCCCTCGGCGAGATGAGAAGCCTCGCGGCCGTGAAAAAAATATCGCCGTATGCGTCCGGTCCCGACGAAAGGCTCCGTACGGCCGCGCTGGCCGCACTGGCGAACATCGGCGATCCCGCCTCCCAATCCGTCCTCGAACGGACGGCGGTCACGGCCTCGCCTTATGGACGAGCGAAGGCCGCGTCCCTCTATTTGCTTTTCGCCCAACGCCTCCGGGACTCCGGGAATAAGGATTTAAGCGAAAAGATTTGCCGCGAATTCCTCAAGAATTACGCCCTGCCCGGAGAAAGCCAGGTCCGCGCTTCCGCGCTGACGCTGCTGGCCGGAATCCTCGGGCCCGGGATCTTCGATGTTTTGCTCGAGGCCATGGATTCTCCAGACGGAAAATTCCGGCAGAGAGCTCTCGAGCTCGCGGATTTGGTTCCGGGAGAAACCGCCACGGCGCGGTGGATCGAAAAATCGGCGCGGGCCGGCGCCGAAGCGCGGGCCGACATCATCGCCATGCTGGGCCGCCGCGGGGATCAATCGGCGCTTCCGGCCGTCCGGCACGCAATCCTGAGCGAAGACAAGGCCGTCCGGCTGGCCGCCGTCGGGGCGGCGTCGCGGCTGGCCGGCGATGAGGTTTTCGATGAGGTCTGGCCTCTCATGCCAACCGACGATGAAGACCAGGTCGCCGCCGTCCGGCAGGCGTTTTCTTTTTTCTCGCCGGATAAAGTCACGGCCAAGGCTGCGGAGATGCTCCCCGGCTCGCCGCCGCACGCGCGCGTCGCCTTGATAGAAATCCTGGCGGAGCGCCAGGCCAAGGAACGGGCTGGATTGATCCTGGCCGAGGCCGGAAGCGAAAATCCCGCCGTCCGCAAAGCGGCGCTCGAGTCGCTCGAAAAGCTTGTCCGCCTGGACGACGCGCCTCTCCTTGTCGATCTTCTGCTTTCGAACGCGGCGGCCCCGGAAATCGTGCTCATCCAGAACGCTCTTGTCGCCTCCACCGGCCAGATCGCCGATCCCGAGATGCGGGCCGACGCGATCCTCGCGGCTTTGAATAAAGCGCCGGCCTCGAAACGGCCGGATCTCATGAGGCCGCTGGCCAGGATCGGCGGGGAAAGAGCCCTGGGATGGGTCGTCATGGAAACGAAAAGCCCGGACGCGCAATGCCAGACCGCGGCGCTCTCGACCCTGGCCAATTGGATGGCCGCGGACGCGCTCGATGAATTGTTCCAGAGCGCTCGGGCCGCGCCCGACCGGAAAACGCGCTACCTGGCCCTGCGCGGCATCACCCGCCTGGCCGGAGGAGAGCCGTTTTCAGCCGAGCGAAAAATCTCGCTCTTGAAAGAAGCTCTAGAAATCGCCGCAGAGGCCAATGAAAAGAATCTTGTCATATCCGCCCTGGCCGATGTCCGGACGCCGGAATCGTTGGCCTTGCTCGCCAGGTTTCTCGACGATCCCGCGCTTCAGGTCAAGGCCGCCCAGGCGATCGTGAAATCGGCCCTTCCCGCCCCCGGCGTCGAGGGCTTGGCCGGATTCGAAACGGCCGTGATCCTCAAAAGGGCCTTGCTTTTCCTGGACAACGATTACGATCGGGATGAAGCGGAAAAATACGCCCGGACCCTTTTGTTCAAAGAAGGCTTTGCTTATCTATTCAACGGCAAGGATCTTTCCGGGTGGAAAGGCCTGGTCGCCGATCCTCCGGCCCGGGCCAGGATGAAACCGGATGAATCGGCCAGGGCCCAGCGCGAAGCGGACGCGCTCATGAGGCAGCATTGGAAAGTCATCGACGGCGCGCTCGCCTTCGACGGCCAGGGCCACAGCCTGTGCACGCTCCAGGATTACGGAGATTTCGAGATGTTCGTCGATTGGAAGATCCAGGAAAAAGGAGACAGCGGCATTTATCTGCGCGGCTCCCCGCAGGTCCAGATCTGGGACCAAACCCAAAGCCCGGATGGCTCGGGCGGGCTCTACAACAATAAAATCAACCCCTCAAAGCCGCTCGTCCGCGCGGACCGGCCGGTGGGGGAGTGGAACACGTTTTATATCAGGATGGCCGGCGAGCGCGTCACCGTTTATCTCAACGGCGTGCTCGTCGATGACGTGGTCATGGAAAACTACTGGGAGCGCGATAAGCCGATTTATCCGGCCGGCCAGATCGAGCTCCAGTCCCACAACACCCCGCTCTATTTCAAGAATCTTTATCTCCGGGTACGCCCCCAGAGATGAGTCACCAATATCTTTTTCCCGAGAGGAACGCCTTTTTCCCTTTTTTTTGAATTGCGCGCAGGTTTTTGATATGTCCGTCGGCGTGGACGCGCTCGAGGAATTTTAATTCGCCGCATGACTCGAATTCGCCGCACTCCCAACAGCCCTCACAGCCCTTGGTCTGGCAGCAGAGGCGGATCTTGCAGAACGGCGAACCGCCGCCCTTCCGGCATCCCTTCCGGCAGCGGAACTTGACCATGGCGCCCAGGACCTCGTAGGCTTTGTCGTAATCTCCGAGGGCCTTGGCGAAGCCCAGCTCGGAGATCACTTCCGCGAATTTTTCATATTTCGCGGCCCGCAGTTCTTTTCTTAAGTCGCGGGCCAGATCGGGGATAATGCCCTTGAAGCCGTGGCAATCCCCGCAGTAGAGTCCGCAAAACCCGATCAGATCGGATCGGTTCTTTTCTTCGCTCATGTTGCCTCCTTCCGGTTGACTCGAACCTTAATTCGTATATATTATCCTAAGAAACGCTTATGAATAAAGCCATCTTATCAGGGAGGAAGCACAATGACCATCCGCAATGATAATTCCCCGAAACCCGGCGCGCCGCTGACCCGCCGCGCGTTTATCGGGACGACGGCCACGGCCGCCGCGGGCCTCGTGATCGTTCCGCGGAAGGTGCTGGGCGGTCCGGGCTACACGGCGCCGAGCGACACGCTGAACATCGGCTGCGTCGGCGTCGGCGGCAAAGGAACATCCGACATCTGGGCCGCGAGCCCCGAGAACATCGTCGCCCTGTGCGATTGCGACGACACGCAGATGGGCGGTTTCCTGGCCAACAAGGAAAACAAGCCGGAATACCAGCCCAAGTATGATAAAGCCAATAAGTATCGGGACTTTCGTCAGATGCTGGACAAAGAGAAGTCCCTGGACGCGATCACGGTCAGCACTCCCGACCACAACCATGCCGTCATCGCCATGACGGCCATGAAAATGGGGAAGCACGTCTTCGTCCAGAAGCCGCTGACCCATACGATCAAGGAAGCGCGGCTCCTCGCCGAAGAGGCCAAGAAGAGGAACCTCGTCACCCAAATGGGCAACCAGGGCCATTCCAAGGAGGGCGCGCGCCTGATCTGCGAATGGATCTGGGACGGGGCGATCGGCAACGTGACCGAGGCCCACGTCTGGACCAACCGGCCGATCTGGCCGCAAGGCATCGACGCGCCCAAGGAGATCCCGTCCGTGCCTCCCACCCTCGACTGGGACGTATGGCTCGGCCCGGCGCCCTGGCGTCCATATCATCCGGCGTATCTGCCGTTCAATTGGCGCGGCTGGTGGGACTATGGGACGGGCGCGGTCGGCGACATGGGCGCCCACCTCGTCGATCAGATTTACTGGGCGCTCAAGCTCGGCCACGCCGCGACGGTCCAGGCCAGCTCGACCAAATACACGAAGGATTCGTTTCCGCTCGGCGAAATCATCACTTATGCCTTTCCCGCGCGCGGCAGCATGCCGCCCGCGAAAATGGTCTGGTACGACGGCGGCCTGATGCCTCCCCGGCCCGCGGTTCTCGACAGCGGCCGGACGATGGGAGATGACGGCGGGGGCTGCCTGTTCGTGGGGCAGAAAGGGATGATCATGTGCAGCACATACGGCGATAATCCCCGCATCCTTCCCGAGAAGATGATGCAGGATTACAAACGGCCGGAAAAAACCATTCCCCGATCGCCCGGCATCATGGAAGAATGGATCGCCGCGATCAAGACGGGGAAAAAATCGACCACGGATTTCTCCTACAGCGGGCTGTTGACCGAGACCATGCTCCTCGGCAATGTCGCCCTCCGGATGAAAGACGTCAGGACCGTGCTTCAGTGGGATGGCGAGAAATTGGAGTTCACGAACCTTCCCGAGGCCAACAAGTTCGTCCATAAGGAATACCGGCAGGGCTGGTCGCTGTAAAGCGGCGGGACATGACCATGAAGATGACAGCCCTTGGAATATCCTTTTTAGTGATGTTGGGCTTGATCGGGTTCGCCGTCGCGCAGATCATTCCCAAGATGGAATGGACCGTTCATGATCCGAACCGCCCCCTGCCGACGGTCCTCGATCCCGGCCCGGCCGGACCGCCCGTCGTCGCTCCTCCGGGCGCCATCGTCCTTTTCGACGGCAAGGACCTCTCTCAGTGGGCCGACGAAAAAGGGAATGCCGCCCGATGGAAAGTCGAGAAAGGCTATATGGAAGTCGCGGCCGGCACCGGCTCAATCCAGACGAAACAGGGATTCGGCGACTGCCAGCTCCACGTCGAATGGGCCGCCCCGGCCGAGGTGAAAGGCGAAGGGCAGGAGCGCGGCAACAGCGGCGTTTTCCTGATGAACTTATATGAAGTCCAGGTCCTCGACGGCTATAACAATAAGACCTACGCCGACGGGATAACGGCCGCCATCTACGGCCAGTACCCGCCCATGTTCAACGTCTGCCGGAAGCCGGGCGAATGGCAGACGTACGACATCGTCTTCTACGCGCCGCGCTTCGACAAGGACAAGAAGCTCCTCACTCCGGCCTGGATGACGGTAATCCATAACGGCATCATTGTCCAGAGCTATACGGTGCTGACCGGGCCTACGGCCCACAAAGCGAGGCCGCCCTACGTCGCCCACGCCGACAAGCTTCCGGTCGGCCTCCAGGACCATGGCTGCCCTGTCCGCTTTAGAAACATCTGGATCAGAGAGCTGTAGGCGGTTCGAGCATCTGCGTGGGTCCTGTCTCCGATCAGCCCAGCTGCCCTCGCTTCTCACCCTGACGAGGGTCCCAGAAGCTTCGGGCATCCGGGCGCCCGATCGGCGCCACCCACGCAGATGCTCGAATTTATTAAATGATAAGGGACAAAGAGACCGAAGTCATTAGGACACATTCGAGGAGAGCGGGAGGGATCGATGAAAAAACTCAGGCGTGATACGTCGCCCAAAATGCCGGTGATTTTGGGCGTGGTTTTGATGTTTTCAATTTTATGCCTCGCCATGGCCGGGCAGGCGCCGGCGAAAAAGAAGAAGGCCCTCTTCGTCTGGGGAGGGTGGGAAGGCCACGAGCCCAAACAATGCGTGGACATTTTCGCGCCATGGCTGGCCGAACAAGGCTTCGACGTCGAGATCTCGAACACGCTCGATTCTTACCAGGATCTCGCCAAGCTGAAATCCCTCGACCTCATCGTCCAGGTTTATACCCAGGGCTCGATCAAACCCGAACAGGAACGGAACCTGGAGGAAGCGGTCAAAAACGGCGTCGGGCTGGCCGGCTGGCACGGCGGCCTGGCGGACTCCTTCCGCGGCAGCGTCGAATACGAATTCATGACCGGCGGGCAGTGGGTGGCCCATCCCGGCGGCGTCATCGATTACGAGGTCAACATCACGAACCACGTGGATCCGATCACTAAAGGCCTCACGGACTTCAAGATGCATTCCGAGCAGTATTACATGCAGGTCGATCCGCTGAACGATGTCCTTGCTACGACCACGTTCTCGGGCCAATATGCGCCCTGGATCAAGGGCTGCGTCATGCCGGTCGTCTGGAAAAAAATGTACGGGAAGGGCCGGATCTTCTATTCGTCACTGGGCCATGTCGCGGCGGATTTCAACGTTCCCCAGGCGCGGGAGATCGTAAAACGCGGCCTGCTCTGGGCCGCCCGGGTCATGGGCGACGACGCCCAGCTCTCCAATAAAAAATAGGAAAGCTCAACGACGAATCGAGGCCAAAGATAGGTTGTCGATCTATCCTCTAATCCGCTAATCCGTCAACGGATTTACCCGAAGAGCCCTTCACTCCTCCGGCGGGGAGCGCCTGATGAATCTCGGGCGCTTTTACGAATTTTTTCACGATGTCCGTCGTCCCGCTCACGTTCAGTTGCTCGAAGAGGAACGTGAACATCTTTTCGAGGCTCGCGCCGACCGCGTCGCGCGCGCTAACCGGCAGGGACCAAAAGGCCTTTTTGAACGGGCCGATGGCTTTCTTCCGAGTTTTATAGACGAACTGGGCGTCGGTATCGCTGGGTTTGCGTTCGTCGGCCGCGTTGATCTTCAGCCATTCGTGGATTTCCTGGCGCAGGGAGCCGGGGACCGCCTCGTGCTCCATGATGATGTTCTGGAAAGCCGTGGCCAGGTGGACTTCGCACGTCCCCGCTTCGACGAACTTGTGGAACGCCTGCTCCGGCAGCGTGCTCGCGCCGTGCTGGACGGCGCCGCCCATCCCGTATTCCCTGCGGGCCTTTTCGCCCAATATTCGCAGGACGTCGAAATCGATCGCGACCTGGGCCAGCGTTCCGTCGGGCAGGACGATGCCGCCGTGGCTCGTCCCCGTCTGGATGCTGATCTTGCTGATGCCCTCAGCGGCGCCTCGGCCGGCGTTATAGCCCTTCATGAACGCGTCCAGGTCTTCGGGCGTGCTGTTCTTCCGGCCGACTTCGCCGATCTCCCCGCCGACCGAGATCGTGACGCCCTTTGGCTCATGCCCGCGCATGAACTTCGTAAAAGCGACGCAGAGTTCGTAGTTCATTTTCTGCTGCTCGGCCAGCGTCGGCTTCGAGATGTCCACGAGCGTCGAGGTATCGATATCGATGTTGTAGAACCCGGCCTTGACCGCCTCGAGGATGAGGTCGCGGATGGATTGGACTTCGGATTCCGCGGCCGTCGCGAATTTCTTGGCCGAAATCTGGAAATGATCGCCTTGGATGAACACCGGGCCGCGGAAGCCTTCGTGGATGGCCGCGGCCAGCACGGCCGAGACGTACTCGGCCGGGCGCTGGTCGGTGTAGCCGATCTCGCTCCGGGCGATCTCGAAGATCATCGCGCCGCAATCGATCCGCCGGGCGGCGCGGAAGACGGCCCGCGCCGAGTCGTAAGCGATCATGCGGAGATTTATCGCCGGCACCGTGAACGCGTTCGCGGCTTCGCCCCGGCCGAGCGCCTTGTAAAAATTGTGGATGGAAGCCGGCCGGATGCCAAGCGCTTGGGCGGTCTCCCAGATGAGCCAACGCGCCGCGGCCTTGGATTCGGCGGGGCCAAAGACGGCTTCTTGGATCAGGTCGTCGATTTTTCCCGGAAGCCTCTTTTGGTCATGGACGATGATTCGCTCGCCCTGCCGGGCGACGATCCCGGACAGGGATTCGAGAAGCCGATCGAGACTGTTTCCTTTCATCTTCATATCCTCCCTTTTGAATTCCGCGGCCTCTTATGTCTTTTTTGTCTCGGGACGATTTTCCCGCGGGTCGCGGGTCCGCCGAATTTCAGAATCTTTTCCTTCTGCCTCTGTTGCCGAGGATGCCGCCGCCCAAAAAGAGCCCGGCGCCGAGCACGAACCCGAAGTTATACCAGCTGCCGTTGTTGTGAACTTCGTAGATGCGGACGCTCTTCTCGAAAATGGAAATGACGAACGTGATGGGCGAGATCAGTCCGTGCCACAGGCCCATCCAGAAACCGGCGACGAGGCCTTCCTTGCCGGCCGTATTCTCGGAGGCGTTCGGTCCGGGCGCGCAGGCCGCGGCAAGAAACATGAGGGCGAAGACAAACAGGACTCCCAGCGTCAAGGTTTTTTTCATGGCTCCTCCTTTTTCTTATTTCTTAATATACGTTTTGCGTTTTTGCGCGTCAAGCCTGACCGGGCCTTATTCAAAAGCGGCCTTGTTTTTTAAAAGATGGTCCCAGAGGTCGTTTCGGATGAAAATCATGAGCAGCACGTCGGGCCGCAGGCCGTAATATTCCGATTGATATCGGCTCTGGATGAGCGGTTGGATCCGTTCGGCCTGGTCCCGCGAGGCGATGACGATCGGCGCGTCCTCGAAACTCGCGGCCGCGCGCCAATCCTGCCAATTCGTCCAATAGCCGACTCGCTCGAACCGCCTCAGGCTCCAGGGCAGGGGCCAGGTCTCGCTGGGATCGCAGACGACCTTGATCGGCATGCGTTCATGATCCGGATGGAGCGAGGCGATCTCGTCCACGCGGCGGACGAGCTTCAGATAATCCGTGCTCGTCTGGGCGTAGACGTAAGGATTCCGGGGATCGGCGTAATACCGGAAATTCGCCTGATAGCTCTGCCATCCCAATTGAAAAAGCCCGATCGCGAGCAAAATCCCGGCCAGGATTTTTTGATATCTTTCCCGCAACGACCGGAACATGAAAACCGTCCCGATCCCCGCGAGAATGACGAATCCGAGGTGAAAGGGGAGGAGGTTCCATGGCGTTTTGTAGGGGATGAGCGAAAAAACGGCGGCCGTGATGAGCGCGTAAAAAGAGATGAAAATCGCGAAACGATCGCGCTTGAGAGCGGCGGCGAGAAATCCGAGACAGGCGAGGGCCAGGACGAGCGCCTCGCTCCAAGCGAGCCCGCCCGATTTCACCCGTGTCAGAAGGCCGAGATAATACCACCAGGGGTGGCCGTGGAGGCCCGGCGTCCCGCCTTTCGCGAAATAGGTTTGAAAAGCGAGGACGGAGTCCACCACGCCTTTCGGGTTCGTGAAAAAGGAGGAATAGAACAACGCGGCCGTCACGCCGGCCGCGGCCGCGAAGAGCCCGATATGGAGCGCCCGAATTCCCGGGTTCGCGGCGGGCGGCATCGCCTCCTTTTTCGCGGTAAGGTTTGTCAAGACTAAAGCGCCGGCCGTGGCCGCGAAGACGACGACGGAGGTTTCCTTCGTGGCGAACATCATGCCGCCGAAAAAGCCCGCGGCGACGGCCCAACCCGACGACGGCCGGGATATAAAGCGCCAGAGCGAACCCAGGAATCCCGCGATGAAGAAAACGAACAGCGTTTCCTGGATGTAGAACCGGCTGTAATAAGCGAAGGCCGGGGACAGGGCGGCGAAGAGCCCGGCGAAAAGAACCGCCGGTCGGCCGATGTCTTTCCCGAACAGAACGAGCAGCGGGATGAGCCCGAGGCCGAAGAGGACCGGCAAAAGCCTGAGCGTCGTCTCGTCGAGGGAAGCCAATGTCGTTTTGGCCGAGGCCCAGGCCAGGGGAAGGGTCAGATAATAGAGCGTCGGACCGTGATGGTCGGCTTTATCGTATCGATATTCGCCTTTTTCGAGGAGCAGGCCGAACTTCAGGGCCTGGTTGGCTTCGTCATGATGCATCGGCCTGAGGCTCAGGCCCGGGACGCGGAGCAGAGCGGCTCCGCACAGGACGATCAACAAAAGCCCGCGGAAAGCGGTCTTGCTCATTTCGCCGGCGTGCCGTAAACCTCCACCTCGACGTAGTGGTTCATGTCGTTCGACGTGTTCCCGTTGCTGAAGAGCCGGAGATAGCGGGCTTTCAAGCCTTTGGGGTCGATCAGCTTGCCCTCGTTCGTCTCGATGTATTCCTTGTCCTTGCCGATCCCCAGGCCGGTTGTGTTGTCGTGGTCGTTGTTGAAGAGCGTCGTGACGCCGTTGACGCAATCCTTGTCGTCCGAAACCTGGACGACGACGTCGCGGTAAACGCGGGCTTGGGCGTGATAATGCCAGACGACGACGGCGTTCAGATTGAATTCACCCTGGAGATCGATCTGGATCCATTGTTTCTCGGGGCCGAGCTCGACGAAATAGCCGTCCTCGCCGGATTTTTCGCCGTCCGTGATGAAATTCAATTCGCCGATGACCGGCTGCATGTCGCTCGAGATGACAGGCTTTTTCAACGAAAGGATCTTCGTCCCCTTGGCCACGAAGAACGGGCCGCGGGGCTTGCCGGTGATGACTTCCAGGTTCGACGTCTTGATGTTCCGCGGCGTGCCAATGAACATCGGCTTGGGAAGCTGGAGCTTCAATTCTTCCTTGCTGGAATCCTGGGATTGGGACGGGGCGAGCGCGCTCAGCCCGATGATGGTCATGAAGAGAAACGCGATCGCCGAGATGATGGCTTTTCTGATCATCCGTCACTCCTTCCGTGGGTTTATCGCGCTTAAATTCGCGGTCCTTTTTACTATATCGATATGGCCCCGCTCTGACAAGAGGGGGGGATTATATCTTTTTTGTCCTTCAAACTGCGAAATTTTTAAATAATGCTTGACATATGCATTATAATGCATTATATTTAATGCGAAATTATTACGGTACCGAAAGTAACGATACGGTGAGGTGTTAAGGTGAACGGTGTAAAAAGTATTACATTGCGCTTGCCCAAAGATGAATATTTGGCCTTTGATGCAATTTGTGTAGAAAGGGGATACAGTAAGACTGGAAAAATTAGAGAGTTCATTAGAAATCTTGTAAAAGAAGAAATTGAAGCTGTAAGCGTTAGTGCTAGCGAATGGTCCCAAATTGAAGGGGCCATTAAAGAAATAAAGGGTGGGAAGTTCACTTCGTTTGAGGAATTAAAGCGTGATTTCGCAGAAAAAAAGTTGGGAAATAAAAAAGGTAGCCAATAGTGCTCGTAAATATCTAAATAAACTTGACAGCGGCAGGATTCTTTTCTCTGATTGACCCGCTACCAGGAATTCCGGGACGCGCACTCAATCTCTGGATTGAGTGGCGTGTACCCACGAATTCCGCGGCGCATCCGCCGGCGCATAGGCATAAACAATCAATCGGTGGCCTTCTTTGGTTGCCGAGAAAACAGGGCGCAGCCATGGAGGCGCTTTTTCAGGATCGAGAAGGCCGGCCAGGTTCGGATGGCTATCGGCAAAGACGTAGTCTTCGACCACAAGATGGGTGACGCCTTTTTCAGCCAGGAAAGGCTTCAGCTCCTCCATGGTTTGGCTCTCGAGCGGCCGGAATTCCGCTCCGGCATAAAAGCTCGTCTCCGGCTTCCTCCCCGAAAGAACAAGAGGTTTGATATTCTGCCCTTTCAGCCACAATCCGGCATCTTTATAGAGAATCGGCCAGGACTGGTTCGAGAGGGAAAAATGCGTGGCCCCGAGAGAAACCAGGCTCCAGACGATGATGACGATTGCGAAATGGGCGCGCTTCAAGCGGTGGCGGAGCTCGTCGAGTCCGATCGCTCCCCATGCCAGGAAAATGGGCGCTGTCGCGATAAAAAAGCGCCGATAGAGAAACAGCGGGGAATACATCAGGACCGGGAGAAGGACGCAGAGAGCGAAGAGCTTTTCGTAAGACGAAGAGCGCTTGACGAATTTCCTGTAGAAAAGCCCAAAAAGGCCGAGGAGGATATATGGCCATGTGATGAAGCTGGGGATTTTATCCAGGACGGCCCGGGGGATGATTTGAGCGATTCTCCCGATGATCTTCAGCGGGTTTTTTCGAACGAATTCGAAGACGCGGTAATCTCCGGGTTGACGCGCCTCGTCCGGCGCGGTGATCGAGTCGTAGTCCGAGCGCTTCACGGAGATCCCGGCCTTTTGATAATCGTCCCTGTAGGCGACATACATGTTCGCTTCGGCCTTTTCTCCCAACGTCCATCGTCCTTCGAGCTTGGCCACTTGCCGGATATAAGGAAACGAGACGATCGCGAATCCGGCGAGCATGAACAAGGGCAGAACTATGCGATGCGCGAGGGAACGGTGTGGCGAGTCTTTGACGCGGGCTTGTCCGAAGATCATGGCGAGCGCGCCGATCGCCAATAAAAGGAGAAAGTAAAAAGCGCCTTCGTGCCGCGTCAAGAACGACAAGCCGAGGAGGGCGCCGGATAAAGCGAAAAATATTCCGTTTTTTAAAAAGGATCGTCCGCGAGCGGATTGAACGGCATGGCAGAACAGAGCAAGCCCGCCGCAGACAAGGACCCCATACAAAGGCTCGGTCATGAAGCTCTGGGATATACTCACCAGCCGCGGGTGAACGGCCGCCAGACCGGCGGCCAGAAGGCCGGCCTTTTCGCCCGCGATCAGCCGGGCCAGGAAAAAGCAGACGATGACACAGCCGGCGGAGGCCAGAAGGGAAATGACGATTCCCGAAGCTTCCAGCGACAGCCCCAATTTATAGGGCAGAATCGTCAAAAAGGGAAACAACGGAGGCCAGTAGGGGTCGCAGGCTTTTATCCAATGACCATCGGCGAAAAGACGGGCGACGGCTCCATAATAAGCGCCGTCCGTCTCGATCATCCGATAATGGAAAAGAAACAAGACCCGGATAGCGAGGGCCAGAATGAAGATCAAGAGGAGAACGAGGGACGGAGAGGACGAGAGGCGCTGTTTAAGCGAGGAATAGATGATGTGAAAGTGCGATGCGCTTTCTGGGGGAGAGGGATAGGGGGCTTCCCGCGGGAAGACTTTTTTCAGGAGATGCACGCATGAATTATGTCGGAATTGACAAGCATCGTCAATATACTCTGATCGGACGTTGATGGATTAGCCTCGTCTTGGAAACTGGACTACGGTCAGACTCTAACAGGACGTTGATGGATCAGAAAGTTCTGGCGCTTCGGTCCGGGCTCATTGAAAAAATCGGCAAACGTCAAGGCAAATCCACAATTTTCGGAAAAAAATGAAAGTATATAATACTTGACATAATGTATATATTAATATACATCGTTCTTGAGGCCTTAAAAATGGAATACAAAAATGTTCTCGAAAACAAACTCAGGGAATTTCGATTCAATCGCGACCAGATAACCCAGGAAGAACTGGCGGACACGCTCGGGGTTTCGAGACAGACCATCCTGGCTATCGAGCATGGGAAGTTCAACCCGTCGGTCGTCTTGGCGTTACGCCTGGCCCGCTTTTTCGGGGCCCGGGTTGAAGAAATCTTCATATTAAGGGAGGAAATGAAATGATCTGGAGATACGGATTCACGGGATTCGTCGGCATGGCCGTCATAACGGCCACCCTGCTTTTTGGACAAGTAGGCTTAGCCCTATTCGCTTTCTTTGCCCTTCTGCCGGTTGTGACCCATTTCGCGTCAAGGAAACGGAAACCCGATGAGCGCGAAATGCACCTTTTCCTGAAAACCAATAACATCACCGCAGCCCTTATGATCCTGACCATTCTGGCCATCTATTACGGCTCGGCGACCGTGATCAACGGGCACCGGCTTGGCGACCAGTGGCATCTGCTGACGATATTTTCCTCCCTTTTTTGGCAGGGGGTTGTCGGCCTCATTTTGTCCTGGAAGAGAAGCTGAGGGAAAATGACGGAGTCAAATCTTCATTCTGCCACTTTTATGCTCTTCCCATCGAAGAAAGTGGCAGAATGAAAATTTAACCCCATCTTATACTGCTTAGAAGGGGCGAAGAGCTCCTCGCTGTGAACGATGGTTCCGCCCTTGGCGAAGAGCGCCTTCTCCGCCGCCCCGAAGCCCATATATAATTCTTATTTGCGCCTATTCTCTCGTTCTTGACATCGCGCCGCAGCCGGCGATATAGTCGTTTCGTGATGGGAGCGTTGATTCCGAGCTTAGCGGGAGGGAAAATCGGCGCGCCGAAGAAAAGGAAACTCCTATCCCTATTTCAATGCTACGATCTCACGTGTGTGAAGGAGTCCCATAAAATGTTTAAAACATTTCCAATCGTGCTCCAATCTCTATTACCGACTTTAGGCGCCACCTTCTTAACCATTACATGGCCTAAACTAATCTCGCCTATCTTTCAATGTATAAGAAGAGACCGAAATATTTTTGGGCATAATTTGATTATCATTTCTATATCCTTTTTAGGAATTTTTGCCTTCGCTAGCGATTATCTCAATTTGCCTTCCAAGCGTATCGCTAGCGCTCCTCTTTTTACTTTAGTTTTTTTGCTTTTCATATTATGGGTTGTCTGTGTTCGTCTCGTAAAAACAATTCTCCATGCCCCTGTCGGCCAACAATCTTATCAATCAATTGCAACCTCGCGTTTTCTAATTAATATTTTTGGGTTGATAGCTATATTTATGTGTAGATTTTTACTTTCACAGCTCTTTTCTTTTTAACAGGAGGAAAACATGGATTTAATTAGCGTCTTCATTATAATCGTCTGTATCATGGCTGCCGTTTTATTTATTTGGGAATATATTATGAAAAAGTCCTATATGGTGGCTCCACAAGGGAGAATATTGATTTATGGAGCCGGGAAAGCCGGGAAGTTGTTAGCTATAAGGATAATTGAAAAATGCAAATACAAAAGCTGGGATTTTAGCCATGCAGACCTTATAGGTTTTATCGATGATGACCCCAAAAAAGCCGGCACTGTTGCAATCGAGGACATTACTAATCTTTCGGTCTCAGTATTAGGTGCGTATGCGGAACTAGAATCAATAATAAAGACTCATAATATACATTCATTATTTATAGCTATAGGATATCCCACATCAAATTTGCCTCATTTAGGGGATGTTATTAAATCATGTAAAAAAGATCATATCCATTGTTATATGTTTAATTTTCAATTTAGTAAATTATGTTAATAAATTTTCATTATCTATGATGATAGTAAGGTGACAGATAACTCAACCTAAATTCTTATTCCAATAAGGGCAATTTCGGTATTGCGTTGACTGTCACCGAAATATGCGTAGTGCCGAGTCCCTCGTTCTTGACTCGCGCCGCAGCCGGCGATATAGTCGTTTCGTGATGGGAGCGCCGATTCCGAGCTTAGCGGGAAGGAAAATCGGCGCGCCGAAGAAAAGGAAACTCCTATCCCTATTTTTAGGGGCCTATCCTATAAGGATACGACGGGAGCATGAAGTTTTTCATCAGCATCATGATCCCAGATTCTCTTAGGGATTTAGTCCGATGAGTCAGAAGATGCCCGTTAACTCGATTACCCTCCGCGAAGGCCAGATTCTCTCCGGCCCGCTTTTCGACGAGCCCATGCGTGTCGAGACCGTGCGCCGAGAAAACGAGAACATCTGGGTTCTGGGCCTCGTCGGCCTGAATTCCAGTCGCTACCGGAAAGTGCACCTCGCCGATACCGACCTCGCCTCCCTGATGATCCTAGATTCGGTCTTTACCTACGACGGCGATGGCAAACTACTCCGCCTCGGCCTTCAAGCATATTCTCTAGGCATCGCTTATGAATTCGACCCCTACTTCGGCCTATCCATTTCCCGGATCGATCCTCTTCCGCATCAGCTTGAAGCCGTTTATGACTATCTCCTCAAGTTGCCTCGCGTCCGGTTCCTCCTGGCAGATGATGCCGGCGCCGGGAAGACCATCATGGCCGGTCTTCTCCTCCGAGAACTCCAGATGCGCGGGCTGGCCGATCAAATTCTAGTCGTTTGCCCCGCCAATCTAACCTTTCAATGGCAGCGCGAGCTCAAGGAAAAGTTCAACCAGAAGTTCATCGTACTCAAGGGCGGAGATATCAAGGAACAGTATGGCGTCAACCAATGGTTGGAGCAGAAGAAAGTTATCACATCCCTGGATCTGGCCAAAAGAACAGACATCCTGCCGGGACTCAGGCAAGTCCATTGGGACCTAGTCATCGTTGATGAAGCCCATCGAATGTCCTGGACCCCGCCGTCGCGAAAGACAGCTCGCTATTCCCTCGGCGAACTCCTCAGGGATACGACGGACCATCTCCTGCTCATGACGGCGACTCCCCACAAGGGCAATGCCGAGAACTTCACCCTTTTCCTTCAGCTCCTTGATCCGGACGTCTATGCCGATGTCTGCTCGATTCATGAGGCCATGGAACGACACCACGCTCCATTTTACCTTCGCCGTACCAAGGAAGCCATGGTCTTTTTCCCCGAACGGCAGCCGGACGGGACTTGGGTGGCAAAAAAGATCTTCACGAAGCGTATCCCGATAACGGCCGATTTCAAGATAGACGGCGATGAAGACCGCCTCTATAACGAGATTACGAGGTTCGTCAAGAGGCAAAGCACCAAAGCCGCGGCCCAGGGAGATACGCCCAGAGCCCGGGCGGTCGGCTTCCTCATGGCTCTCTATCAAAGGCGCCTGGCTTCGAGCATACATGCCGTCCGGTGCAGCCTTGAGAACCGCGCCCGTCGACTGGAACTTGGCCTCAAGAAGGCCATCGCACTCATCCAGGTTGCCCCGCCCGATCTTCCCGACCCGGAAGAGCTCGAAGAAATGGAAGAGGGAGAACGGCAACGCTTTGAGGAATTGCTCGAGGCAGTCACCCTGACCGAAAACGCCGACCAGGTCCGCGACGAAATCGAAGAACTCCTCAGCCTGGCCGAACAGGCCAAGAACGTGGAAGACCGGAATATCGAAGCCAAGCTGTTCAAGCTCAAATCGATTCTCCAGGAACAGGGCTTCTTTGATAATCCCGACCAGAGGCTCCTCATATTCACGGAGTTCAAGGATACCCTGGACTATCTTGTCGCCAAGCTCAAGACCTGGGGCTTCAAAATCGGCATTATTCACGGCGGAATGAGGGCGGGTTCCCGCGATGAACCCGGCACCCGGCTCCACGCGGAGCAACAGTTCTGGGACGGAGGAAGCCAGATCCTCGTCGCTACGGAAGCCGCGGGCGAAGGCATCAACCTCCAGGTCTGTCATATCCTTTTCAATTACGACATCCCCTGGAATCCGAATCGGCTGGAACAGCGCATGGGCCGTATCCACCGATATGGTCAGAAGAAAGACTGCTTGATTTTCAACTTCGTAGCGACGAATACGATCGAAGGCAGTGTCCTTCGGCGACTCTTGGATAAACTCAAGCAAATCCGCGACGCGTTGGATGATGATGCCGTCTTCAACGTCATCGGCGAAATCCTCCCCTCGGCCCATGTCGAGCGGATTCTCCGAGACTATTATGCGGGCAAGCTCGGCGCCGCCGACCTCGAAGACCGCATTCTCCAGAATGTCGACGAAGGCCGGTTCCGGGCGATTTGCCAGAACGCCCTCGAAGGCCTGGCCTCTAAGAACCTCAACCTCGAAATGCTCATTGAGCGCCGCGCCCGGGCCCAGGAGCGGCGGGTTGTGCCTGAGACAATAGCCCGCTTCATTCGGGAGGCGGCCGATACCGTTCCGATACGAATCAAATCCATTGAGAATTTTCCTCACGCCTTTGAGCCCGGCAAGATCCCCAATATTCTCCGACGCTATGAACAGGAAAAGGATTGGAAGCTCCCGGCCTTGGCCAACAAATATCCCAAATGCTCAACCGACCGGGAAACCGCCGAGAGCAATAACCTAGAATGGGTGACGCCGGGACACCCGCTATTCGAGGCCATCCGCCGTCACTCCTATGCCAAGGCCCGCGAAGCTCTGAGCAAAGGCGCTTGCTTCTATTCTCTCCAGCACGAATCTCCGGTCCGGATGGATTTCTACCGATCCTGTATCGTCGATGGGCTCGGCGACGTGATCCATGAGCGGTTGTTTGCCCTGGAGATCGCGTTCGATAAAGAGCCCATTCTCCAAGAGCCAAATGTCATAGGAAACTTTACTCCGGCAGATGCTCCGGCTGCTCCTTCCGAGATCACGTCTCTTCCCGAGCCGTCGGACTGGCTCCAGGCTCATGTTCTCCAGCCTTTCCTCGAGGAAGTTCGGAAAGAACGCCTTGCCGATCTTGAGCGTGTCGCTCAACATATCGAAATATCCCTGACGGAATTGATCCAGCGGGCGGATGACGAAATAGGCCGGGCCTGCGACGAAGTCAATAAGGGCATTACCGGCGCGGAAGGCCGGCTTGCCCAGGCAGAAAACAGGCATGCCGAACTCTTATCCCGCAGGGAGAAAAGAAGGCGCGAACTCCAGCAGCAGAAATCCTTGACTCTTCAGAATGTCGAACGGATGGCGAGAATTCTGGTCCTTCCACATCCCGAGCGCGAAGCCCCGGAGCTGAGGCGCATGCGGCCGAACCCTGAAACCGAGGCGACGGCCATGAGGGTCGCCATGGAATATGAGAGTTCCTCCGGCCGCCAGGTCTTCGACGTTCATGAACAGAACCTCGGCTACGATGTGACCAGCCTGGATGTAAACTCGGGCGAATTGCGCCTCATTGAGGTCAAGGGCTTGTCCGAGGCCGCCGGCATGATCTTACTGACGCCCAACGAGCGTCGTGTCGCTGAAGACCGGCGTGACTGTTATTATCTCTATGTAGTGACCAACTGCTCCACCAAGCCCACTCTCCAGGAACCAATTAAGGATCCTGCCCGTTTCAATTGGCATGAAGTGACCAAGGTCGCGCACTATTACTTGGCAGTGGACGCAATGACAAGGCCGATGAAGGTGAGAGAGGAAAAGCTTAAATACGAGGAAACCGACACATGAGATCCTTTGAATTCGGTTACTTTCTTGAACAGCCAATATCACAAAGTCTGCTTATGACCGTCCGGGCTCTGGGTGAATTCCGGGGAAGACAGGATCTTTACCAACAACAATCGCCCGAAATTCTCGAGACTCTCCGTCGCGTCGCCATAATCCAGAGTGTCGAATCTTCAAACCGGATCGAAGGCGTTATCGTAGCGGCGGAAAGGTTAGAGCCTCTCGTCAATAAAAAAGTAAGGCCCAGAAATCGTTCTGAAGCGGAAGTCGCCGGCTACCGCGATGTCCTAGCTGAAATTCACACGCGGGCGAACAGGATGACTCTTTCCCCAGGCCTGATTCTTGATTTTCATCGCCGAATGTTCGCGAAAACCCCGGAGAAAGGAGGAAGATGGAAAGAAAAGGATAATGCTATTCTTGAAATCGTAAGCGATGGGCGGCAGGTTGTCCGGTTCCGTCCTGTCTCCGCAGTCGGCGCACCGGAATTCACAAAAAAACTATGTGAGCTTTATCATCGGGCGCTGGACGAAAGAAGTGCCGAGCCCTTATTGACGATTGCCTCCTTCGTTCTTGACTTTGAATGCATCCATCCGTTTTGGGACGGAAACGGCAGAGTGGGGAGACTGCTGACTTTGTTGTTGCTCTACCAAGCCGGTTATGAAGTCGCCAGATATATCAGCCTCGAACGCATTATCGAGGATAGCAAGGAAACCTATTACGAGGCCTTGCAAAAAAGCTCGGGAGGTTGGCACGAGGGAAGGCATGATCTGCGGCCTTGGTGGGACTATTTTCTTGGAACTCTCGTAGGCGCTTATAAAGAATTCGAAGAACGGGTAGGAACAATTACTTCAGCGCGAGGAGCAAAAAAAGAGATGCTGCAGAACTCGATTCGCCGTTTGCCCGGGAGATTCCGGATTGCGGACCTTCAGCGTGCGTGCCCGGGGATAAGCTATCCGACGATAAAACGCGCCCTGGCGGATTTAAAAAGGAATAAGGAAATCCGCTGCTTAGGAAAAGGGCGTAATGCCGAATGGGAGAGAATAGGATCATGATACCATTAATGGGATCACGAACGTGCAATGTGATCCTATTTCAGGGAATGAAGACAATTGCCTTAATGGTCGCAACTTGATCGAACAAAACCATCAGTCTATCAGAACCAATAACAATTATTTCATCGACTGTAGTGAGAAATCTCGATTGACCATCCTCGACAAACCGCGAAGCCGGATGCAGCGGTACAGGGCAACGGAGGCGGGGCTGGTCGTATTGAAGGACAAAGCAAGCGGTCAAAGCCCAGGACGAAGCGGAGACGGCCATGCTTGAGAAAATCGTCCAAATCAAGAGCATCGGTCGCTTTCGGAGCTACGCCGCCAATGGAGACGTGACGTTCCGTAAACTGACCCTCGTCTATGCGGAAAACGGCCGTGGCAGGACCACCTTCTGTACGATACTCCGCTCACTGCAAACCGGCCAACCAGAGTTCATCGCAGAACGGAAGACTCTGGCTGTTACCCTCCCGGCCTTTGTGCACCTCCGGCTCAACAACGCCAATTATCAGTTCACCAACAACGCATGGACGGAAAGGTTCCGCGACGGCTTTGTAAAACCGCCGATTGAAGCCGGGTTTTTGGAATTGATGATTCCCAATTTTACTTCTTCCAGGGAAAAGGTGTTGAATGAACACGTCGGAGGGAATGGAAAATGACTCCCCAAGTACCCCCTTATCAGGATTTGTTTGCGATCTTGGATGAGCTTCGAAAACGGACTGCCCGTTTCCGCCGAGTGGCGCTTCACGTGCACTCTCCCGACAGTCACGACTGGAACCAAACGGGTGATAAGACACTCAATGATCGGAAAAAACTTCTTGCGCCCAGCGGCGAAGCCGAGTTCATCAACGCGTTGAAAAAGCATTTCGATTTGGTAGTAATCACCGACCACATGAAATGCTCCTATGCCAGTAAGGTGTCCAATGCCAGCCGAGGTGAGAAAGACTTTTTGGTCCTTCCTGGAATGGAGGTGAACTTCCAGCCCGAGGCGGCGATCAGTTGCTCGAGGCTACATATCCTCGTCATACTCCCCGAGGGATCAACCGTGGAGAGTTTTAGTCGCCTGTTCGCAGGGCTCAAGGCTATCCCGGACGATGCACACAGGACAGGCAATGAAATTATTACGGGACTGCGCTTAGAGGATTTTATCAAGCGTATTCACGACGAGGGTGGCGTATGCGTTGCTGCACACGTCAATTCACAACAAGGCGTCCGGCACCACTTTCGGCAAACCGCTACTGGCCTTATTAAGCTTCTAACAATTGATCCGGCTACACAGGCCGAACAGGAACAGCAACTCTCCAATGAACTGAAGGACTACTTACTCAAAGTAGGTTTGGATGCTCTTGAGATAGCTAAGGCTACGGATAAAAGGCACTATCGGTGGACCTCGATCGAAAAGGGGCACAAGGTCGCAATTCCCGTGACAATGCGGCTCGACGCACATTGCATCGAAGACTTCGCCCGGCCAAACTTGGTCACCTGGGCTAAAATGACGACCCTGGGCCTCAAGGGGATACACGACGCGCTGAAATTCCCCGAAACGAGAATCCGCTTCACATCTGATCTGCCAACGCCCCCCAGCCCCCTTCTTCTTGGTCTTGAAATTGTGGGCGACGACAAGTCGCTGTTCAAGAATGAGCGCATCGCCTTTGCTGAAAACCTCAACTGCCTCATCGGCCCCCGCGGCTCTGGCAAATCGACAATTGTCGAAGCGCTACGCTTCGTGTTTGGCTACAACCGCACAATTTCGGAACTCGACACGACCAACAAGCTTTCCGAACGCATCCGTGAAATGCAGAAAGCAAATCTGACTGGCTGCCTCATTCGAGTTGTTTATCAGACCCAGGCTGGCGATAGGCGCATTCTTGAAGCTACTTTCGATCCGCAAGAGGATTATGCAACCAAGGTGTTTACAACCGACGGCGATCAACTATCCGTCGCCGACGTTGAATCCAGCGGCGATTATCCCGTGCGACTCTTTGGATGGAGCGAAATCGAGACACTTGGCCGGGATACCGCACGTCAGAGGGATCTCTTGGATCGTCTTGTCGCAGAATTGCCGCCAGCTAGGCAGGAACGAGACAATCTTCGCCAACAATTTCAAGCCAACCGAAAAGACGTTGAAAAGATCACAAACGAGCTCAATACTATTTACGCTCGCCAGAACGGTATTATCCGTCGCTATTCTGAATACAAAGCCGCCTTCGAAAAGCTAAATACCGAGGAAGTTAAGAAACACTTCGGCGAACTCGACCTCGCCCAGATGAAAGGGCAAGTCTTGCAGATTATCAAGCAGAATGTCGATTCTTTTACAGCCAAGGTGGAAGAGTTTGACCTTACCTCGCTACGAGAGGGACTGACGGAACTCCTCCAGGAGGCACCTCAGTCGCTCCGCGATTGGTGGATGACTGATGTGACACAAAAACTCAAGATTGTTGATTCGGAGGCAAATGTGCAGAGGTACCTGTCATCTGCCACCCAAGTGCTGAAGGAATTGTCCAAACTATTGGGTCAGCATATCGCCGTGGTCAAAACTGAAATTGATGCACTCCAGTCAAAGATCAGAGCTTCATTTGCAGACGACTCGTCCATGCAAAAAATTGCTGACCTTCGTACGAATGCGGAGCGTAGATTACGCGAGGTATCTGCTGTCCGCGATGAGTATATGAAAGCCTGGAAGCGTCTTCAAGATACGCTAACAGCGCGGAAGCAAACCGCAGACCAACTGATACAAAGCCACGATCGGATTGCGGGAATTCGGGCACGACATAATGAGACGATCGAGACGAGGCTTAATCAATACTTTGCCGGACGCATGAAGATATCACTCCGCTTCCAAGCGGGGCGAGATACGCGGCGATTCAGCGAGGAAATTATTCAATTCAAGATTGCATCTGCCTTTGCGACGCAGTACAAGAACCGCCGGATTCCGGAGATCTTAGCCACCCACTTTAATCCCGTAACCTTGGTCCAGGCGCTGCTTGCCGGTGATGCGAGCGTCTTTGCTGGTCGCCCGCTCCCCGATGATCCATCAGCACAAATCACAACTACTGAAGCCCAAAAGGCGATTGACTTGTGGAAGCCGTGGGAAATGGACGAAGCCGCCCAGGTCGAGTCTCTCCAGGAGAATAGCGCTCGCTTGACGAAACTGATAACACTTCAGGAGACCGAATGGGACGACGAAGAAAGCATACTTCTGAATGACCGTCCGGTTGGGGAACTATCTCCAGGCCAAAGGTCGAGTGCGATGCTTCCTCTCATCGCCTTAGCGGAGGCGACGCCGCTCGTTATCGATCAGCCGGAAGATAACTTGGACAATCGACTCATTGGTCAGGTTCTCGCTGATATTCTCGGGGCGCTCAAGGAGAAACGCCAGATCATTGTTTGCACGCACAACCCGAACATCGTTGTGTCCGGTGATGCCGAGCAGGTGATCGTCTTGAATGCGATTAGCGATCGCAAGGCGAAAGTGGAGAAACACGGATCAATTGACAATGAAGATATCGTGCAGTCAGTAATTGACATCATGGAGGGGGGACGTGATGCCTTCCGTGTGCGGCAGCATCGCTATGGGATGGATTTTCCATCTGCGGTTGCAGCGGGAGGCGCCGAATGATACCGAAAGAATGTAAGCGCCTGGCTGAAGTCGACTTCCCCATTGCAGTAGTCTCTAAGCACTCGGTGCGGGAGAAGTCTATCCGCCACGGTCATCCATCCACGCTTCATCTATGGTGGGCTCGCCGGCCGCTAGCAGCCTGCCGAGCGATGCTCATGGCCCTTCTCTTGCCGGATCCGTGTGATAACGCTTGCCCAGAGGAATTTAGGACCGCAGCAAAGGACATTCTCATTAGAAAACACGGGCGACCAAGTCGATGGGAGTCTGAAGTCAAGACCGATAAAGGACTTCGGAAGGCCATCTTTGAATTCATCGGGGACTTCGCCAATTGGGATAACTCCGCAAACGCAGACTACCTGCAAACAGCGCGAGCGCTCGTGAAAGCCGCTTATCCAGAAGAGACGCCTCTCGTTGTGGACCCTTTTGCCGGGGGTGGATCGATTCCGCTCGAAGCCCTGCGGCTGGGTTGTGAGACCTTCGCCAGTGATCTCAATCCTGTAGCGTGCCTCATCCTAAAGGTCATGCTGGAGGATATCCCGCGACATGGATCGGAACTTGCCGAAGAGCTGCGCCGAGTCGGCGATGAGATCAAGAAGAAGGCCGAAAAGGAACTGGCTGAATTCTATCCAAAAGACCCTGATGGGGCCACCCCGATTGCCTACCTCTGGGCTCGGACGGTGAAGTGCGAATCGCCCAACTGCGGGGCGGAGATTCCGCTCATGCGCTCATTTTGGCTCTGCAGCAAAGCCAATCGGCGGCGTGCGCTCAGATATAAAGTTATACAGCCCAAGGGTGAACCGCCGCGAGTTGAATTCGAAGTCTTCGAGCCTAAGAACGAGAAAGAAGTTCAGGGCAGGACGGTCGCCCGGGCCAAGGCGACATGCCTATGCTGCAATATGGTTTTACCGCCAAACCGGGTCCGGGCCCAACTAGCCGAGCAGCGTGGCGGAGCAGATGCAGTCTTCGACGAGAGAGGTGACCGAATTGGCGGCGCACGGATGCTGGCTGTCGTGACGCTACGACCTGGCGAGACGGGACGGCATTACCGTCTTCCTACCGAGTGCGATTACGAAGCCGTCTGGAACGCGCATAAGCGGCTGAAAGGAATTCTAGATGAGTGGGAGCGTGATGGCGAGAAGGGCCTTTGCCCCGTGCCGGATGAACGCCTGCCGCCGGTCGGCACGCTGGGCTTCCGCGTGCAGCGATACGGCATGCTCAAGTGGGGCGACCTGTTCACGGCGAGGCAGAAGGTGATGTTGACTTGCTTGCTTCAGCTTATCAGAGAATCGAAGAGTGAATCAGTGGCAGAACTACTTACGCTTGTGTTGGACAAACTAGCCGACAAGGCAACCAGCATGTGTAGATGGAAACCGACTGCGGAATATATGGGAGGTAATACCTTGTCTCGACCAGCCTTGCCAATAATCTGGGATTGGTGTGAGGCACAGCCTTTTGCTGGCGCAAGCGGTGGATGGGAGGAAGAACTTAATTGGATTTTGAAAGTTATAGCCGAATTGTCTGCGATCCGAATTAATCATGCTCAAGTTCAGCAAGCGGATGCATGCGAGTCTCCGTTGCCTACCGATTCAGCATCGGTATTCTTTTCCGACCCGCCATATTATGACGCGATACCATATTCCGATTTGTCGGATTTCTTCCTCACCTGGGCCAAACGCAGCTTGCGCGGACATCCCCTTCTGCGCGATCCATTTGATCCATCGAATCCGCTGTCTCCCAAGTTACGGGAGGCCGTTCAAGATGAAACCAAGGTAGTAGCCGGTCGCCCAAAAGATAAGCTGTTCTTCGAATCGACCATGGAAAGAGCTTTTATAGAAGGATGCCGGATTTTGCGAGCGGATGGTGTTGGGGCCGTTGTTTTTGCCCATAAGACAACGGAGGGCTGGGAGGCACTTTTGTCTGGGATGATAAAGGGTGGTTGGGTCGTTACCGGATCCTGGCCTATTGCCACCGAATCGGGTAGTCGTCTGCGGGCTATGGATTCGGCAGCTTTAGCTACGAGCGTCCATCTCGTCTGCCGCCCGCGGCCGGATGACGTGCTGGTCGGCGACTGGGGCGAAGTCTTGCGCGAACTCCCCAAGCGTGTCGGCGACTGGATGGAGCGTTTGCAGGGCGAGGGCATTCGCGGCGCGGACCTGGTTTTCGCCTGCATTGGTCCGGCACTGGAAATCTTCAGCCGCTATCGGAAGGTCGAGACTGCCGACGGCCGCGAAGTAAAACTCGCCGAATATCTGGTGAAGGTCTGGGAAGTCGTCGGCCGAACCGCCCTTGAGCAGATCCTCGGCACAGCCGAAGCTAGAGCGCGAAACGGCATGGCGGGTGTACTGGAAGAAGACGCGCGCCTCACCGCGCTCTTCCTCTGGACACTCCAAGCTACCAACGGCCGGGACGGCTCTGGCGGCGAGCCGGATGAGGAATCAGAAGAGGACTCAAGTGACACGGATGAAGGGGAGGCTACCCCGAAGGGGAAGGCAGAGGGTTACAGCCTTATTTTTGATGTGGTCCGCCGTTTCGCCCAACCGTTGGGCATTGAACTCCCTAAGTGGGAAGGCCGCATCATCGAGACGATAAAGGGAGTGGTCAGACTTATGGCCATCTCCGAGCGGACCAAGCAACTCTTTGGTGAGGACGGAGCCGATGCTGTTGCCGACTTGATCGAGCACGACCCGACGCTCCCAATCCAGCAGGTGCTTTTTCCCGAATTCGAGGAGGAACAAGCACCGAAGATTCGCGGACGTGGCCGAGGCCGTCGTGAGATGAGCTTGAACCCGTTAGCAGTCGAAGGCGACGCCATGCGCGAAGCGACCACGCTCGACCGTGTGCACGCGGCGATGCTGCTCCAAGCGGGTGGGCAGGCGAATGCCCTCCGGATGCTTATCAAAGCCGAGCAGGAGCGTGGAGCGGACTTCATGCGCCTGGCAAACGCACTTTCGGCGCTTTATCCAAGAAAAAGCGAGGAGAAACGCCTGTTAGATGCGATGCTTTTGGCAGTACCAAGGTGACGCATATGAAACCTAAAGCAGTTTTTGATGTAACAATGCAAAGAGTGGATCGACTTCTTAATCTATATGACCTGCTTTACAATAGGCGCCAACGAGGCACTCGTCAAGATTGGGCAGTTAAATTTAAGAATTTAATGCGCTGGCCCAGCACGGAAAAAATACAGAGAATCGATGGAAACCATGCTTTACTTATTCTCCGTGCGAAATCTCCAGTTTCGCTAAATGAATTTCGTCAAGATGAACTCTCAGAGCTTTTACGAGCCGCAATAGTAAGTTCGGTGTCAGCGCTCGATCGCTATTGTCACGACGAGCTCCTGGCTCGGGTTATTAAAAAAATGGGCCGCTCGGATAAAAAATGGCCCTCGGAACTCAAGAAGGTTTCATTGCCGCTATCGTTCGTTAAGCGTGCCGTGAAAAACGCTAAACTCCGAAAAGGAATAGGGGGGAGGGTGCGGACGAGACCTATGCATATTGTGAAGCAGGGCTTACAGGAAAAGTTTCACAAAGACCTAACGCTTCAGCGCCCGGAGGATATCGCCGCAGCTTGGAGCATGGTTGGGATAAAGAGTCTGTGGAGCAGATGCGGAAAGAATATGAATGAGAGGGCAGAGGAGGTTAAAGAACATCTGAACCGGATTATAAAACGAAGGAATGAGATTGCTCATGAAGGAGATATACGCCGAGTTCGTAATAGCGGAAAGATAATTGTTAACCCAATTGATATCGATGGGGTTCAAAGTGACATCAAATGGCTAAGAAATCTTGTAAATTCTATGGAAAAAATGCTTTCCTAAACTGAAGGTGGAGTATTTACAATGGAACCTTGGTACAAAATAACTACACCACGCAAGGAAGTCCGCGAAGGGCGATCGTTCAATCCGGACGAATTTGCGATCCACTTGGAACAAGTCATTGCCAGGACCGCGCCGGAGGATTACCGAGAACCCAAGAAGTTCTTCGCGCGGACCTGCTTCACGCGGGCGTTGCGCGAGCACGCGGGGATGGTGCTTCGGCGGCTCTCTGGCGAGACCGCGAATACCGCGCCGGTGATGACGCTTATCACCCAATTCGGCGGCGGAAAGACCCACACGCTCACGGCGCTTTATCACCTGGTTACAAATGGGAAGAAAGCGGCAGAGTACTCCGGGGTAGCGGACTTGATCTTGGAGGCCGGCATCAAGGCCGTGCCCTCAGCAAAAGTCGCCGCTTTTGTTGGCAATGCCTGGGACCCGCGGGAGGGACGGGAGACGCCATGGATTGATGTCGCCCGGCAATTGGCCGGAGACAATGGAGTGAAAGAACTGGGCGCGGCGGCCAAGACCACACCACCGGGAACCGAGGCCCTCGCCCGTGTGTTTAAGGCAGCAGGCGGGCCGGTGCTCCTACTTTTTGACGAGGTGCTCAACTTCCTGAATCGCCATCGCGGAATGGCTGATCAATTTTATGCCTTTATCCAGAATCTGACCGTGGCTACTACCGGCACTACGCAAGGCGTGGCAGTCATTAGCTTGCCCCGCAGTCAGGTTGAGATGACCGATTGGGACATCCAGTGGCAAGACAAGATCACGAAGGTCGTCCGCCGGGTGGCCAAGGATCTCATCGCCAATGACGAGACTGAAATCAGTGAGGTCGTCCGGCGCCGCCTGTTCGAGGATATCGGAAGCGATCGTATCCGTAAGAACGTCTCTAAAGAATATGCGGACTGGTGTTTCGAACGCCGGGCCCAGTTGCCGGCGGAATGGACAGCCGTGGACAGCGCCGCGACCGAGGCTAAGGCCAGAGAATACCTCAGATGCCGTTTTGAAATCTGCTACCCGTTCCATCCGGCAACTCTATCTGTCTTCCAGAGAAAATGGCAGGCCCTTACTCAGTATCAACAGACGCGGGGGACCTTGGCCATGCTCGCCCAATGGATTTCCTGGGCTTATCGAACTGGTTTTACGGAAGCGCGCAGGGAGCCGTTAATCACGCTCGGGTCTGCGCCGCTGGAAGTCTCGGATTTCCGTAGCATCGTGTTGGGACAGCTCGGTGAATCACGGCTCGTTGCCGCCATTGACTCTGATCTATCAGGCACTCACTCGCATGCAAAAGCTTTGGATGCCGATACCAAAGGTGCACTCAAGGAAATCCATCGTCGGGTTGGAGCTACGATACTATTCGAAAGCTCCGGGGGACAGATCGACAAAGTGGCCCACCTGCCGGAGTTGCGGTTTGCCTTGGGAGAACCGGAGATCGACACGACGTCCGTTGATAATGCCGCCTTTACACTGGAGGATAAATCCTACTTTGTCAGGCGCGTCGGTTCTGACGGCTTCAAGATCAGCCACCAGCCGACGATGAAAAAGGTCGTTAACGACCGGAAGGCTTCTCTCGATGAAGATTCCGAGATCAGGCCTACTATAAGGACTTTCATCCAGAAAGAGTTTGAACGGGGCCGAAGCATTCCTATGGTATCTTTGCCGGCAGATGGGGTGGAAGTCCAAGACACACCGAAGCTCACACTCGTCGTTGCCGAGCCTGACTGCGAATGGACGGGAAGCGAAACGCTGCGCCAACAGATTTCGGAATGGACAAAGCAGCGGGGTAAGTCGCCGAGGCTTTATCCGGGATCGCTCATCTGGTGTTTGAAAAAGCCCGGCCGTGATCTCCGCGATAAAGTGGAATTGTGGTTGGCTTGGAAGCGGGTGGCCAAAGAAGTCGCGGAAGGGACGCTGGGGGGCGACTTTGACAAGACCGACCGGGCCGAGCTCCAAGCGAAGGTGGCTGATGCGGAGGCGGCCGTTAGGGATGAAGTCTGGGGCGGATATCGTTATGTAGTTATTGCGGACAATCAGGAACCGGATGGGCTTAAGACAATAGACCTGGGAGCGGGTCATTCGAGCAGCGGCGAGACGCTATGCGGTCGGGTGATAACGGCCCTGAAATCATACGCTTTGTTGAATGAATCGGTGGGAGCGGGGTATATCGAGAGGAATTGGCCGCCGGCACTGAAAAAAGAAGGCGCATGGCCGTTGGCCAGCCTGAGACAGAGCTTCTTAAACGGGTCGTTAACAAGGCTGATTGATCCCGACGCCGTATTGCGCGGCAAGATAGGCGAATTCGTGGTGAAGGGGGAGTTTGGGCTCGGCTCAGGCCGGAAGACGGATGGTGGATACGAGCGAATTTGGTTCGAGGAACTGTTGGCTCAGGATGAGGTCGCGTTTGAGCCGGGGGTGTTTCTTCTTCTTAAGGCTAAAGCAAAAGCATTGAGAACTGGTATGGAGTCGTTGCCGGGCGGCGGTTTGGATGTCGGGAAGGGGATTGCGCCTGGGCTAGGGCCTACGCCCGTGCCGATTCCGCCGCTGAGCCCTGAGCCAGGATTGGGAACTGCGCCGGCTGGGAAAATAAAGACCATTAGGATTACCGGCGAGGTTCCTCCAGAGATTTGGAATAGGTTGGGTACGAGGATCCTACCGAAACTCCGGAGTGGCACGGAGCTGAGGATTGGCGTCGATTTTTCGGTAACCGTGGATGCTGGAATTGCCCAAAGACTCGCGGCCGAATTGAAGCAGATATTGGAGGATTTGGAACTGGCAAACAAAATGAAAATCGAATAGGCGTATTAGGATTCAGAAGGAAGGGCTTATTTAGTCCGGTTGCCGATGACTTCCATCCATTAATTTCGGAGACAGATAACTCAACCCCCGAATTCAACGTGATCGAATTTCGGTAATGCGTTGACTGTCACCGAAATTAAGGACTTGGTGGTGACCATCGCGTCCATTTATTCTTGACCGGGACTTTTTCGGCCCCTATAATCGGTCCGACGATTAATCTCGACAACGGAAGGAGGGATCATGCCCGTTCGAAAAGCGGAAGCGGTTTGGACCGGGACCCTGCGCGAGGGCGCGGGGACCATGAAGGTGGGCAGCGGATATTTCGAGGGGCCGTTCACGTTCGGCTCCCGTTTTGAGGAAAACAAAGGCACGAACCCCGAGGAATTGGTCGGTGCGGCCGAAGCGGGGTGCTTTTCCATGTTCCTCGCGGCCCAGTTGACCAAGGAGAAGTTCCCGCCCAAAAGAATTCATACCGTCGCCCACGTCCATCTCGGGGACGGCCCGACCATCACCAAGATCGAGCTCCTGACCACGGTCGAGGCGCCGGGGATCGACCGGGC